>Ga0224555_1001918_pt1 | contig 26291 bp, 33 predicted proteins | sample 714S23034metaG_FD_180687 | JGI IMG/M metagenome (GOLD analysis project Ga0224555, IMG submission 180687) | Peat soil microbial communities from Stordalen Mire, Sweden - 717 S2 30-34 | ecosystem: Environmental > Terrestrial > Soil > Wetlands > Peat | place: Sweden: Norrbotten County, Stordalen...
TCCTTGAAAAACTCGTAGAATCCAAGCCAGTTGGCATCATGTTGACCGTAGCCGCTGGCCCTCACGCTGGCCCCCACGCTGGCCCCCACGCTGGCCCACACGCTGTCCCCCACGCTGGCCCTCACGGAAGTAGGGAGATTGAATAGAATTGCTCTCGTCAAGGCTTGGGACATTGGCGAGCCGCACCAAACAACCTTTGGTATGGGCAGCCCTGCTGCTTCGTATGTGCTCCAAACTCCCTCGACGGCCATCGAGCGATCTGCCGGTTCGGTGCTCAATCCAATTTTAGTCCACCTGTCAACGAACTCAGGAAAGCGGGCGACCTGTTCCGGCGTCAGTTTTTCAATCCTCATTGGTCTTTTCCTCGAAATGAAACCCGCCATCATCCTGCCGCCCCATCGGCGCTCGAAGTAGCATCCATCCCAACACCGAAAGTGGAACGACTACGAACACTCCGAACAGGATGCAAAAGGCGAGCGTCATGCAACCTCCGTCATGGTTGACTGCCAGAACTGGCGCAGCTCGTAATCGTCCAGGGCTTCGAGCCGGCCCAGCACCATGTCGGGCCGAAACTCTTCGACCTGCTGAATCATCCGCTGGCGCATCTTCAACGCGCGGAGCTCGCGGCGGATCGCGGTTGATTGAACGGCTATCGTGGCGTCGATGGTTTGGGTTGTCATGTTTATTCGGTCCTCGGAAGAACAGCCAGGGTTGCTGGTTGCGAGACCGGACCCGCGCTGTGAAACGCGGAACGACCGCTGGCTGTTCTTCGGGGAACTGTTTATTTCCGGTCTCGCATTCACTGGCGATGATGATTACGACGGAAGTGGAAAATATGGAAGCCTTAAAAACCCTCATTATCACATAGTAGAAACCCTTACCCACATCGGGATCAGGCGAAGGAGTTTTGGGGGCAAATTGCCGGTTCGGCGTAAATCCCGCCTTTTCAACCCATTACATGAAACCGCATAAAATGCGTAAATAAGTATTGACTCCATTCGCGTTTTGTGCGAATATGAGGACATGAAAAACAAACTGATTCCGCTGACAGCTTCGAACAACACTCCCGGTGAGTATGAACCGACTTTGGTCGGGCACGGCTTCCAATATCGTCAGCTTGTAAAAGCTGATGGACTTGAGAACTCGTTTTACACCAAGCACGACCATCAGGGGTTTTCGTTCCGAAAGGATTTGGACGGACTTGTCCATCGTTGCGGGGGGATGCCCATTATCCAGTTGGATGATGGTGGATTGTTCGCGATTCAAAACGCAGACTCTGTTCTGTCTAAAGACCTCTCGGGAAAGAGTTGGAAGTGAAATTCTCAGAGCAACTCAGAGCAGAGATTGACCGCCTCGGACTCACCCAGGCTGAGGCGGCAACATTGCTTGACGTATCGCCTCGGGCGGTGTGGAAGTGGTTGCACGATGATGAACCTCTGGCGGTCACGGCAGAAGGCGTCATTGCCCGGCTCAAACGGGCGAAGGCAAAGAAGTGAAAACCGAACGCGACATGACGCTGCTCCGCGACTGGTCCGGCGAGGATTGCGCCGGCTGGCTCATCTCGGAGAAACTCGACGGCTGCAGGGCGTATTGGGACGGCGCGGCGCTCTGGACGCGGGACGGCAACCGGATCCCGGCGCCCTCATGGTTTACGGCCGGATTTCCAGCGTGGCCATTGGACGGTGAGCTGTGGGCGGGCCGGGGGCAGCTTGAAACAGCTCGGCTTGCCGCACAATGGGGTAAATTCGCGCCTGGCATCGCCTACAGGGTCTTCGACTGCCCGACCGCTCCCGGAACATGGATTGAGCGGATGGCGGCTGCCCAATGGGCCATCCTGGACGCTCCGCACGCCTCAGCGGTGAGCTTTCAACCCTGCCGTGGCGTGGATCACCTTTCCGCCGAATACTTCCGCCTGACCGCAGCCGGCGCGGAAGGCGTTGTCTTGCGCCAGCCGACGGCCACGGGATACGGGCCCGGGCGGTCCCGGCACGCACTCAGGATCAAGCCGGGCATCGCGCACGAGCATCTGCTCTACGAGCGCGTCAGCCTTGTTCAGTAAAACTCGTCCAGCGCCGCGGAGCATTGCAGTAGCGCAGCCGCAGCCGCGGCCCGTCGCGCGTCCATGGCGGACTGGCTTGTGTCGTCCATGGCGACCGACCGGATCAGCTCAGGCTGGATGCCGTAGTAATCGTTCCCGACCATCTGGCGAAGTTGGTAGTCAACCGCGTCCGACGGTCCCTCGAGCACGACCTGGAGCGTGGCCAGCCCAACCTTGAGCAGCCCGGCGTTGATTAACCCCTTGGCGTCAAACCGGCTGTCCGAGACTCCGCACCCGAGCGAGAGGACCTTGACCTGCTCTTGATCGCCCCAGAGCTTCACCGCGTCGGCGTAGGCGCACATTGCCGGGGAGTTCGCCACGACGCCTCCGTCCCAAAGCACCATGCCATCCAGTTCGAACAATGGGAAGTAGGTCTGCGCCGCACTCGTCGCCCGGCAGGCCTGCCACATCAGATATTGTCCGGTCAGAGAGTCCCAGGACTTGAAGAACGCCGGCTCGACCTGCGCCCCGGCGATGTTCATGGATACGATCCCGAGTCGAGTCTTGGCGTCGCTCACCTTGGCCATCCCCATGCGCTTGCGAAGCGCCATCTCGATTGGAAGGGCCGGATAGCGCGGCTCGACGATGCCGTCCTTGCCGAAGAAAAGTTGGTGGAATATCTGCGGACCGTCCGTCGTGAAGAAGTCGCACGTCTCAGCCGCCGAGTGGCCGAGGCTGAGGCTCGCGCCGATGATGCCGCCGATGGACGTGCCGTAGATGAGGTCGAAGAGTTCCCAGCACGGCTTTCCCGACCGCCGCTCAAGCTCCGAGAGGATCAAGCATGGGATCAGCCCGTTGCAGCCACCGCCTGACAGGCTAAGTATTCTTTTCATGTTTCTTGCCGGGATATTTCAAAGAAGGCCCGACGCGTCAAAGACCCTTTCGGGTGAACCAGCGCGCCGGGCTGGATTGGGGTGAGAATCAAGCCATGAGAGCCTCGCCTTCACAGGACGGCTTTGCACCGTCGGCGCGTAGAAAGGGATCATGGCGGGATAGAATCTGAAATCATTGGTGGCCGTGTTCCCTTTCAAAAGAGTGCCGCCGCCATGCCCGAATCGATTACGGGGCACGACGGCGGCGGACGACCGCTTAGCCGCCAACCTGGGTGACCAGGGAGGCACTCGCGGTCCGGATGTTGGTCAGCGACGTCTGGTCTGCTGCGCCCAGCGCGCCGGGCGTGTTGTCGAACGCCACGATCATCGTGTTCAGCGCGACGATGTTGGTTTTAACCGTCGGGGTCGCATCCACATTTCCGGCATCCACCCCTTGGGACTGCGTAACCAATGCGGCGGCAGCCGTGTTGATGTCACCAAGTGTCCCTTGATCGACCTCGTTGAGGCCGCCGTTGGCCGTGTTCCAAGTTTGAATCAGCCCGGCCAGCGCAACGATGTTCGCCGTTGGGCTCACGGGCGCCGAGCTTGTCCCTGCTGAAACTGCAGCGGCCAGCACGGTGTCATTCTTCGCCAGCGTGTCCTGCAAGTCCGAGAGGCTTTGCAGTTGCGCAGGTGTTGCTCCCTTTGTCAGCGCCGTGGCGACCGCCGCGGCGATGAGGCCCGGGATGGACTGGATCAGCTTCAATGCTGACCCGTCAACGGTTGTGTCGTTTCCGACCTCCAGTGCGATGGCAGCGATCTGGGCGTCGAGGTTTGTTTGGATCATAGCGATGTCTTTCTCCAGTACTTCCAGGTCTTGTTCGGTTGCGAGCCTTGGCGGGGCCTGGCGGCGCCCTTGCCCGTTTTGTTGTTTTTCTGCTGATCCGAGTGGCATAATCAAAATGCGTAAGACATTCCCGCGCCGACGATCATGCCGCGCTTCTCCCCAGAGTTCTCGATGGCGTAACCCAGCCCGCCATAAGACCCGAGGTTCGTCGTCCAGCGATACTCAACGTCGCCTTGGACGACTCCCATTGGCGTCGAGTTCTCGATGTCATAGCCCATCCCCATCCCGGCGCTGGCTGCGACGTTGCCGATGACCTTCCTGTAGTTGACGTGCACGAACGCCGCCTTGGTGCCACTCGTGGAAGCGGTGCCACCGGTTTGCTCAATGGCAGTTGCGCCGATGCCCCAGTTCGTGGCGATCAGTCCGTAATCGGTCACGTCCGTCAGCACTCCGGCTTCACCGTTCTGCTGCTCGTAAACAGCCCCGAGCTTCAGCTCTATCTCACTTGCTGCATAGAAGTTCGTGAGCGCTGGGTTGTTCTTGGCGAGCATGTTCGCGATTTGGGTTATCGCATCCTGCTCGCTTTGTGGCGTTGCCGCAGGCATTGGTGCCGGCGCATTGGTTGTCTGTGAATATCCAGTGGCCGCGAGAAGCGCCACCGCCATCAATGTGACTGTGAGGATTCGTTTCATTACTTTCGTTTTTTTGGTGGGTTGAGGGTTGTCTCGCTCGTCGGCGAGGGTTTCGGCGCCGGTGAGATCATCGCCCCGCCGGCGTAGAGCGTGGCCAGGCTCATCATCCCCCTGGACAGATAGCCGAGCGAGTGGGCGTAATCCGGGAACTGCATCGATCCGGCGTAGGCGATCATCGCCAGAACGACAAAGATGAGCAGCCACGGGTGTTGACGGATGCTGTTGCCGAGGGTTGCGAGTGCGAAGAGAGGGTTCATGGCTTGCTTCCTTTGACCAGCTTCTCCATCTCGAAGTCCTGCCGGAGCTTCACCAGAGATTCGTTCATGGTCTTCATTTGTGACGCCATACCAGGAGTCCCTGTCACTTCGACCAGCTTTTCCCACGCTTCCACTTCAGCCTCCTTGTCCTTGATGATGGCCACCTCGGCAGTGGTGCTGGATTGAGACTGCAATAGGGAGTTCACTCCATGTGTGATTCCAGACGCCCACCAGGTCCCGGAGATAATGCCTCCCAAAATAAGTGCCATGATGGCCAACAGAAGCCCGAGTCTGATGGGCGTGTTCTCGCCGATCGAGAGAAGCTCGCGACGCTCACTCCTTCGCTCATTCGCTTCCCTCATGTTTTCCTCGTGTTGGCTCATAAATTGGTCTCCGTGATTGTAAGTCGGTTTGTTCTCCCCATCATTGTTAATAATAAGGAAGGATACGGAAGGTTGGTCGTTAAGGTGTTCCCGGGCATATTCGTGGTCAGCACGGTCCACTTTCCTCTCGGCGTGGCCACGTTCGTGGACATGAGAAGCGCGATCGGTGGCCCTGCTGGCTCCGTGTAAGAAACCTCGGATGAATAGTCGCTTTCCATGCCGAGGATGTTGTAAGCGGTGACCGCGAAATAGTATGTGGTGCCTTCAACCAGGCCGAAGACATTCATGTTCGTCACGTCGCCCACGTCAACGATTTTGGTGTATGTTCGGCTGGCTACCCCGTAGTAAACCTTGTAGCCGATAACGGTCGAATCCGGGCTTGGGTCCCAGGCCAGCGTGACACCGTGCGCGGTGGTGAAGCTTATTGTCACTCTGAATAACGGAGGCTGGTTCGTGATGGACGCCATGACGACCATTGGCTTGCCTGTGGCCATCGGCTTGCCGGCTGTGGACGTCACGGTCGCCTGGCGAGGACTCATGGTGGCTCCGAACGCTCCTACGAGCAATCCAATGAGCAGAAAGATGATGACGAGAATCAGGATAGTAATCGCGTCTGCCGCGTTTCGTCCGACTGTTTCCAATGGTTTTTTGTTGCTCATTTGTAGAGCGGCGATCTGTAGGCGTTGGTGTCTCCGTCCACCTGGACGCTGATCCACTTTAAGACGTTCGTCGGGTTAGATGGCGTGCTATTCGTGGCACCGAACACGATCTGATTGGTGGTGCCCGCAATGAACACAGCCCCCGGAACCCTCAAGTTCCCGGCGCCAAGGTATGTATCCACGGTCGAGCTGTTTCCTATGACGGTGGTGTTGTCGCTGGCGACCCTCGTGCCATAGCCGATTCCGATGCGGTTGACGCTGGTTCCAACACCCGAAATTCCAGAGTAGTCACCGATGAAAATGCTGTTTGAGACATTGGTGACGCCGATACCGCTTGAGGAGCCAATGGCAAGGGAATCCGAGCCAGCCAGCAGAGGATACACCGAGAATGAATCGCAGCCGATGGCGATGATGGGGCCTGTGAACGTTGACCCATACAGCGAATCGCGTCCGATGGAGATGGTGTCTCCAAAACCCCAGATAGTGGCATGGCTCAGAGCTGCACCGCCAATGGCAATGACGCTATCCGCGTTCGTCACTATGGAGTTTTGCATCGCCCCGGCACCGATAGCCGTCAGCCCCCATACATTGGACAACGTCGAGAAACTCAGGGCGCTTTGCCCGTAAGCCTGGATGTCATGGGAGTTGAATATGGAAGCAAACACGAGGGAGTTCCTTCCAATTCCGGCGATGTATTGGGAGTTCGTTATCGCCGAGGAGGACACCGCCAACTGCCCAATCGCAATGAGGTCGGACGCGGATTCGAGAGACGCTCCGGATAGGGGTGAGCTTCCAAAGGCGAATACGTAGCTGACGTTTGTAATGGACGATCCGAACAACACGCGCTCGCCGAACCCTGTTATGTGCGAGGAGGCCAACAGTCCTGGAGTGAAGTTCGTGCTGCCTTCTGAAACGATTGCATAGTAGAGGTTGTTGTCCAGAAGGCTGAGATTGACCGATGAATCATTCAGCGCCAGCACGCTACCACTATTCGTCCACACGGGCGCGGGAGTCGGAGACCAGCTCAGATTCCCACTACCGTCGTCTGTCAACACCCCGGCGGAGTTGCTGGACGGCCACGAGTATGCAACGCCATGGACGGTCAGGTTCCCGGTGCTGTCCACATTAAACACGACCCCACCGGCAAAGGTTTGGGCTTGAATGAAGGGGAAGCTGTTACCGTCTCCCTGTGACTGGAAAATCATCGATGCAAGGTTCGTCCCGGTCCCGTCGTCGCTCAGGAGAAAGACGGACGTATGGAGGAGCGTCGAGTTGATCGAGAGCGCCCATGGAGCTCCGTAATTTACACCCAGGGTGGAATCGTATGTCGCTCCAGCCAGCGTGATAACGCCGTCAGATACGTCATTGGTCCATTCACCTTGGAACAGGCCTACGGACGCCATCCGGAACAGGCTGTTCGAGGATAGGATAAGCACCTCGTCCGCGGTCTGAAGGTTGGTCTCACTCGACAGCGATCCGAGCGAGAGGAAAATATTCGTGACAGGAGGAATCACTCCAGCCGGCGAAAGATTCGGGAAATAGAACGGCCCGGATCCGCTTGGCACCGTGAACGTGATTGGCGTTGCGTAGGCCATGCCCTGAACCTCGATGCGGTATTGTCCGGCCAACAGCGTGTTCGTGCCGAGGCCTCCACGGATCATCACGTTGGTCGGCCCTCCGACTATCAGGGCTCCGGGCGTGAGCGTCGGCGATGAGTTCGCCGGGCTGATCCTGACGTATCCGGTGAACGGCGATCCGTCCCAATTCGTCAGCGGGTAGATGACCGTCCCGGCCGTGGCTGTGATGGCGGAAAGCAGGAGGATGGCAAGTTTCTTGATCATAAGAAGGTGACTGTTGGAGCGGCGGCAATCGTGACCCCGTCTCCGGCCACGGTGATTGTCTTCACGCCGGAGCTTGTGGACTTGATTGTCCCGGTCGTCGTTCCGCTCGAATCCGTGACGGCAGGCGTCGATGTTGTGTTCCCTGTGCCACCGCTCACAGAGAAAGTGACCGTCTTGCCCACGCACGGGTTGAAGTTGGCGTCAGACAGCGTCACCGTGATGGTGGAAGTCGCCACCCCGTCCGAGGCCACTCCTGTGGACGGGCTTGCGGAGGCGCTGCTGGAATATGCGTTCACCGCCCCGGCCAGGCAGATAATGCTGGCATATTGTGTTATCGACACCGCTCCGACAGAGGCATGAACCGTGGCAACCTGGCTCAGGGTGGTGACGAAGGAGGCGGTGGTTTGCCCGGAGCCGTCCGTTGCCGATGGGCTGCCTATGGAGTAGGAATGAGTCCCCGGAAGGCTTAAGCTCACGGTCTGCCCTGGCATGGCGACGTTCCCTGTGTTCTTGACGGTTATCGTGACAACTGAGGAGGCTGAGCCGTCTGCCGTGATGTTGGTCGGATAGGATGTCACCGTGGAATAAGATGCGCTGACTGTCGGAGTTCCGTAAGTGGCGATGGATGTTGATGCCCCCACCGCCGTTCCAACAGGATTGCCGTTGAGCAAGGCTTCAATTGTGCCGGTGCCGGTGCTCGACGCGGAAGTCAGGACGGCTGTGTAAGTTCCATTCCCATTGTCGGTGGTCGATCCAACCGAACCCGTTCCGGAGAACCTGAAGATGACTACCGTATCTCCGCCATTCGTCTCGTTGTTTCCAGAGTAGTCCCGAGCTTGGACCAAGATTGTCTGGGTGCTTGCCCCGTCCGCCGGAATTATCTCGGTGGCCGGGGCTATGGTTGAATGCGAGGCGTCCGAAGGCCCGACAGTTGCCGGAGCGCTGTGCCTTGGATGCACACCGGTGAGGTCCTCGAACGTGAAAGCCTGCCCGACAATCCATGCAACTGGAGTGACGAGAAGGAATAAGATTGCGAGTCGTTTCACCATAGCGTGGCGTTGCTTTCGTTGGTCGTGACGTTTCCGAACGCACTGAACGTGAAAACGCTGGCTTGACCGTTCGTGACAGTCGCCTGTCTAGTTCCGTCTGTCGCCAGCACCGAGGCTGGCCACGAGACGGTGATGTTGCTGCTGGCGAGGTTCTGGACGCGCAGCACGGCGGTCCTGTTCTGCCCCGCCGTCACATTTGAGACGCCCGTCACCTGGACGGGCGTCCACGAAGCGTAGAACTGATACGTGCGCGACAGGTCGAGCGCGTTGGTCGGTCCGGAGAATCCGTTCGTTCCGTAATAAACACCGTTCGTCGCGACCTGATCTGCGACGTTGTTGCTTCCCGCAGCCGAAGCCAATGCCGAGGCGATGGCGGATGAACCTGCGGCCGTCGCATTGTCAGCACTCGAGGCGTGCGTGGCGTTCGCCGCCGTCCCGGACGTGTTGTTCGTGAGGACTCCCGTGACCGCCGCAGCGACATCGGAGTTCGTGGAGTGACCGGACTGCGGAGCATATTGAACAACGATAGGATTCGTGTTGGCCGAGCTGTTTACAGCCGCTCCGAGCCCGCTGGCGATGTTGGTTTGCTCTGACGGCGTCTCGACGGAGATCGGTATCCGCACCACGACCGTGGACGTCGTGTTGTTGGTGACGAAGGTCACCGTGCCCCAATTCGAAGAGAGCGTGATTGTTGGAACGTAAGAGTTCGCGGCGGACACCAGGCTCACTGAATTGGCAGTCGGATTGAACAGGATCAGCCCGGTAAACGGGTTGGCGTAGAGGTGAAGGAGCAGGTTCTGAGCGGCTGTGGCCGCGTTCGTCCCAATGGCTATCTGCCAGGAAGAGTCGTAAACGGAATTCGTCCACGCGCGGGTGTCGGAGTCGGCGGACAGCGTCTCGCCATTGGCGGTCCCGGCGGCGTTCGTGATGGTGATCGTCGCGACAACGTTGGTTGACGCATTCGCCGCGAGCGACAGGCCCACGGCGGCAAGGATTGTGAATAGCTTTTTCATGGCGATGAGTCGGCGCTGAATGTTCCGTCAGGATTGCACTCCAGACAGATTTTCTTGGTCGGGTCCGTCTGGCACACGAGGTAGATCGGGCCGACGATGACGCGCCCGAGGAAGGTGGCGTTGGCCACCTCGGCGCTTAGAGGCGTCTGGCCGGGTGGCACAACGAGGACGCCTGGCAGGATCACGGCGGCGTTGATCGTCACCAGCTTTGACAGGACCGTGGACGTTAGCCCGCCCTGGATCATCTTCACCTCGAACCATGCTCCAGCCGACGTGATGTTATTCAGCAGCGTGTTGATGGCGGCTGTGTTCATCGGTAGCACCGCTTCGAAGTAGGGCTGTCCGGCGTCGCTCGAAGGGTTCCAGGTGAACTGCTGGGTGTAGTAGGTTCCTGTTGACGGCTTCTTGCCGAGAGCAACCTGAAGCGTGATGCCAGCGGTTGGGATGTACGCCGCGGCGCTGCCGCTGGGCTGCAACAGGAATATCTTGAGGTCAATGGAGTCGCCCTGTGTGAAAACAGGGAGACCGGCCACGGACAGATCGTCCGTGCTCACCACCGCCTCGCCTACCGATCCTAGAATGTTTAGCGTGAATTGTGACATAGCGTTTTAAGTGTAGGCATCGGGATGATGAAACGTGAGCTTGCTGAAATTAAGAAGAACCCGGTTAGCCCTTCCATGCCCATGAAACACGGTCACATCCAGTTGTTTCGCCAGTTCAAAATCACGTCCCAGCATAATCTTCACCGCCTCGCAGGCTGCGTGGCCACGCCTGGATTTTTCCATGACGGGCACCGGCTTCGGTGGCGGAATAACTGATTGTTCGGTGGAGATCATATCACCATGTGCTCAAGGCAGCCCGCTTCCACCGATTCGTTCCCACCGACACGTAAATATAGTTCGTGTCCCAGTTCATCAGGCCAGCGCCGTAACCGGTGGTCGAGTTTGTGGACGCGGTTATTGTCTGCGGAGGCTGATAGAACGAACCGTTGACTCCGAACACAATGTTTCCAGATGTGAAGAACACCGTTCGGATGTATGCTGCATTTGTGGCTGGCTCCGGGAATGAGATCGTGTAAAGACCGCTCGTTGAATACGGGTATGAGCTTGTGACGCGTGGAACATTGGCCCACGAATAAATCGATAGCGGGGTTGAGAACTGTGGGATTACCGCGCTTGTGACGAGGTTTGTCAGCACCGTCAGTGTGACGTAGTTTGTTTTCAGCGAGATGCTGTGAATGCTGGCGTATTGGAATGAGGAAGATGACAGACTGGCTCCAAATGATCCGTTGTAATTCCAGTCTATCTGGCTGTTGTTGGTTGCATCCTGCGCCAAAGTCCATGCCGAGCTTACGTTGAACGGAGCACCGTTGAGAGAGAGCGGAGTTCCAGGGACATACCACTGCTGCGCTGAGACAAGACCCTGAACGTAGCTGAGCGGCGTAGCGTCATCTGGATTGTTCGGATATCCCACCTGAATCTCCTGTCCGACGGTAGAGTTCGACCTGGCGAAAAGGTCCGGACGCGTCAGTGTGTAAACCACAACCGATGAAATGCTGACTGGACTGTTTGTGATGCCTGGTCCGGTGTGTGAGCCAAGATTGTTGGTGAAAGCCAGATTTACGGTGCCAAGGACCATGGAGCTTCCACTGTCCATAATCCATGTGGACCCGTTGTTTGTTGAATATTCAAAATAAAAGAAAGGCGATCCACCGGGCGATATGAACGTGCACCCGGCGAAGTTTGTTACTGTGATAGGGAAAAGGAACCAGTTCGTGTCTGTGAGATTGACTATGTTCGTGGTCCAGAGCGGCGTCTTGAAACTGTTGAGCACGGAATTTGTCTGTGCATCAGGGATCGTCCCGTAGTCGCCCTGCAATATCACTATCTCGGCTTGCTGGTTGCTGAGATATGCCTGTGCGACCAGCCACAGCGCGTTGCTGTTTGCCCATCCGGTTGCGTTATCCGCGTTCGTCGAGTGCCAGGCCTGTGCTCCGGCCCCGTAGGAATCTGCCGCGACGAAGGCGCTTATCGGAGACCAGGCTGACAGTCCTCCTAATGCGTTCGTTGCCTTCTGAGCAGCTCCAGCAAGATCGAACGCGGCGGAGTTCGAATAAGCGGCCGTGCCAGCGTTGGTAATCATGGATACCGAAAACTGAACGGGCCAACCACCGAGCGCGGTTGTCGCGGTTCCAGCAGTCATAAACGGATAAGTGCCGTTCGTCGTCAGGATAAAAGGCTGTCCGGTGATCGAAGACCAAGCCCAGGTCATAGGCCATCCGCCTGCCGCAGTCGTGGCGTTCCCGACAGTCATAAACGGGTACGTTCCGTTTGTGACAAACAGGGTGCTCGTGTTGGCTGCCTGCCACGCCTGCAACGACGCAATCTCCGACTGGAAGAAAATGGAGTTAATGTTGACCGTATACCACGCCTGCCAGTTAATGATGGCCGATGCGGACGGGTTGGAAATCCACCACGGAGTGCCGACCGTGTTCGTTCCGATGGGAATGATATATGGCTGAGCATCGCAGCTCAGCGCGGCCACGGCGGCAATCAGGATTGAGAAAAGCCGTTTCATTGGTCGGTTGCCGTGGACGGGTCTTCTGTGCTTCCGCCGGAGCTGGAGAGCGGGGAGGATGGGGGTGGCATCAGCGTCAGCCGCGCGTTCTGCGCTGTTATTGTGTGGCCGTAGGGTGGAATGTTGATGTGATTTCCAGCCCATACATATGTGTCCGACCCGGCACTGAAGTCATGAATCTGGGTAGTCACGCTCGTTGTGCTCGCTACAGAGTCGTAGTCGCTCAGGTCCACACTCAGCCGGTAGTTGTGCCCAGGAATGAGCCCGAACGCGGGAACACTGTAGGTAAGGTCCCAAGCCGTCACATAGTAGGTGTTGGTCGCAGGATTGATCGGCGAGATTATGAATTCGTCAAGGTCCCACAGTGTCTCGAAGGAGGTGCTGATCACAGGATTCGATGCACTTAATGTGGGATATGGCAGATACCAGTCTGGGCTATAGAAATAGGGAATGGTGCCAGCCATCGTCCTGGTAGCCGAAACGAAAACAGTCCCTACGGACGCCACACGATCCACGTAAGGCTTCGCACTTTCCAGTGCGTATCCCGCGCTGGCCAGAGGTGTTGCCAGCTTGTAAATCTGTATCGGCGGTTCTCCAATAAGAGGTCCACCAGGTGGAGAAGCCACGTATGGCCTGTCAACGCCCCATCCAGCGATTGCCATTGGCGCGCTCATGATCCACCTACAGTTCCAACCTTCGCCCATTGCGCGGAGCGGCCAATCATGATCAGACCGGACGCCGCGTTGCCCGGAGTTGATCCAGACACAGCGTAAATCTCCTCGTCCACGGTCCACGGAGGAATAACGACCTGCTGTTCGGAGGTGTCTGGAAGCGTGGTAAAGGCTGAGTCAATCCTGACGATATTGAGCGGGTCTGGGGCGATGTCCGTCCTATAGGTGTAGGTGTGGGGGTAGCCCATGATGGTCTCGCCCACCAGGCTGCATCGCACCTTCCACTCCTTCATGACGTAAACATCCGTTGCCCCCTCCGTAGTCCCGTCCCATGTCCGGCAGGTGACCCAGTCGGTTTGAACGGACTTGATACGATACGGGCCACTGACCTTGGCTCCGGAGCCTCCAGTCAGGTCGGAGTCCTTTATCACGTAGTGGATGTTGCTGTCGGACAGCTTCACGTCATTTCCCAGCCCGGAGCTTATGGTCGGGTTGGAAAGGGCGCGAAGCACCGATGCCAGCCTATTAAGCTTGGCCGCGCTCACGAACTCGCCCTTCTCGAAGGTCGGAACGTCCGCCCTGTTCCTTACTGCGTTTGGGCTGTATGCGTCGTCGTTCATTGTGCCACCACGTAACGCGTCTGCCGGTTGAATATGTTCCCCATCCATCGCGTGAGCCTGGAATCCTCCGCTACGATCTCGGCGCCTGTCGCCACCCATCCGGTGTATATCGCCTTTGACGGGACGCTCGCCGGGAGCGGGCCAGCAGCGTCGGCCAGGAAGTCCGTCTCGAACGACTCCAACGTGGTCCCGACTCCGACAGTGTTTCCGAGCACTGGGTCCGAAGCGTAGTAGCGCAGCGCGCCAACTGTCGGGATCGCTTTCGGAACCGCGAACGTCGCGCCTGGGCCAGTCTTGAAGTAGTCGTTGTGAACCCGGCACGTCACCACCCTGCAGGCGCGAGGGCGTCCGGCAATCACCGCGCCAGGGGAGAACCCGGCGGCGGTCTGGACAAGGCCGGAGTAGCCGATGAAATTGTAGCTGTAGCTCTCGAACTCATCGTAGGACGCCGGCACTATGGCGTATGTCCGCTGCCACTTCACCACCCCGCCGCCGACGTCCTGCCTCGGTCCCTCGGACACGAGGAAGAATGTCGAGTAGTCCGGCGTCATCCCGGCGCTGGGGTGAGGTGTGTTCAGCGCGGTCGCCGTGAAGTTCTCCCTGAACTGCATCCACTCCTGGGTGAACACATATTCCGCCGTCGTCGCCCTCACGGGAGAACTGAACACAGGAACGGAGACCGGCTGAGCAACCGTGAAGTCGCCATCGACATAGGTGGGCGCGGGCCATTGTAGGCTTGAGCTCATTGCGACAGTTGCGGTTTGACCACGAGACCTTCCTTGCGCGCCATCTCGACCAGCGTCGTCAATTTATTGGCCATGACCTCGTTTGAATGGTCCGGTTTCTGCAATCCCACATCGGCCAGCCCTTTCTTGAGCTGTCCGATCCGCTCCTGGTCCTGCTTGAATCGTGCGCTCTGCGGCCCTTCGTCGTTGAACGCCTGCTGTGCGTCGGCCTCGGTCCGCTCCAGCTCCCGCGCCTCGCCCGCGTGCGCGTCCAGGAACCGACGTCCACCGGTCGTTCGGTTGTCCATGGACCTGGCTCGGGCCACTCCGCTCTCGTAGGCAGTCCACGGCGCCGACCCGGCCAGCTCTTTGATGTTGGGCATGTAGGCGCTGAGTTCGGCGGTGCGCTTCTCTTCGGTGGCCATCGCCATGTCGCGGTCGAGCTTGGCCTGCTTCTCGGCGCGCGCGGCGCTCTCCTCTTCGAGCTTTGCGCGGTTCACCTCGGCCTCGTTCTGCATCTCGATGGAAAGCTTTCTGGCCCTGTCACGCTGGGACTCGGTGTCCTGGAGCCTGCTCTGCTCCTCGCTCTGCCGCTTGTTGAGCGCCAGCATCTCTTCCTCTTCCTGCTTCTGGACGGCGCTTGTCGAAAGTATCTCTTTTCGGATTCGGCTCTCCGCTTCCCATGGCGTCTCTCCGAGCTTCAGCTCGGCTTTGACGCTGGCCGGAGCGGTCTCAAAGAAGTTGCCGCTTGTCTGAAGGCTGAGCTGCGCCTTGGTTACCACGTCCAGATCCTTCTTCAGGTCTTCAAGTCGCGCCTTTCCCTCGCTGACGGATGACTTGAGTCTCTCCCCCCGGGCAAGCACAGCCGGATCGGACATGGCGTCACTCTGCGACTTGGCCTCCAGGGCTTTCACCTCGGCGGCCTGGTCCATCCGGTGTTTCACGTCCTCGGCAACGGCTATCTTGTTTTGCAGTGCCACGACCTTGTTTCCGCCGGCCTCGGCCTCCGCGCGCTCCATGGCACCTTTGATTATCTTCTTCGTCTTCTCTTCGTCGGCGTGCTCGAGGTCGGAGGACTCGCGCTTGGCGAACTCGCTCCGCATCTTCTGCGACTCTTCGGCGGCTTTGACGATCGCGTCCTTGCCACCAAACATCGGCTTGGCCGCCTGCTCCGCCTGGTGATCAAGATCCTTGTTCCAATCGTCGAGCAGCTTCTTGAAGCCTGCGAACGCCACCGTCGCGCCGGCCATGACTCCGGTGATGGGATTGATGGCCAGTCGCAGCGCCGTGCCCAGCAGTGGACTCTGCGCCGTCACGTCCTGCAGCATCGTGTGGAACATGCGCCCCTCTCGTTCGGCGTGGAGGAAGCTGCTGCCCGTGGACGTTCCAAAATCCGCCATCTGACTCTTGGCGCTGCTGATGCCCTGAGTCAGCGTATCGGTCTTGAACCCCAGCTTGATCATGATCTCTTCAGTGTCCACGAGTCCTCCTGGTGTTGATGTCGCGCATCCATGCGGACTTCACCCTGTCGCTGGGGTTGCAGAGCGGCACTCTGGAGTTGGCGTTGCGCTTGGCCTCGTTGAGGCATTGGAACAGGATCTTGATGGGGCAGCTCATCGTCTCTTCCATGCTCCACCCGTAGTTCCTGCCAGTGAACGCGCAGAAGAAAGCCGCGTCAGAGAAGTAGTCCTCAACGAATCCTTTCGATGCGGACGCCGGCGGGCTGTCCTGGAACGTCTCGTCCACGTAGCACCTGAGCGCCGCGATAACCTTGGCCGCCTTTTCCATCCTCAAGGCTGCTTTTTCGGCGTGTCGGCGCCGTGCCTTCGCGGTGTTCCACAGGGCAAGGTATCGCGGCGGAAAGAATCCCTTCCGGCAGCGCTTCTCAATACGCCGGCGCCCGGAATCGGAGCTGATCGAATATCCGGGCGATAGCAGCCACAGGAAGTTCACCAAATCCTGCGGGCTGGGCGTCGCCCCGCGCAACAGCGGGTGGTGAGCCAGGCGCAGCGCGGTGAGCTGGCGCAGCGTCATCGGCACCAGCTCGAAACCGGCGACCGATTCCGTGAGTCCGAGAAAGACCGCATCGCGCACGAGCTGCTCGCGCGCCACGGCCTCCGCGTAGCCCGGTATTTTGAGCACGTCCATCGGCGCGCTCCACTCAGTTCGGGTTCTGGGCGAGTCTCAGGGTGACGTTTACTTTGAAGTAATCGTTGATCTTGAACGGTTGGTCCACGTCCACAATCACCCAAGTCTCCAGCGGCGCGTCCGTGATACCGTCGAAGGTGTCCTGGAACCAGTCGCCGATCTTGGGAGTCTCGCTCGATGCAATCGGGACCTGGATAGTGCCAGTGCCTGTCGGCCATGTCGCCGTGACCCACCAGCCGTTCGGGCCGCCGATCTGGTCCGGGCGCTCCCCGACGTGCCCCGGCCTCTTCAGGCTGATGTCCTCGAAGATGTAGGTCCCAACGTCCGTGGCGGATGCCACCAGGCCGCGTTTGATGTCTTCGGTTCTCGATCCAAAGGGAACCGCATTGTCTTGGTAACTTGTGCTCATATTTGGTTATTTGGTTTGGTCATAGGATGCTCCATGCGTCCTGTTGAACCGACAGGTCCACCTGGAAAGAGAACGTGGTTTGCTGGCAACCGTCTGCCGAGCGCACGCCAGTCTCCTCGTTGCCGCTCGTGATGAATTGGATGTTGTGGTTCGCCAGGGCCGATCCGTTGAGCTGGTCCTGAAGCACGGCCACGGCGGCCCTGACCTGCGCCCGATACTCAGAGTGCGCCAGCTTCCCGGCGGCGTCCGCGTCGGTGATGGCGTGAAGCTTCAGTTCACCACGAAAGCAGGACGTGCGCTTGCTGCCATCATCGAGCATGGCCTTCCTTTGTGGCTGCGCCTCGCCGGTATGCTTGTAAACCACCTCGACGCGCGGCCTTGTTTTCTGAAAGTCCTGCGTATCGGCGATAGTCATGGCTGTGAGTCCGGCAGCCGTGAGTACGGTTTGAACGGCCACAGGCACGATGACCTCGAAATCATAGATGTCCTGCGCGCTCATTGGACCTCCTCATAAGGTTCGCCGGACTTTAGCGCCCTGGCCCGCGCGCGGATTCCTTTAGCGATGTCCTCGCGATAGCCGGACAGTATCAGCTTGACTCGGCGTCCGATTGCTTTTGCCCTGAAGTTCAGAGCATCCTGAATCTTCCTGCGATTTGATCCAGCGCCCGGCCCGCGACAACCGAACGTGATGGACGGGTCCTTGCTATCCTCGAGCATGGAGAAGTCGGACACCGCGCCATCTCCAACGGAACCAAAGTGCCGGCTGATCCAGCTCGGGTAATGGTCCCCTTTCGACGCGGCTGCGAATGCCCACTTGGCCCGCCATCTCCCGACCCGATCTTGCACCTTTTTTACGTAAGGGTCCCTGACCCCTGTCGGAACTACCACGCGGGCGCGCCATGTGTTCGACGGTGGAGTTCCGAGCCCTGGAATCCTTCCCTTGTTGTTCCGATACATGTTGTGATACTCGGCCAGCCTGTCCCCGGTCGGGTCGAGGTGCGCCCACACGAGTTGGATCTTTCCGTTCACGCTGCTCCGCCATGTGTTCACATCGCTGAGCCCATACTTTGAGCCGATCTCATCGAAGAGCGGCTGCCTGACCTCGGAGATGAGGCTGTAAAGGTCACGTTTAACGGCGTCCTCTCCGGCCTGCTTCGGGCTGCCACCCTTTCCGCCGATCGGCGGTGTGAAGTTGACGATGGTGCGTGTCAGCCTGCGCTGTTCGTCCACCAGCAGATTCGACACGTCCTTGCCGTCTCCCATCAGGGCTTCCTGGAGAGAATCCAGCGCGACGACCATCTTGCGCATGTCGAATTCGTCAAAGGTGATCATGAGGGTTGTGCGTCCTGACTCGTGATCTTGACGAGCCAATACTTGATTGCGAAGTCCGCCGGGTTGTCCTCCCGCCTTACCACCTTCCACTGCGGAGGGGTTCCGACCGCTCCCCAGATCGGATTGGTCTGAGCAATCACGTCGGCATAGTTGATTGCCGGCACCGTATTCCGCAGGGCTTCGAGCGTTGCCATTTCACGCCAGTCACTCCCAAGCTCCAGCATCGGATCAACAGGGTGCACCGGGAGTAGAATCCCGAGGAAGCTGGTGCCGCTCTTCTTATGAACGAACGGCTGGCCGAGGCTGTCAATTCGCGTTTGAAAGCCCTCCTGGAGTTCCAGGAGGGCTTGACTGGACGGAATGTTCAGCGTGGCCATTGGAGACTACGGCGCGGAGAGCTTGATGTTATACACCATGGATTCGTTCGTGGTGTTGGCCGTGCCGGAGTTCGTTACCCAAAGAATCTTTAGGTAGGACGCCCCAAAGGAGTCGAGGTTGGTCACCGTGACGACCGGAGTCGTGCCATTCGCGGCCACCGTTACGACGTAAGGGGTCGTCTCGTAGCTGACTCCGTCCACGGATTTTACGTAGGCGAAGGCTCGGTTCGTCGTGCTGGCGGCGTCCATCTGGAACTTCCATTGGAGAGCCGTGCTCTTCTGCTTGCTCACGTCGATGACCATGTTGATGTTGGTCGCCGTCCCAGCGGTGTTTGTGAAGTTTTTGAATGGCGACGGCGCCTGCGTGGGGATCTGCGCGTAAGCCGTCAGTGAGAGGACCGTCGCGAACGCGAAGATCATTGATACTTTTCGGAGTTTGTTCATTTTATTTTTCGTTATTGGTTTGGATTTGTTTTCCTCGAAGAGCCGCCGCCCCAGACACGAGACGGCGGCCGGAGGCAGTCGTCTTACGCGCTGGTGAGCAGCACGCCGGCGGTGGGGTCCAGCTTCGCGGAGCCGAACATCAGGTCATAGCTCATCCAGAACGTCCTGGACGCGAGCGAGAACCAGCTATAGGCCGTGATGCTGATGTCAACGTCGGGAACAGTGATCGTCGATTCCTGGAGCGTTGATCCGGGGATTGACGGAGGCGTCAGAGGCAGGCCCGCGATCGCTCCGAGCGCCTGCGGGTTACAGAACAGCCCGCGGATGCCTTGGTCGCCGGCTCCCGCGTGGGTGCCGCTCCAGTTCGTGTTCAGATAGACACCGTCCCATCCGAACCGCTTCCAGCCGGTCTGGTCGCCAGTGGAGTCGGTCGCCTGGAAGAACGCCGGAGTGTTGATGATTCGCGCGATGTATTCACCGTCCAGCACCGCGTATTTGATCGGGCTCTTCTTCAACGCGCCCCACGCGGACGCCATGTCGGAGAAGTTGAACGCTGCGGGTGCCCGGATGATTTGCCCGGCCCCGTAGTCGGTCGTGTTGAGAGGCGCGAAGGCCACCTCAAGGATCGAGTCCGCCAGGTAGGCGATATTCACGTCGATCAAGTTTTCCATCCGCAAGCCGCTGTTCAATTCGTCATTCGTGACGTGGAACGGCTGGCTGTATTGATCGACCGCGATTTGCACGTTGGTCACAACGGAATCGCCCTGCTCGAAGTTCGTCGCGTTCTTCTGGGTGGTGGAGCCGCCCGTCACGAACTTGAGTTGGCCGGTCGCACGCGGTTTGTACCGGTCCGAGCTGTAGTCTTTCGTGAAGACATTGAGCGGCGCCCAGCGGTTCTGCAACGCGGTGACCGCGCCGTCCAGCAGGAACTGCGTGACGAGGCTTGCGCTGTAGGTGTTGGAGTTCATCGGGGTCAGGCGCTGGCGCTGGTCCCGGGCCTGGGCGTCGGCGATGAGTCCGTTCCATTCAGCCTTCAGGGTGGCGAAACGCTTGGCCGCGACGGGCTCTTTCTTGATGGCTTCCAGACGGTTCTCGACAGTCGAGATGCTGCCGGCAATCGGCTCGCCTCCGGGGCGGGCGAGTGGCAGAGACTCGATCTGAGCGTAGGTGCCAGACTCGTCCGAGAGGGCGAGAGCGATCCACCAGGGAAGGTTCTTGTTCTCGATGCGGTTCTCCGCGCGCCGGGTGACTTCCGCCGTGATTCGGATTTTCTTCTCGGCGTCGAGCTGCTTGCGCAGGTCGAGTACTTCCGCGTTGGGTTTGGTGTTGTCCGGCTCGGATTGTTCGAGCGCCGCAAGAATCTGCTCTTCGGTAGCGTCGTCGCCGAGCTCAACTCCCCGCTTTTTGAGCAGGGCCAGTATGGCTGTCTTGTTCATTTTGTTTTCTTTTGCAGGTGCGGCACCCATCACGGGCGCGGCTGGTTGTTTTGCTGCTCCAACGCCGGCAACCGGCGCGGAAAGTGTTTTGGAAATGGTGCTGGTCCGGGACTTGACCATGTTTAGGATGACCTGTGGAACGCTGCGGAACTGGGCCAGGTTGAGAGACGCAAACCGATTCTCGATCTCATCTCCGTCGTCTTCCCAGTCCTCCTCCGTGTTTGTCGCGCCGCACTGGCAACAGGTGATGTCGTCGCCATCTACCGTGCAATCGGAGCACTGCGGATGATCACAGTCCGGGCACGTGGAGTCCTCCGTTGCGGCGTCGGCCAGCCCAGCGGCGACGGCCTCGGCGCCGGTGAACCAGGTCTCGTCCTTCATGGCGGCGCGCATCTCCGCAGTCGTTTTCCCGGTCTTGCGCGCGTAGATGCCGGCGAGCGTGTCGCCGTGCTTGGCGAGCATGGTGGCGGCCTTGGTGTGGTCGGCCTCGTTTCCAACCGTCATGCTCCACGGCTCGTGGATCATCAGGATGGAAGAGTGCGGAGCGATGGTGCGCCCGCCACCGAGGGCGATGATGGAAGCACTCGAAAGCGCGTAGCCGTCCACGAAACAGGTAACGTCCTTCGCACGGGCCTGGAGGACGTTGTAGATTTCAAGGGCGTCTCCGACGCTTCCACCTTCGGAGTTGATCCGGACGTTGACCTTACGCCCCGCCGGCACCTGGCTGAGTTTGTCACGGAATTCCTTGCTGGTTGTGCCGGAGTCGTCATACCAGCTCGACCCGATGGTGCCCGAGATTACGAACTCGGTCGCATCTCCCATGTCCATCACGGTCAGCCAGGGCTGCTTCCGGCCTTTTGGTTTGAGTGTCTTCGGCATAACGCCTTTCGAGAGTGGTTTCGACTTGGTGCCCGCGCTTACGCCTCGACGGCGAGGAACACGATCTGCACCGCAGCGGTGTTGGCTTTGGCCCACAGAGCGGTGGTTCCACCCGGAGACGGGATGTAAGCGCACTTGCCAGGCTTGATGGTCGCAATCAGGTGCGCCATGGCGTCGTCGGTGGCGATGTCCACGTAGTTCGTGGCGTCTGTGTTTTTGATCATCAGGTAGCCAAGAGTCACGATCTGCGTGCCGATGGCCAACGCCGTGGCACTCGTGGCGATGGTCTGCGTCTCTTCGGTGAAGTTCGCCCCGTTCTGCGGCGTTACGGTGCTTCCCGTCATTGACGCGCTGAAGGCCGTGCCTGAGACTTTTAGGGCGATCGTTTCGGTGATGCTGTTTACTGTTGCCATAGGTTTTACTCGGTTGTGGTTGCAGGTTGTTTTGTTGTTGCTGGCTCTGTGCCATTGGGTCCGTCGGGCTGCAGGGCGTCCATTTCGGCGCGGGACGGGCTGAGCTGCTCGCGCTTTGTCATCGTTTCACGGGCAAGCTCTGCAATCTGGTCGCGGTCCACGTCGAACTCGTCCATGAGGTCGTTGATGAACTTGGCTTCGATGGCCTTTTGCCGGAGGACATGGCGCCAGTCGTGGCCCATCTCCGCGCAGATGTCCTGGTAGTTTCTGACTCCGCACTTCAGCTCTTCCATCAGCGCGGACGAGTTCCGTCCGACGTCAACGGTCACAGAACGCGGCGGGCGGATCTCCATGTGCCACCACTGGTCGGGAGCGCCGTCCATCGAGCGGTCGTATTTAACCGCCCAGCTCATCGCCCACAGATAGATTTCGCGGATGACGGCGGCGACAACGGCGGATCGTGACCGGAAGAAGCTGGCGGCCGTATCGAGGTCGGCCCGGGTGACGGTGCCCTGAAGCGAGAACGGCAGGACGAGAAGTGAGCTGATGCCAACGCCGGCGCAAATCTTTCGGACGAGGTAATCCCAGTAATCCTTCGTGGCAACGGACGGGCGCGTGCTTTGGAATTGCTCGAACTTTTCGCCGGTGGCCATGTAAACCGTCCGGCCTCCGTTCGTGACTTCGTAGAACAGCGGCGCCGTCTTGTTGACCGGATTGCCGGCGGCGTCCTGGCCCTGGATCTGCCACTTCTGACGGCGCGATGACGACGTGTTGGCCTCGCCCGGCTTGTTGGTGATGACGTTGGAAACCTCCGCCGCAGCCTTGGCCGCCTTCATCTCCAACATCTGCAAATCGTCGAGGTCGTGAAGGTCGTTCATCACCGGGTAGAGCAGCGGCAATCCGCGATACATTCCGGGCCGGCACGGCTCGAACAGGTGGATGATCCGGTTGCCGTCGATCGGCTCGTAAGCCCCGGTCGTCACGGTCGGAAACAAGTTGGACGGGTAGAACGAGACGTCATCGGTTCGCACCCAGTAGCGGCGCGGGCGGCCCGTCGGGTGTCCGCTCGGGTCCGGCCAGAATTCGATTCCGTCCACAATCGACTTGCCTTCTTCGGATCGGAGATGAGGCGGTGTTCCGACGCGATGCCCTTCGATAAGCTGAATCCGTGGGAACCCGCTCTGCGGCGAAAACGTTTTGTAGATGAACACCTCGCCGTCAACAAACCAGGCGCGCGTCATTATCGACTGAAGCACGCCGAACGGCTGCAGGCCGCTCACGTCCGGGAATTTGCACCACTGCTTCCACCACATTCCGGCGCACTGGTTCCAATCCTCACCGCCCTGATCAGCGGGACAGCTCGGGATGACCTTCAACCCATCGGCACCGACGGTGAACTGCTCGAACACGTCGGCCAACCGGTTGACTATGGCGTTGTTCCGCTCCCAATAGCGGGACCGTCGGAGAAGCTCAAGGCGAGTGGAGGCGTCGGCGTCGAACCTGGCGTCTTGGACGGAGGCAGGTAAATAACTCCGATCGCCCCACATCTGATACGCGGCCTCATAGCGGTTCACCGGCAGCGCGCGGCGCTTCGCGCGGTGCTTGGCCTTCGGCCTGGCCGCTGAGTGTCTGGATGTGGCGCGCTTCTTCATCCTCAATAGCGACCCACCCATCGAAGCGTGGTGAAGTCGCGTTGCAAACTGGTGACGGTCTGGAAGCGGTCATCGGCCATCATCACCGCGAAGATTGTCGGATCGTCCGGGTCTGTGTTGCCCTGCCCTGAAAGATTGGTGACGGCGTCGTTGTAAACCTCACGCATCTCCTGAGCGAAGCCGAAAACATCCTCCTGAGTGAACGACCGCCACACCAGCGGCGGCGCCCACCGAACCTCCTGACCGAGCCCGGTGCTGCCCAGGGACAGCCGTCCGCTCTTCAGCGCGTTGAATCCCTGACGCTGAAAAGCCTTCATGGCTTCGAGGAGGGTTGCTATTGGGGCGTCAGCGCTCCCCGTCCCGGAAGCGAGGTCAGTTTCGGCGTTTGAATCCTGGACGGCGTCCAGTAGCGACTGAAGAAAACTGCGTTTTATCTCGGCTCGTAAGCTCGACATTAATCAGCTTATACGCCGACAGAATTGGATAAGCCTAATGCAAGTTGTGCAAGATTGGCCCGAGTGGATAAGCAAAAACGCGGCTGGAAGTTAGTCCCACCGCGCTTTGTAAGTGCCGTTCCTCGCCTAACCACGCCGAGCTGAAACCCTCGAAAACACCCCACCATCCATGCAGGTGGCGTGCGTCAAGTCTCGCCCTGGCTCAACGTGGAGCGACGTTTTCGTCAATGCGGCCATCCGATGCCCAACAAGCGCTCCAGCCGCGCCACCCGTTCAACAATCGTGTCGGCGGGCAAATGCAGGATGCTGGCTTCGATGAGTCCTCGCGCTGACAACGACCGGAGCACAAGCTGAGCGTCGTAGAGAACCACTCTCGAATTTAGGTCGCGCCGCGCCGCAGAAAGTCCGAGCTTGCGCTCATTGTTTTTGACCATCGCGCAGCTCATGTTGAGCATCTGGGCGATTTCTTTGCGCGTGAACGTCCGCCTCACTGCTTTCCTCCGTCGGGTGGGATGCGCCGGAACGGTATGATGTGCGGCTCCGTTGCGGCCTTCAGCGCCTGGTCCTGGACGTTGCGAATGATGTCAGCCTTCGACAGCTCGATGATGCCGATCATCTGGCTCAGGTCCATCTGCCCAGTGTTCAGCCCATGGACGATGGCGCCATTGACCAGGACTTTCAGCGCGCCGTTGAATTCGGATGCGGTCACAGAATGTCCTCCATCGCGCCGCCGAGCCGCTCGCCGAACTTGTCCACGCACCATTCCCGAAACGAGTGGTAGCCCTCGGCCTTGTAGGTCCGGCTGTCGCGCACGGTCCGGAGCGCGGCCACCTGCTTCAGCACCATGTGGACACAGAGAGTGCTGTCATCCTCGCCCTGCGGCGTCGCGGGTATCGCCCGGATCGGTGCCGCTTCCGGGCTGGTGTATAGCTCGGATGCCGGTGGACAGTTCGTTGGCGCTGGTCCGGGGTCACTTGGTTTCTTTGGGTGTTTCATTTGTCTTTTCGTTTTTATTGTCTTCCACCGCGTAAGCTCCGATCAATTCCGCCATCTCGGCCTGCACTGCGATGCACGCCGCGCACCAGCGCAGGTCGTCGCGTTTGCGCACCTGGACCCATTGCGGCACCGTCTCGTTCGTGCGCGGCACCTTGCGCGTCTGCAATTCCCAGGACTCCATGTGACTCAGGAAGTCCGAAGAAACGTCGGATGGAATCTCGTATTTCACGGTGCCGCCGTTCATCAGAAAATGCAGCCGCTCCAGGCTCCCGTAAAGGCTCATGTGCCAGAACTCCGGCTCTTCGTCCGGGTCCTCTCGTGACGGCGGCAGGCCGATCATCTGGTAAAGCGGTTTGGGCACGGAGAATATCCGCCGGCTACCGTCCGGGTGCGGGAAGAGTTGCGCCGGCTCGACTTTGACCGCGTTGTAACCGTGCTTCAAACAGAAGGCGTAAACATTCTCCGAATCATGGCTGGAATCCACGGCGACACAGAGCGGATTGACGGCATGCCGGTTGCAGTTGTCCGCCACCTCTTCATCCGTCAGGCATTTGCCTTCCCACACCACAAGGAAATGCGGCACCAGCTCGATGGACTCCTTGCCGTTCGGGAGTTTCTTTCGGACTTCGTCCAGCGCCACGTCCTGGATCATCTGCCACCAGTGCGGCAGTTCGCCGGCGGCCCGGGTGCCCTGCTGCCGGTCCACTGACGAGAACCGCGCGGCGCGCTTTGGCAACCCGGTCCTGTCCTTCTTTATCAGCGCGCTCACCCTCACGGACTGCATCATCGGGCGGTCTTCCATCACGTCCACGAACTGGCTCTCCCGCTCGCGCAGATAATCGAACCACGGTTTCGGGTCCCCGAGCTTCATGGCCCGCAGCGCGAGGTGCTTTTGTTTTATCAGCGCAATCCATGGGATGTAATCCACGGCCACGGCTTCCAGGATGAAGCTGCGCTCGCCGGCCTGCGCTCCCTGATTGTGCGGGGTCGAATACCGCCCGGACAGCGACAGCGCCCGACGTTCGCCAACGGTATCGCGCACGCGATACTCGCAGGGCATCTGGAAAAAGACGCTGGACCTCAGCCGCTCGTAGTTCACGTCGCCGCCTTCCATGCGGCAGCCGTCCATGTCGTAGCGCAGGCCTCCGAGCTGCGGCTGTTTCTCATCCCAGCGCGCGTGCATCTCGTGATATTTGCCGCAGCCCGGACACTTCACTTCCCATTCCTCCTGTGTCCCGGAGAGAAACGCCTGGTGCAACTGGTCGCCCTTGTGGCTGGCGTTCGAGATGTTGAAAATGACCGAATTCCAGAAAGCCGTCGTGCGGCCGTAAGCCTGCTCCAACCGTCCGGGAATCCAATTCTCGGCATCGTGCAGCTCTTCGTTCACCTGGCCGCGAATGGAGTCGGACGCCACGCTGCGCTCGGTGCGGATGCCCTGCATGATGAAGTTTGTGTGCGGGAAAATCACGAGGCCATTTGCCCAATCGAATCGTTCCGTTGAGGTGC
>Ga0224555_1001921_pt1 | contig 26267 bp, 20 predicted proteins | sample 714S23034metaG_FD_180687 | JGI IMG/M metagenome (GOLD analysis project Ga0224555, IMG submission 180687) | Peat soil microbial communities from Stordalen Mire, Sweden - 717 S2 30-34 | ecosystem: Environmental > Terrestrial > Soil > Wetlands > Peat | place: Sweden: Norrbotten County, Stordalen...
GAGATGTGCCCCAGTCGGCGCATCGCCTTGGAAAGAAAGCCGGCAACTGGAAAAGAATAGAGCCTCGGCGCTATGGCTACACGGGTGGGTGACCCGCCAGGATTGGCCGGTTAATGGCACAATCGTGATCTTCTCGTTTGCCAGGCCAGGCGTGCTACGATTAGTATTAGTACGTGGGACAGGCAAAAGACAAATGGGCCGAGGAGCAGCGCGAAGGCGCCGAAATACAAAACCGCATTGACCACGTTGCCAAGAGCAGGGGATTCATCTGCGACCGATGCCAAGAACCGCTACCACGCGAATCCTGGGGCATCCGACGGCTCTGTTCGCTCTGTCAGCAAGTCTTGGACAACTCGTAGCCCTTGTTCCAAACTGACCCACTCGTGGGTTTATACCTTGGTGGCTCACGCGTCTATCCTTTTTGTCTGCGCGCCGCGTTCTGCGCCAGCACTTGTTTGATTTTGGCGGACACCTCTCCGCCAGAAGCCCCCGGCTGCACCACGATATTGAGCCTGCGTGCAAACATCCGCAGCTTTGGGCTAGGTCCATTCTTGCCCCACCTCGGATCACGCCGAATTAGCGCTGTGATAGCGTTGCCACACAGCTCTTCAATCTGGTTGTCGGACTTTCGAATAGCCGGCTCCAGGCTGTTGTACTTCTTGTGTACGAATACACCAGCAATTGTGCCTACCGCGTGCCACACGCCTAGCAAGTCACGCTGCACGCACATACCCTCCCTTGGCGGAGGGAGCGTCACTACGTAAGAGTTCTCGCGCATCTTGTGCCACTTGAAAGACGAGATCTGGATAATCTCAGGCGGGTAGGAAACCTTGAACAGATCCACCTGTTGTGCATACGCCTTGATCTTGTCAGCGTCCTCGACCCTGCTGATGTCTAGGTATGGATTGGTCTTCTTCGCGGCGGCGAGCTGCGCGATGACTTCGCTGATCTTCCTGCCTTTGAGGTCAGCCTTTGGCATCCCAAACAGGGAAGCCAAGCTCACCAGACTGTGCCGCGCCGTAGCGTCTACGAAGTCCAAAACTACGCAATCGTCTTTGACGATGGGCACGCCCGCGCGCCGCGCCGTCAAGAGGTTGTCAATGTCCGCAGGGATGCGCGTGCCCCGCCCCAAGATCTGGGTGTAGAGCCCCTCGCTGCCGGTCGGTCTAGCCATGATGATGCAGCCAACACCGGGGTCATCGTAGCCCTCGGTGAGGATACCGCAGTTGGTGAGTACCGAGAGAGATCCGGCGCGGTGATGGGCGAGTTTCTGATCGCGGAGGGGATCGCCACCCCACACAGCTTCGGCCAGGATGCCACGGCCCTTGAAAGCTACGGCGAGATCCTTAGTGTGCTGCACGTCCACGCAGAAGGCTACGGTCTTGCGGCTCTGCGCGTGCTTCATCCACTCGCACACTATCAGGTCGTTGCGGGCCGGGGTGTTGACTTCATTCGCCAGCTCTCCCAGGTCGAAGTCCCCGGCGAGCTTGTGGACGTGATCCAGGTTGGAGCCGGTCCGTATGCGGATGCCGCGAAGGTCGGCCAGCCAGCCGTTGTTGATGCCGAAGAGGATGTCCTTATCGTCTACGATTTCCTCGAAGACCTGGTTCAAGCCCTCCCCATCCGCGCGATTCGGGGTAGCCGTGGTGCCTAACAGCAACAGCTTCGGGTTCCGCGTGAAGTGGTTGATGACGTTCTGATAGCTGGTGGCGGTCGCGTGGTGCGCTTCGTCCACCACCAGCATGTCGAAGTCGAAGGGGTTGAACTTAGCGAGGCGCGGGCTGCCTTTGGGTCCGATGGTCTGTACACCGGCTACCACAAATCGCTCCTCATCGGAGTACCGGCTGCCCATTTCCAGGCCTACAGGGTGGCCCTCGTTCCAGACTCGCAGCCTGTCCTCAGCCTGGCTTGTAAGCTCCTCGCGGTGATCCAGAACGAGGATGCGCTTTACGAAGCCGAGCTTGCTTGGAAGAGCGCAGAACAAGGCAGTCTTCCCGAGGCCAGTAGCGAATTTTAGCAACTGGCGCGTTACGCCAGCTTGTAGGCGCTCGCCGATGCTGACAGCCGCCGCTAGCTGATAGTCACGTAGCTGCATTGCCCGGCCTGCGAGTATCCAGCCGCGGCGGGCATCGGTAGTTGGTCACTCCGGTGGCCACCTGTCGAAGGCGCCTTGATCGCGCACCGGCAGACGCCCGGCAATGATCGCGGCCTCCAGATCATCAACCGCGGGAGAAGTTGGATGAGGAAGGTTCCTAACTGCTCGCAATACGGCCTCAGGTGAAGTCGCTCTGTCGTAGAGAGAACGCAGACTGTCGACGGCCACCTGCTCCACGCTCTTCTGCTGCGCGGCAGCTACTCCCTCCAGGCCACGTGCTAGGTCATCCGGGATTTGGATCGTCATCGTCTTCCTCGATACCATTCTCTCAACATTAGGGACGCCTCGCATCAGGCTCGTAGAGCGTCTGGACTGCCATCTGGGCGCTCTTCGGCTACTGATTCAGGCAGCAGACAATCTCGCCACGTGTAGCCGCTTCCGGCTTTTTTCCGCGTGCCAGAGGTCATACTGAAGCTGCTGGTTCAGCCAGCTTTCAGCGCTGGTGTCAAAGGCGATCGAGAGACGGACCGCCATTTCCGGGCTGACGCCGGTACGCCCGTTCAGGATGCTAGACAACGCCTTCCGGCTTACGCCAAGCGATCGCGCGGCGTCCGTCACGGTCAAGTTCAGGGGCTCCAGGCAGAGTGCCCTAAGCACCTCACCTGGATGCGGCGGATTGTGCATCTTCATGTTCACCTCAATGGTAGTCCTCGTAGTCCACGCGATCGACGTCCTTCCCGGCGCAGGTGAAAGTGATACGCCAGTTGCCGCTCACCTTCACGGCCCACGTACCCTTTCGAGGGCCGCGCAACTCGTGCAGATCCAAGCCGGGCAAGTTCAAATCACGCGGGCTTTCTGCCACGTTCAGACGACCGAGAATCAGCCGGAGCCGATCCGCGTGTTTCGCTTGAATTCCCAGCTTGGTCCCGGTGGCGAAGAACCGTTCAAGTCCCTTGTGCCGAAATCCCTTGATCGCCACGACTACTAGTGTAACCTACGTGGTTACAGGTTGCAGGACGACACGGCGTGGCGGGGCTAAAGCCCCGCGCGGACTCAAGTCCGCCCCCCATTCAGCTACGTTCATCCTCTCCACCGGTTTCACCAAAAACGCCATATCCGAAAACGGACCGCAACGGATCGCATCGATCGCTGTCTCCTATAAATGCTTTAAGATATGCTTATCATAAATCCCTTACGCTCACGCAATCGAGGAGTGCCGAAGATGAAGATAACTTCCGCTATTCTGGCCGCTCTGGCCGCTATGAGCGCCGTCGTTACGCTGCCCGCGCAGGTAAAGGAGCGCCCCATTCCCCGCATCATGAAAAAGGACGGACGCTTCGCGTTGTTCGTCGACGATGCGCCTTATCTGATGCTGGGCGCCCAGACGCACAACTCCAGCGATTGGCCGGCCATGTTTGGGAAGGTGTGGCCTGCGATGGAATACCTCAACGTCAACACGGTTGAAATCCCGATCTACTGGGAGCAGTTCGAACCGCGGCAAAGACAGTACGACTACACCGCGATCGATAAGCTCCTGGCCGAGGCACGCCAGCATCGCGTGCGCCTGGTGGTGCTCTGGTTCGGGACCTGGAAGAACGGCAGCCAGCACTACATGCCCGAGTGGATGAAACTGGCCCCCGACCGCTATCCGCACATGATCGACAAAAACGGACACTCGGTGGACTCGCCTTCACCCTACGCCACCGCATCGCTCGACGCGGACAAGAGTGCGTTCGCCGCCTTCATGCGGCGTCTCAAAGCAACCGACCCGCAGCGCACCGTCATCATGGTTCAGGTGGAGAACGAACCCGGCACGTGGGGCAGCGTCCGCGATTACTCACCGGCCGCGCAGAAACTCTTCGAAGCGCCGGTGCCTCCAGAAGTCATCAACGCCATGCATGTGACGGCCGCTCCGCCATCCGCGAACTGGCAGGATGCCTTTGGCTCCGAAGCCGAAGTCTGCTTCCATGCCTGGTCGGTGGCGAAATATGTTGGGCAGGTCGCCGCTGCTGGGAAGGCCGTTTATCCGCTGCCGCTGTATGCCAATGCGGCTTTGCGCGATCCGCTCAAGCCCGGCGCGCCCGGCAGTTACGAGAGCGGCGGCCCCACCGACAATGTGCTCCCCATCTGGAAAGTGGCGGCGCCCGCGCTGGATGTCCTGGCGCCGGACATTTATATGAACAACGACGCTGCGTATCTGAAGGTACTCGAACTCTATCATCGCGACGACAATCCCCTGTTCGTGCCCGAGACGGGCGGCGCAGGCAATACGCGTTTCTTCTTCGCGGCGCTCGGCCTGCAGGCCATCGGATACTCTCCGTTCGGCATGGATTACAACGGGACTCGCAGCGCGGCTGAGAGTTCCAAGCCACGAGAAGAGTTCCTGACTCCCTGGGCGATGAACTACAAGTTGATCGGCCCGATGCAGCGGGAAATCGCCCGCCTCAATTTCGAAGGCAAGCTCCAGGCCGTGGCCGAGCAGAAGGACAAGATCACCGACACCCTCTCGTTCGGCGCTTGGAACGCGACAGTATCGTATGGAGCGACCCGCAACAATCGCGCCGTGGGGAACCCGGAGCCGACGGGACGCGTTCTGGTTGCCCAGCTTAACGACAACCAGTTTCTGGTGGCGGGGTACTTTTGCCGCGTCGACTTCCGGCCGGCCGCCGCCGAGCAACACCGCCAGTTCCTGCGTGTCGAGGAGGGAACCTACGAGAACGGCGTCTTCAAGTTCCTGCGCATCTGGAATGGCGACGAAACGGACTGGGGACTAAACTTCGGCGCGGAGCCGCTGGTGCTGCGCGTGTCGCTGGCCACCTATTAGGTTAGATTGGTAAAGAGCATTCCGGGAATCCGAGCACGTAGAATCCAGTTCCAAATCAGGGGGCGCGGCTTGAAGCCTCACGCTCGACCTGGCCAACAATCACCGGCGTGAAACGTGCGAGCTTCTGGGGGAGCCGCACTGCCAAAAGAATCAGATCGGGCGGCGTCCCACTGAGGATCGCGACTCCATCGATAGGGCTGCTGTTTTTCTTCAGAGATGAATGCGTTCCTAAGCCTTCTGTCTGGGCCGGAGTAATGTACTCGACCACTTCTTTGCTTCTGTAGGTCAGCTTATCCAATGGATAGGGGGTAAACGGATACAAGCTTGCCGGAAAGTCAAATCCCTCCATCAGCCTGGTCACGTAAGCCTTATAGGCTGGAAATACTCTGGCGATTATTTGGGCCTTGTCAAAGCGGTCACCGTTTTGATCGCTGTGTCTTACGGAAACTTCAATTGCCGGTCCCTCGAAGCCGCGATATTCCGGTGCGAAGATCCTTCTAGTATCGATTGGCTGGGGGCTCACAAACAGAAGGTTGCCACCAGAACCAGAGATTCCCAGGCAATACCAGCCCCGTGGAGCAAGCACGCCAAAGTCAAGGGCCGATCGGTAATAAGCGAGTACCTGGGCGGCCTCTCCGGTGATCGGTACCGATGTGACTGTGCCCTTGGGTGCGTCCAGGGCCTTCGCCTGGCCTTCAGACCGACATCCAATGAATGGGACAGTGACCTCGGAAACGACAGCCCGCTGGTAACTGGACGCCTCGAGCTTTCCCTGTGCGTCGAGCGAAAGCTGCACGCACAGAGCCGCAACAGCACAAAGTAAACACCGCACTGAACCGTACCTCCTGACTTAAACAGCTTAACGACCCTCGACGAAGTTAGACTCGGTAGTCCCACCCTTTGCGGTAAGGCGTGTCCACCAGCGTGTTGGCTGCGTCGTCGTTGGTGAATTTCATGGCCTGGATGTCCCACGCAAGCACCTTCGCCTCGCGCCGCATGCTAGCCGCACGGGCGCCGCCACCGCCTCCTGCGCTGCCGGGCGGGGGCGCTACGGGCATGCTGTGCCGCCGCAGGGCCAACGTCCCGAGCAGGGCGAATTCCGTAAGGCCGCAGGCGAATTCGACCGGCGTGATCGACTTCTTGCCCGCCTTGCACAGACGCACCCACTCGGTGTAGTGATCCGGCTTCTCGCAGCGCGCCAATGTCGGCGGAGGCTGCGGGAAATCCTTGAAAGCCGCCTCTGGCAGGAGCCAGCCGCCCGGGAGCCCTCGAACCTGCTGGCCGGAGCGCGGCTGGGCGCCGAACGGCAGCCAGGGGTTGCCGCCGTAGAAGGCCGAAATCTGCACGCCTTTTTCGCCAATGAACATGCAGCCGCTGCCCGGCATGGGGACATCCGCGGGCATGCTTTCCGGCCGGGGCGGCGTCAGGCCGCCATCGTAGAAATACACCATCATGGGCGGACGGTTGCCGCGCGCCGAGACGTGCCACTGGACCGTATTGGCGATGCTCATGCATTCGCGGTTGTCCAAGCGCCCTTCGAGCGAAAAGGCCTGGCAACCCACGCCGGCCACCCAGTCCGGCTGTCCCATCTCAAGCTCGTCGTGGTACATCTGCAGCGTGTGGCAACCGAAGTCGCCCACCGTGCCCGTGCCGAAGTCCCACCACGGCCGCCAGTTCCCGTAGTGGTAGGTCTTGTGATACGGCCGATACGGCGCGGGGCCGCACCACTGGTCCCAATTCATCCCTTCGGGCGGCATCTGGGCGTCCGGCCGCGCCAGCCCGCTGGGGCTATAGGTCCCCGTCCAGAAGTGCACTTCGCGAACGGGGCCGATGGCTCCGGTCAGCAGCAACTCGGTGGTGGTCCGCGCATAAGACGTCCGCGAATCCTGGATGCTGGCCTTGGTCGTGCGCTTGGAGGCGAGACATGCCTCCTTCACCCGGCGGGCTTCGGCGATGGTGTGAGTGATGGGCTTGGCGCAATAGAGATGCTTGTCCATCTTCAATCCGGCCAGCGCCAGGTGGGAATGCCAGTGATCCGGCGTGGCGACGATGAGCGCGTCGAAGTTCTTGTGCTCCTTGTCGAACATCCCCCGGAAGTCCTTGTAGACCCTGGCCCGCGGATACGTCTGAAAGACCGGCGCGGAGAAGGCGTGATCCAGATCGCACAGGGCCACGATCTCTTCGTCCTTGCAGCCGTTCAAATAGTTCTTTCCCATGCCGCCGACGCCCACCGCGGCGATCGTCAGCTTGTCGCTGGGAGCCTGATAACCAGCGCCTCCCAGAACATGACGCGGGACCACCAGAGGCGCCAGGCCGGCGGCCAGCGCGGCGCGCCGGGACAGCACCCCTTTGCTTGACTCGTTGGAATCCATCTGCGCTCTCCTTTTCTCAGACTCGGTTTCAATCTCTCGTCAGTTTGACCCGCGGCGGGGCCCCTGAGGCGTCGGCTGAAGGTCGGAAGCCAAGGGTGTCGATAACGGTTCGAGCGGGCGGACATAGATGTTGCGGAACGCCACCGCTCCATGATCGCCCTGGAGCATGATCGGGTTCATGGGTGCTTCCGGAATGTTCATCGCGGCCACCGTCGGACCCAGCCGCTCCACGTTCTCGTGAATCACCTGGCCGTTGTGCAGAATGCGGATGAACTTGGCGTTGGCGATTTTCTTGCCCGCTGCGTCGAAACGCGGGGCCTGAAACCAGAAGTGGAACGACTGCCACTGCCCGGGCGGCCGATCCGCGCGCGCCTTGGGCCCGATGCCACCGTCCACGCCGTCGATGGGACCTCCGCCGTAGTGGTACATGGCGCCGCATTGATCCGTTAGCAGCCGCGGCACGAACCCCCAGCTATCCCAGATTTGGGTTTCGTACAGCCCGTGCATATAGACGCCGGAATTGGAGTGGGCCGCGATCATGAACTCGACGTAGACCTCCACGTCGCCGAACCTCTCTTTGGTGTAGAGATTTGAGGCGTTGCCCTGCGGTTCAACGCCGGTGTTCACGATGCGGTCTCCCGTAGTGGGCAGGCCGGTCAACCGGGCCGGATCGGCCGTGCCGCCCCACACTACGCCGCTGGTTACCAGCCACTTTCCCTTCTTGCTGGGATCGACCAGTTCCCACCCGTCGAGATTCTTGCCGTTCAACAGGCGCTTCCACCCGGTCTGGGTGAGAAACGGCGGATCGCCGTGGTCGCTCCCGTCGTTCAGGGGAGGGAGTTCCGCCGCTGCCACCAGGAGAACGAAAGCCAAGCCCAAAATCGTCGCCAGAATAATACCAGGCCGATAGCGTTTCACGCGTGTGCTCCTTTTGCCCCGCCTCACTACTAACTATTTTGAGGCCGTAATATCCTATACCAAGTCACAATATACATCATGGCGCCGGATCGGCAGCATGGTGCGGACGTTCTATCCGCCGGCGCACCGGCCGGCGCCGGGAAATTGGTGTAGACTATATAGACCGAGCGGAAAATGGAAATCCGGATTAACTCTGTCAGGTCACCCTTCGTGGGATACAAAAAGGAGAAAAGAAATTCAATGATTGTAGGGATGCGGTCTATCGCGATAGCGGCGGCAATAATATCCGGGTTTGCCGCCTCGGAAAAGCTGGTTGCATCGTGCTCCACCCCGGTGGTCACTTATGAGGCTTCGGGGGGATTTGGAAGTAATGTGATCAAAGGCCAGGACGCATTCAAGCTGGGAGGCCAGCCATTCACCATCATTCTCTATGCCTGCGAGGCCAAGCGGCCGGCCCAAACGGGACCGGACTATGCCGCCTATTCTGACATCGCGTTGAAGGGCACCGTCAAATCCGCCCTGATCACGACGCCGTACACCATAAGACCCACCCCCATGACATTCATCTTAGTGAAGCCATCTACCGGCCCGGACTTCGTCGAGGTGGAGGGTAACTTGACCGTATTTGGCAGTTTGATATTTATCCATGGCAGCATCGCGCTGCCGGCTGATACCCTGACCTCCACCAACATCGCTCCTTTTACAAAAGTCCCGATCGTCACGGCCAGTTCGGGTTTCAGCTATTCGTACCCGTTGTGGAGGCCTTCCACCGCATATTCCGTTGGGGAGCAGATCGTGGACCCTTCTGGGAACGCACAGAAGGCGCAGACCCCCGGGACCAGCGGGACCACGGTGCCGGCGTGGAACGAGACCCCTGGAGGAACCACCACTGACGGCACGGTAGTGTGGTCGTGCGTGGGGCCTTACGAAGCCACCGAATTGGCGATCATTGGAACCGCGACCGGTTCCGCCAGCCCGCCGGCGGGACCCAAAGCCGGCGCGCTGCTGCACGCCGATGCCGTCGAGGTTATCACGGCCCATGCGGACGGGACGCAATCCGTGCGGCCGCTGCAGGGTGCGCCGGTCGATCTTTTGGCGTCATCGGACAAAGTAATGCTGCGGTTCTACGCATCCGGCGTGCGCGACGCGTCCGAGGTTCACGTGCAGATCGCGGGACAAGAGGCGCCGGTGTTTTATTCCGGGCCGGCCGGCTATTTCCAGGGATTGGACGAAGTCATCGTGGAACTTCCGCGCAGCCTAGCCGGGATGGGTCGGGTGGACGTGGTGCTGACGGCGGATGGCCAGACGGCCAGCGCCGTGCCTATCCACATTCAATAACCGCCGTCCGTCGCGTTTGCGCATACCCCGGCGACCTGCTTAGATCAGGGCATGATGAGGAAGCTATTGGCGATCATTGGCTCTGCCGTCTTCCTGGTCATCGCCCCCGGATTCGTAGCCGGCCTGGCGCCCTGGTGGATCTCGCATTGGCGAGTCGAAGCACCATTCTTCGGATTGCGGCTTTTCCGTCTTGGCGGGGGCCTGCTGATCGCGCTGGGAGTCATTGGCCTCCTGGACTCATTCGTCCGATTCGCTCTGAAGGGCGTCGGCACACCTGCGCCTGTCTTCCCAACGCGTCATTTGGTTGTTACCGGTCTGTATCGTTATGTCCGTAATCCAATGTACGTAGCGGTGACGGGCGCGATTCTCGGTCAGGGTTTGGTTTTCGGCAACGTCGCGCTGCTTGCATACGGCGGCCTTGTCTGGCTGCTGTTTCACGTGTTTGTGTCGATTTACGAAGAGCCGGTCCTCAGGGCGAGTTTTGGATCCGAGTACGAATCTTTCTGCGCCGAAGTGCCGAGGTGGATTCCATGCGCTAAAGCCGCCCCTTCCGCATCCGCGCGCTAGAATCTTAGTGATGATTCCGACGTCCGGCTCGATGATTCTGTTTGCGGCCTTCGCAGGCATTGCGTTGGCCCAGCCTGAGGTTATGGCTTGGGGCAACTTGACCGGCCTGCGCGTCGAGGGCCACCTGCTGGAGCTCAGCACCAGTATGTGCGTCGCCCAGCCGGAGTTGGCGGGCGTAAGTTGCACCGGCCGCGAGAAACAGCAGAACAATTACTCCCGCAACGGCAAAACCGAAACCGTCACCGTCCGCATGCGCGCCCCGCGCGAGTTCCGCGACCCCCAGGGCGGCGGCTGGACGATGAACGCCACCGAGATCGTGGAAGACACGGGCCCGGGCACCGCCAAAATCGACCTCGAATTCACCTCCCCAAACGAGGCCGATATCGGCGGCGCCTTTCTTGGCATCGAACTCCCCGCCTCGATTTTTTCCGGCGGCTTCGTGCAGCTCATCGAGCCCGATCCGCCCACCGCCCCACAAACGTCTCTCGCCGCGGGCATCGCCGAGCGGAATGAATACCTGCGCGCCACCGCCAAGGGCGCGCGCTTGGTGTCCCGCACCCGCCAAATCGATGTGACGTTCAACGAGCCGACCCTGGTCATCGTCCGCGACGACCGCCGCAAAGGCAGCTACAACCTCCAGGTGCTGCTCGCCGTCCTCACCGGCAAAACCACGGCCGGCCAGACCGGTAAGAAGAGCTTCGCCTTCAAAGTCACCGGCGAAATCGACAAGGACGCGGTCGAAATCACGCTGGACGCATCGCATCCCGGCCAACTGTTCGACGGCCTCGGCGGAAACTTCCGCCTGCAAAGCGCTCGCACCGATCCTCAAGTCATCGACTACAACCTCCGGAACCTGCGCGTTGCCTGGGGCCGCGTCGAAATGCCGTGGAGCCTCTGGCACCCGGATGAGAGCACCGATCCTCTGGCCACCGCGCGCGCGGGCGCATTGCATCCGCGCGTGCAGCAAGCCATGGAGATGGCCCGCCGGCTGGCGCAAAAAGGAATGCCTGTCATGGTCAGCGCGTGGCAGGCGCCCGCTTGGGCGATCCTCGGCGCCAGTCCGGGTCCCCCGCCGCAAGACGGCCCGCGCGGCAATCCACTCAACCCCGAAAAGATGGCCCGCATCAAGGACTCCATCGCCGGCTACCTGCTCTTCCTCAAGGAGAAATACGGCGTCGAAGCCGCCCTGTTCAGCTTCAACGAATCCGATATCGGCATCAACGTGCGTCAAACCCCGCGCGAGCACGCCGAGCTGATCAAGACCCTCGGACCTTGGTTCGCCGCCAAGGGTCTCGCCACCAAGCTCGCGCTCGGCGACACCTCCGACGCCAACCCCATCGATTTCATCCAGCCCGCCCTCGACGACCCGGAAGCCGTCCCGTACATCGGCGCCGTGGATTTCCACTCCTGGCGCGGATGCACGGACGAGATCCTGGCCCAGTGGCGCGACGCCGCCCGCGAGCTGAACGTTCCCCTGGTGGTCGCCGAAGGCAGCACCGATGCCGCTGCGTATCGCTATCCGCAGATTTTCAACGAGCAGTCGTTCGCTCTCTACGAGATCAATCTCTACCTGCGCATTCTGGCCATCGCCCAACCCCGGTCGATCCTCCAGTGGCAACTCACCGCCGATTATTCCATCCTGGCCGGCGGCGGCATCTTCAACGACAACGGGCCGCTCCGCCCCACGCGCCGCTTTTGGAATCTCAAACAACTGGCGGCGACGCCCCCGCGCTCCTTCTCGCTGCCGGTCGAATGCAACAAAGCGAACCTCACGTGCGCCGCCTTCGGCAACATCGCCGAAGGCATCTACACCGTCCACATCGTGAACAACGGCGCCACCCGCGCTGCCACCCTTACCGGCCTTCCGCCCACGGTTAAGCAATTGCGCCTATGGGTCACTGGCGCAGAGCACGGGATGCAAGAGTCCGGCCCCATTGCCGTCACCGGCGGCAAGGCGCAGTTTTCCCTGGCCGCCACCAGCTACACCACCTTGATCGGCGTTAATGAGTGATCGCGGTTGCCGATGCGCGAGGCCGGCAAGAAAGCTGTTGGCTGTCGTATTATTGTTCATACCCTAATTAAGCGTCCGCGCCCCCTTCTTCCGGGGCGCAGAGGAAACATTATGCCAAGCGGTCGGGCTAAGCCCAAGGACACCGACGATTACATTGCATCGTTTTCGCCTGAAGTTCAGGCGATCCTCGAAAAGATACGGTTGACGATCAAGAACGCTGCACCCGACGCGCAGGAGACCATCAGCTACAACATGCCAACGTTCTGGCTGAACGGCGCTTTGGTGTACTTCGCTGCTTTTAAGAAGCACATCGGGTTCTATCCTCCAGCCAGAGGCGATGCAAGGCTGGAGAAGGCGATCTCAATCTACGCGGGAGAAAAGGGCAACCTGCAATTTCCACTCGATCAGCCGATCCCCTACGGCCTAATCCAGAGAATTGTGAAGCTCAGAGTGAAGCAGAACTCAGCGAAGACCCGTTCCACTTGATCGTCGGAAGGCGCCTCTCAGAGCATCTCCCGCGCAATCCGTAGCGCGGCCTCTTTGCCCCGCTCCCCGATCTCGCCCACCGGCCCCACGCACGATGGGCACCCGGACTCGCACTCGCACGCGGCCAGCAAGTCCGCCGTCAGCTTCACCAGCCGGTCCGCCATGCGATAGAGCGGCGCGCTTTGGCCCACGCCCCCCGGATAGCAATCGTATAAGTACAAGTTAGGCTCCTCGCTGAACGCCACGCCGAGATCCCGCGGATCGCACATCAGCAGCAACGCCGCCACCGTGCGCAGCGCGTTGCCCAATCCCACAAGACCACTCTGCCTTTCGGTAGGTGTCAGGTCCGCGAAGCGCGCCATGAAGTCGGCGGGGAAATGCAGCCAGAAGGCCGTCGAGTGCATCTCCTGTTCGGGCATGGAAAGATTGCCCGCGCCCACATTCTCCCCGGTGTAGAACTTGATCTTCTTGAAGCCCACAATCTGGCGATTCACGCGCACGTCGCCGTGACACTTGCGCGCGCCTCCCAACGGCTCGCCCTCGAACTGCTCCAGCGTCTTCACCTGTGTGTAATCGATGGCGTCGGTGTAATAGTCGCAATTCACGCGACGCACGTAGGCTTTGCGCTCCTTGTAATCGAAGCGTTCCACATGATACTGGCGGGCTTCGTGCAGATAGATGGCTTTCTCGTGCAGCGTGGTGAGCGCCGTCGTAAACGATACTTCGGCGATCACCTCCGGATCGCCGGTGATATCCACCACCAGGAAGTTGTCGCTCGAGACGGAGCGCAGGCTGGTGGCGTCGGCGGGATAGGAGTCCGAAGTCCAGTGCCATGCGCCCGCCGAATGATGCAGGAAGCCGGCTTCCTCCAGAAACTGGCACATCTGGGCGGTATCGTGCGCGCCGAACTTCTCGCCATCCTGAATGGGCAGTTCGAAGGCGGCGCACTTCAGGTGCGCCAGCAGGATCTCCAGGTTGTCCGGGTTGATGTAGGCATGTTCCGGCGAGCGGCCGAAGAAGTAATCGGGGTGCTCCACGATGTACTGATCGAGCGGCGCGCTGGAGGCCACCAGCACGGCGGCCGATGCGCTCTGGCGGCGTCCGGCGCGTCCCGCGCGCTGCCACGTGGATGCGATGGTGCCCGGATAGCCCGCCATCACCACGGCATCCAGCGAGCCGATGTCGATGCCCAGTTCCAGCGCGTTGGTGGCTACTACGGCGCGGATTTCGCCATCGCGCAGCTTGCGTTCGATTTCACGGCGCTCGCGCGGCAGGTAGCCGCCGCGATAGCCGCGCACGGCGTCCTTGGGTAGCGGACCACGCTCCACCGCGTCCTTCAAGTAAGTGACCAGGAGTTCGGTGGCCAGGCGGTTGTTGGCAAATACCAACGTCTGCAGGTGGTGTTCGATGAACTCCAGCGCCAGGCGGCGCGCCTCGCCGATGTAGCTGCGCCTGATCCCCAATTGCCGGTTCACCACCGGCGGATTATAGAAGACGAAGAATTTCTCGCCGCGCGGCGCGCCGTTGGAATCGACGATCCGGAAAGGCAATTCGGTAAGCGCCTCGGCCAGTTCGCGCGGATTGGCGATGGTGGCCGAGCAGCAGATGAAGATGGGCTTCGATCCGTAGAATTCGCACACGCGCTTCAGCCGCCGCAGCAGGTTCGCCAGGTGGCTGCCGTATACGCCGCGATAATAGTGCAGCTCGTCGACCACCACGTAGCGCAGATTCTCGAACAGCTTGGCCCAGCGCGTGTGGTGCGGCAGAATGCCGGCGTGCAGCATGTCGGGATTCGTGAGCACGATGTTGGCGCGCTGCCGGATGGCCTTGCGGGCGTCCTGGGGCGTATCGCCATCGTAAGTGAACGCCCGGATTTCGGAACCCATTTCGTCGATGGCGGTCTGCAGTTCGTGGAGTTGATCTTCGGCCAGGGCCTTGGTCGGGAAAAGATACATCGCGCGGGCGCCGGGATCGGCCAGCAGCAGGTTCAGCACGGGCAGGTTGTAGCACAGCGTCTTGCCGCTGGCGGTTGGCGTGACCACCACCACGTTTTGGCCTTGTTCGATCGCCTCGAACGCCTCGGCCTGGTGGGAATAGAGCTGGCCGATGCCGCGGTCCGCCAGCGCGCGCCGCAGGATGGGGTTCACGCTGCCGGGCACATCTCGATAGGTGCCGCTGGTGGCCGGCTCGTGCCGGATGGCCGCATGATGAAAGCGGGTTAACGCCGCTTCGAGCGTAGGAGATTTTGGGGAAGTCAGGGTCAAGTCCATTGAGTTTCGCCTTTTCTTTGCTACCTTACACGAAAAGCGGCTGGATGACAACCCTGTGATTTGCGCTGTGATTTGCCGTTTGGCGCGAAGATTCTCGCCGTTCGAGTTTGCGCCGATTGCCAATCGGCGCGCAGGATTCGATCCTGCCCTACAAGAAGCCTGCGCCTATTGGCCGATACGAAATGACGACGACAGGGGCCCGGCCAATGCCTTATAATCGCCGGCCACCAGTTCCCAGCCGTCCTTTTCAGCGTTGAAGATGGAAAGGTAGAGCGGGTCCAGTTTCAGGGTGACCGTCTTCGATTCGCCTGCCTTCAGCGGCACTCTCTCCCATGCGACGAGGCGCTTGAAAGGCTCGCCCGCGGCGTCCGGCAGCGTTACATAAGCTTGCGCAACCTCGGTACCGGCCCGCTTGCCGGTGTTCTTCACGTTGAAGCTGACCGTGCGCGCGGCGCCGTCCGCCTTCAGAGCCGAATAAGCGAATGTTGTATACGAAAGCCCGTACCCGAACGCAAACAGCGGTTGCTTGTGTTCGGCCTCGAACCACTTGTAACCAACCTTGAGGCCCTCGGTATAGGGCACGTCGAAAGGCGGCGGCCGATTGGCGGGCTTCAGATCGATACCCGGCACCTGCGGGTGCGGCAAGTCGGCTTCGGTCTTAGCGAAAGTGACCGGCGACTTCGCGGAAGGATTCACATCGCCGAACAGGATCGCGGCCAGCGCCTGCGCGCCACCAATCCCCGGATACCAGGCTTCCAACACGCCCTTCACGTCCCCGATCCACGGCATGGAGACCGGCCCGCCGCTCTCGATCACGACGATGGTGTGTGGATTGGCCGCCGCCACGGCGCTCACCAGTGCGTCCTGCTTGTCAGGCAGGGAGAGCGTGGCCACATCCCGGCCCTCGCTCATGAATTGGTTGACGAACACGATGGCCACCTGGGATGCCTTCGCCAGTTTGGCCGCCGCAGCCGGGTCGCTGCCGTCGTTGTATTCCACGGTAGCCTGCGTCGCTTTGGCGCGAATGTATTTCAGGGGCGACGACGGAAACCAGACCGGACGCATCCACCCTGCGCCTCCCTTGCGGTGGGTGACCGCATCTCCGCCGGGCGGGTCCACCTGTGCGGAACCTCCGCCGGAGAGAACGCCGACATCGGCATGCGATCCGATCAGCGCAATGGATGCCACGCGCGCCGCATTCAACGGCAACAGGCCGGCGTCGTTCTTCAGCAGCACGATAGACTCTTCGGCAATGTGCTGCGCATCCTCCAGCCCCTGGAACGGATCCACCACGCTGCGGACCGGCGGATTGTCGATCACTCCGCAAGCGAACATGCTCCGCAGAATCCGATGCACCATATCGTTGAGCCGCGCCTCGGGCACTTCGCCGCTCTCCACCGCTTTCTTCAGCGGCGCGCCGAAGAAAGTCTCGCCCGGCATCTCCTGATCGAGGCCGTTCAAGGCGGCCTTGGTGGTGGAGTGCGTGCCGCCCCAATCCGACAGGACCCAGCCCTGGAAACCCCACTCCTTCTTCAGCACCTGGTTCAGGAGGTAGTCGTTCTCGCAGGCATAATCGCCGTTGAGCTTGTTGTAAGAGCACATCACGCCCGCGGCTTGCGAAATCTTCAAAGCGATCTGGAAGGCCAGCAGATCGGTCTCCCGCATGGCGCGCTTGTCGAGGATCACGTTCAGGATATTGCGCCCGGTTTCCTGGTCGTTGAACGCATAGTGCTTGATGTCGCCCATCACCTGCTGGGCCTGCAATCCCTTCATGAGCTGGCCCACGATGATGCCGGCCAGAATGGGATCCTCGCCGGCATATTCGAAATTGCGTCCGTTGCGCGGCTCCCGAATGAGATCGACGCCGCCGCCGATGGACATGTTGGTACCCTGGTCGCGCAGCTCGCGGCCGATTACGGAGCCGTACAGATATGCCGCTTCGGGATCGAAGCTGGCCGCCGCGGCGAGCGTGGAGGGAAGCAGCGTGGCATAGCGGCTCTCCACCGCCCCCATGCGGACCCCCACCGCGGAATCCGCCAGGTTGATGGCCGGGATGCCCAAGCGCTCGATTCCGGGCACAAAACCGGCGCCTTCATTGGATCCGGGCGGAATCGGCGAGCCTGGCCGCATCGCGCCCCAGCCCGTGCCGTGGACCAGTTGGATCTTTTCGTCCAGCGTCATCTGGGCGATGACGAGGTCGGCGCGCCGATCGGGCGGCAGGGTCTTGTCCAACCAGGGGCCCTGGACCTTCGGCGGCTTGGCGGGTTGCGCGAGCAGCAGGGCGGGAATCGCGAGCAGCAGCGCGCGACGGGTAGTGAGGCGTCGATTTCGCATAGGTACCCATATTATAATCGGATCTGAAATGTGCCGGATTTTGTTGGCAGGCGTACTGACCGTTTCCGCCGCGCTGGCGAGCGGGAATAATTACAAGAACTTCGATGTGGCCGTGTACAGCCGCGTCTACGAGACCAGGCAGATGAAGGATCCCGCCTGGCTGGAAAGCCATTGGGAAGCCATATCGCGGAACATGAAGGTCGACAAGATCTACCTGGAGACCCATCGCGATACGGTGATGGTGGATCAGGAGACGCTCGATCAGGCCAAGAAGTTTTTCGCCGGCAAAGGGGTGAAGGTTGCGGGCGGGATCACGGCCACCATCAACGAGCGCAACCGGTTCGAGACCTTTTGCTACTCGGACCCCGCCATGCGCCAGAAGATGAAGGAAATCGTCGAATTCACGGCACGCAATTTCGATGAGATCATCCTGGACGACTTCTTCTTCACCGATTGCAAGTCCGACGGCGAGATTCAAGCCAAGGGCGACAAGAGCTGGACGGCCTACCGGCTGGCCCTGATGGAAGAGGCCGGGCGCAACCTGGTGGTCAATCCGGCCAAGGCAGTCAATCCCAAAGTCCGCGTGATTATCAAGTATCCGAACTGGTACGACCATTTCCAATATCTGGGATTCAACTTAGAGGCTGAGCCTAAGTACTTCGATAAGATTTACACGGGCACGGAGACCAGGGATCCGGCCGGCAATCAGCACCTGCAGCAGTATCACGGCTATTCCATCGTCCGCTATTTTGAGAACGTCAAGCCGGGCGGGAATGCCGGCGGATGGGTCGACCAGGGCGGCGCGCAGATACAGGGCCGCTATGCGGAACAGATCTGGCTCACGCTTTTCGCCAAAGCGCCGGAGGTCACGCTCTTCAATATAGGGTCGCTCTACCAGCCTGCGGCCGTCCCGGAGTCGCAGGCGGCGCACATCGCGGGCGAGGTATTTGCAAAGGTCGATGGGTTTCTGGGCGATCTTGGCAAACCGATCGGCGTGAAGACCTATAAGCCGTTTCATTCGTCGGGCGAGGATTTTCTGCCGAGCTACCTTGGCATGATCGGGATTCCCATGGACATCGTTCCGGAATTCCCTGTGGAGGCTAAGACTGTCCTGCTTACCGAGCAGGCTAAGTTCGATCCGGACATTGTCGGTAAGATCAAGAAGCAGTTAGCCGGCGGCAAGGACGTGGTCATCACATCCGGCTTGCTCAAGGCTTTGCAAGGGAAGGGCCTGGGGGACATTGTCGAGCTGGAGTATACCGGCCAGACGGTGTCCACGCGCGAGTTTCAGGGGTTTCGGCTGGGCGGCGCGAATAAAGCCGAGTCCGACATTCTGGTTCCGGAGATCCGCTATGCCACCAACGATGCTTGGGAGATTGTCAGCGGGCTGACTTCTCCCACCAGGACTTCGGGAACGCCTATTCTGCTCTCCGCCAGATATTCCAAGGGCATGTTGTATGTGCTGACCATCCCGCAGGCTTTGGGCGATTTGTATAGCTACCCGGCGGGAGTTTTGAGGGCGATTCGCGATGTATTGGCGAAAGATATGTATGTGCGGCTGGATGCTCCAAGCCGGGTCAGCCTGTTCGTGTATGACAACGACAGGTTCATCGTGGAATCGTTCCAGGAGAATCCCGTGGACGCGCGGATCGTTACGGATAAGCGGATTTTGAAGCTGCGGGATGTGGTCAGCGGCGCGGAGTTGAGCGGGGAGCAATCTGCGGGCGGGACGGTATTTACGACGAAGCTTGAGAGAGCGTCGTACCGGGTGTTCGCGGCGGTGAAATAAGACAAATCGGCCGCCGATGAACGCCGATAAGACAAATTCCCTTGAGTGGCGAGGAGTCAGATGCCTTTCAGGAATATGCTTTGCCGACAAGCCAACGTGCCTTCGATCCACCGGCTCAACTGAGAGATGAGCCGCGGCAGGCCCGACTTAACGGCGTCGAAGTTTTGCACCCTCCAGTTCAGCGGCTAACGGTTGCCAGTCTTCTTCGATCGCCGACCATTCGTCCCGCCGTATCTCTGTAACTCCCCAATGGCTGAATTCCTGGTACGCCGCGCAGTGCCTTCTGACGCTTGGCTCAAGGAATCCAAATGCATCTTCACTGACCCAGACCGAAGCTCCCGACAGCGTCGATCATGACGTTATAGGTGACCGGATTTAGCGGCGTTGCAGCTTCCCTGCATCGAAGCGATCCACTGGCGGATGAGGGCCACGCCTTCCTGGTGAACCATGGTGCGGCCTAACTCCGGCATCATGATTTTGGGCGTGGTCGACTCCATGCGATGCACCAGGATGGATTCCTCGGGCCTGCCTTGCACCACGTCGAACAGCAGATCGCCCGATCCCTGTCCGGCGGAAACCGGCACTTTACACAGGCCCAGCCGCATGGGATCGGTCTGCGCGGCCATCAGGTAGAGACCCGTGGTGTTGGCCGGGCCGCGCGGATTGTGGCAGTGCCCGCAGTTGGTTTCCAGGTAGGCACGGGCACGGGCGTCGAGGGTGCCGCTCGATGGATCGTCCCATACGGCCAGCTTCGGCGCGCGATCCGGTGGCGGCGCTCCCTTCAGGTAGCCGACCTTGGTCCAGTAGCCGAGTTGGTTGAAGCGGCCTTCGGGATAGTTGAAATCCTTATTGAGATTGCGCGCCTTGGGGCCGATGGGCGTCACGGTCTTGGACCTGTCGTGACAGCCTTTGCATTGATTGGTGTTGGGGATTACGTAGTCGATGGTGTAGCGGGTCCCGGATGGGTGGACCCAGTGCACGGTGGCCGGGTCGGCGGCCACGTCGAGTGTCGCTTCTGTTTGTTTTCGGTTCCACACGTAGGGTAGAGTGACCCAGCCGGATTGGCCGTTCACCAGCAGGCGTGTCTCGATGATGCGCTGCTTGCCGCCCTGGTCTGCGTCGGGAAAGGCGAAGGTCTTGGAGAAGATGGTGCCTGCCGGGAAGTCGAAGGCTTCGGTGTCATTGTAAGTGGCCGAGGTGCCGGGGGGCATCCAGACAAAGCGGTACTTAGTCGCGTAGTCGGAGAAGAGCGGCGTGTTCAGGTCGTAGGGGATTACTCCGGCGTTGGGCTTTAGGGCGGCGGGATCTCCGATGAAGAGGCGCCAGGCGGAGAGCTTGGCGGGGTATGGCTCGGCTAGGTGCGGGTGGACGCTTCGGCTGCCGCAGGACGTTAGTACGAGAGCGGCAAGGGCGAAAGAGCCGCCTGAAAGGCGGCTGCGGCCAAGATTGGCCGCCCTCCAAGAGTTGTACAATTAGTTGCCTCCTGGCAGGTTGACGGCGGCCAGCGGCGCGAGTGAACAGTTGTAGGGCTTCAGGTCGCGGCTAACGTGCTTGAAATGGCCGCCCGCATCGTAGTTCATGAAGTTGGCGTCGCCGTTATTCTGGATGCAGATCCGCAGATCGTCGGGCAGCCGCCTGCCGGCCACCAGTTTCTTCGGGTTCACGATCCCGTCGAACAGAATCGCCGGCATGGGCTTGCCGACCACCGGCGCCAGCACATCGGCGTATTCACCGCTGGGAGCCGTTCCGCCGCCGGAAATCGTATTGTCGTGGACATAGATGGCTTCCGGAAACGGATCGTAGCTCGCGTCGTTGATGGGATTGCCCGTGGTGTAGTAACTGATCACGGAAACGTTGGCGGTGTTGTTGTCCTTGATGGTGTTCTTGAAGACCTCGACGTGATTGGTGGCCAGCACGATGACGCCGGTGCCGGTGGGGACCTTGGCCACCATGCTGCCCTTGGCGCCGAAGTTCTGCGTGTTGTTCTCGACGATTTCATTGTTGAACACGCGCGTGTTGCCGCCGCCCTTCACCGGCAGGTCGGGCAGGTTGAACACCAGGATGCCGCCGGTGTTGTGTGTGGACTTGTTCTCGTAGACATCGGCGAACTGGGAATTCTCGATTTCGATGCCGGCCACGTTGGCCTCGGCGCGGCTGCGGCGCACGACGATATTGCTCGACTGGCCTACATAGATGCCGGCGTCGGCTGCGCCGATGGAGACGGATTCCTCGATCAGCACGTTCTTGCACTGCACCGGGTAGATGCCGTAGGAACCGTTCTTCTCGCTCGGGCCGCCGGTCCACTCGGTGCGCACGCGGCGCACGGTTACGCCGTTAGCGCCGTTGATTTTGAGCGCATCGCCCTTGGTGTCCTCAATGGCGAGATCCTCGATGGTGAATGCGTTGGAAGTCACCGTGAGGCCGGCCGGACCGCTCTTCTGGTTCTTGAACGAGAGGATGGTTTTGTCGATGCCTTTGCCGCGGATGGTGACGTTGTCGACCGAAAGGGACAGGGCGCGGTCCATATCCAGACGGCCTTCCGGCAGTTCGATGACGGCGCCGGGCTTGGCTGCGATCAGGGCCTCTTGGAATTTCTTCTGAAAATCTGGGCCGGCGGCGAGGCCGGAATCCCTTCGCGCGCAGGAGACGCAGAGGGTGAAACTCAGCGCGGTCGCAAACAGGGCGGTAGCGGTCTTGGTCACGAGAAACTCCAGGGCCATGGTATGGCGGGGGACTAAGAAAGGATACCGCTGCGGGTTTGGCGTACGCAAGCGTCGCGCGCGTGGCTTCGCCTTACTTTCGCCTCGCTGCGGAAACTGGTATAATCTCCTTTCGGCACTTTAAAGGAGTCCTCGTCATGGATGAAAAAGAACGCGCGCGCGCATTAGAAGCCACTCTGGGACAGATCGAAAAGCAGTTCGGCAAAGGGTCCATCCTGCGGCTGGGTTCGAAGGATGCCATCGTTCCGGTGGCGGTGATTTCATCGGGATCGATCTCGCTGGACGCGGCGCTGGGCGTGGGCGGCTTTCCGCGCGGCCGCGTGACCGAAATCTACGGACCGGAGTCGTCGGGCAAGACCACCATCGCGCTGCAGGTGATCGCGGAAGCGCAGAAGAAGGGCGGCATGGCGGCCTTCATCGACGTGGAGCACGCGCTCGATCCGGCGTACGCGCGCAAGCTGGGCGTGGATGTGGACAACCTGCTGGTCTCGCAGCCGGATTACGGTGAGCAGGCGCTCGAGATCACCGGCGCGCTGATCGCTTCCGGCTCCATCGACGTGCTGGTGGTGGACTCGGTGGCCGCGCTGGTGCCCAAGGCCGAGTTGGACGGGGAAATGGGCGACAGTCACATGGGCCTGCAGGCGCGGCTGATGTCGCAGGCGCTGCGCAAGTTGACCGGCGTGGTTTCGAAATCCAAGACGTGCCTGATCTTTATCAACCAGATTCGCGAAAAGATCGGGGTCATGTTCGGCAACCCGGAAACCACTACCGGCGGACGGGCCTTGAAGTTCTACGCGTCGATTCGCGTGGATATTCGGCGCATCGCGGCGATTAAGGATGGCGACGTGGTGGTGGGAAACCGCACCAAGGTCAAGGTGGTGAAGAACAAGGTAGCTTCGCCGTTCCGCGAGGCGGAATTCGACATCATCTACGGCGAGGGCATTTCGAAGGAGGGCGATCTGCTCGACCTGGGCGTGGCGCAGAACCTGATCGAGAAGAGCGGTTCGTGGTACAGCTATAAGGGCGACCGCATCGGGCAGGGCCGGGAAAACGCGCGCCAGTTTTTGAAGGACAATGCCGATATTCGGTCGGGTATCGACACACAACTGCGGCTGCAGTTGGGCTTGCTGAGGGCGGAGGCGGAGGGGAAGAGCGTTCCGGTGACGGAGACGGCTCCGAAGCCTGCCGTGGCTGCTGCGGCGCGAAGATAAGAGCGGGTCCGGGGGACCCGCGCAGGCCGGGGGCCTGCCCCACAAGCTACAATAGAAGTATCCATGCGAGGCACGCGCTGGCTCATCCTGGTGGCCATAGTTCTGCTGCTGGGGGGCGTTGCGGCGACCTACCGGCTCCAGAAGAGGGAATTGCGCGACGAGGCTCCGGCCAAACCCGCGGCTATGGCGCCGGAGTTGAGCTCCGCGGCGGAGGATTGGAGCTGGATCGAGACCTCCGAGCCGCCGGAAAGCCGCACGATTTGCCGCATCACGGCCAAGGACGCGCGCCAGGCGAAGGATTCCAACCACATCGAACTGGAGCAGGTGGAATTGCGCATGCCGTCCATGCACGCAGACACGTACAATCTGGTACACAGCGCGCACGCCGAGTACAATCAATCCGACAAGCGACTCTACTCCGACGGCGCGGTGGATATCACGCTGGCCGTCCCGAATGAAGGGCAGCCCAAGCACACCCTGGTCTCGATCCACTCCTCGGGGGTGACGTTCGACAGCGGCACAGGGAAGGCGATTACCGACCGTCCCGCGACTTTCCAGTTCGAGAACGGGAACGGCAGAGCCGTCGGCGCATCCTACGATCCCTCGACGCGCGAGCTCGACCTGAACAGCCAGGCCGTATTGCATTGGAACCCTCCGGGGCCGCATGCCAAGCCCATGAAGATCGAAGCCGGCCAGGTGATCTATCGGGAGAACATGGCGGGCATCTGGCTGATCCCGTGGTCCAGGCTGACCCGCGACAATACCATCGTAGAAGCGGGCGAAACGGTGATCGCGCTGCAGGATGGGTACATCCACCATGTGGACGCGCAGAAGGCGCATGGCACGGACTCTTACCCGAGCCGCAAGCTGCAATATGGCGCCGACCATCTGTCGGTCGATTACGACGATACGGGCGCGGTGGAGAAGATCACCGGCGAGGGCAACGCGCGCCTGGTTTCCGATTCGGAGGGCTCGCAAATTACCGCAACGGGCGACAAGGTGGACCTGCAATTCGCGGACTACAATGGCGAGAGCACGATGACAATGGCGGTGGTCAGCGGCCACGGGTTCCTGGAGTCCAAACCGCTGGCGATGCCGGGCCACGATCCCGCCGAGACGCGCATTCTGCGCAGCGAGATCATCCAGATGAAGATGCGGCCCGGCGGGCGGGAGATCGCCGGTCTGGAGACGCACACGCCCAGCGAACTGGAGTTCCTGCCCAACTTGGCCAGCCAGCATCACCGCAAGTTCATCGGCGAGCCCATGCGGATCGGATTTGGAGCGCAGAACCGCATTCAATCCTTCACCGCCGAGAATTGCCGGACGGTGACCGACCCGACGCCCGAGGAATTGGCCAAGAAGGGTCCCGTGACCACTACCGTGAGCAAGAATGTTTCGGCGGCGTTCGATCCGAAAAGCAGCCAGTTGACGCGCATGGAACAATGGGGCGATTTCTCCTACGAATCGGGCGACCGCAAAGCGCGCGCGGACCGCGGCATTCTGGAACAGGTGGAGAACCGCATCACGCTGGACAAGCACGCGCGCATGTGGGACAGCACCGGGAACACCATCGCCGACCGCATCGTGCTGGACGAGAAGAGCGGCAATTTCACGGCCGTGGGCCACGTGAATACCAGCCGCATGCCGGACCAGCAGAAGAAGAAGAGCGACTCCGCGATGCTGTCGGGCGACGAACCGCTGCAAGCGGTGGCGCGCAGCATGAGCTCGGCCAATCACAACAAGCTGGTCAAATACGACGGCGACGCGGTGCTGTGGCAGGGCGTCAACCGCATCCAGGCGGACCGCGTCGAGATCGACCGCGACAAGCGCTCGATTCTCGCCGACGGCCATGTGGTCACGCAGTCGCGCGAGGAGAGCAAGGGGGGCGAGACCGCACAGGCTGAAGCCCGTGCCACCACAGACACACAGGCTGAAGCCCGTGCCACCAACCCGATCTTCACGCTGGTGAAGGCGCCGCACATGGTCTACACCGATGAGGACCGGCTGGCGCATTATTCCGGCGGGGTCCTGCTGAACCGCGCCGGTTTGCAGATGAAGGCGGCCGATCTGCGGTCCTGGCTGGCCGAGGAGGGCGCCGACAATCGCTTGCAGAAAGCCGTGGCCGATGGCGCGGTGGAGATCGTGCAGACCGGGCCGATCCGCACCAGGACGGGTACCAGCGAGCACGCCGAGTATTACACTGATGATGAGAAGATCGTCCTGCGCGGCGGCGACCCTAAGATGAACGACAGCCTCCGCGGGAGCACTCGAGGCACGGAGTTGACCTACTATTCCAACGACGACCGGTTGCTCGTGAAAGGTTCGGATGGCAAGCCCGCCATCAGCCAGATCCGCAAGAAACACCCGCAATGAGCAAACTGGAAACCAGGGAAATTTCGAAATCGTATCGTGGACGCAAAGTGGTGGATGACGTGAACGTGAGCGTCGACCAGGGGGAAGTGGTCGGCCTGCTGGGTCCCAACGGGGCTGGAAAGACGACGTCATTCTATATGATCGTGGGGCTGATCAGCCCGGATTCCGGCTACATCCTGGTGGACGGCGCGGACATTACGCCGCTGCCGATGTACAAACGCGCGCGGCGCGGCATCAGCTACCTGCCGCAGGAAGCCAGCGTGTTCCGCAAGCTGACGGTCGAGGAAAACCTGATGGCCATCCTGGAGACGCTGCCGTTGCGGAACCGGGAGCGCCACGAGAGACTGGACCGGCTGATCGAGCAGCTTGGCCTGGAGAAGGTGCGGCGCAGCCAGGGTTACATGCTGTCGGGCGGCGAGCGGCGGCGCGTGGAGATCGCGCGCTCGCTGGTGATCGACCCCAAGTTTCTGCTGCTGGACGAGCCGTTCTCCGGCATCGATCCGATTCAGGTGCTGGAGCTGCAGCGCATCATCTTCGACTTGAAGCGGGACGGGATCGGGATTCTGGTGACCGACCATAACGTGCGCGAGACGCTGACGGTGACCGACCGCGCGTACATCATCGACAACGGGCGGATTTTCCGCGCGGGCAGTCCAGAGGCGCTGGCGCGCGATCCGGAGGTGAAGCGGGTGTATCTGGGCGAGTCGTTCAGCTTGCAGATATAGCCGGCGGCGGGTCGGGGGAACGGGCGGCCTCTTCTGGAACAATCAAAGCCCACATTATTGATTTTAAGGGACTTTGATGAGGGATTGGGCGAGTTTCGCCTGTGCAAGATTGGGCTTTTGACCGGCCAATACGGGAGAGGAAAAGCCGAACTCGCTGGGGGCGCACGCAGAAGACGCCTGCGGTCGCAAGTAACCAAGCCTCGCGGATTGAATAACTTATCTTTTTCCAGTCGT
>Ga0224555_1001924_pt1 | contig 26248 bp, 10 predicted proteins | sample 714S23034metaG_FD_180687 | JGI IMG/M metagenome (GOLD analysis project Ga0224555, IMG submission 180687) | Peat soil microbial communities from Stordalen Mire, Sweden - 717 S2 30-34 | ecosystem: Environmental > Terrestrial > Soil > Wetlands > Peat | place: Sweden: Norrbotten County, Stordalen...
CCGCGACTGGATCTCCGGCTGGAACACCGACCCGAAGCCATTCGCCTGGACAAAGACCGCTGAAGAGATCCTCGACTCACTCGCAAGATATATCGCACGAATTTCCGGTGGACGACACTAGAGCGGAGCTGTCGCATGGCCGAACTCTCCGACGAGGTCGTGGAATTCCTGTCAGCGGGCACCCGCACCGCGATGCTGGGTTACCTCGCAGCCGACGGCCGGCCGCTGGTGGCTCCGGTGTGGTTTATCGCCGACCACGGCAAGCTGGTGTTCAACACCGGCCGTGAGTCGGCGAAAGGCCGCGCACTGGCCAGAGATTCACGTGTCGTCATCTGTGTCGACGATCCGCATCCGCCCTACTCGTTCGTGCAGGTACAGGGAATAGCGTCCGTGCAGGACGGTGCCGAGGACCTGCTCGAGATCGCTACCCGGATCGGTGGGCGCTACATGGGCGCTCACCGCGCGAAGGAGTTCGGCCAGCGCAACGCCGTGTCCGGCGAGCTGGTGGTGCGGGTACAGCCGACGAAGGTCAACTCGGCCTTCAATATCGCCGGCTGACCCGCCCGGCATCAGCTCGGCTCTGGCGCCGCAACCGATCCCGGGCTCGACTCCTCCGCTGCACCAGATTCCGAACTCGCCGCCGGCACTGCAACCAATTCCGCATTCGCCTCCGGCTCGGCAGCACGCTCTGAACCCGCTTCCGCAGGCGCCGCAACCGATTCCGCCTCACCCGACTCTGGTTCCGCATCGGGCAGCTGAGCGGCAAGGTATTCGCCGAGGCCCCCGATCGTCGGATAGTCGAATACCGCGGTCGCGTTGATCGTGAACGCGCCCCCGAACTGGCTGTGCAACCGGTTGCGGAGTTCGACCGCCATCAGTGAATCCGTGCCCAGATCCAGGAACCGGCTGGTGGCGGCGGGCGGTTGCGCGAGGCGCAGGAAACCCTGGACTTCGCGCTGCAGGAACTCGGTGATGAAACCGGCGCGCTGCCCCACCGGTATCTCCTGCAGCTGCTTGAGCAACTCGCTGTCACCGGTCACCTCACCGAGTGCACTCGGCAACACGAGGTCGAGAATCGGTGGACGCGAACTGCCTAGCACCTTCGCCGCGCGCTGCCAGTTGGCCTTGATGACGGTTGCCTGGCCGGTGCCGTTGGCGACGACCTCGGCGAGGGCACCGAGCGCGGCCGCGGGTTCCAGCGGAACCAGGCCTTGCGCAACGATATTGGCGCGCGCAGCCTCCGACGAGGCCATGCCGCCCTGTGCCCAGGGACCAAAGTTCACACCGGTCGCGGGCAGGCCCTGCGCCTTACGTTGCGCGACAAGCCCGTCGAGCAGTGCATTGGCCGTCGAGTAGTTGGCCTGGCCCGGTGAACCGAACAAGCTGGACACCGAGGAGGACAGGATGAAGAAGTCGAGATCGTCGTCCTTCGTCAACCGGTCCAAGTGGTAGGCGCCGAACGCCTTGGGCGCCAACGTCGTCTGGAAACGCTCCAGGCTCTGCTGGGACAGCAGCGCATCGTCGAGCACGCCCGCCAAATGCGCCACACCGGCGAGCGGAGGCAACTCCGCGCGGATCCGGTCCAGCAGCTTCGCGACTTCAGACTCGTCGCTGACATCGGCCGCGAAAATATGAACGCGGCAACGGTAACGCTCGGTGATGTCATCGATCGCCTGTTGGGCGTCCGCGTCAGGTGCGCGCCGGCTGGTCAGCACAATGTCACCGGCACCGAGTTGGGCCAGATAGGACGCCGTGTGCAAACCGATCGCACCCAGTCCGCCGGTGATCAGGTAGCTCCGATCGCCCCGTGGCTGCAACGGATTCGGTGTCTGCAGCACAATCTTCCCGATATGCCGCGCTTGCTGCATACGACGGAATGCGGCCCTCGCTTCGGTGAGCGGGTAGATCTCGGCCGGCAACGGCTTCCACTCGCCGCGTCCCATTCCCTCGGACACCTCGGTCAGCAAACGCCTGATGTGCTCGGGGTTTTGCAGACTGGTCACATCCAGCGCCACGATCTCGTAGGCGATGTCGGGACGCGCCTCCGCCATCTGCTCGGGAGTCCAGATGTCTCGCTTGGCGATCTCGGCGAACCGACCATTCTGGGCGGTGGCCCGCACGGTCGCTTCGAGGAACCCTTCGTTGGTCAAGCTGTTGAGCACCACGTCGACGCCCGCACCGTCGGTATCGGCCAATATCTGGTCGGCGAAATCCGTAGTGCGCGAATCGTAGACATACTCCACGCCCAGTTTTCGCAGCGTCGCACGTTTGTAGGTACTGGCGGTCGCAAAGACGATCGCGCCGTGCTGCTGTGCCATCTGGATCGCTGCCAGCCCGACGCCGCCGCTGGCGGCGTGAATGAGCACGCGCTCCCCGGGCTTCAGCTGCGCCCAGTCGAACGCGAGCCGAGTCGTGAGTGCCGCAGCGGGAATGGTTGCCGCATCTACCGCGCTCACCCCGTCGGGAATCGGCGCCAGGAATTGAACCGGCACATTGAACCTGCTCGAGAACGCACCTTGCATGAAGCCATAGACCCGCTGACCGATTTCGAGTCCGGTCACGCCCTCGCCCAATTGGGTTACGGTGCCAGCGAAGTCGCCGCCGATCGGACCCGGATCACCCGGGTAGAGGCCCAACACGTTGAGCACATCCCGGAAGTTCAGGCCCGCGGCCTCAACCCGGACCTGCACATAGCCCTCGTCCGGCGGCGGCACTTCTTTCTCGGTCAGACGCAGGTTGTCGATGGCGCCGCGTTCGGTGGGCGCCAGGACGTAATCGGTTGCCCGCGGCACCACGAGATTACCGCTGCGCGCCCATGGCAGTAGCCGGGACGCCAGGAACTTTCCCTGCCGCAGAGCGAGTTCGGGTTCGTCCACCGGCGCGCCGAGTAGCCCGGCCAGCGAGCGAGCGGCCCCTTCTGCTCCGTCGTAATCGATCAGCCTGCAGCGCAGCGCCGGTTCCTCGTTGATGATGGTGCGTCCGAGGCCCCACAGCGCAGCCTGCACCGGGTCGACCGGCTCGCTGGATTCAGTTGCGACGGCCCGTTCCGTGACGATCCACAGTCCGCCCGGAAGTTTGACCTCGCCGCTCTGCACGGTGTGCACGGCGCTGAGCAGGTTGGCGATCTCGGTCTCGAGCCGCGCAGCAGCGTCGGCACTCGACTCTTCAGCAGTCGGTCCGGTGCTACGCCAGACGACGCCGGAGAACGGCATGCCGCGCTCGCGGGCCTGCGCCAACTGCTGCCCCAACAGCTCCGGATCCGTCGTTCTGTCGAACGGGATGCAGCCCGGTACCTCAGCCGCAAGCTCGTTGAATCCAGCAATCAGCCAGGTGCCGCTAGCATCTCCGACGTCATCACTCGACGGCGGCACCTCATGCCAGCCGACGGTGTACAGCAGCCGGGTGGCATCGCCGCCGAGCCCGCGCAACAACGCTTCGCGGGGCGCGCGTTTGACGGTGAACTCACGAATTCCGCCCAGGTGGCCGCCATCCCGATCGACGAAATCGAGATCGAAGACCTGGGTTTCGCTGTCGAGTGCACTGGTGTGCCATTTCGCGCGGCAATAGAACCGCCGGGGCATCTTCTCGCGCAGCATCACTTGCCCGTACCGCAACGGCAAGAACAGGTCGCTCACGCCCTGTTCGGCAGCCAGAAGTGCCGGGAACGCCGGGAAGGCGACGCCGGTGCACAGGTCCATCAGTACCGGATGCATCGGCTCGGTTCCGAGGTGTTCGGCGAGTTCTTCGCCGACGGTGATGTCGCCGATCGCCTCACCCTCGCCGAGCCACAACGACTTCAGCGAACCAGACCAGTTGGGCCCCCATGCCAGCTCCATGTCGGCGAAGGTCTCGAACAGTTCCTGCGGACGCATGCGGTTCGACCGCTCGATAGCCGCGTCGACCGGATCCGATTGGTCGGGTGCCGGCTCGTCATCGACACCGGCCACCACGGTGCCGTCGGCATTCAACGACCATTCGGCATCGCGGACACCGTATTCGCGGCTGTGCACCTTGAAACTGAAGTCGCCGCCGCCCTCGAGCGGATGCAACGTCAGCTGCACCTCGCGAGAGCTCTTCTCGGGCAGAATGATCGGCTCATAGAAGAAGACGTCTTTGACCCGCGCCGGCGGACCCACGGCGGCCAGCGCCATCGCCGCATAGGTGGCTCCGGGAACGACGACGGTGCCATAGATCACGTGGTCTGACAGCCAAGGCTGCGACTTGACCGAGATTCGACTGGTGTACACGGAGTCTCCGGAAGCGAGATCCTTTGCACTGCCGAGGATTCCAGATACGGCAGGCCCGTCGACGGAGATGCCGGAGGTCTTGGGCCAGAAACGACGGCGCTGGAACGGATAAGTGGGCAGTTCGACTCTGCGGCGAGGCTGATGCTGCAGCGCCGCGAAATTGGGCCGATGGCCGCTGACATAGGCCGTTGCCAGCGCGTCGGCGATCTGGCGGCGGTCACCTACGCCCTTGCGCAGTGAGACGATCGCACGCGGCGCGGCCAAATGTTCCGGCCAGACCTGCACCGCCGCCCCGGTCAGAACCGGTTGCGGACCGATCTCCATTAGCACCGTGCAGCCCAGCGCCGCCGCGGTGCGCACACTTTCGGCGAACTGCACCGGCTGGCGGGAATGACGCCGCCAATATTGGGCGTCCAGTGGGGTTTCCGCTGTGAGCACCGCACCGGTGCGATTGCAGACCAGCGGCAACGTCGGCACAGCGAACTCCAAACCCGCTGCGTAAGACTCGAATTCCTCGAGCACCGGCTCGAGCAACTCCGAGTGGAAGGCATGGCTGGTTTCCAGCCAGCTGCAGCGGACACCGTCGTCGGCAAATCTCGCGACGACCTGTTCCAGATCCTCGCCCGGCCCTGACAGCACGGTGTTGGGGCCGTTGTAGGCGCCGACCGACACCCGCGGGAATTCGTTGGCGATCTGCTCCACTTGCTTGGGGTCGGCGAACACCGCCGCCATTCGCCCGCCTTCGGGCAGGCTGCCGAACAGCCGGCCGCGCTCGGCCATCAGCCGTGCGCCGTCCTCGAGGCTGAAAACCCCGGCCACACATGCCGCCGCGTACTGGCCCACGCTGTGGCCCAGTACCACGTCGGGCTCGATACCCCACGACTGCCACAGGCGAGCGAGGCCCATCTCGACCGCGAAGAGTGCCGGTTGCGCAAACGACGTGTGCCGCAGCGTTTCGCCAGCCTCACCGCCGGTTTCGCGGTCGGTGGCGAACAGCACTTCCAGCAACGGACGCGGCAATATGTCATTGACCGCGTCCGCCACCCGTGTCACGGTCTCGGCGAAAACAGGTTCAGCGTCGAACAACTCGCGTGCCATTCCCGGATGCTGGCTACCCTGACCGGTGAACAACCACGCCGTCGTCGGCCGGTTGGTGTGCTCGCCCCGTACCACGCCAGGTCGCAGCCGGTTCTCGGCTAATTCGGCCAGGCCCTCGCGTGCACCCTCGACCGAATCCACCACCAGCGCGGCTCGATGCTCGAAATGCGAACGACCGGTCCCGGCCGTGAAGCACACATCGGCCAGGTCCACCTCTGGGTTGGCGTTCAACCAGGACTCATAACGCTGCGCCAGCGCCACCAGCGCTTCCGGTGACCGCGCGGACAGCGGCAACACACTGATCGTTTCGTCCGCAGCGTCCGACGCTGAAGCCGGCACCGCGGTGTCGTCTGCCGGGTGTTCCTCGGGAGTCGAGGGTTGTGCCGGCGCCTCCTCGATCAGCACGTGCGCGTTCGTACCGGTGAACCCGAACGAACTCACGCCGGCCCGCCGTGGCCTGCCGTTCGGCTGCCAAGGAATCGACTCGTCCACGACGCGCACCGGCAACGAGTCCCATGGGATGTGCGGCGACGGGTTGTCGAAGTGCAGGCTCTGCGGCAGCACTCCGTGTTGTAGTGACAACACCACCTTGATCAGCCCGGCAGCACCTGATGCCGATTCGGTATGGCCGATGTTGGTCTTCACCGATCCCATCAGCAACGGCCGGTCCGCGTCGCGGGCCGCACCATAAGCAGCGCCCGCCGCCTGGACTTCGATCGGATCACCCAGCGGGGTACCCGTCCCGTGCGCCTCGAGGTAGTCGACATCCCCGCCGACGAGTCCGGCGCGAGTAAGTGCCGTGGTGATAAGTCGTTGCTGTGCACCACCATTGGGGACCGTCAAACCACTGGAAGCGCCGTCCTGGTTCACCGCGCTGCCCGGGATGACCGCGCACACCCGATCGCCGTCGCGCTGCGCGTCGCTCAGCCTCTTGAGCACCAAGATGCCGCAGCCCTCACTACGCACGTAGCCGTCGGCGGAGGCATCGAAGGTCTTGCATTGCCCGACCGGCGAAAGCATCCTGGCGCGCGAGGCGGCGATGATGGTAATCGGACTCAGCAGGACATTCACCCCACCGGCCAACGCCAAATCGCAGTCACCGGAGTGCAGTGCCTGGACGGCCTGATGGACGGCCACCAGCGACGAACTGCACGCGGTATCGACCGCCACTGCCGGTCCTTCAAGTCCGAGCGCGAAGGCAACCCGACCGGAAATGGCATTGAGCGCGTTGCCGGTGATGAAGTGCGGCATGATCTTGTCGACCGACTCCGCGGACAACAGATGCGCGTACTCGTTGGCAGCAACCCCCACGAAGATGCCGGTTCGGCTGCCGCGCAACGTCGCCGGGGAAAGTCCGGCGCGTTCCAGACCTTCCCACGCAGTTTCGAGCACCAGCCGCTGCTGCGGCTCGATCCACACCGCCTCCCGCGGGGAGATGCCGAAGAATTCCGGATCGAATCCGTCGATTCCCTCGAGGAATCCGCCGAAGCGGCTGTAGATCTTGCCCGGAGCGTCCGGATCCGGGTCGTAAAACTCATCGATGTCGAATCGGTCTTCCGGGACTTCCCGGATGGCATTGACGCCGCCGGACAGCACCTCCCAGAAAGCCTCCGGGTTGGGCGCGCCGGGGAAACGGCACGACACCGCGACGATCGCGATCGGCTCGTCGGTGCGCGTCGTGGCCAGCGATGCCAGCTGAGGCCCCGACTTGGCCGCTGCCTGCTCACTGAGCCCGAGCACGTCGCTGAGCAGGTAATCCACTACATCGGACAGACGTGGGTGATCCATCGCCAGAGTCGCGGGTATCTCCTTGCCCACTCCTTGCTCGATGTGACGTCGCAATTCGACGGCCATCAGCGAATCCATGCCGAGATCGAAGAATCCCGCGTCCTCGCGGATCTCCGCGGCGTCGACGCGCGTCACCTCGGCCACCGCGTCGCGCAGGTAATCCGTCAAAAGCTTCTTACGCTGCTGCACCGGAGCGCTGGTGAGCCGCTCGACGAGTGGGGTCTTCCCAGACGCCGTTACCACCGGCGCCACATCGGGCACTTCACGCTCCAACTCCGCCAGGAACGCCCGCCTGCCCGCCTGTTGATAGAGCGGCAGAAAACGGGCCCAGTCGATCCGGGCCACCACGCCCTGTGCTGCCCCGTGTGCCGACGAAGCCGCCACGACATCAGCCAGCCCCGCCAATGCATCGGCGGGCGACAACGTCCGGACTCCGCGCTTATTCAGTCGCGCCCGAGACTCCTCGTCGGCCATCCCCGCCGACCACGGTCCGAAATTGACGCTGATTCCCGAGATGCCCTGCTCGCGCAGCCGCCAGGCCAGTCCATCGAGGAAGGCATTGGCCGCGCCGTAGGCGGTCTGACCGTATCCGCCCCAAATCGAGGCGATCGATGAGGTGCTGAGGAAGAAATCCAGCTTCAGGTCAGCGGCAGCTTCACTCAAATGCCAAGCACCCCAGACTTTCCCGGCGAAAACGCGATCTACTTCGGCGTCGTCCAGGGTGGCCAGCGGGGTGGTGCCGATCTCGCCTGCGGCATGCACGATGCCGGCCAACGGCGGCAACTCCGCCTGCACGGTGGCCAGTAGGCGCGCCACGTCATGCGCGTCGGCCACGTCAGCGGCGACGACCCGAAATTCGGAGCCGTGCTGTTCGGCCAGCGCATCGATACGCTGTTGCGCGCCATCGCTGGGCGCACGTCGGCTGGTCAGCACCAGATGCTTGGCGCCGTGCGCAGCCAGGTATCCGGCGATTTCCAGGCCTATCGACCCCAGCCCTCCGGTCACCAGATACGTTGCATCAGAACGCAGTTCCAGCGGTGCTGCGCTCGACGGTCCGACTCGTCGAACCAGCCGGGGAACATAGACCGCTTGATCACGCAGCGCCAGTTGGTCTTCCAGAACGGCCGAGTCGCGCGGTGCGGCCAGCACCTGGTTGACGAACTGCGACCATTCCTCGGCGTTGCCGTCGGCCAGATCCACCAGTCCGCCCCACACTTGCGGAAGCTCCAGCGAGGCAGCACGACCGAACCCCCAGAGGGCGCTCTGATCCGGTGACACGGTGTCGGTGTCTGTGACCCGTTGTGCGCCGCGGGTCACCAGCCAAATGGGCCTGCGCAATTCAGCGGCAGTCGCGGCGCGGAAGAGCCGCCGGGTTCCGCCCAGGACGTGGTGTTGCATCCGCAACAGCGATCGCATCGAGGGCACGGTCTTGGAGTTCAGGTCGGCGTCGAGGGCCGCCACATGCACGATACGCAGCGTCGGTTCGTCTACCGCCGCAGCGCGCAACGTCGCCACGAGCTGTTCCTCGTCCGCGTCGGACACCGGCAAACCGAGAATCCGAGACTGGTGCCCGCGCGCGGCCAGCGCGGCGACCAACGACTGAACCGCTTCGCCGTCATCGCCGATGAGAATCCAGGAAGGCTGCTCGCCGGCTTGCGCCGCCGAGACTGTGGCTGTGGATTTCTCCCAGCGAATCTCGTAGCGGTCATCGGCGATGGACTGAGTCGTACGTTGTTGGTTGTGTTGTGCGGCAAGCTTGGTCAGCACATTAAAGGTCTGATTGTCGTCGCTCCCGCCACCGAGCAGGGTCGCGAGTTCCTCGATCCGGCCATCCTCGAGAAGACGCACGGATTGGGTACGCGGGCCGCCGTGACCGTGTTGTTGTTGGTTGGGGCGCTCCCGGTTGTCTTTAAACCAGTACTGGCGATGCTCGAACGGATAGGTCGGCAGGTCCAGCTTTCGAGCATGCGCCTGCCGGAAAGCAGCGAAGTCGGGCAGGAGACCCAACACGTAAGCGTCGGCAACGGCTTCGGTGATCTGTCGGTGGTCGGCGGTGTTTTTGCGCAACGACGCGATCGCCCGCGGTGCGGTGGCCGGGTCAGGCCATGCCCGCAGGGCGGCGGCGGTGAGCACCGGTTGCGGGCCGATCTCCAGCAGCACTTTGCAACCCGCATCGGCCAGGGTGCGTACGCTCTTAGCGAATTCCACCGGCTGGCGCGCATGGCGACGCCAATAGTTGCCGTCCAGTTTCACACTCCTACCGAGTGCGGTACCGGTACGGTTGTCAATCAGAATTCGTTGTGGCGTATTGAATGTGAACCTATCCGCATACGACTCGAATTCGTCGAGAATCGGGTCCAGCAGCGCCGAATGGAATGCATGGCTGGTCTCCAGCCAGTCGCACCGAACTCCGTCTGCCGTCAACCGGGTCACCGCTTGTTCCAGGTCCTGCGTAGGCCCTGACAGGACGGTGTTAGCACCGTTGTAGGCGGCAACCGACAGGCTCGGGAACTCGTCGGTCAGGCGCTCGACACGCTCGGCGTCGGTGAACGCCGCGACCATCCGCCCGCCCGCAGGCAAACTGCCGAAAAGGCGCCCGCGCTCTGCCATCAGCAGCGTGCCGTCCTCAAGGCTGAGCACGCCGGCGACGCAGGCCGCCGAGTACTGGCCGACGCTGTGGCCCAGCACCACGTCGGGTTCGAAGCCCCACGACTGCCAGAGGCGAGCCAGGCCCATTTCGACCGCGAACAAGGCGGGCTGTGCGTAGGAGGTCTGGCGCAGTGTCTCTTCGGCGTCCGGGCTATCAGTATCGAAGATAACGTCCAGCAATGGCTTTTCGAGAACGTCGCCGACCACTTCCGCGCAACGGGTCAGTGTCTGCGCGAACACCGGCTCGGTGTCGAACAACTCCTGGGCCATCCCGGGGTACTGGCTGCCCTGGCCGGTGAACAGCCATGCCGTTTTCGGCCTGTCGTGGGATTCACCCCGAACCAGACCGGGTGCCGGGCGGTCGTCTGCGAGGGCGCCGAGCAACTCGCTGGCAGACTCTTTCGAGTTGACCACCAATGCGGCCCGGTATTCCAAGTGCGCGCGCCCCACCCCGGCGGTGAACGTCAGGTCCGCCAAAGTGGCTTCGGGGTGTGCGCTCAACCAGCCGCGGTAATTGTCGGCGATGTGCACCAACGAGGCGGGGGTGTGCGCCGACACAGGAAGAATGCTGAACCGTCGGTCGGCGGGCTGATCGATCGAGCTTGGCGCCACAGCGGGCAGTGCCGCTTCCTCGGGCGCTTCCTCGAGGATGACGTGCGCGTTGGTGCCGGCGAACCCGAACGAGCTGATTCCGGCAATACGCGGCCGACCATTGCGTTCCCAGGGCGTGGTTTCCTGCACGACCTCCACCGCCAGTCGGTCCCAGGGTATGTGCGGCGACGGGTTGTGAAAGTGCAGGTGTTTCGGCAAAGTCTCGTGCTCGAGCGACAAAATGACTTTGATCACACCGGCGATCCCGGCGGCAGCTTCCAAGTGCCCGATATTCGTCTTCGCCGAGCCGATCAACAGCGGGTCACCAGCTTCGCGGCCAATGCCGTACGCCGCACCTGCGGCCTGAGCCTCGATCGGGTCGCCCAGCGATGTCCCGGTGCCATGTGCTTCCAGGTAACCGACGTCACTGGGAGCTAGTCCGGCGCGCTTGAGCGCATCGGCGATAACCCGTTGTTGGGCAACGCCGTTCGGCACGGTCAAACCACCCGATGCACCGTCCTGGTTGATCGCGCTGCCGCGGATGACGGCCCGAATCTGGTCGCCGTCGCGGATCGCGTCCTCGAGCCGTTTGATGACGATGATGCCGCAACCCTCGCCGCGCACATAGCCGTCCGCGGCAGCGTCGAAGGTCTTGCAACGACCGTCGGGCGCCAGCATTTGCGCATTGGAAAACGTGATCATGGTTGCGGGTGTGAGCAGCACGTTTGCGCCGCCGGCGAGCGCGAGGTCAGTTTCTCCCAATTGCAGCGCCTGGCACGCCTGGTGGATTGCCACCAGCGACGAGCTGCACGCCGTATCGACGGCGACCGACGGGCCCTGCAGGCCCAGCCGATAGCTGATCCGCCCCGCCGCTGCGGCATTCGAGGTCCCGATTGCCATATAGGCCTCGATCTCGGGGTACGTCAGCTCGCCGGATGCCATTCCTAGGTAGTCGTGGGTGGCCAGACCGACGAACACACCGGTGTTGGTGTTCGCCAAAGCCGTTGGCGCGGTGCCCGAATGCTCCACCGCCCGCCACGCCGTCTCCAGCAGGAGCCGATGCTGCGGGTCCATAAACCTGACCTCGCGCGTCGACATACCGAAGAACGGCGCGTCGAACCCCGTCACGTCATCGACGAAACCTGCGCGACGGGTCACAATTTTGCCGGGCGCTCCGGGTTCGGGGTCGAAGAACTCGTCGACATCCCACCGGTCCGCGGGCACCTCCGATATCGCATCCCGGCCGTCGCGCAGCACATCCCAGAACTCATCCGCATCCCCGGCACCCGGAAAACGCGCCGCGTAACCGACGATCGCAAAACTCGATGCTGGCTGCTGCTGACCTTCGACAAATGCCATGCCGTTGTCCTGTCTTCTTGGGAACGGGTGAAGATTCGGTCGCCGCGCACGGCCCGGTTGCGCAACAGAATTGCTGCCACAGACCAGTATTGCAAGTGCGCCGCGCACACTACCGTCAAGCATGCTTTGCCGGTCTGCGTCCCAAGCCGGGGCCGGACCGTCGCCGCGCCCGTAGGCTGAGGAACCGAGGGCCCCGCACGCCTTCGACGATGATCGCCGGGAAGGCTATCTTGGTGTCGTTGCCAGCGTACGCCGGGACCTGAGCCGCTCACACCGAGGAGGACGAACTTTTGCGCATCGGGAAAATTACGGTCGGCTCACTCGATGAATGGACGTTGACCCCAGGCTCTGTCACCTCGTGGCACCCGACGGCCGCGGCTCAGGAAAGGGTCCGGCACGCGCCGGTCAGTTCTGTGCCGGTCAGCTATATGCAGGGCCAGCATCTCCGTAACTATTGTGGGCGAACGGCGGCGGGGCTGAACTTCTCCCGGCAAATCATCGCCAGCTGTGACGTACCCGGCCAGTGTGATGTTTCTGCCATGGATCACGCCCTCAACGCATACCTGCGTCGCCATGACACGTTCCGCAGTTGGTTCGAGCACACCGGTGATGGGGAGTTCATCAGGCATTCCATCAGCGATCCTGCCGATATTGAATTCGCGCCGATCAATCATGGGAATATGACGGTCGACGAAATACACGCGCATGTCGTGGCCATACCGGATCCGCTGGAGTGGGGCTGCTTCACCTTCGGGATTATCCAAGGTGAGAGCCACTTCACCTTCTTTGCCGCCATGGATCATGTGCATGGGGACGCGACGCTGATCGGCACGACGATGCTCGAGGCCAACGGGATGTATTCGGCGTTGAGCGGCGGCGGTGAGCCCCTTGCGCTCCCGGATCCCGGCAGCTTCGACGACTTCTGTACCCGCGAACGCGAATACACGTCAATATTGACGGTAGATTCGCCCGGAGTTCAAGCGTGGATTGACTTCGCCGAGAACAACAACGGTGGTTTTCCTGAATTCCCCCTTCCCCTGGGCAACTCGTTGGAGTCGGACAACAGTTACATGGCTTCCGAACTCCTCATGGACCCAGCGCAGACGGAGCGATTCGAATCAGCCTGCACGGCTGCCGGTGCGCGCTTCGTCGGCGGCTTGTTCGCCTGCCTTGCCCTGGTAGAACACGAATTCACCGGCGCTCTGACGTACTACGGACTTACTCCTAGGGATTCGCGCACAGCCGCGGACAACTTCATGACGCAGGGCTGGTTCACCGGCTTGATCCCGATCACCGTGCCAATAGCTGCAGCCTCTTTCAACGATGCCGCGTGGGCGGCGCAGTCTTCGTTCGATTCAGGTCTCGACATGGCGAGGGTTCCGTATTACCGCGTATTGGAGTTGGCGCCGTGGCTGAAGTGGCCGGAGCCGAACTTTCCGGTGTCGAACTTCCTGCATGGCGGCGCTGCGCCGCTCAACGCAATTCTCGCGGCTGGCGATCTTGGTCTTGCGGACAATATCGGAATCTATCCGGACGGCCGGTTTTCTTATCAGCTGACCATCTATGTGTTCCGGTATCGCGAGGGCACAGTAATGGCGATCATGTATCCCGATAACCCGGTCGCCCTGAAATCAGTCACCCGTTACATGGAAGCGATGAAGTCTGTGTGCGTGCGGGTCGCCGATAGCGGGCACTGGGGACGCGTCGCTTAGCGACGAGCGCATTGATGGCCAGAGCTTTTCTGACAGAGCATCGGCGAGCGTCGCCGGCGGGCGCACATAACAGCGCCGACCAAGGATGAGGGCGATATGCAACGGCTAGCCGCTTTTGTGGTGCGGTGGCCTTGGGTAGTGATAGGGCTCTGGGTGGCGATTGCGGTCGCTCTACCCCTGACGTTCCCATCGCTGAACGAGATGGCCCAGAAGCATCCGCTCGCTATCTTGCCCAGCGACGCGCCGTCGAGCGTCACCGCCCGAAAGATGACCGAGGCGTTTCACGAATCGGGTTCAGAAGACCTGCTGCTGGTGGTCCTGACCGACGACAAGGGGCTCGGCCGCGCCGACGAAGCCGTCTACGGCAAGCTGGTGGACGCGCTGCGCCAGGACACCCGAGATGTCGTGATGCTGCAGGACTTCATCAGCACGCCGCCTCTGCGATCGGTCGTGACCAGCAAGGACGACAAAGCTTGGGTGCTGCCGGTCGGCGTTGCGGGTGAGTTGGGCACGCCACGGTCCTACGCCGCTTTCAACAAGATCGGCGGCATCGTCAACCATGCCGTCGCAGGGACGTCGCTGAGGGCGAATATCACCGGCCCCGCGGCAACGGTCGCCGACCTGACGGTCGCGGGCGAGCAGGATCGGCTTCCGATCGAGCTGGCGATCGGCGTGCTGGTGCTCATCGTTCTGCTGGTGGTTTACCGCAGCGTGATCACCATGCTGCTGCCGTTGCTAACGATCGGGTTGTCCCTGGTGATCGCACAGTCGGTGGTGGCCGGCTACTCCCAGCTGACCGGCACGGGTGTCTCGAACCAGTCCATCGTCTTTCTGAGCGCGATCATGGCCGGCGCCGGCACGGATTACGCGGTCTTTCTCATCAGCCGCTATCACGACTACTTGCGGTCGGGTGAGGCTTTCGATCAGGCACTCAAGCGGGCATTGATCTCGATCGGAAAGGTCATCGCGGCGTCCGCCACCACCGTGGGCATTACTTTTCTGCTCATCAGCTTCGCCCGAATGGGTGTGTTCAAAACGGTCGGAGTGGCGTCGGCGATCGGGGTCGGCGTGGCTTTCCTGGCCGCGGTGACCCTGCTGCCGGCGATCCTGGTGCTCGCTGGCCCTCGCGGCTGGGTCAAGCCACGCCGCGAACTGACCGCTCGGTTCTGGCGGCGTTCGGGCATACGCATCGTGCGCCGGCCGAAGACCCATCTGGTCGCCAGCCTGCTCGTGCTGGCGATCCTGGCCTCCTGCTCTGCCTTCGTGCGCTACAACTACGACGACCGCAAAGCTCTGGGTTCGTCTACTCCGAGTTCCCTCGGATATGCCGCGCTGGATCGTCATTTCCCGGTAAACCAGTCCATTCCGGAATACATCCTCATCCAGTCGCCGCATGACCTACGCACGCCGCAGGCCCTGGCCGACCTGGAGCAAATGGCGGACAGAGTCAGCCAGCTGCCGAATATCGCCGCGATCAGCGGCATCACCCGGCCGACCGGGAATGTCCCGGAGCAGTTCAGAGCCACGTACCAGGCGGGCGCTATCGGCGCCTTTCTGAAAGGCGGGTCCGAGCTGATCGACGACCACACCAGTGACCTCAACCGGCTGTCCGAAGGGGCCGGCACGCTGGCTGGCAATCTTGACGAGGTGCGCGGCCAGGTCAGCCAACTCGCTGGCAGCGTACAGGACCTGGAGAATGCCTTCTCGTCGACGAAGAACCAGTACAGCGGCGACACGCTGGTGAGAGAAGTCGACATCGCTGCCCAACTCATCGACCACGTCAACTCGCTCAGCAATGTCATGGGCTGGAACTTCACGGCCGGCAAGAACCTGTTCTCCTGGATAGGTCCTGTGCTGACGGCCCTGCAGGGTAATCCCGTCTGCGATCTCGATGAGTCCTGCAGCAACACCCGCGGCGAGTTCGAGCGGCTGGTTGGTGAGCGAGATCAAGGGGACCTCGATGCGATCAATGACCTGGCCCACCAACTGCAGGACTACCCGGACAAAAAGGCCCTGAAGGCATCGACAGACCGCCTGCGTGGTGCATTCGCAAAGCTCACCAACGTGCTGCATTCCATGGGGATGGATCAACCCGGCGGCCTACAGGCCAATCTGAACAGCCTGCAAAGCGGCGCAGACCAGTTCGCCGGCGGAAGCCGGCAAGTGGCTGACGCGGTGGCTCAACTCGTCGATCAGGTCAAACAATTGGGTGCCGGGCTCAGCGAGTCAGCTACGTTCCTGTTGTCGCTGAAACACGACGCGGCACAGCCGACCATGGCCGGTTTCAATATCCCGTCGCAGTTGCTGCATCTAGAAGAGTTCAAGAAGGCCGCCAACATATTCATGTCGGCGGACGGCCACTCGGTGCGGTACCTGGTTCAGACCAGGCTCAATCCGTTCAGCACCGAAGCGATGGATCAGGTCAACGCGATCAGCGCGACCGCTCGGGGAGCTCAACCGAATACCGCACTGGCGGACGCCCAGATATCGATGGCGGGGTTCACTGTAGGTCTGAAGGACACCCGCGACTACTACGAACACGACATCCGGTTCATCATCGCGATCACCCTCTTCGTCGTGCTGCTGACCTTGATCGCGCTGCTGCGTGCGATTGTCGCGCCCCTGTACCTGGTTGCTTCCGTGGTGATTTCGTATTTGTCGGCGGTCGGAATCGGCGTGCTGTTCTTTCAATTCATCCTCGGCCAGCATTTGCACTGGAGCGTGCCGCCATTGGCATTCGTGGTGTTGGTCGCCGTGGGCGCCGATTACAACATGCTGCTCGTATCGCGAATGCGTGACGAGTCTCCGCACAGCGTGCGTTACGGCATCGTTCGCACCTTGAGTTCCACAGGCGGTGTGATCACCGCGGCGGGTGTGATCTTTGCAGCCTCGATGTGCGGTCTGTTGTTCTCCAGCATCGGCACCGTCGTCCAGGGCGGTTTTGTGATCGGCGTCGGAATCCTGTTGGACACCTTCCTGGTACGCACCATCACGGTTCCCGCGATGGCCGCGCTGGTCGGGCGGGCGAACTGGTGGCCGTCACGGGCTGCGATGCGGCGGTCGGGGTCGCGGTCACCGGCCGTCCGCGCGGGCTGAGGACGGTTCGCGCGCTGGCATGATGTATGTGAGACTACGAAACGAAGCCGAGGGGTCAGGAGTAGGGATGAAGAAACTACTCGCAGGAGTTTCGGCGCTGGTAACGGTGGGCGCCACAGGATATTTCGGCCTCGGAAGCGCCTCGGCCGACGACACGCCCATCGGCGGGCCGCCGACTCCCGGGGCGCCGGGCGACCAGACCGCGTACGCCCTCGGAGGCGCTCACGTTCTGGGTATTCCCTATTACGAGTACATCCGCCGTGAGGGCGCTGACTGGTTCCCCGGTCAGCAGCGACAAATCGTTCGCTACCCGGCAGGGCAGGTTCAGGGCCACGTGCTGGAGCGACTCTTCCCCGGCATCGGCAAGCTCGACCAGAACTTCCCGGGCCTGGGTCTGGACGGCCCCAGCGTCGGCGAGTCGGTCGACGAGGGCGTCAACAATCTCGATTCGGCGATTCGCACCACCGGTCGCCCCGGTACGGCGATCGGCTTATCCGAGGGCGGGTTCGTGGTCGACGGCGAACAGGCCCGGCTGGCGACCGACCCGACCGCTCCCCCGGCGAACACGTTGAACTTCGCCACGTTCGGCGATCCGATCGGGCACCACGCCTTCGGCCAGAGCTTTCTGACCGCGGTGTTCCCGGTCGGCAGCGTCGTTCCCGCGCTGGATTACACGATGCCGCCGCAATACGAGAGCCAGTACGACACCAACAGATTCGTCGCCGCCTACGACTCGATCGCGGACTTCCCCGACCGGCCGGACAACCTGTTCGCTCTCGCCAACACGCTCATGGGCATGGCCACCGGTCACACTCCGGGGGCCTTCACCAACCCGAGCATGGTGTCGCCGCAGAACATCCGGACCACGATCAATTCCCGCGGCGCCAAAGACACCACGATCATGGTCCCGGAAAAGCACCTCCCGCTGGTCATGCCGCTGAAGTACATCGGGATCCCGGAAGACACGCTGAACAAGCTCGACGCGATCCTGATTCCCCGGGTGAACGCGGGCTATTCCCGTAACGACGACCCGGCCACCGCACCGATCCAGGTCGACCCGGTGCGCGGGTTCGACCCGACGGAGGTCATGGCGACATTCGGCGAAGGCGCTGACCCGTTCTCGCAGATCTCGCAGGTCGTTGCCGGTAACATGTCCGTGTTGTTGCACGGCGCAGGGCAGGCTGACCACTGACTCCGAGCCCACAAATTCGATAAACCTGTACGGACGTAATGTGACGACCATGTCTCAGCCATCCATTCTCAGCTTGCTGCACGGGCGTGCCAGCATGCGGCCCGATGATGTGGCGTTCACGTACACCGACTACGAGAACGATTCGGCGGGAGTTCCCCAGAGCCTCACGTGGTCGCAGCTATACCGCCGAACGCTCAACGTGGCACGCGAGCTCAGCCTTCACGGGTCGGTCGGAGACACGGCGGTAATCCTGGCTCCTCAAGGCCTTGAGTACGTCGTAGCATTCCTGGGATCGATGCAGGCCGGCCTCATCGCGGTTCCCCTCCCGTTGCCGCATCGCGGCTCGCACCATGAGCGGGTCAGTTCGGTCGTTGCCGACACGTCCCCGTCGGTTGTTCTCACCACGTCAGCGGTCGCCGACGACGTCGGCGACTACGTCGATCAATCACGTATGGATGCCGCTCCAAAGCTCGTCGAAATCGACTCCCTGGATCTCGACGTCGAAGGCGGCGCAAGCGTCAGCACAGCTGGTTCGCCGAGCGTCGCGTACCTGCAGTACAGCTCAGGTTCGACCCGGCTGCCGACCGGGGTCATGATTTCGCACCGCAATGTCCAAGCAAATTTCGAGCAGCTGATGCGCAGCTTCTTCGCGGACCTGGTTGACCAGCTCAAAGCCGTGAGGGATGCCACGATTGTGTCGTGGTTGCCGCTCTACCACGACATGGGTTTGGTACTGGGAGTCTGCGCACCAATTTTGAGCGGCTATCGCGCCGAACTGTCGAGTCCGGTTGCGTTCCTCGAAAGGCCGGCCAGGTGGGTCCAGTCACTGGCCAGGACTCCGCACGCGTTTTCGGCGGCGCCTAACTTCGCCTTTGACTTGGCCGCTCGCAAGACAACCGACAGTGACCTGGACGGGCTGGACCTCGGGGGCGTGCTCGGGATCATCAACGGCGCCGAACGCGTCGAGCCGGCCACGTTGGAACGCTTCGCTGATCGGTTCGCGCACTTCAACTTCCGGGACAATATGCTGCGTCCGTCGTATGGCTTGGCGGAGGCGACCGTCTTTGTGGCGTGCGGCACCTGGAGCAGTTCGTTGGAGGCGGTTCATTTCGACGTCGACGAGTTATCCGCGGGCCGCGCTCAGCAGTGCGCGGCCGGGTCCGGCACAGCGCTGGTCAGATACAAGGTGCCGCAATCGCCCACGTTGCGGGTCGTCGATTACGACACACACCGCGAGTGCGCGCCGGACGTCGTCGGCGAGATGTGGTTGCATGGCGACAATGTCGCCGACGGCTACTGGCACAGACCACCGGAGGAGCAGCGCTGCTTCGGTGCAACGCTCGTCGATCCTTCGCCGGGAACGCCGGACGGCCCGTGGCTGAGAACCGGCGACCTGGGTTTCATCTCCGAGGGAGAACTGTTCATTGTTGGCCGCATCAAGGATCTGCTGATCATCCGAGGGCGTAATCACTACCCCGAGGACATCGAGGCCACGGTCCACGAGATCACGCGTGGGCGGGTCGCGGCGATCTCAGTCCCGCTGAACAGTACCGAACAGCTGGTCACTGTCGTCGAGATCAAGAAGCGCGACGACTCCGATGAGGACGCGGAAAACCGGCTCGGCGAAGTCAGAAGCGATGTCACCGCCGCGATATCCAATGCGCACGGCTTGAATGTCGGGGACCTCGTTCTGGTACCGCCCGGGTCGATTCCCACCACGACGAGCGGCAAGATCCGGCGCGCCGCCTGCGTCGAGCAGTACCGCCAGGACCAATTCACCCGATTGGACGCCTAACGCGGCCGGCGGTCGCGCACGCACAACCACCAATGCTGTTCACTGTCCTGGTCATGGCCCTTGCCGTCAGTGTCGAACCCTTCCGGATCGGGATGACCGTGCTGATGTTGAACCGGCCCAGGCCGGCGCTGCAACTGCTCGCGTTTCTATGTGGCGGTTTCGCAATGGGAACGACGGTGGGTCTGGTTGTGCTCTTGGCGTTTCGACGAGTACTGCTGGGGTCCACCTACTTGACGTTGCCCAGGGTCCAGATGCTGATCGGGATCTTGCTGCTATTGGTCGCTGTGGTGGTGGCCGTCGACATCCCCGGGCGGTTGGGTTCGCGCCCAGCAAGATTGGCGACGCCGGCGCGACGATTGCTGATCAAGCATTCGCTGCCGGTCGCGGGAATCGCCGGTCTCAGCATCGCACTGCCGTCGGTCGACTACCTTGCCGCGCTGGCCGTCATCCTCGCCTCCGGCGCGGCAGTCCTGAAGCAGGTCGCTGCACTTGTGATGTTCAACGTCGTGGCCTTCGCACTCATAGAGATTCCGCTGCTGGCTTACCTGTTCGCACCCAAGGCAACCGCTAAATCGGTGACGGCGCTGCATAATTGGATTCGATCGCGGCGCCGCCGTGAGGTCGCAACCGTGCTGGCCGCAGTCGGCTGCGTGTTCCTCGCCGTCGGCGCATCCGGGCTTTGACATCTCTAAATCTCGAAAAATCCTCAGCCTCAAGCTCATCGCATGCAGCACTGAGACGTTAAGAGCCGTCGAACTTTTCCGCGATTTCTTGCCAAGCGCGAGCGTTTTTTCTTGCTATCTCGGCAATTGTGCCCGAGCAGTGGATTGGAACGGCTTCAGCGAATTCGTTACAGGCGCTGATTGCGATCGTGACGGTGGACAGCAGCCGCAAGAGAGCGCGTCCCCTCTCTGAGGATCTGACTGATGGATCGTTTCTCAGCCGTTGGAGGAGATCGTGCCCGCGGCCCTCGGGAGACACGCGCGTCCCGGCCCTCGGTAGCTCGGGCGGGTCGCCACGCTCACCCGAATTCTTGGCGAAATGATCGGGCAGTGGATTCTGACCTTTGTCGAGGCGCTGGCGCACATCTCGCGCAGTGGTGACCGAGACGCCTGCGTGCCGCGCTATTTCCCGCAGCGATGCGCGTGGATTCGTCGACAAGAATTTCGCGGCACGTCGCCGTCCATTAGCGGGACTGATCGGCCGGGTCCTTCCGTCGCGTCCAAGCCGGGGACCCAACTGAGGAATTTCCTCAGTTGCACACCCTCGCAATTTGCCGACGGTCTTGTTCGATACTCCTGCAATCAGCGCTATAGACTGATCTGACCAATGCGGGTACGACGCCAAAACTCTTCTGGCAGCGGCTCTTCGCTCGGAAAGGGTCAGTGGCAAGCCGTGGGTGACATTGAGATGCACGGCCAGCGCGAAAGCCTCACCACCGTCACCGTCGAAAAATCTCGCCGGTATCGTGCTGTCGCCGCGCAATTCCGTTGCACGTAGCCGATGCACACCATCGATCACCCCCATCGAGGCCCGATGAATCACTATTGGCGGCAACGGCAATGGTGATTGCGCCAAGATCTTGACGTGGTGCTCGTTGGTCTTACTGTCCCTTGGAGTGTACGAACCACGAATCAAGGCCACCGGGACGTACTCGACCGGTAGCGAATGACCGAGCCGGACCCAATCCCTTACCGGGCACGCCGACGACGATTTCGATTTGTCGTACGCGGGCATCATGAGAAGCGCGTTGCTGTCGTTTGATTGCGGCATCAGCCTGAAGCCTGAGCTATCTTCCGAATGTTCGTTCTGCGCCCATACGATTAAACCCCTTTCGCTGATTTCTGCGAATCATCGCGACCGGCATTGGTCTCAGGAAGCCTGCGAAACGACGCTCGGGACAGTCAAAACTCAACGTGACCCGGTACAAAGCCACGTCAGTGGACACGCCCTCGCGGACCTTACGCTTGCGTAGCTTACTCAAGAGTAAGTATAGCTGGGGCTCATTGTCAACTTGTTGAGTAGCCACGGCGCGACCGGCTCACCTATCGGCCGCGCTGCCGATCCGGCACCCTCATTGGTTGTGTCAGAGCATCTTTCGGTTTACCACCAACACTCGCCTGATGAATCAGGCCGGAGCGGGCGCCACATTTTTGCCGCAGCCGAGTTCGCTGTGAATGTTGAGACGCCCGGCTCGCGTGCTCGTCACCGGGGTTGAACATAATGAGTCGAATCGCACCGGCAAAGGAGCCCCCGATGACCACGACCAGCGCAGACCGTCCGTTTCGTGTGATCCAGTGGACAACCGGCAACATCGGGCAGCGATCGCTGCACGCCATCATCGGCAGGCCGGACATGGAACTGGTCGGCGTCTACGCCCACGGGCACGACAAAGTCGGGGTGGACGCCGCCGAGTTGTCCGGCTGGCCTGAGCCGACCGGGGTCACAGCCACCAACGACATCGATGCGCTGCTGGCACTTCGACCCGACGCCTGTTGCTACAACCCGCTGTGGCCAAGCGTCGACGAATTGGTTCGGCTGCTCGAGTCAGGGGTCAACGTGTGTACCAGCGCGGCGTGGATCACCGGTGGCAAGCAGACGCCGCAGGACCGGCAGCGGATCCTCGACGCCTGCGAGCGCGGCGGCTCTACGATTTTCGGCAGCGGTGCGCACCCGGGGATGACGAACCTGGTCGCCATGGCGCTCAGCGGATCCTGCGAACGCGTCGACGAGATCCGGATCACCGAATCGGTGGACTGCTCAACCTACGAATCGGCGGAAACCCAGACGGCCATGGGCTTCTCGCAGGACCCCGACACCCCCGGGCTCGCCGAGAACGTGCGACGCGAATCCGAAGTCTTCGCCGAGTCGGCCGCGATGATGGCCGATGCGATCGGTGCCACGCTGGACAAGATGACCTTCGACGTCACCTTCACCGCGGCCACCGGCGACACCGACCTGGGCTTCATGAAGATTCCGGCCGGAACGGTCGGCAGCGTCTACGGCTATCACCGCGGCTGGGTCGGCGACCGCAACGTGGTCAGCGTCGGGTTCAACTGGACCATGGGCGATCACGTGACACCGCCCAAGCCGCTCGAACACGGCCACGTCATCCAGGTCTTCGGGCTGCCGAACATGCGCACCGTTGTGCACTGCCTGCCGCCCAAGGACTGGACCGAGCCGGGATTCATGGGCCTGGGCATGATCTACACCGCGATGCCGGTGACCAATGCGGTGCCGGCAGTCGTGGCGGCCAGGCCGGGGATCGTCACACTGGCCGATCTTCCGCCCGTTACCGGCCGCGCCGCACGGTAGATGTGCGAGCCCCGACAAATCAGAGACCTAACAGAACGCAGGCGTGCCCTATCGTCTAGCATCGTTAGCCGAACGAAGTTCTAGTCGGCATCGACGATGATGACCGGCAAAGGCCAGTTCTATCGGCAAGGCTGCCCCGGACGTGTCTGCTTCGGCCGCGGAAATGAATCCGTCGCGCGATGCGTTCATCGACACGACTGCGAACGGGGCGGGCGGGAGGAGACCGAGTGAGGGCGATTTCGATCAGCGGCTTGCTCAAACGCGGCTGGATCCCGTTGCTGCTGGTAGTCGTCCTGTCGATTTCGGCGCTGGCCGTGACGCGTCTGCACAAGGTGTTCGGCTCCCAAGACCTCAATGCCAATTCAGGAGCCGGGGTAAAGATCGTGCAGTTCAACCCCAAAGTCGTGAAGTACGAGATCGACGGCCCGCCCGGCAGCACAGCGAACATCAACTACTGGGACGCCGACGCCAACACGCACCAGGTCAACGACGTGCCACTGCCGTGGTCGTACACCCTGTCCACCACCCTGCCCGCGGTCAGCGCGAACATCATGGCTCAAACCGACGGCGGCCACATCGCCTGCCGCATCACCGTCGACGGTGAGCTTCGCGAGCATCAAAGCGCCGACGGCCACAACGCCCAGACGTTCTGCCTGGTGAAGTCCGCATGAGCGACACCGCCCGCGACAAAGCAGAGCGAAGCGATGCTGAGGAGCGGCGCTTCGACACTACTGACGCCACGACAACCGAGCGCACCGAAACCGGGCACCCGCACCGACCGTTCATCCCGCACTTCATCCGCATCTTCGCAATCCCGATCATCCTGGGCTGGGTCGCCCTGACCGTCTTCGTCAACGTCGCGTTCCCGACGCTGGAAGTCGTCGGCGAGGCGCACTCGGCGCCGATGGCTCCCCTCGACGCGCCGTCGATGAAGGCGATGATGCGGATGGGTCACAACTTCCACGAGTTCGACTCCAACAGCACGGTGATGATCGTCGTGGAGAGCCAGCAGCCACTCGGCGATGCCGCGCACCGCTACTACGACGACATCGTGCGCAAACTGCGCAACGACACCACGCATGTCCAGCACATCCAGGACTTCTGGGGTGACAGATTCACCGCGGCGGGCGCGCAGAGCGCCGACGCCAAGGGCGCCTATGTGCAGGCCAACATCGCCGGTAACCAGGGCACCACTAAGGCCAACAAATCCGTCGAGGCCGTTCGCAAGGTCGTCGACGAGGAACCCGCGCCGCCCGGAGTGAAAGCCCATGTAACCGGCCCCGCGGCGCTGTCCGACGACATGCATGTCATCGGCAACGACAGCCTGGCCAAAATCACGCTGTTCACTCTGGGCGCGATCGCGATCATGCTGTTGCTGGTCTACCGCTCCATCGTCACCACGCTGATCCAGCTGTTCATGACTTTCGTCGCGCTGGCGTGTGCACGTGGAATCGTCGCGGTACTCGGTTACCACAACGCGTTTGGGCTCACCACGTTCGCCGCGAACATCTTGACGATGCTGGCGATCGCCGCCGGAACGGACTACGGAATCTTCCTCATCGGCCGTTACCAGGAGGCGCGTCGCGCCGGCGAAGACCGGGAAACCGCGTACTACACCACGTTCAAAGGCGTGGCCCCCGTGGTATTGGGTTCGGGGCTGACCATTGCCGGTGCGACGTACTGTCTGAGCTTCGCCCGGCTGCCCTGGTTCAACACCATGGGTGCGCCGGTCGCCATCGGGATGATCGTCGTGGTGGCGGCCGGGCTGACGATGGGTCCCGCCGTCGTCTTCCTGGGCAGTCGTTTCGGCCTCTTCGAGAAGAAGGGTCAGGCCCGCGGCCGGTTGTGGCGGCGGGTCGGCACCGCGGTCGTGCGTTGGCCCGCGCCGATTTTCGCGATCAGCGCCGCCGTCGTGCTGGTCGGTATGGTCGCGTTGCCCGGATTCACGACGAGTTACAACGACCGGCACTACCTGCCCGAAACTGCGCCGTCCAACATCGGGTACGCCGCGGCCGATCGGCACTTCTCCGAAGCCCGGATGAACCCGGACTTGCTGATGATCGAGGCCGACCACGACATGCGCAATACGTCGGACATGCTGGTGCTGGACAAGGTCGCCAAGAACGAGATCCGCACCGTGGGCATCGCGATGATCCAAGACATCACCCGACCGCTGGGAATTCCCATCCAGCACAGCTCGATTCCGTTCCAGAACAGCATTCAGGCCCAGACGACCATGCAGAACATGGACTTTCTGAAAGACAGAATGAAAGACATTCTGAAGATGGCCGACGAGATGCAAATCATGATCGACGTGACGACACGGCAGGCGAAGGTCACCCATGACCTGGCCACGGCCGCCCTCGACAGCGCGAAAACCACGCAGGAGACATCGGAAATCACCGACACGCTGCGTGATCACATCGCGGACTTCGAAGACTTCTACCGGCCGATCCGCAGCTACTTCTATTGGGAGAAGCACTGCTACGACATCCCGGTCTGCATCTCGTTCCGATCGTTGTTCGACTCGGTCGACGGCTTCGACCAACTCGCCGAGAAGTTCCACGATCTCTCCGGCGACATCAGCCGCACAGCGGCGGCCTCCCACGAGCTGGAGATGCTGATCCCGATCATGCTCGACACGCTGAAAACGACACATGGCCTCACGCTGACCATGTACCAGACGTTCAAGGCGATGATCGATCAGATGGAGGCCATGAGCAATACCTCCATCGTGATGGGACAAAGCTTCGACAAGTCGCAGAACGACGACTTCTTCTATCTGCCGCCCGAAGCGTTCGGTAACCCGGAGTTCATTCGCGGTGTGAAGATGTTCTTCTCCCCCGATGGAAAGTCGGTGCGGTTCTTCATCACTCACCAGGGCGACCCGATGACGCCCGAGGGAATCGCCCGGGTGTCCGCCGAGCGGACAGCGGCTCAGGAAGGGCTCAAGCAGTCCTCACTATCGGAAGCCAAGGTGTACCTCGGCGGAACCGCAGCGACGTTCCGGGACATGGCCGACGGCGAGAAGTACGACCTGATGATCGCCGTGGTGTCGGCGTTGACGCTGATCTTCATGATCATGCTGATCCTCACCCGCAGCGTGGTGGCGGCACTGGTGATCGTCGGGACCGCGAGCAGTTCGATCGCGGCGTCGTTCGGGCTATCGGTGTTGATCTGGCAGGACCTGTTCGGTATGAAGCTGCACTGGATCGTGGCCGCGCTGTCGGTCATCATCCTGTTGGCCGTCGGCTCCGACTACAACCTGCTGCTGGTATCCCGGTTCAGAGAAGAAATTCACGCCGGACTCAAAACCGGATACATCCGGTCGATGGCCGGCACCGGCGCGGTGGTGACATCGGCAGGTCTGGTGTTCGCCTTCACGATGGGGGCGATGCTCGGCAGC
>Ga0224555_1001926_pt1 | contig 26226 bp, 19 predicted proteins | sample 714S23034metaG_FD_180687 | JGI IMG/M metagenome (GOLD analysis project Ga0224555, IMG submission 180687) | Peat soil microbial communities from Stordalen Mire, Sweden - 717 S2 30-34 | ecosystem: Environmental > Terrestrial > Soil > Wetlands > Peat | place: Sweden: Norrbotten County, Stordalen...
CTCCGCTGGTCAACGCCTGCAAGCCGCCGGGGGATTGGCAGACTTACGACATCCTTTTTGAATCGCCGCGCTGGGATGAAAAAGGCAACCTGGTCAAGAAAGCTTGCGCGACCGTGCTCCACAACGGCGTCGTGGTGCAGAACCATTACGAATTCCTCGGTTGCACCGACGGCATCAGCGGCGTGGCGCCGTGGCGGTCACTCTCGAAATATCCTCCGCCGCATCCGCCCGAAGTTTTCATCGAATTGCAGGAGCACAACGCCGACCCGGTTCGTTACCGCAACATCTGGATTCGCCGCCTGGGCGCTTGAGGCCGCATTGGCCCGCATCAATTACCACAACAGCCGCGCCACGGCGGCCAGGGTGAGAATCAGCACCATTCTCTCGAAGATGCGCTGGTTTATGCGGTGCAGGATGCGGGGGCCGAGCAACGCGCCGGGGATCATCGGCAGGAGCAGGATCGCGTCCATGAGCAGCGAACCGGGCGTGATCAAACCCAACTTCACGCTGAAGGGCACTTTGAAGAGGTTGACGAGCATGAAAAACCACGCGGCGGTCCCAATGAACACGAGTTTCGGCAGGCCAATGGCCAGGAAATAAAGGACCATGACGGGGCCGGCGGCGTTGGCCACCATGGTGGTGAATCCCGCCAATATGCCTGTCAAGGCCGCGAACCCCATCGAGTGCGGCAGGCGGTCGGCCAGGTCGCCCGCGCGGTTTCCGCGCCACCAATGCAGCGCCAGCATCGCCAGCAGGATGATCCCGATCATCCGTTGCACTTGCGCGTTGTTGACCCGGCCCAGCGCAAAGCAGCCGATGACCACCCCGGCAATCACCCAGGGGAACAGCCGCCACAAATGGGGCCAACTGGCGTGCTTGCGAAAAAACATCACGCCAAAGACGTCCCCGCACACCAGCAGCGGCAGGAGCGCCCCGGTGGATTCCTTGGCCGGGAGCACGTTGGCGAACAGCGCCACGGGCAGGATGCCCAATCCCGCAATCCCGGTCTTGGACAGGCCGGAACAGAAGGCCGCCGCCGCCAGACAACCCCATTGCCAATACGTAAAATGCATAGCCAAAACTAAATCTAACGCGCCCCGGCCCGATGCTTTCTTCCACGGGCTGATTTTTTATAATTGACTACACCCGCCGGCGCGCCGGTCTTCTCCCCGCCCTCGCCGAAGCTGGTCTTCAATTCGCGAATCTGGTCCCGCAACAGGGCGGCCTTCTCGAATTCCAGATTGTTGGAAGCCTCGATCATCTCCTCTTGCAGGCTGCGCAAGGTCTCCGTCAAATCGAAATTTCCGCCGGCCTCGCGCAACACCATGTCCGCCTGCCGGCGCGTGTTTTGGTAAACCGCCAGGCTCTCCTCCACCGCCCGGATCACGCTGCGCGGCGTAATGTGGTGCTCCTGGTTGTAAGCCAGTTGCCGCTGGCGGCGGTAATCCGAGACGGCCAGAAACTTTTCGATGCTGCCCGTCCGCGTGTCGGCGTAAAGAATCACTTCCCCGTTCAGATGCCGCGCCGCGCGGCCCGCCGTCTGAATCAGGCTGGTCGCGCTGCGCAAAAATCCTTCCTTGTCGGCGTCCAGCACCGCCACCAGCGAGACTTCCGGCAGGTCCAGCCCTTCGCGCAACAGGTTGATGCCCACCAGCACGTCGAACTCCCCCTTGCGCAAGGCCCGCAGCACCTCCACCCGTTCGATGGCGTCAATTTCGCTGTGCAGGTAGCGCACCTGAATGCCCAGATCGCTCAGGTAATCGGTCAATTCCTCCGCCGATTTCTTGGTCAGCGTCGTCACCAGCGTGCGCTCCTTGCGGGCGGTGCGGCGGCGAATCTCCTCCATCAGGTCGTCAATCTGACCCTGCAACGGTTTGAGCGTGACCTTCGGGTCCACCAAGCCGGTCGGACGCACGATCTGCTCCACCACCCGGCCTTGCGACCAGGCCAGCTCCTGCTCCTGCGGCGTGGCGCTGAGGTAAAGCGTTTGGTTTTGCAACGATTGAAATTCCTGGAAATCCAGCGGACGGTTGTCCAGCGCGCTGGGCAACCGGAAGCCGTGCTCGACCAGCACCGTCTTGCGCGAGCGGTCGCCCGCGAACATCCCGCCGATCTGCGGCACGGTGGCGTGCGATTCATCCATCACCAACAGATAATCCTTGGGGAAAAAATCCATCAGCGTGCCGGGCCGCGAACCCGGCGGACGCCCGGCCAGCAGCCGCGAATAGTTTTCGATGCCCGAACAAAAACCCATTTCCTCCATCATTTCCAGGTCGTACTCCGTCCGCATCTTGATCCGCTGCGCCTCGATCAATTTGCCCCGCCCCTCGAACCACGCGATGCGATGGCCCAATTCCTCCCGAATCTCCAGGATGGCCCGCTTGATCATCGGCTCCGGCGTGACAAATTGTTTGGCCGGAAAAATGACGATGGACTGAGGACTCTCCGTTTTCTCCCCCGTCAGCGGCTCGAACCGCGAAAGCCGCTCGATTTCGTCCCCGAAAAACTCGATCCGCAGCCCGTCCTCGCTCCAGGACGGACGCAACTCCACCACGTCGCCGCGCACGCGGAATTGGCCGCGCTCGAAGGCCACGTCGTTGCGGGAGTATTGCAAATCCACGAACCGCCCCAGCAATTGATCGCGCGTGATGGCCTGCCCCACAAAGACCTGTTGAATCAGCGCCTCGTAATTCTCCTTGCTGCCGATGCCGTAGATGCACGACACGCTGGCCACCACAATCACGTCCCGCCGCGTCAGGAGCGAACTCATGGTCGAAAGCCGCAGCCGTTCGATCTCCTCATTGATGCTGGAATCCTTCTCGATGAAAGTGTCCGTGCGCGGGATGTAGGCCTCCGGCTGGTAATAATCGAAGTAACTGACAAAGTACTCGACCGCGTTGCGGGGGAAGAAGCTTTTGAATTCCGCGTAAAGCTGGGCCGCGAGCGTTTTGTTGTGGGAAATGACCAGCGTGGGTTTGTTGACGTTGTTGATGACATTGGCCACCGTGAAAGTCTTGCCCGATCCGGTGACGCCGACCAGCGTCTGGTGTTTGGCTCCGGCCAACACTCCTTCCGTGAGCTTGGCAATGGCCTGCGGCTGATCGCCAGCCGGCTGATAAGGAGCGGACAACTCAAACATAGTCGAACAAGGTACGAATCCCGCGTCCGGGTGTCAAACCGGCCAGCAAACGCCAGGCCCCTGCGGACGCTTTTATTTTTTTGTCATAGGTCGGATTAGGTCGGATTAGGTCGGATTGGGTTGGAATAAGGCCGGATCAAGGTTGGACGGGCGGCAGGTTTGGAAACCCGCGCCACGACAACCGGCTCGCGCTGAACTTTTTCAATGTTCACGCGGCGATATTACCAAACCCCGCAAAAACCCTAAAACCTATGGTAGGTTTTCCGGCACGATTTTTTTGGGCGGGTCCCGAACCTTGCAAGTTGTTAGCCATCAAGGCCTTGCAAGTCTAAAAATCCCGAAAAACGGGAAAAACACGAGAAAAAATGTCATTTTTCGCGCGCGCACCCCGCGTTTTTCTGCCAAAACGGGTCATTTTCGGGTCGTTTTTGACTGTCAAACTATTGTTTGCCGTGCAAGTGGCCCTCCATCAGGAGCTTCTGAGGGTTGATGGTCAGGGGAATGGGAAAAAATCGGCAGAAGAAAGTTCGGCAAAGGAATAATTCACGGCATGGTCTGTTCCCCATTCCTCTGCCGAACATTCCTCTGCCGGTAGTTCCGTTGTCTTCGCGCCCGGCCCCAGTTTCATTTTTCATAGCCACAAAGGAACACAAAGAGCACATAGATAAGCACTTCAACAGGAGGCAGCAGAGCGCACAGAGAAAGAACTCTGCGACCTCCGTTTGCTCCTGACACTTGTGAATGACACTTGTGAACTTGTGAAGCGATGTCTGAAAAGGCCGCCGCGCTGAGTTGAACGTCACCGCTGCTGAGCACCTACTCATTTGGGGGATGCGCGGATCGGGGGGATGCGCTACATTCTAGAAATGAATTCTTGTTTGCACCAAATTCTAGCAGGCAGGCCACGCCGGGGGACCGTGGCATTTGCCCTTCCGTCATGGCTGGCAGGGCATCAAAGGAATTGTCTTGTTCCGCAGGCAAAGCGAGAGCCTGAGTGTTCCCGCGCCTCGCGGCAGGCGGCGGCCTTCACCTTGATCGAACTCCTGGTGGTGATTGCCATTATCGCCATTTTGGCGGCGATGCTCTTGCCCGCTCTGGCGCGGTCCAAAGCCCAAGCTGACATCGCCAATTGCCTGTCCGTTCAGCGCCAGACGGGCGTGGGGATGAGCATGTACATGGGCGAGAACAAGGACCATTTCTTTTACACCAATGACTCCTCCCTTTCCATGAGCCGCATGTGCGGCCTTGTGTACGTCTGGCAGGCATTCAGGACCACCAACAGCGCCTTCATGGTCTGCCGCAGTGACCGGGGAGGCCCCTTTAATTTAACCTTTTTGGAAGCTGCGGGGGTCCCGACCAACAACCTTATGGCTAGTTCTTACTATTACCTTCCGGGGTTTTATCACACCGACCCGCCCGCTTCTGTCGCATCGGCCCGGCGCTTGGCGGAGGTGACCCACCCTTCGCAGAAAGCGATGGTAGCCTGCTGTGCATTGCCCTCCGGAAACAATTCTGCTCTGATGAAAGAAATGCAGAGCAGTGGCACGAACATCTGGCCGCAAGCGCACGGCGTCAATGCGTTCACGATCTTGTTTGTGGACGGGCACGCGAAGTACGAGAAGTGGACTGCATGGCTCTGGGACCCGGCGATTGATTCCGACAATTATGATTATGTCGATTGGTCCGGCTTGGGGTGGGCGGACTTTAATTGAGGCCGCGCGCGCTTCGTTGAAGAACGCTGGGACGGCTTGGAAAATCTCCCCCGTCCCGGGCCGCCCGTTGAATACGTCACCGGTCACCGTATTTGCGCCCCAAAGCACTAAGTTAGTTTGCGACGCTCATCGGGGCAGACGAGGACGCGGGGGCGGTGGAAAGGGGCGCCGCTTGCGGTTGAACCGCCGGAGACGAGCCTGGGGTTGCCTCCGGGGCCGCCGATTTCGGAGCGGGCACCTTGAGTTTCTGGCCTACGTGAATGGCCGTGGACTTGAGATCGTTCAACACCATGAGCTTTTTGTAGGAAGTGCCGTGCTGCCGTGCGATATTGACCAGCGAGTCGCCAGATTTGACCACATAAACGGAATCATCCGCGGCAACGGTTTCCGCCGACTTGCCCGCGCCGGAGACGGTGGCTGCGGCCGGCATCACCAACTTCTGGCCGATGTGAAGTTTCCTGGGGTTGACTCCTGGATTGGCGGCCTTCAGCGCTTCCAACGAAACATGCTGCCTTTTGGCAATGACGCGCAAGGTGTCGCCAGCGGCGATCACGTACTCCTCTGAGGACGGCGCCGGGGCGGTGGCGGCAACGGCGGGCGGCGGCGGGATCATTTGAGGCGGCTGCGACGGCGTCAACGGCTGGCTGGCAGGAAGTCCGGGGGCCATGGGATTGTTCGACAGGGCGGTCGAGCTCAGAGGCGGCACGGCGACCGGGTTGGAGTTGGTGGTGGTGTCCAATGCCGTTTCAGAGGCGTTGGTGGCATTGCCGTCCGAGGCGCGGTCTTTGGGAATGTCCCGGCAGCCCTGCAAGAGCATGCCGCCGATGACCACGACGTGAATCGTCAGGGTTAACAGGATTTTAAAGTAGATGCTTGATTTTCCGCGAGGCAGCGTGGCACCCTGTGGGACAAAAGGACTGATCGTCTTCATAATAACTGCGTGCTGATGCCGTAAGTTTGTTGGATACTTTGTAACATATCACATTTCCAGCATGGTGTTACGCATGAGGCGTGCCAGAAAATGGATTCGCCGCAAGGTCTTGAAACAAAGGCACATCGGTAATTGGAGCGATCAGGATTCGCAAAATAGTGGCGGAAAATCGCCGCCAGTTGCGAATTCTTGAAACTTCCCTTCGGTCAATCCCGGCCAAAAGCCAGCGCCAACAGATTGGAACCGCGGCTGCCGCCCTAAAAGGTGAGCATGACCTCAACGCGGAAAAAGCTCATCATGGTATGATTGGCATAGTAGTCGCCGGGGAAGAGCAATTCCTCCCAAAGATGCGCGCTGAGGTGCTGGTTGAATTTGTATTTGAGGATGGCCTGGAGGTACTGGCCGCGGTCATCCCCCGAGCGGGAGAAGGCATCGGGTCCAAGCCCGTTTGGACTAAACGCATAATTCAGGTCGCGTGTCGGGGTGTCCTGATCGGCCAGCAGCATATAATAGCTCATGTCAAATTCCATCTTGGGCATCGGATTGATGGTCCAACTGGGGCCGAATCGAATGAGGTTGGCGGTCTGCCCGACGCGGGTTTCCTGCACGTAACTGTAAATGTTGTACATCTCGCTCCAACTCGGCCAGCGGCCCCACAGCACGTCAAACATCTCGTCGCCTTTGGTGTTGGGGTTGTCGCCGGAAAGAAATTCGCATGAGAGAGAAAACTGGTCCTTCACGCAGTCCTTGGTCAGATAGGTAAGTTTGCTGTTGAGGGCGTAGGCGTTCAACGAGCGAAAGCCCGTCGTTTGCGCGGAAGCGGCAAGGTACGGGTTGGTTGGGCTACCGTTGAGGTCGGGGTCCTGTTTTCGTCCGCACTGGTAGGCGCCTTCGACGGAGTATTTCCAATTCTCCTGCACCAAGCCCGACAAACGTCCACCCATGGTGTAAATATCGGCGTTGTCTCCGAGGGTGACGAAATCGTTGAGACGGTCATCGTGTTTATAGATGAAGTATCCATCCAGGTTGGCGTAAGGCAGGCTGTTGTTGGCGACCCAGAGGATGGCCCCCTTTTCGTTCTGGTCTGTCAACAGGAGCGGCTCGGTATGGTCTCCCGTGGCGGTGGAAGGTCCGACAGTTGGCAGCCATCCGTCAGGCCGCGCGTCCTGGATCAAACCGATGGCGTCAATGGTCGTGTGGATGTCGTCGAGTTTATAAGTCAGGCGCGCGGAATCCAGGAAGCTCGTAAACGAGCCGTCTTCCGGGGTTCCGTCTCCGACCAAAAAACCGTCTCCCAGGAAAATATCCTGCCGTCCCACGGTAAAAGTCGCGGGAAGGTTGACGGGATTTTTCCATTGGATGTTCAAGTTGTCGAAGATGCCATAACGCCATTGCGGGCCTTCCTCATGGAAGAAAGTGTCAAAGGTCGAGGTTTTGAGGAATTCCCGCGGCTCCGCCGCCAGGCGGACATTCAACGACAGGTTGTCAATCGGCATGACGCTGGCCCAAATCCGGCCCCGGAAGCGGAGGTAATCCTGATCATGCACGCTGCCAAAGTCAAAAAAACCGCCCCCGGGCACTCCCAGGCTCAACGCATTGTCGTAGTACTCGTTGCGCACCCGCAAATCGCCGCCCCAGCTAAACCAGGGGACCGGGTTTTTGATGTCCTTGATGGCTTGTTCCAGTTCGCTCAGGGACGGGGCCATCGCGCAGGCCTCATTGGTGGAGGCGGCGGGTTGGGCGTGGCTCAGGGCCAGGGATCCGGCCAGAGCCAACGGAGTCAATACTATGATTGATTTCATGGTGTTGGGCTTTGTTTGAGTTTCGCGGGATAGTCCGCGGGTGGAACAGCGGGTTGCGACGGGGCCGGTTGAGCCCGCGCGGCGGGCGGTTTGGTCCACGTCGCCAGCAAGGCTCCCAGCACAAGCATGCCCGCTGAAATGCGATAAGAATAAAGATACGAGCCGAAATGATCGTGAATCCGCGCGCCGAGAATGGGGCCGATCACGCCGGCCACGCCGAAGGCGGTGAACACCAAGCCATAGTTGACGCCCAGATTGCGAATGCCGTAAAAATCCGCCGTCGCCGCCGGCATTAGTGTGAAGATGGTGCCGTAGCAAAGCCCGGTGAAGGCGGAACCGAAGATCATCAGGTTCGGGCTGTTGTAATGGCTGAAGGCCAGCATGTTGACCGCCTGCAACAGGAATGCCAGCGTCATCGTCCGGGTTCGTCCAAATCTGTCAGAGAGCACTCCGCTGAGAAGGCGGCCCAGGGTGTTGAAAATCGCCAGCATCGCGATCGGCACAAATCCCCAATCCCAGTTGGCCTGCTGCTTTGCGATCACGGCCACGTGCGCAATGATCATTAGACCCGCTGAGGCCGAGAGCACCATCAGCAACCAAAGCTGGTAGAATTGGGCGGTGCGCAGCATTTCCTGCCAATCCGATTCGGAGCGGGCAGCGGCCGCCGTGGGAGTGGCGGAAACCTGCGGAACCGGCTGTTGCGGCGGGTTCCGCAAAAATTGCGCCAGCAGCGGCACCAGCACCAGCGCGCCCACGCCCAGCAAGGCAAAGGTCGTCGAAATGCCGGTTCTTTTGAGAAGGTATTGCGTCAGCGGCGAAATATAAACCGCCGCCAGGCCCACGCCGCTGACGACGATCCCGGTGATGAGGCCCTTGCGCGCGGGCGGAAACCATTTGATGGCCGGCGGAGTCGTTGCGGAATAGCCAAGACCAATGGCCAGCCCGGCGCCGACACCAAAGGTCAACGCCATCGCGATGGGCGAATGAACCAGCGCCGAAGCCAGCAAGCCCAACCCCAGCACGACGCCGCCGGCCGTCGCAAAAATCCGCGGGCCGAATTTATCCTGGCCGCGCCCGGCGAAGACCATCATGCCGGCAAAACAAACCGTGGCCACGGACATCGGCATCGTGGCGTCCGTTCTCGTCCAATGCCAATCATTGACCAGAGCTTTGAGAAGGACGCCCCAGGCGTAGAGCACGCCCAGAATCAGGTTGATGGCCACGGCGGCTATGAGAACCGTCCAGCGGTTGGTGACGAACGGGGTTTTTGCATTCATAGGCGCCTCCTGCGTCAGGATATGTTTAAATGGCCATGATTTCCGCTTGGGTCAGAACGTGCAGCCCTTGTTGTTTGAGAACCTCGCCGACCTGGGCCGGATTCTCGACTTCCAGCACCAGAATCGCGCGCTGGTTGGCCACGAAACCGGTGGTGTTGGCGAGGTTGATATGCTGGGTGGCCAGGCCCTCCGCGACCCGGTGCAACGCGCCCGGCTCGTCGGCCATCTCCACGGCCAGGACGTCGGTCAACGTGGCGGCGAAGCCCTCCTGTTGCAGCGCCTGGCAGGCCCGAACGGGATCGTTGACCATCAATTTCATGACGCCAAAAGCGCCGCTGCTGGCCACCGTGAAGCATCGGATGTTGATGTTCGCCCGGGCGAGAATTTCGGTGACGCGCGCGGTCTGGCCCGGCCGATTTTCCGCGAACACCGCCATCAGTTTTACCGTATTCATAGAGGGGGTGATTGGAGTCCGTTCACAGGGACCTTTTGTCAATAACACGCTTGGCTTTGCCTTCGGTGACGGGCAGCGAACCGCTGGCCACCAGGTCCACCTTGGGCCGGACCCACAGTTCGGCCCGCAATTTTTCCGCCACCTGGTTTTGCAGTTCCTCCAGGCGCTCAACCTGCCCGTCGAAAGCCGAGGGCGACAATTCCACCTTGACCGTCATGTCGTCCAACCCCTCCAGCAGGATCAGGTAATTGCGCCCGATCTGCGGGATGGACATCAGCACCCGCTCGATTTGTTGCGGGAAAACATTCACCCCGCGCACGATCAACATGTCGTCCGACCGCCCGGTGATGCGGTGGAGGCGCCGATGAGTGCGCCCGCAGGCGCAGGGTTCGGGGATGATGGAACTCAGGTCGCGCGTGCGATAGCGCAACAGCGGCATGGCTTCGCGGTTGATGCTGGTCAAGACCAATTCGCCGGTCTGCCCGTCGCCCACCGGTTCGCCCGTCGCCGGGTTGATGATTTCCATGACGAAATTGTCCTCCCACACGTGCAAGCCGCATTTGCCCTCGCACTCGAAGGCCACGCCGGGTCCGTTCATCTCGGTTAAGCCGTAGGAGTTATAGACATCCACCCCCAGCGCCGCTTCGATCTTGCGCCGGGTTTCCTCGGTGTAAGGCTCGGCGCCCACGAAGGCCTTGCGCAAGGCCAGTTGCCGGCGCGGGTCAATGCCCTTTTTCTCCAGGAAATCCGCAAAGTAAAACGCGTAGCTGGGCGTGACATGCACCACCGTGGTGCCAAAGTCCTGCATGAGCATCAACTGGCGTTCCGACGTGCCCGGCCCGGAGGGGATCACCATGCAGCCCACTTTCTCCGCCCCGTAGTGCATCATCAAGCCGCCCGTGAACAGCCCGTAGCTCATCATATTCTGGAACACGTCGCGCCGGGTCACTCCCGTCATGCAGAAGGCCCGCGCCAGCAACTCCGCCGCCGTGTCCACGTCGCGCCTGGAGAAAAACAGGGCCTTGGGCTTTCCGGTCGTCCCGCTCGAGGTGTGAAGCCGCACCACCTCATCCCGCGACACCGCCAGCAACCCATCCGGGTAATTCTCCCGCAAATCCGCCGCCGTGGTGAAAGGGAGCCGCCGTATGTCGGCCGTTGATTTTATGTCCTCCGGCTTGAGGCCGCTTTTCTCGAATTTCGCATGATAAAACGGGACTCGCTCCAATTTTTGGACTGTGTCCCGCAGCCGTTTAAGTTGCAGCGCCTCGAGCGAGCCGCGATCCATCGTTTCAACTTCTTGATGCCAAAACATTTGATTAGTGGCTTTTATATGATTTGCCTTTAAAGTGTGCAACACTTATTATTGGTTTTGTGAAAGGCAAAACATGGATGACGGAAACAAGCTCTTGTTGAGCGGGGACGAAGCCATCGCCCTGGCGGCGTGGCAGGCGGGCGTCGCCCTTGGGGCGGGCTATCCCGGCACCCCCTCGACGGAAATCCTGGAGAATTTTTCAAAGCTGGGCGGCCATGCCCAATGGTCCCCCAACGAAAAAGTGGCCATGGAGGTCGCCATCGGCGCGGCCTTTGGCGGCGCGCGCGCCCTGGTCACCATGAAGCACGTCGGTTTGAACGTGGCCTCCGACCCGCTCTTCACGGTGGCCTACACGGGGGTGGCCGGCGCCCTGGTCATCGTTTCCGCCGACGATCCTGGAATGCACTCCAGCCAAAACGAACAGGACAACCGCCGTTACGCGGTGGCCGCCGGAGTCCCCATGCTCGAGCCGTCCGACTCCCAGGAGGCTTACGATTTCCTGCTCGCCGCCGTGAATATTTCCGAGCGCTGGAAGATTCCCGTCTTGCTTCGCCTCACGACGCGGGTGTGCCATAGTTCCAGCCTGGTGCGGCCGCGGACGGAGCGCGACACGCCCAAAGCCGCCAGTTTCGCGCGCGATTTGAAGGGGCGGGTCATGGTGCCCGGCTATGCGCGGCTGGCCCATCGGCGGCTGCGCCAGAAGCTGGCCGAAATTGCGGAATGGAATGAGCATTGCCCGCTCAACAAGGTCGTGCCAGGCGGCAAATCCCCGGGCCTCATCACTTCTGGAGTCTCTTTCATGCACGCGCGCGAAGCCGCGCCGGAATGCAGCGTGTTAAAGCTCGGTTTGACCCATCCTCTGCCCATGCGCAAAATCGCGCAATTCGCCAAAAGCGTTGAACGCTGCGTGGTGATTGAGGAAGGCGATCCGTATCTTGCCGAAGCCATCCGCGCGGCGGGCATCCCGGTGGAGGCCAAGCCGGAGATGTATCGTTTTGGCGAACTGGACGTGGCGCGCGTGCGGCGCATCCTTCGGGCCGACACCACTCCCGAACCCGTTCCGCCGCCCGGCAAGCCGCCCCAGCTTTGCGACGCCTGCGCTTACCGCATCGTGTTCGACACGCTGCACCGCCACGACTGCATCGTGGCCGGCGACATTGGATGCTACACGCTTGGGGCGCTGCCGCCGTTCGAAGCCATGGATTCCTGCGTCTGCATGGGCGCCAGCCTGGGGATCGGATTGGGCTTGCGGCATGTCCTGCCGCCCGACCAGGCGTGCCGCGTTGTCAGCGTCATTGGCGACAGCACTTTCGTTCATAGCGGCATCAGCGGCTTGGTGGAAATGGCCTACAATCCCCCGCCCGGCGGCCACGTGGTGGTCATCCTCGACAATTCCACCACCGCCATGACGGGCCATCAGGAACACCCGGGCACCGGCCGCAACCTCCAGCATGAACCCACCGGCAGGGTCGTCCTGGAGGACATGGCGCGCGCGTGCGGGATTCGCCGCGTGCAGGTCATTGAACCCCGCGTCGGATCAGACGCCTTTGAGCACGCGCTGACGGAAGCCCTCAAGAGCCGCGAACTGGCCGTCATCATTGCCCGCAGACCCTGCGTGCTGGTCGCCCGGCAACTCAAGGAATATGAAAAACAATGCGCCTGTCAGGAAAACGGAGGAGTTTGTGAGTCCGCCGTGTAACATTATTGTGGCCGGCCTGGGCGGCCAGGGCGTCCTGACCGCCACCGACATCATTGCCGATGTCGCCCGGCGCGCCGGCTTCGATGTCAAAAAGAGCGAAATCAAAGGCATGAGCCAGCGCGGCGGCTCCGTCACCTGCGACGTCCGTTTCGGCGTGGAAATCCTCAGCCCCATGGTGCCTCTGGGCGAAGCGGATTACCTGCTGGCGCTGGACGCGACACAACTGGAGCCGAACCGGCATTTGTTGCGTCCGGGCGGCGCGACCATCGAGCCGTCCGTGATCGCCGCGGACAAGCTGCCGCAGAAAAAGATGTTGAACGTCGCGCTTCTCGGCGCGCTGAGCGCGCATCTGTCCATGACCGGGCAAGAATGGCTGGAGGCCGTTGGCGCGGCCTTTGACCCGCAGTTCCTCGAGGCAAACCGGCAGGCCTTCCTGCTGGGCCGCGCCAGCCAGAATAAGAGCGTCCATGCAACCGTCCCCGCCGCATAATCCCGTTTTGGGCAAGTCCCCCGACGTGTTGAATCTGCGCGTCCGCTACAGCGAAACGGATCAGATGGGCACGTTCTACAACGCGCGCGCGCTGGAATGGTTCGAGTGCGGGCGGACGGAATGGATGCGCCACCGGCTCGGTCTTTCCTACGCCGCGCTGGAGGAGCGGGGCGTCTATCTGCCCCTGGTGGAAGCGCACCTGGAGTTCCGGGGCGGAGCGCGCTACGATGACTTGCTGGCCGTGTCCACTTGGGCGGACTTTTCAGGGCGCGCCCGCTTTCGCTTCGAGGTGGAAATCCATCATCAAGCCACCGGCAAGCCGGTGGTGCGTGGTTACACCATTCATGCTTTCACCGATGCCACCCACAAACCGATTCGCCCGCCCGAATGGTTGACAGAGTTAATAAACAAGGCGGCCCCATCTCCATGAGCAAACATTCCCTCCCAAAAACGGCGCCCTTCAATCCGATCAGCGCCCCGGATTTCCTCCCGCCCAACCGGCTGCGCGAATTGCAGTTGGAGCGCCTCCAGCACATCGTCGCGCACGCCTTCGACCATGTGCCCCTGTTCCAACGCCGCATGAAGGAGCGCAACGTGCAACCGGGCGACCTCCAATCCCTGGAGGACATCACGCGCCTGCCTTTTTGCGACAAGACCGATCTGCGCGACACTTATCCTTTCGGCTTGTTCGCCAGCCCCATGAGCGACATTGTCCGGCTGCACGCCTCCACCGGCACCACCGGCAAGCCGATCGTGGTCGCTTACACCCAGGAGGACATCAATGTCTGGACCAACGTCATGTGCCGCAGCTTCGCCTCCTGCGGCTTGCACCGCGGGGACATCATTCAAAACGCCTACGGCTACGGCCTTTTCACGGGCGGCTTGGGCGCGCACTATGGCGCGGAGGCGCTGGGCGCGACGGTCATTCCCATCTCCGGCGGCAATACCCAGCGCCAAATCATGGTGCTCAAGGATTTCAACGTCACGGCGATATGCTGCACGCCCAGTTACTTCCTGCACATCATTGACCAGGCGGACGAGATGGGCCTCAAGCTCAAGGACTTGCCCCTGCGCACCGGCGTGTTTGGCGCGGAGCCGTGGACCGAATCCATGCGCCAGCGCATTCAACAGGCCAGCGGCATCAAGGCTTATGACATCTACGGGCTGTCGGAAATCATCGGCCCCGGCGTGGCCGTGGAATGCGCCTGCCAGGCCGGGCCGCACATTTTTGAGGATTTCTTCTTTCCGGAGGTGATTGACTCCGCCACCGGCCAGCCGTGCCCGGAGGGGGTGGAAGGCGAACTGGTGCTCACCACCTTGAGCAAGCACGCCATGCCCATGATCCGTTATCGCACGCGCGACATCACCGCCCTGACCTCGGAACCTTGCGAATGCGGACGAACCTTGCGCCGCATCAAACGAATCAGCCGCCGGTGCGACGACATGATCATCATCCGCGGCGTCAATGTTTACCCGGCGCAAATCGAAGCCGCCCTGCTCAAGGTCGAAGGCGCGCTGCCGCATTACCAGATTATTCTCACGCGCGAGAAGGGACTGGATGAAATGGAGGTGCAGGTGGAAGTCACCTCCGACGTGTTCAGCGACACCGTGGGCGGACTGGAACAGTTGCAGGCCCGCCTGGCCAAGTCCATCGAATCCGCCACCGGCTTGCGGCCGCGCGTCCGTCTCATCCAGCCTCATTCCATCCAACGCAGCGAAGGCAAGGCCAAGCGCGTGATTGACCAGCGCAAAATCTAACTCCATCACTCCTTATGAAACTCAAGCAACTCTCCCTCTTCCTGGAAAACAAACCCGGCGCTCTCAGCGCGCCGGTCAAACTTCTGGCCGACGCCAAAATCAACCTTCTCACCCTGAGCATCGCCGAGGCCCGGCAATACGGCATCCTGCGCCTGATCGTGCGCGACTGGGAGGGCGCCAAAAAGCTCCTGGAGAAGCACGGCTTGCTGGTCAAGGTCACCGACGTTCTGGCCATCGAAGTCGCCGACCATCCGGGCGGTTTGGCCGAGGTCCTGGTGGTGCTGGAAGACGCGGGCATCAACCTGGAATACATGTACGCCTTCACCCTCAAGCGCGAGAGCAAAGGCTTGCTCCTGTTCCGCTTCGACGACCCCGACAAAGCCATTCGCGCGCTGCGAAAGAGCAAGATCAACGTGGTGGGCGCCGCCGAACTTTTCAAGCGCCTCGAAGGCTGAACAAACCGGTTCCACCATCCATCTCGCACTATGACGCCCATGGAACATGTCCGACAGCGCCTTGGCAACGACCAGTTTGCCGGGTGTTGCGGCATTGAACTGCTCTCCGTCACCCCCGGGCGCGCCTCCGCCCGCATGACGCTGCAACCGCACCATCTCAATGGCATTGGCACCGTGCAGGGCGGCGCCATTTTTACCCTGGCCGATTTCACGTTCGCCGCCGCGTCCAATTCGCACGGCACGGTGGCCGTGGCGGTCAACGCCAGCATTACCTTTATGAAAGCCGGCGGCACGGGCACCCTTTGGGCCGAGGCGCGGGAACTGGCCAGGAACTTCAAAATCGGAACCTATTCGGTCGAAATCAAGGACGACCGGGGCGACCTGATCGCGCACTTTCAGGGCCTGGCCTATATCAAGAAAGACAAGGTCTAACACCCCCTCGCAGGCTTTGGCGTCGATGATCTGGACGACCTTGGCGCGGGCGTTGGGATGCTCGCCAACGCATTCCAATTGATACCAGCCATCGGAAGGGTGTTGAAAATCGCGGTTGAGTATTCGGGTGTTCATGCTAGATTGAGTTTGCTGGCGTGCAACCGGCCGCAAGCTGCGTCCAATAAGCAGCCCGGCCGCGTAGGTTTACGGAGTAACGTCCGCAGGCCATCTGCCTTCTAAGCCGCTTCGAGTGAAGCGGCGTTTTTATTGGTTGCTTCATTTTTTTGGGTGAAACGCGGTGATGACCCACGCTGATTTCTTTTTATTCCTGGCCAGAATAATCGTGTGGCCTTGGTGTTCTGCCACCCGCTTCTCATCGTCATCAGGATGAACTGCACATCTAAACGAACAGGGTCATTGGGGTCACATCTAAACATTTGACATTTTAAGATCTTTTCGACAGCGGTGGAGGGCGGCCGACAGCGCCGCATCCTTGTCCACGCGCTCCTCCAGTCGTTTGACAGCCGCGCTGACACTCATGTAGTCCATCCCCCCAGCCGCCTCCCCAAGCTCCCGCAGCTTGATCCCGAATCCCTTCTTTCCCAAATAAAGCGCCAAATCCCTCCCCCAGTCCCCGTAACGATCCCGAAACCGTTCCCACCGCTCTCCTTTCGCCTTCTCTACCACCGCGATAATTTCCGACATCCGCGGTCTGCCCCGCAATTCCCGCCATCGCGAATGCTCCCGCGTGTCTCCTCTGAATGTTATTCGCGAACTTCTCCACCGCTTCGCCCGGCAATTGGCAATTTAGATGTGACCCCAATGGTCTTACTACCAATGGTCTTAACCAACAAATAAAACTCAGCCGGCGCGGCCTTGCTTGCCCCGGTCCATGACGCCATGCGCCGCCCCGGCTTAGGCGATGCTCAAAGGTTTAAGGCCGCCCGCCTGCATGGCCGCTGCCGCCACCAAAGTCAACCATAAATACCAACTTCCGAGGACTGACCGATCGGCCTTCAATGCCGCATCCCGCCCAGGCGTTAATCGGTTTCTTTGTCACTACATCGGCTCGATCCGCACCCCGTCAAGATGAACCATCGCGCCCTTTGCTCGCGGGTTGTGCTCGCTGAGAACTTCGATACGAAGCGTGTGGCGGCCGGTATTAGGAAACTCTTTGTTATAGATGCATACGCCCCAGATGTCGTCGGCGGAATAGGTATCAATGGTTTCAGCGGCAGCCCCGTCAATGCTCACGGCGGCTTGGCCGCAGTCGGCGCCGAGCTTGCCGAAAAGAAGCACTTTTCGGCCTTCAAACGACAGCTCGGCCCATGCGCCCTTTTGTTGAGACGACGAGAGGGTTCCGCCATAAGCTGGCAGCAGCCCGGTCTGGTGCTGCCATTGGCCGCTGAATTGCAAGTCGCCAGCATCATCCAGGATTTTAGCCGGCTGGCCGATCCGGCCCGTGGCTTGAACCCTCTTCGAAACATTGCCGGCGCCATCCACCGAGCAAACTTCATAAAGAGCGGCCACATCGGCGCCAGCCGAGTGGTCAAAATAAAAGGTCCCTTTTGCCACCCGGTCAATAGGAGCGCCATTGCGGAACACCTGGTAATAAGAGATCCAATTGTTGTCCGTGCCAGGGTTCCAGGTCAGCTCGACTCCTGGGTAGCCCATATTGACTTGGACCTTCTGCGCCACACTTGTGGGCGGGGTTGGCGGCTCGGTGTCAAGTTTGCTTCCGGGATGCATGGGTAAATTCAAATAAATGAGTTCTCCTGGCGGCATCTTTTCAATGCTGATGCCCCGCGCCATGAGATCAGCGCCCGTTCGATTCCCACTTTCCGGGGATTCATGAAAGGAGACGAAGTAGGTCTCATTAGCCAGCAGCCCTTTAGGTTTAATGGTGACGGCTCCCGGGGCCGGATGCTTGGAAATGATAACGCCGCGCTTGCTGTCCTTGCTTAATCGCTGCAGATACATGGTAGGATCGTCTCCAGTAATAACCGGGCGGTAAACATGCACCCATCGGCCCACGACCCCCTTGGTCTGAAGGTAATGATAAATGCCCACTAATTCTCTCAGCCCCTCCAGTTTGTCCGGGTCCCAGGTGTCTCCGGTCATGTCGAAATTAATGCAGAGCAGGCCGCGCCAGCTCGCCTTGTCGTACTTGCCGGGGTCCCAGACATCGGGAATATCACTGGTCTTGTCCGGCGGAAAGAGCAGCGCCGCATAATAGTTTCGCAAGATGCCAACCGCGCCATCGCTGAATGAGAAGGAGGAAGAGTAGCGTGTATAATCGTAACCGCCACAATTCCCTCCGCCATTGACGGCTTGGAAAGCGCAGCGGGGATATTGATCGAGAAAATCGCGAATCACTTTTCTGAATCCTTTATCCTGGGCCAGCAACGGGGTGTCATCTCCATCGCGCGGTTCAGTGAACAAGCTGTCATTGCGCCACTCGAAATCACCCCAGCGCTGGACGAACATCTTAAGCTGGCCTTCGATAAACTGAACCACTTCGGGCCGTGATAAGTCCAGATTGCCGCCGAGAAGCCAATCCGGATGGGCGCGGGCGACCTGTGACTGGCCGTCAACGGTATAAAGAAAGGCATAAATAAGCTGGCCCATCCCGTATTTGCGCAGGTATTGGGAAGTGGCGCGGAAGTCGGGGCCATTCCAATCTCCCGCGCGATCCCACCAACCCCAGTCGCGATGATAAACGTCGGCGCCGACATAGCGCATCAAGTCCGCCATGCGAAAGACCTTTCTAAAAGTGCTCTCGAAATCCGGACTGCCGCCTCTCCAGCCAGCATTGGCCTGCCCCCAGGCCGTGCCTTTCGACCAGTATCCCAGCATACGGATGGCTGGGAACCAGCCCTCACGCGTATAGTCCCACAGATAGGCATATTGCCAATCAAGGCATTCATTGCCCGCGTTATCGAGATTCTCCTGGTAGAGGCCGGCAAACGCCTTGGGGCTGCTCACCGATTCGCCGGGAGCAAGGGTCTGCTTGTGCCCCGCCACGGTCAACTGCGCGGTCACCGCCCCGTCTTGACTCAGGGAGAATGAGGACCTCCAATGTCCGAAATAATCCCAGCCGATGAACACGCCTTCCTTGGTTTTCTTGTTGTAAAGCGCATACCAGGGAGCGTAACTGGCGGTGCCTGGACGAAAGCCATAATTGCCGCGTCCGGCGCTTCCGTTGCCGGTGTTGCAAACCGTGCCGCTGACTCGAATGTGGCCGGATTTCGGCGCCACCCAAACGCGGGTGGCGTCCTGGCCGTTGTCCGGGTGTTGATTATCGGCCCCGATGAACGGCGTGCCGGTGGCGTTGTCTTGCTTTTTCCTCCACTGGTTGGGTCCGGGATAATAGACCAGATCGTGGAATTCCCCCTTTTCCAGGTACTGGTATTTCCAACCGCTCTTCCCTTGCTCCCTGTCGAACTCCTTGGAAGCCAGATGCGTCTCGCCATCATCATAGGCAATGGCAGGATTAAATTCCGTGGTATCCCAGCCAATGTTCCCCTTCATGTTCACCAGAAAAACCAGTTTGTCACCGGCATTAATATCCGCGCCGAAATCAAAGGGGACCCGCACCGTGGCATTGGCGCTGTCAGCCCAACCACTGGCCGGCCAGACTTGCCTGTCGTTCATCAGGATCTTCGCCAGGACACCGTCGCCGGGAAATGGACCCGTCGGGAGATCCATGGGAAACGGTTCGTAGGAGTCGAACTCCCTCGGCTTTTGAGAGTTCAACGATTCACTCTTGAGCTTCCATGAGCCTGGATTGTTTTCACCACCTGTCATCCAGTCGAAATCCAGCGATTGCGGGTCTCCCAAACGGAAGCTCAGGTTCAAAAAACCCGGCTCAATGACTCGTATAGGACTGAGGCCGCTGTTCTTCAAGGTGACCCATTCCCGGATAATGCTGGAGGAAGGGTAAACGACGTAACTCTTGGTCACTTGCACGGCGTTCCGTTCCAACGTGATGTCCAACTCAAGTGCGCCTTGCGTTAGCGCGCGCTTTTGCGAGTCAACCAGCTTCCATCCTCCGCTGGCTCCGCTCAAGCGCTCGGGCGGAGAACCAAGCCCAAAGAAAAACTCGCCCCCGGAAATCGCCGTTGCTGTCAGGTCCCGGCCCGTGACCCGGTCGCCAAGGCTCTTGAGGATAAACCGGCCATCCTCCAGCGCGACCACGCGCTCCACTTTTGCCGATCCAATGATCCAGCGTTGGCCCTCCTGCCTCACGTAGGCATCGTCAGATCCTAATGCAAAATCGGCGGCAAGGAACAACAACGCCACCGTCGTCCAAGTCTTTGCGCAGCAAAAAGAATTCATTGGATGCATTTTCCAAAAAGTCAAACCGTGCCTTTGTCCATTCCTCTTCATTCATTTGATCGTCTCCAAGCCTGAAGGTTGGGGCCAACAGTCTTCCGGCTGCCCTTATGCAGGCGGCATACTCGATTCGCAATTGGCGCGCCATAATTCCAACCCTGCTCCGACTCGATTGCACCCGCAAGCCCAAAAATGGGCAAAGCTACGGCGACCCCTGCTGATTCCTTTGAGGAGTCAATAACGAAGCTGGGCGGCAAAAAACCAAGGCAGGCTGCTGCCTTTATTTCTCACCGCCGCCTTCCTCATTCCGGCGGCGGACAAATTCAAAGTTGCACAAGCGCACTTCCGGCTTCCCCATCGCGTCCAGCACCAGTTTGCCCGCCGCATCGAAGGAAATCAACAGGTGGTCCGGCTTGAGATTGAGATCCTCCAGGCCGCAGAGGGCCAGCTTGGCGGCCTTGGCCTCCAGCAAGGCCTCCATCATCCGCCGGGAAATCTGGCCGTGCTCGCGCGCGTCCTGCGCGTTGAGGGACGAATAAAAGGAGCCGTCGTGCGCCGCCAGCAACTCGTCCGGCCCGTTCCAGAACCCCCAGATGGTGATGTATTCGCAATCCTTCCGAATCGCCGGCTGTCCGTCCGGCGTCAACAAGTGGGCCAGCGTGAGGTAACGCCGCTCGTCCGCCCTCGCGCCCGCCTTCCCGCGCGGGCTGCCCGTCATGTAAATGGCGCGCGGATAAATGGTCTTGACTCCGTGCCGGCTCAAGTCCATCGCCAGTCCAAATTCCTCGAACGGGCTGTTGAATCCGTGCTCCCGCGCCGCGCGCGAACCGGCCCCGGCGTTCGCCAGCCGCACCGCGTCGCCCATGCGCGACACCCGCCAGACCAGATGCACGCTGTCCTTGGTGCAAGTGTGATAAACCTGGTGGCGGGGGGAGAGCGTCTCCTTGGGCGTGCGCCGCCATCGTTCCGGCAGGAAGTAGTTGAACAGGTCCGGGTCCTTGCCCACCACCCACAGCAACCCGCCCGTGCTCTCCGCCCGGCCCGTCACATAATCCACCCCCAGCAGATTCATCGCCCGCAAATGCTCCGGCATGGGCTGGGTCGCGTCCGCCTCGAAGCGATGAGCCATGTGGGTCAAATACATCTTCCGATGCGAACTGCGCACCGCCAGCTCATGCTCCGGCGTCCGCTCCAGCAATTCGTAATCCACCACCGCGTAGATGATCTGGCCGTGACGGTCGCGCAACAACGCCTTGTTCCATTTGGGCCGAAGGATGATGTGGGCTGGCTTCATGTCAATCACGCGATAGCCCTTCTGCCGCAATTCGTGCGTCACCAGGCTGGTGATGCGCGCCAGGAACTCCCCCCGCGCGCTGCCGCCGATGCCAAAGTGCTCCGCCGTTTGCACCGCGTCCAAGCCCTTGACCCAGCCATAAATCACCACGTATTGCCGCAGAATGTCTATCTCAACGTCCGGATGCCGCGTGACTTTGGCCCGGATTTTGTATTCGGAGCGCCCGGTTTCCCAGAGCTGCAGCTTTTTGCCGGGCACATAAATGGCCAGCGGCTGCTGCGTGTGGATGCGGATGCCCGGCGGCCCGGTTTCTCCCTTGCGCAGTTCCATCAGCAGCGCGAATTCCTCAAACGGGCTGTTGAACTCCGCATGGATGAAGCGGTTGACCGTCAACGTATCCAGCGGCACCCGCTCGCCCACCCGCGACCATTTGACCACCAAGTTCAGCGCCAGTTCATGGACCGGCCGCGTCGGCACCTTGTAAACCGTGGCGGTGCCGCGCAACCGTTCGCGTTTGCGCTCGAACCACTCCGGCGCGAACCAGTTTTCCAGCAGCAAGTGCTGCCAAAACAGCGCGCCAAAACGCGTCAAGTAAAGATCCCCGCCGTCGCTTGTTTTCAAGCGAACGTAATCCACCCCCAGCATCGAGATGCTCGCGCCTCCCGCCATTGCGGCCGGGGGCGGCGTCCACACCGCGGGTTCGCCAGTCATGGCGCCAGTGTAATCCACCGCCCGGCGCGCGCAAGCGCTATGGCGCGAGCAGCCACCGGGCCGCTCCGAGAAGTGAAGCAATTTACTTCAACTCTCTGGAAACAGCCGATGCTGCAGGTCGCGGGCGAGATAGCCTTCGGCATGAGGGCGGACACCGCGACGCGGCAGCAAATCCAGACCGAGGTCTTCAAGGATGCCTTCGATATCTACCGCTAGTCCGAGGCGGCGATTGGAAAACCTTGCAAGGATGGCAGCGGCCGTCCGCTTGATTTCGGCTTCCGTCTTGGCCGTGTAATGGTAGCTCACTTGAGCGGCTCGAAAACGGCTTCGAGGATGGCCTCTTTTGCGCGCGCGGCGGCCTGCCTGCCCTTGCCTTGGCGCAGGCGGACTGGCTCAAGTTGTTCTCGGGTGAAAATGTCTTCGAACTCCAGCGGCCGCGCGGCGCGCGCCCGTTCCAGCAGTGCCAGAAATTGCCGCCGCCCCGGCCCGGCCAGCCCGAGCACCTGGGGGATGAGAGCTTCCTGCTCTTTGCCTAGCCAGCGTGCGACGCCCGCCTCAGCTTCTGCGTACTCGGCTGGCGAAAGCTCGATTTGGCCCGCAAATAGGCGCAGGACGATGCCTTGTCGCTGCCGGTTCGTCTTGAGCCATGCTCCCAGTTCTCTGGCAGGATGTTTCATATGTTTCAATTTAGGCAGTCCCGTCCCAAAGCGCAACCCGGAACTTAGTCCGTGTTCCCGGCCTGTTTTGTTTTTGCCCTGCAAGAAAAGGTGAGCAAATGCCAAGAGTCGTGGAGTGCCTGGACGGCGGTTCGCCAAGGCTGTTCTCCAATAATACCAGTTTAATTTATGGCATCCAATTCCAGTTCCAACGGCGCGCGGTTTGCCACCATTGATGGCAATGAGGCGGCCGCTTTCGTGGCTTACCGGGTCAACGAGGTCATGGCCATTTACCCCATCACCCCTTCCTCGCCTATCGCGGAGTGGTGCGACCAGTGGGCGGCGGAAGGCAAACGCAATCTGTGGGGGACCATCCCCTCCATCATCGAGATGCAGAGCGAAGGGGGGGCGGCCGGGGCCGTTCACGGGGCGCTGCAAACCGGGGCCTTGAGCACGACCTTCACCGCCTCGCAAGGGTTGCTGCTGATGATCCCCAATATGTTCAAGATCGCCGGGGAGTTGTTGCCCACGGTCTTTCACGTCACGGCCCGCACGGTGGCCACGCACGCGCTGTCCATTTTTGGCGATCACAGCGACATCATGGCGGCGCGTTCGACGGGCTGGGCCATGCTGGGGGCGGCCTCGGTGCAGGAGACGATGGATTGCGCGCTGATCGCGCACGCGGCCTCGCTGCGGACCGATTTGCCGTTTGTGCATTTTTTCGACGGGTTCCGCACTTCGCATGAGGTGGCCAAGATCGAACTTATTCCCGAGGAGGTCATGCGGGAGTTGATGGACGAGGGGCTGATCGCGGACCGGCGCTTGCAGGCGCTGACGCCGGATCATCCGGTGTTGCGGGGCACGGCGCAGAACCCGGACGCTTTTTTCCAGGGGCGAGAGGCGGCCAACCTGGTCTATGAGGCCTGTCCGGACATTGTGCAGCAGGTCATGGATGAGTTTGCCCGGCATACGGGGCGGGCGTATCATTTATTTGACTACGCGGGGGCGCCGGACGCGGAGCGGGTGCTGGTCATCATGGGGTCGGGGGCGGAAGTGGCGCAGGAGGCGGTGGAGTATTTGAACCGGCGGGGGGAGAAGCTGGGGCTGGTCAAGGTGCGGTTGTTTCGGCCCTTTGACGGGGCGCGGTTGGCGCGGGCCTTGCCGGCCACGGTCAAGGCCATCGCGGTGCTGGATCGCACCAAGGAGCCGGGGGCGACGGGGGAACCGCTCTATCAGGATTGCGTCACGGCGCTGGCGGAACTGGGTTTTGCGGGCGCGGGCGGGAAGCGGCCGGTAATCGTGGGGGGGCGGTATGGGTTGTCGTCCAAGGAGTTTACCCCGGCCATGGTCAAGGCGGTGTTTGACAATCTGGCGGCGGCGGAGCCAAAGAACCATTTCACGGTGGGCATCACCGACGACGTGACTTTTGCCAGCCTGCCGGTGGAGGCGGAGTTTTCCACCGAGCCGGACGAGGTGATCCGGGCGGTTTTTTACGGGCTGGGGTCCGACGGGACGGTGGGGGCCAACAAGAACTCGATCAAGATCATCGGGGAGAACACGGCCAATTGCGCGCAGGGCTATTTTGTGTATGACTCCAAGAAGTCCGGCTCCATGACGGTGTCGCATCTGCGGTTTGGCAAGCAGCCGATCCGGTCGAGCTATTTGATCACGCGGGCCAATTTTGTGGCCTGTCATCAGCCGATGTTTCTGGAGCGGTATGACATGTTGCGGCACCTGGTGCCGGGGGGGACGTTTCTGCTCAACTCGCCCTGGCCGCGGGAGGAGATTTGGGGGCGGCTGCCGACGCCGGTGCAGAAGGCGCTGCTGGAGTTGAAGGCGCGGTTTTATATTATTGACGCGACCAGCGTGGCGCGGCACAGCGGGATGGGGGGGCGGATCAACACCATCATGCAGGTCTGTTTCTTCGCCCTGTCGGGGGTGCTGCCCCGGGAGGAGGCGGTGGAGGCCATCAAGGCCTCCATCAAGAAGACCTACGGCAAAAAAGGAGAGGAAGTGGTGCGGAAGAATTTGCAGGCGGTGGATGACACGCTGGCCAACCTGTTTGAGGTGCCGCTGACCCAGCCGGTCAACGGCACGGGGGCGTTGCTGCCGCCCATGACGGTCAAAGCGCCGGGGTTTGTGCGGGACGTGCTGGGGGATTTGGCGGCCGGTTTTGGCGATGAGCTGCCCGTCAGCGCCTTTCCGCGCGACGGGACGTTTCCCACGGGCACGGCGCAATATGAGAAGCGCAATCTGGCGCTGGACATTCCGGTGTGGGACGAGGCGCTGTGCATTCAATGCCTCAAGTGCGTTGTCAACTGTCCGCACGCCACCATTCGGGCCAAAATCTGCGAGGCGGGCCAGTTGGCCGGCGCGCCGGCCACCCTCAAATCGGCCGCCGCGCGCGCGCCGGAATGGAAGGGGCTGAAGTTTGTGCTGCAAGTGGCGGCGGAGGATTGCACCGGATGCATGTTGTGCGTGGAAGTGTGCCCGGCGCGGGACAAGACGGAGCACAAGCGCAAGGCGCTGAATTCACAGCCGCAGGCCCCGTTGCGCCAGGCCGAGCACGCCAACTGGAACTTTTTCCTCAAATTGCCGGAATGGGACCGGCGCAAGATCAACCCCACGCAGTTGCGGCAGCAGCAGGTGATGCAGCCGCTCTTTGAGTTTTCCGGGGCCTGCGCCGGATGCGGCGAGACGCCCTATCTCAAGCTGATGACGCAGTTGTTTGGCGACCGGGCCATCATTGCCAACGCCACCGGCTGCTCCTCCATTTACGGGGGCAACCTGCCCACCACGCCCTACGCCAAAAACGCCGACGGGCGCGGCCCGGCCTGGTGCAATTCGCTGTTCGAGGACAACGCGGAGTTTGGCCTGGGCTTCCGCGTTTCGCTGGACAAGCAACGGGAACTGGCGGAGGAATTGGCGCGCAAACTGGCCGGGACGCTGGGGCAGGACCTGGTGGACGCGCTCCTGCAATCCAGCCAGGCCGACGAAGCGGGCCTGGCCGCCCAGCGGGAGCGGGTGGAGGCCTTGAAACAAAAGCTGCGCCACCTGGACACGCCCGAGTCGCGGCTGCTGCTGAGTCTGGCCGATCAACTGGCGCGCAAAAGCGTCTGGATTGTGGGCGGGGACGGCTGGGCCTACGACATCGGCTACGGCGGGCTGGATCACGTGCTGGCCAGCGGGCGGGACGTCAACGTGCTGGTGCTGGACACGGAAGTCTATTCCAACACCGGCGGCCAAATGTCCAAGTCCACCCCGCGCGGGGCGGTGGCCAAATTCGCCGCCGGGGGCAAGCCGGGCGGCAAGAAGGATTTGGGCCTCATCGCCATGGCCTACGGTCACATTTACGTGGCCAGCGTGGCGCTGGGAGCCAGGGACGACCAGACGCTGAAAGCTTTTGTGGAAGCGGAGTCCTATCCCGGCCCCTCGCTCATTCTGGCCTACAGCCATTGCATCGCCCACGGCATCGCGCTGGACGCCGGGGTGGGGGCGCGCCAGCAAAAACTGGCGGTGGATTGCGGCCAGTGGCTGCTCTACCGTTTCGACCCGCGCCGGGCCGCCCGCGGGGAGAACCCCCTGCAACTGGATTCGCCCCCGGCCAAGACGGCCGTGCGGGATTATCTGCTGTCGGAGAACCGCTTCAAAATGCTCACCCTGAGCAAGCCGGAAGCGGCCGCGCGCCTGTTTGCCCAGGCGCAGGAAGACGCCGAGCGCCGCCGCAAATTCTACCAGTTCATGCACAGCCGCAATCTCAAGACCGAAA
>Ga0224555_1001929_pt1 | contig 26198 bp, 22 predicted proteins | sample 714S23034metaG_FD_180687 | JGI IMG/M metagenome (GOLD analysis project Ga0224555, IMG submission 180687) | Peat soil microbial communities from Stordalen Mire, Sweden - 717 S2 30-34 | ecosystem: Environmental > Terrestrial > Soil > Wetlands > Peat | place: Sweden: Norrbotten County, Stordalen...
TCTGGAAGCGCGCGAGTGGGAGCAGATGGAAGAGAGAATCCTGGAGGCGGAGCAATCGCTGGAGGTGGCCCGCACAGCCTTGCACGCGCCCGAAGTAGTTTCCGATGGCTTGGCGTTGCAGCAGCGATACGCGGAGATGCAGGCGGCGGAGGCGGAAGTGGAAAAGCTCTATGCGCGGTGGGCGGAGTTGGAGGGTAAGAAGTCATGATGCGTAGCGTTACAGCGGTTTTGTTTGGGGTGCTGCTGGCGGCGGCCGCTTATGGGCAGGAGTACGATGTCGTCCTGGCACACGGCCGGGTGATGGACCCGGCTTCCGGCCTGGATGGCGTGCGGTACGTGGGCATTCGCGGTGGGAAGATCGGCGCGATCTCCGAAAACCCTCTGCAAGGCCGCACGGTGCTGGACGTTTCCGGCTTGGTGGTCGCGCCGGGATTTATCGACCTGCACTCGCACGGGCAGACGCCGGAGAACTACCGCTTCAAAGCCAGGGACGGGGTGACCACCGCGCTCGAAATGGAAGTGGGAGTTGCGCCGGTGCCGGAATGGTATCGCGCGCGCGAAGGCCAGGCGCTGATCAACTTCGGCGCCACCTCCGGGCACATCCCCGCGCGCATGGCGGTGATGCACGATAGCGGCACGCTGCTGCCGCACGACACCGCGAAAGGCGCCGCCACTCCCGAGCAGCGCCGCCAGATCTTCGACCTGGTGCGCCGCGGCTTGGATGACGGCGCGCTGGGCATCGGCATGGGGATCGCTTATGTGCCCCTGGCAACCCGCGCCGAGATTCTGGAACTGTTCGGCTTGGCGGCCGAGCGGAAGACGGCGCTCTACGTTCACATACGGAACGGAGGTCCGCTGGAGCCGGGCGTGATCGATGCGCTGCAGGAAGTGATCGCCGATGCGGCGGCGACGGGCGCGTCTCTGCACGTGGTACACATTACCAGCATGGGTTTGCGGGAAACGGCGCTGTGCCTGCAAATGATCGCAGGCGCGCGGCGCAGCGGATTGGACGTAACCACGGAGATGTATCCGTACACGGCGGGCATGACCGACCTCGGCTCGGCGGTTTTCGATGAAGGCTGGCAGGCGAAACAGGGCGGCATCGGCTTCGGCGACTTGCAGTGGGCGCTGACGGGCGAGCGGCTGACGGCCGAGTCGTTCGCGCGCCATCGCCGGCAGGGCGGGATGGTGGCGATTCATTCGATCCCGGAAGAGGTGGTGCGGCTGGCGATCGCCGATCCGATGACCATGATTGCGAGCGACGGCATCCTGGATCATGGCAAGGGGCATCCGCGGGCGGCCGGAACATACGCGCGCGTGCTGGGCCGCTACGTGCGCGAGCAGCATGCGCTCACGCTGATGGAGGCGCTGCGCAAGATGACGGTGATGCCGGCGGATCGGCTGGGCATCCGGACGAAGGGCCGCATCGCGGTGGGCGCGGACGCGGATATCGCTGTTTTCGATCCGGCGCGGGTGATGGATCGGGCCACCTTTGAGAATCCGGCGCAGTATTCGGAGGGGATCGAGTATGTGCTGGTGAACGGGACTTTGGTGGTCAAGAGCGGGGAGTTGGTGGACGGGGTTGCGCCTGGGTTGGCGGTGCAGCGGTAGGCATATCGGCAAACGCAGACGACATAAAACGATCGTCTGCGCCACTTACTCATACCGTAGCGTGACCATGGGGTCCACATGGGCCGCGCGCCGTGCAGGAAAGTAGCACGCCGCTAGCGCAACCACGCCGAATACCGCGACAGCGCCGGCATAAGTGAGCGGGTCGCCGGCGCTCACGCCGAACAGCAGGCTGCCCAGCAGACGCGACAAGGCCAGCGCGCCGGCCAATCCGGCCGCGACGCCCAGCCCGGCCAGGGTCATGCCCTGTCCCGCTACGGTGCGAAACACATCGGAGGCGCTCGCTCCCAACGCCACGCGCACGCCGATCTCCCGCGTGCGCTGCGTCACCACGTAGGAGAGCACGCCATAGATGCCGACGCACGCCAGGACCAGCGCCAGCGCCGCGAATCCGCCGAGCAGCGCCGCTTGCACGCGCCGCTCGGCGACTTCCTGGTCGAGCAGGCTGTCGAGCGTTATCACGTTGGACACCGGCTGGTCCTTGTCGATGGACCAGACCGCCTGCCGCACGGCGCCCGCCAGGCTTAGCGGATCGCCGCTAGTGCGAATCGCGAAATCGCGGGGAACCATCCAGTTCTCCTTCGTCTGCCAGTAGGCGAAATACATCTCCTGGCGCGGAGGTTCATTCAGGCGCATCTGACGGACGTCGCCCGCGATACCGACGATGGTTCTCCACGGCCACTTCTCTTCCAGGTCGCCGAACTTGAGGCGCTTGCCGAGCGGATCCTGATTCGGCCAGAACTTGCGCGCCATGGTTTCGTTGATGATGACCACTGGCGGCGCATTCGGCCCGTCGGCATCCTGGAACAGGCGCCCGCGGCGCATCGGAATCCGCATCGCTTCGAAGTAGCCGGGCGACACCACGCGGTTGTTGGCGTCCCAGGTCACATCCGGACGCGGCGCCACCCCCTCGGGGGTAAAGCTGCCGGTGCCGCCCTCCCAGGTCAGCGGCAGCGCGCTGGTGAAGCCGGCGGACCGGACGCCGGGCAACGAGCGCACGCGCTCCAGCACCCGCTGAAGGAACTCCGAGCGCTTGGTAAAGCCTCCGTACTTCGTGATGGGCGGCTCCACGCGCACGGTGAGGACATGGTCCGCGTGGAAGCCCGGATCTAGACCACGCAGTTTGGCGAAGCTTTCGATCAATAGTCCCGACCCCACCAGCAGAATGAGCGAAAGCGCCACCTCGCCAATCACCAGCAGATTGCGCATCATTCCACGGCGGGGACCGGCGTTGCCGCGCCCGCCTTCTTTCAGCACGCCGTTCAAATCGACCCGGAAGACTTGCAGTGCCGGCGCCATCCCGAACAGGAAACTGCTCGCGAGCGATATGGCCACCGCAAAAGCCAATACACGCGCATCGAGCGCCAGCGACACCGTGCGCGAAAGATCCTCGGGGATCAGGTTCTTCAGGAAGTTGAAGCACCAGTCTGCCAGCAATATGCCTAACAAACCGCCCCCCACCGCCAGCAGCGCGCTTTCGGTGAGCATCTGGCGCACGATGCGGCCGCGCCCCGCTCCCAGCGCGGTGCGCACGGCGATTTCGCACTGCCGGCCGGTGGCCCGCGAGAGCAGGAGATTGGCGACGTTGGCGCAAGCGATCAGCAAGATGAAACCCACCGCCGCCAGCAGCACGATCAATCCGGTGCGCGCGCCCCGCGTATAGGTGTCATGAAGCGGCTCGGCAAAGAAGCGCCGGATCGCTTCCCACTTGCTGGTGTCCGGATACGCCCGCGCCAGCCGTTCGCGGAGCATCTGCAGCCCGGCGTTGGCCTGAGCCAGAGTGACGCCTGTCCGCAGCCGCCCCACTACGGACAGGTAATGCGATCCCCGATTGGCCAGTTCCGCACTGGTGAACGCCATGGGCGTCCACAGGTCAACCTCGTTGGATGGATAGGCGAAGCCCGCCGGCATCACGCCAACCACCGTGTACTTCTCGCCGTTGAGCACGATGGCCCGGCCCACTATGGCCGGGTCGCCTGCGAAACGGCGCATCCACAATCCGTGATTGATCAGGACGACGTGCGGCCCGCCCGGACGGTCCTCGTCGGGCAGGAAGACGCGTCCAAGGGCTGGCGCCGCGCCCAGCACCGCGAACAGATTTTGGGTGACGCTGGCGCCTGCCAGTTTTTCCGGTTCGCTGGCGCCCGCGCCCGTTTCTCCGGTCAGGTTGAAGACGTGCCAACGGCCGTACTCCGCGGCTGCGGCGACATCTTCGAAGATCTGCGTCTGCGCTTTCCAATCGGCGTAGTTCGCGGGAGCGGGTGTATTGCGCGGGAAGCCCGCCTCGCTGGCGTCCTCAAAGACGGAGACCAGCCGCTGCGGGTCGCGATACGGCAGAGCGCGCAGCAGCACGGCATCGACTACGCTGAAGATTGCCGCCGTGGCGCCGATGCCCAGCGTGAGGGTCAGCAGCGCGATGGCCGTGAAGCCGGGGCTGCGGGCCAGCAGCCGCAGGCCGTACCGGAGATCCTGGATGAGGGTGCGCATCAAGACAAGAGGTGCATGCGGCGTGCCGTGGTTAAGCGCAATGCCATCAACGCGGAGGACTGTGCGGATGTCCATTTGCGGGATTGGGCTGTTCGCTGGTGGGGCGGGCATTCGAGAAGGCCGACGTGGACGTCGGCCGCAGGACTGGAGTCCCGCCCCACTCGCGCAAACCTTCCCATAGACCGCGCCACTTGCGCAGAATCAACTCGGCCACATTTAGCGCGATGGCCAGCGCCAGCAGAAAGGGCCATAAGTCCAGGGTCGCCGGAATCGCGCGGCCGGTCGATTCGAAGATGGCATTCAGCGCCGGATTGTAGCGCCCGCCGGTGGCCTCGGCCACCTGGTGCAGCAACTGGTCGTTCGCGCCGTACTCCAGCATCTCGTCCTCCTGCCGGTAGAAGCCCACCTCCGGAAATGCGCGCGACTCCGCCAGCGGACGCACGCGAAACAATCCCTGGCGCTCCCCTAGGCCCAACCGCGCGCGAAAGTGCCCGGCGGCCACCTTGGCCACCTTCATCGCCGATTGGAAGCCGTTCGGTCCGAAAGCGTAGATATCCGGAATCGCGGCCGGCTCGGTCACGTTGCGGCCCAGGTGATAATCCACCACCAGTTCATTGGCGGCGCGGTCGAATTCGGCGCCCGCCTCGCTCGATTCGGCATGCGGCAACAGGTCGCGGAAGATGTTGGCCCACAGCTTGTCGAATCCCGGCCAGTTGACCCAACTCGCCGCCCAGCGGTTCTTGGCGTCGGAGGTGAACACGGCCGCGCGCCCGAGGCCATACTGCCAGCGCACCAGCAGCGGATCCTCGGGGCCGGCGCGCAGAATCAGGTCGGTGGTCGGCCGCGTCAGGAAGCGCACGTAGCCGCGCAACGGCGGCGCCGTTTCGATGCCCACACCATCCAGAATCTCGGCGCGATTCACCACCTCGGGATGCACGTCCTTCTCCACGGCCGTGGAGCCGGTGTGCTCCTTCACGTCGCGCAGCACGATCTGCTCCAACCCGGACGGGTCGTTCAGGAAATATGACTTGCCGTCCGCAAGCTGCGCCACCTTCTCTAGGAAGGCGCGGTTCACATCCTGGCCCAGCCCAACCGTGGAGATGGTGACATGATTGGCCGCGGCATCCTTCGACAGCGTCATGCTGTCGCCTTCCTCCGAGATGCCGTCGGTCAACAGCACGATGTGTTTGTAGACCGCTTTCGACGTGAGGATCTTGCGATAGGCTTCGGTCAGGGCGGGCGCGATCTGCGTGCCGCCATCGGGCGTGATGCCGGAGATCAGCCGCTTGATGGAAGTGCGGTCGTCGGCGCGGCGCAGCGGCACCGACCACTGGAAGGAGTTGTCGAAAATCAGCACGCCGACCTGATCGATGGGCCGCAAGTGCTCCACGACGCCGACCGCCGCCTGGCGCGCCAAATCGATCTTCTTGCCTTCCATGGAAGAAGACTTATCGATGATCAGCACCACGGCGGTGCCTTCTGGAGTGCGCGGCGGCGCGATCTTGGCCGGCAGTGTGCGCTCCAGCGCGTCCTCCTCCTTCTTCTCCACGTAGACGTTGCGGTCGCCCCCGATCCAGAGTAGGCCGCCGCCCTGTTTGACGAATGCTTCGAGCGCGGCCTTGCGCGGCAGCGAAACGTTTTGCATGTCCCAGTTGTTGAAGACCACCAGTTGATAGTCGTCGAGCGAATCCGGCGGACCGGAGGGCGCGCGCTGGATATCGAATTGATTGGCTTCGAGGGTGCGGATCAGGTGCGCTTCGGCATCGGCGGGATCGTCGCTGATGAGCAACACGCGCGGCCGCCGCAGGGTGAGAGCGCTATCGAAACGCGCTTCTCCCAAGCCAGGGGCACTGATGCGGCCGGCCAACTCGATCGCCCCGGTGGCGCTGACGCTGGCGTGGGCGCGGAATTGGTTGGCGCCGGCTCCCAGGGCCACGCGGCTTGCGCCCAGCGGTTTGCCTTCGGCCGCGATCTCCACGACGGCTTCGGCGGCGCGCGGAGACTCGAGCGTGATATCGACTGGAAAGCGCTCGCCGCTGAAGACTTGCGCGGGCATACTCACCGATTCCAGAACCAGGCTGGGCCGCGGCTGTCCGGCAAGCGGAATGACATCGATCGGCACACCCCGTTGCTGGGCTTGCCAGATGGCGCGGGTGACACTGCCCAGGTTTTCGTTGCCATCGGAAATCAGGAGGACGCGCGGCACCAGGCCGGCCGGCAAAGTGGCCAGCCCTTCGCGAATGGCGGCCTCCAGGTTCGTGCCGTGGGAGGCTTGGCCGGGGCTGTGTGCCAGTTTCCAGGCCTGCCCGGTGCGCTCCGCGGGCGTGGGATTGCGGGGGGCGCGCGCGAACGGGAGCACTTGCGTCCAGTTGCGCCCGCGTCCTCTCTCCACCGCGGTCGCCGCCGCCGAGGCTGCGTCCAAATCCTGCTGGGAAACGCTGGCCGAAGTATCCACCAGGATCGCCAGGGCCACTTTGGATTCGTAGAACGTGAGGCGCGGCTCGGCGAGCGCCAGCAGGATGGCCGCCAGCGCCGCGGCTTTCACCGTCACGCCAACCCGCCGCGCGGAGTTGCGCCATTCCCAGGCAGCCCACGCGAGCGGCGCGAGAGCCAGCGGAATCAGCCATGGATGGGCGAATGTCATAGGGAGCCGTCTTCCCCCGAGGGGCGGTTGGGGCGAACTCGAACGCCTGAATCCATTATGTCTAAAGCCCCATAGCCGATCAACGCAACTTGCCTTCGTCCACCCACGCCCCGAAGGCCCGGAGATTTCAGCGCCTGACATAATAGCGAAGGGATCGCGATGCAGTTTTTCAGGATCCCGGTCATGACCCTAATTCTGCTTCGGTGACCCGAGTTAATCCGGATGTGCCTTACCGGCAAAACAGTGCCCTGCACAGCGATAGAACACTTGGATCCCGTCCACTTGGTCGGAAGCCCAGGCGAGTCACCGCCCTCGGCTAAGATCTAGACCCACTGTGCGACGGTTGAAAGAAATCGAATGGCCCACACGCTTTCTGAAACTCCTCCGGATCAACCGAGCTTTCTTGTACAAGCATACCGACATATCTGTCTTGGTCGATGCGCCACAAGTGCAGCGTGTCGGTGAACTCATTGTAACGGTCAAAATAGCCATGAACAAGTTGGATCTCTTGGTCGGAGGCCAAGAAGCACTCCAGACTTCGGTGCTCGGGGTAACGGAACGAGACCCTTGGTATCAAGTCTTCAAGCGCTATTTGTGACATGTCTTTGAACGGAAGCGTCCACGCGCAATGGACCCCGAGAGAGCCTCGGGGCGATGAGAGCCGAGGCAGCCACGACCGCAGGTTGAAGGGGTCGCCCCCGCAGTCCTTACAGGGTAACGACAGTTTACCCGTGCCTCTGAAACACTTGGTACAGGCGATAGGGTGTCCAGTGCCTTTGCAATCCTTGCAGGAATGTACAAAAAAACGTTGATCACGACACAGGTCGCAGCGATACTCACTACCTTTTCCTTCGCACCTGCTGCATGGTTTGCGTTCCCCCCGGCCAGACCCTCCGCACGAAGAACACCGGTTGGGGCATTGGGCGTCCACGCACCCCCTTGTGCGGCAGGCCCGGCAGGTGGGCATCCGCACGTTTCCGTCGTCTAGCCAGGCCTTGACTGATTTCCTGTCCACCGGTTTCCATGGTCGGTCAATTACCGCCAAAGGCAGGCCGACGTCGTACCAGTCGGCGTCGCCGCATCCCTCTGGGGGACGAAAGGGGTTTAACCACTCGGGTTCGCACGATTCGAGTTCGGTCCAGCAATTGGTTACGAGGCAATCGGGTAGGCCAAAGCTCGAAGAGTCGGTTGTGCCTCGGTACACGGCGACCTCGCCGAAGTAATGGTGGGCCTGTAGATTTTGGCCGTCCATAACAACTTGATGGCCCCTCCGCCCGATGCTCGGCTGTGGCACGATGGTGATTCGTACAGCGCCTGATTGTATCGTCATTTTCCCCATCTCACCGCCAAGATCGACCACTTCGCATGCTGCCGATTTGTCCTTGGCAGCGTCTCTACACATGGAGTAGAGTTGGGCTATTCTTGCGGCGAATAGCGATTCCCGTGTTGCGGGTCGGCTTGGAGGCGGTGGTTGTGGTGGTGGTGGTTGGGCTGGCGTAGCGTTTTGTCTGGGTGGAGACGTTGGCCCCGCTATCCCGCTTCCTCTTTTCCCGCGGTTCCACAGGTAATTGAGTGACGCCAGCAGCGCCACCGAGATCAGCAGCGCCGCCGCTGCCCCCAGATTGATTGGCATTTACTCCCTTCGGCTACTTCTGTGTGCCCATTGGCTCTAGAACCATATGAACAGTGCGGTTTCCGCCATGCCATGCACCGGCTTGTGAGAAAGCTGTGCCCGTGTACGGGACGCGTCGAAGGCCATCGGCGTTAATGTTACGCCTTTAAATGGATACTAGTCAAGGCTCGAATGACCGGCTCGAATGGCCGATTTAGTTTCACGACGCCTTCCGCATGACGGCCGGCCGCCGCGAGACGCGCGCCACGCGGCGACGGAAGCGGCCGTACAAAATCCACTCCGCCAGCAGTCCCGCGCCGCCCGCCAGCGCCAGCCACTGCCACAGGTCGGTAGCCTCCCGCAGCGGCGCGGCGAACCTCGGAATGCCGCGCCGCGTTGCGGGGGGAACGTCCCACTGGGATTCCCAAAGCTGCGGCAGCGTCAGCGAGTAGACATATTCGCGATCGCCGGCCAGCACGCGCACGGTGCCAGCCGTGCCGCTGAAGAATTCGAGCGATTGGCCGCGCAGGGTGAACGGCGCGGGGTTGCCGTCGTCGCGCAGTACGTGCACGCCAGCCGGCCGCACATCCGCGTCGAGCGAAACTTTCACGGCGCCCACGCTACCGGCGGTCAATTCCCAGCGCCGGAAGATGTCGGGCGCCATCCAGCGCAGCAGGTTGGCATAGAGCAGGGGCGTGGACAATTCATAGCGCATTGCCGAGAGCGACGGATGAAAGCCCAGCACCACGATCTTCGGCTTGCCGGGACGCGCCACGATAACGGGCCCTTCGGCCACCTCGGCGATCTTCAGATCGTCCGGCGCCGCTTCGAAAACCGAAGCGGATTCCAGGCTCAGATCCTTGGCGCGCAGACCGGCGCCCAGCGCATGGCCGGTGAGCCAATGGGTGAGGGGCGCATCCGATACGCGCGCGCGCGCGGGTATGGGAGAACCGCCCGGCGGCGGATCGATCCAGATGGAATCGGCCTGCGGCGGCGTGGGCGGACGGAACCGGTCCAGGATGACGAGCGCGGCGGGGTCCTGCGCGCGATATTCGGAGGGCGCGCGAAAGGTAGCCACCACCTGCGGGCTGGCGGCCAGCACGGGGCGCAGCAGGTCCGGCTCGGCGGAATACACCGTCACGCGCAGAGCCGGCTGGGCCGGCAGTTGCAGCGTGGCGCGATCGTCGGCGGGGAAGGCGTCGTGCGGCAGAAGTTGCGCCTGCAGAAAGCCGGCCGAGCGGCTGCGAAACTGGAAACTGGTTTCGCGATCTGCGCCCGGCGCGAGGGTGATGCGCTGGGAGCCGACGGACAGGTTACCGGGGCCATCCGGCGACGGGCCAAAGGCCAGCGCGAGCGTGACCGTGCGCGGCCGAACGCCATAGTTGCGGAGGGAAACGTAGATCTCCCACACGTCGGCGTCGGCGGTCGAACGGCGCACGCCGATGCGGCGCAGACCGCAGTTTTCGATGGCATCGGGCACGCTCAGGAAGCGCAGGGTCGGCACCGAGCCGCGCGCGTCGGCAAGCGGCTGCGCCAGCTTGCCGGTGCCGACGAAGACCGCTTCCCCGGCACGGCGTCCGCTCTGCGCCTGGATCTGCCGCACGAAGGCCAACGCCTGGTCCAGGTTCAGCGCCGTGGCTCCGGGTTGCGAATCGGCGATGGCTTCTTCCAGCTTCTTATGATCGGGCTCGAAAGCCGTGGCGGGCGTGGCCAGGGCGTCGGCGCGCACCAGCATGATGCGATCGCGTGCGGGCACGGCACGGACATAGGCGCGGGCGCGTTCGCGGGCCAGGTCCATCAAGGTGCGCGTGGAGGTGCGGGCGGCCATCCAGGCGGAGGTGTCCAGGATCAGGACATGATCGCGCGGCGCGGAGGCCGGCGCTCCCAGGCGCAACTGCGCGATCGCCAGCAGCAGCAGCGCGATCGAGGCAAGCTGCAACAGCAGCGAGAAGGGCTGTTGGATGCGGCGCCGCCGCGCGACCACGGTGGGCTGTTCGGCCGACACCCAGAAGCGCAGCGTAGAGACGACTTGCCGGCGGCGGGTGCGGTCGAGCAGATAGAGCGCGAGGGTCAGGGCGGAGACGCCGCCGAATACCGCGAGGAATTGGGCGAGAGTGAGGTTCAGCAGATGCATGCTCAGAGCGGGGCTTAAGCCCCGCGCGGGCTCAAGCCCGCCCTCCAACTGATCGCATCAACGGGCCGAAGATGACTTCTTCCACCGGCTGCGCCGTCGAGACTCCGGCGTAACGGCCGCTGTTGCGCAACGCCAGTTTCCGGATGGCGGCGGCATACTCGTCGAACGCCTCGGTATACCTGGCGCGCGCCGACTGGTCGAATTGCACCTTCAAGCGGCCGCCTGTTTCGGCGTCCTCGAGTTCCAGTTCGCCATCCCAGGGCGGAGTGCGATCCTCGTCCGACCAGATTTGCAACAACATCATCTCGTGCCCGAAATCCGCCAGAAATTGCAGCGCCCGTTCGCAGCCCTGGTCGTCCAGAAAATCGGAAATCACGATCACCAGGCCGCGCTGCGAATAGCGCGAGATGAACTCGCGCAGCACGGCGAAGAAATCTGTCTGGCCGCCGGCTTCCATGGCGCCGAGCGAATCCAACATCGGGCCGAAGCGATGCCGCCCGCCGGTACACAGGAACCTGCGCCCCAGCTTGTCCGAGAACGGGTGCAATTCGATGCCATCCAGGCGCACCATGCCCACATAGCAAAGCGCACCCGCCAGCCGCCGCGCGTAATCGAACTTGCCTCCGGCCAGCATCGAATCGCTGGTATCGAGCAGCATCCGCACGGGCACCCGCGGTTCCACCTGGAACATCTTCAGGAACAGCTTTTCCAACCGCAGGTAGGCGCGCCAGTTCACCGCGCGCAGATCGTCGCCGTGATGGAAGCTGCGATGGTCCAGAAACTCCTGCCCGGCTCCGGAGAAGCGCGACGGATTGTGCCCGCCAACCAAGCCGGGGAACGACTTCTGCCAGCGCAGCGCCAGCCGTTCCAGCTTCTCCAAAAACTCGCGGTCGAGAATAGGCGCGGAGTCCATGGGGCTGGTGCGGCTTACGCCGCGGCGTGCGCGGTGACTTCCTGGATGATCGTTTCCAGGATGGTTTCCGGCGTTTGCCCGTCGGCGTGGGCATCGAAGTTCACGATGATGCGGTGGCGCAGGACGGCGCGCGCCACGTGCTGCACATCGTCGAGCGAGAGATGGTACCGGCCGCGCATCAGCGCCAGCACGCGCCCGCACTCCACCAGGGCTTGCGCGCCGCGCGGAGAGCTTCCGTAGCGGACGTACTTGCGGGCCACTTCGTGCGCTTCCCGCTGCTCCGGCTGCGTAGCCATTACCAATTGGATGGCATACTCCTGCACGTGCGGCGCGACCAGAACTTCACGGCACACCGAACGCACTTCCATAATGGCGTCGCGATCGAGCACGGCACTTACGGTGGCCTCTTCCCGCTGAATGGTGCGCTCCACGATGCGGTTCAATTCCGCGCGCGTGGGATAAGTCACCAGGATCTTCATCAGGAAGCGGTCGAGTTGCGCTTCGGGCAGCGGATAGGTGCCCTCCATTTCGATGGGATTCTGCGTGGCCATCACCAGGAATGGAAGTTCGAGCTCGTGGGTGGTGGTGCCGCTGGTGACGGTGCGCTCCTGCATGGCCTCGAGCAGCGCGGATTGGGTCTTGGGCGTCGCGCGGTTGATTTCATCGGCCAGCACCAGGTTGGCGAAGATGGGGCCCGGCTGGAACCGCAGGAACTTGGCGCCGTGGTCGCTGGTTTCGATGATCATGCTGCCCACGATGTCGGCGGGCATCAGGTCGGGCGTGAACTGAATGCGGGAGTATTTCAATTGCAGCGCGCGGGCCAGGGTGCGGAGCAGGGTGGTTTTGCCCAGGCCCGGCACGCCTTCCAGCAAGACATGCCCGGAGGCCAGCAGGCAGATGAGCACGCCTTCCACTACGTCGTCCTGGCCGACGATGATTTTGGCGATTTCGGCTCGAACGCGAGCCAGACGTTCGACGGCCACTTGGAGTGCCGCTTCGGTTCCCACTTTACTATTGTAGAGCACAGCGGGTCTGGAGACTCCGCTTGCAGGCGTGGACGGCGCGCCCTACTTTTCGATTTATTTACGAACGAAGCCAATAAGTTGCTTGTTTGCTTATACTTGCAAAAATGGCGAAGCCAATTGCCGCGCGGTCTTCGGTTGCATAACGGTTGCGGAAAAATGCGGAAGCAGTACATCTGAAATCCTTGTGCAGACGCGGCACCAGACGTCTCAACAAAAAAACCCGATAATAAGAAAGCTTGCGCCCCTGCCGCATTTTGATCGTCGCGCCTCCCGTGGGACCTATCGGTTCCGGCGAAGCGGGCGGCGTGGAAACACACTTACTCAATCTCGCTCCGATTCTTGTGGCACGCGGGTACGAGATCGGTATGGTGGCTCCGGCAGGCAGCTTAGCGCCCGCGGGTGTCGCTTTGTACCCGGTTGCGGGCGACGCAAGCCCGAGCGCGACGCGGGCAGAGCGGGCCGCGACGACCGTGGCGCGCACCGGCGGTGTGCTGGAAAACATGTGGGACCAGGCGCTCCGGTTGCAGCGGAAGTACGACGTGGTCATCGGTGTCAGTTATGACTGGCTGCCGTTTTACCTGACTCCTTTCTTCAGCACACCGGCCGGTCACTGGATCACCATCTGTTCGGCGATGGATGAGGTGGACGGGATCATCGAAAAGCGCTGGCGGGAGGGCGCCCTGAAACTTGCCATGTATACAGGCGCGCAGGTCCGCACGTTTCCGTTCCTTGAGGGCGAGCGGGTTCGGCTTCTGTATGGAGGAGTGGACACCGCGGTTTTTCAATACAATTCCCAGCCGCGGGACAGATTGTGCTGGGCCGGGCGAATTTCGCCGGAAAAGGGATTGGAGGATGCCATCGCGGTGGCTCGCGCGCTGGGCACGCCGTTGGACATTTGCGGCAAGATCCAGGACGAGGCGTATTGGCGGGCGGTAATGCGCGATGCCGGAGAGCAAGTTGTCTATCGAGGCTTTTTGGGGCCGGTGGAGTTGCAGCGGCGATACGCCGGCGCAAGCGCCACGCTGGTTACGCCGCGCTGGATCGAGGCTTTTGGAAACACCGTGATTGAATCGCTGGCGTGCGGCACGCCGGTGGTGGCATACGACAGAGGCGGCCCGGCGGAGATTGTGGAGCATGGCAGGAGCGGCATTCTGGTGCCGCAGGAGGCGGGCGTGGAGGGCTTGGTGGCGGGCGTGCGGGCGGCTGCCGGCCTGGACCGGCGGGTGGTTCGCGCGCGGGCCGACGAGTTCTCGTTTGTCAGGATGGCGGATCGATTTGAGGCGTGGGTAGAGTCGGTGTGCGGCGGTTCGTAATTAACTAATGCCGCAGCCCGTTATGGCTTCGGCCTTTTCCGCATGTTAATTGCCGCCAATCATGGTTCGTGGTGTTAAATCGCGATCTTGGTTTCTATCGCATCATAATCTGCGTGAACGCCGCCGTCCGTGGTGTCAAGAAGGCCTGCCGCCGCCAAGGCTTGGACATCCGCATGCACATTGCTATAGTCGCGCCCCAGCGCCTTTGCCAGGGCGCGGATGCTGGTGACATTGTGCCGGCGGACGTAGCGGAGCAACTCCATCCGCTTGACGGTTAGGACGCGGACGAGGGCCTCCCAACTCTCGAAGGCCAGGTAGCGCTCATGGAAGGAATCGCCCCGCTCGGCGCGGTGCCACGCATCCACGAACCGGCGCGCTGCCTCGCCCTCAATCGCGCCGCCGACCGTGACTTTCACATCGTTCATTTGCTACCTCGCAGGGTCCGCACATCGGACCAGAAATCGGTCATCAGTTGTTCGACAGTGCTGAATGCATAGGCCGTCTCGACGCCTCGAAAGTGCCGACGATCGCCTTTGCCGCGCTCATTGTCGTACCCAACCTCCCGGACGCGGAAGCGACCGTAAAAGAGGCGGTATTTAAGGCCGTGCCTCGATGGTGGAACAGGCGACGGAACACGCCACAAAACCATTTCCACGATTGCGCCATCGCTATACTCGATGCGCTCATGGAAGAGCAACGCGGCCCTCATCAAGCACCTATGACGGCATGGGGGACCATATGGTGTCAATATCCATACCCATTTGTTGTCGAGGCTGGACTGGGAGTCCCGGGCCAGAGGGCACTGGGAGGCTATCCTCAGGGACCTATACTATAGGCCGCCAAATGTGATGAAGACCCAGACTGTGGGGCGGCCAGAGCCGGCTGAAAGCCGGCTGCGGGCAGAATTGCCCGCCCTCCAATTGCAAACTGACCCACTACCGGAAATCCGATCCGTCGATCGACTAGAACTCGACTGGATCGGGCGGTAGTGTAGTGTCCGCGAATTAACTGTACAGTTCCGGTGCCCGGCGTGGCGCAGACGATCGTTGTTGGTCGTCTGCGCACCGTGCGCGGCTCGGCAGGCCACGAAAAACGATGGCCTGCCCCACAGCTAATCTGCTGTACAGTTATTTCTTGGACACTGCACTAATAACAGCGCCACGCACTTTCACTTCTAAAGCAATTCCACGTCCGATGCACACCGCTTTCTCGCGACGATCATGTATTGCGTCAGCATCAGCGGCCACAGCATTTTCTCCCAGATTACCTCGCCGCGCATGCGGACCGCTTCCGTGATTTCCTGTGGCTCGAGCGGCCGTTCATCGGGAAATTTCCACATGCCGAGCGCCTCGATCAATCCCCGTGTGATGCGGTATAGGAGAGTGGGTGTCGGGAAGGTAAGGATCAGAGTGCCTCCCGGCCGCAAATAATCGAGGTGCGCCAGAACTGCCGCCCTGGTCTCCCTGGGACTGAAGTGTTCGACGAGACCCACGCTGAACACCAGGTCGGCGGACAAAGGCAGCGCACCGTCGAGGATGCTGTGCTTGTGCAGGCGCACGACCTCTCCGTCCCCCACCCTCCCGGACAGTAGGCCTAACCCGTACTCGTTGGTATCGACCACGTCGTACGAGCGGCACGGAATACGCGACAGGATGGCATCCAGGAAGCAACTGTTCGCGCCTCCGATCTCGACAATCGAGAGTTGGCCATCGCCGCGGCCGACCCGCGCATACCGCCTGATTGCATCCACCAATACGGATGTGGAGTACCGCCGGGTAAGCTTGGCCGTAACGGGTACGCTTAAATAGTATCGATCCCAATCCGTTGGCCTTGGCGAATCCGATTCGTGCTTGGTGAACACAAAGTCCCTCTGAATGGCGAAATTAGCGGCCAATCTTGGCCGCAGCCGCCTTTTTAGGCGGCCAGAGCCGGCTGAAAGCCGGCTATAGCGGGGCTAAAGCCCCGCGCGGGCTGAAGCCCGCCCTCCAGGGCGCGGATCTAATCCCCCAAGAACTTGCCGATTTGCCGCAGCCCCTTCACGTTGTCGCACACCGCCTTGAACGCCGCCGTCATCGGAATCGCCAGGAGCAACCCCGGCGCGTCCCACAGAAATCCCCAGATCATCAGCGAAAACGTCACTGCCAGCGGGTTCAAATGCACGCGGGACCCCACAAACTTGGGATACAGCAGATTCAGCGCCAGCAGATGGAAGACGCTCACGATCGCCACCACCGCCAGATAGCCTGAAATGGTGTCGTAAGCCGTCAGCGCCACGAACAGCGGCGGCAGCGCCGCCAGCGGCAGGCCCACATACGGCACCAGGCTCAGGAAGCCGCTCAGCGGCCCCACCAGCAACGCATACGGCAGGTGAACGATCCAAAACGCCAGCGAGCTCGCCGCCGCCAGCAGCAGTCCCAACACCGAATTCCCCACCACGAAAGCGCGCACCATATCCGCGATGCCCTGCAGGCTGCGCGCCGCCGCCGCCCGGTCCTCGCCTTGAAAGAACTGCAGAAAGCTGCGGTGAATGTGATCGTGCCAGCTCAACATGAAGTACACCAGAAACGGCACGAACGAAGCCATCAGCATGATTTGGTAGAACGATCCCAGCCGCACCGAAATAAACTGTTTGATGGGCGACGAATCCTCGTGAATGCGCACTTCCGGGATAGCGCCCGGAGCAGCCGGTGCCGCGGCTTCCGCCGTGCGCCGCTTCTTCCGTGCCTGCTCCGGCGCCGGCGCCGGCGGCGGCTGCTTGGGGGCCGGCATCACCAACTGGTAGCTGCGCTGCTCCAGGCCCTCCACCTTCTGCGACACGTTCTCCACCAGATCGCCGATGCGCTGGCTGTACTTGGGCAATTCCTCGGCCAGGCCCGACAACTGGGAGTAAGCGCCCATCCCCATCAGGTACAGGATCGAAAGCGCGGCCGCGCACACCACGAAGCTGGCCAGCGACCGCGGAAACCGGATGCGCACCAGCAGCGTCACGAAGGGTTCCAGGATGAAGGCCAGCATCACGGCCACCAGCGAGGTGATGAAGAACACCCGCCCGAAGTACAGGATGGCGATCCCCACGCCCAAGGCAATCAGCGGCGCCGCGATGTTGCGCACTTCCTGCTCGGCGGCGCGCAGGGGCTTGGACAAAATGGCCACGAAGCGACGAGATCCCTGTCTCGAATCTTACCACTCCCTCACGGTCGTGGCTCAGATTCGTCGCCCGCGTTTATAATGAAATCGGTCTTCCGTCGCATGCCATCCCCAAAACCCCGCATCCTGGCCCTCGACCTGGGAAAGAAGCGCATCGGCATGGCCATCAGCGATCCCCTGGGTATCACCGCGCAAGGGCTTCCCAACCTGCTGCGCACCACCAAGCGCGCCGATTTGGCCGAGATCGCCCGCCAGGTCGAGGAGCGCGACGTCGCCCTGATCCTGATCGGAAACCCGTTGCACATGAGCGGCGACGAAGGCCGCCAGTCCGCCTGGGCGCGGGAGTTCGCCGACGCGCTGGCCGTGCGCGCCGGGCGTCCCGTGCGCATGTGGGACGAACGGCTCACCACGGTGGAAGCTTCCCGCGTCTTGCGCTCCAGCGGCATCAGCATCGAGAAGCGCGCCCGTGCCGTCGACCGGCTCTCCGCCGTCATCCTGCTGCAGAGCTACCTGGATTCCCTGTGACGCTCTCTCGCTGGCTTGCGTTGGTCCTCCTGGGGTGTGCCGTGGCCGCCGTGGCCTACATCGGGATCGACCTGAACACGCCCTATGCCGGCTTCAACCGGGAGGCGTTCGTCGATATGCCCAAGGGCACCGGCACGCGTCAGATGGCCGCCATGCTGCAAAACGCCGGCGTCATCCGCCACTCGTGGACGTTCCTCATTGCGCGCGCCCTACGCCGCGGCGCCACGCTTCAGGCCGGCGAATATCGCTTTGCCCGACCGGCATCGGTACTGGAAATCTTCGATCGCCTCAAGCGCGGCGACATCTTTTATTACGATCTTGTCGTGCCCGAAGGCAAGAACATGTTCGATATCGCCGCGGCGGCCGAGCGGCTCGGCGTCTTTTCGGCGGAACAGTTTCTGGAGGTGGCCCGCAACCCTGCGCCCATCCGCGATCTCGACCCGCAGGCGCCCACTCTGGAGGGCTACCTGTTCCCGAATACCTACCGCCTGAGCCGCAGCACCACGCCCGATCAACTGTGCCTGACGATGACCGGCAAATTCCGCGAAGTCTGGCGCGGCCTGCGCGCCGATGCTTCCGTGCACCGCACCGTGACGCTGGCCTCGCTGGTGGAAAAGGAGGGCAAGCTCCCCGATGAGCGGCCCGTCATCGCATCTGTTTTCGCCCGCCGACTGGCCATCGGGATGAAGCTCGATTGCGACCCGACCACCATCTACGCGGCGCTGCTTGCCGGCAACTATAACGGCGCCATTCACAGGTCCGACTTGGCCAGCGGCGACCCCTACAACACCTACCAACATGCGGGGCTGCCGCCTGGACCGATCGCCAATCCGGGCGTCGCGTCCATGGCGGCGGTATTGCATCCGGCCGAAACCGACTATCTGTATTTCGTGGCGCGCGCAGATGGCTCCGGCGGCCACAACTTCTCCGCTACCCTAGCCGCGCAGGAAGCCAACGTGGTGAAGTACCGCCGCGCCATCGCCCGGCGCCGCTAATTGTGGGGCAGACGATCGTTTTATGTCGTCTGCCAGCGCTCCCCGAAGGCGGCTGCGGCCAATCTTGGCCGCCCCACTGATCTAGCACTCGTGCTATAAATCGGCTGTTGAGGGAAACCAGCGTCTCTTCGCGGGACAGGCTGCGCACCGCCCTGGAGCATCGCGAACCGGATCGCATTCCGCTGGATTTTGGCAGCACCGCGGTAACCGGCGTCCACGTAAGTTGCGTGGCGGCCTTGCGCCGCTATTACGGGCTATCGCCGGGGCCGGTGAAGGTACACGAGCCCTATCAGATGCTGGGCTTGGTGGAGGACGACCTGCGCGCGGCGATGGGTCTCGACGTCACCGGCGTGTTCCCACGCAAGACCATGTTCGGCTCTTCCGCCACCGACTGGAAGGAATGGAACTTTCGCGGTCTGGATGTGCTGGTGCCCACGGATTTCCGGATCAAGACCGAACCGAACGGCGACATCCTGATCTATCCCGAGGGCGATGAAACGGCACCGCCGAGCGGGCGCATGCCCATGGGCAGCGCCTTCTTCGACACCATCGTCCGGCAGCCGCCAGTCGATGACGAGAAGCTCGATCCGGCGGACAACCTGGAAGAGTTCAGCCCCATCTCCGATGAAGACCTGGATCATATCGAACGCTCCGTCCGTGCAGTCGCCGCAAGCGGCTACGGTGTGGCGGCGTCGTTCGGCGGCACGGCGTTCGGGGATATCGCGCTGGTGCCCGCGCCGTTCTTGAAAGACCCCAAAGGCATCCGCGACGTGACGGAGTGGTACATCTCGACGCGGACGCGGCGCGGCTACATCCATAGCATCTTCGAGCGCCAGTGCGAAATCGGCATCGAGAACCTGGCGCGCATCCACGCCCGCATCGGCGATGCGGTGGATTGCGTGTTTCTTTGCGGCACCGATTTCGGCACGCAGACTTCGTCGTTCTGCTCCGTGGCTACCTTCCGCGAATTGTGGTTCCCTTATTACAAGCGAGTCAACGACTGGGTGCACGCCAATACCGCCTGGAAGTGTTTCAAACATTCCTGCGGCAGCGTGGAGCGGTTCTTCGAGAGCTTTATCGAGGCCGGGTTCGACATTATCAACCCGGTGCAGTGTTCGGCGGCGGGCATGGAGCCGGGCGATCTGAAGCGCAAGTACGGCTCGCGCCTGGTGTTCTGGGGCGGAGGCGTGGATACCCAGAAGACCCTGCCTTTCGGCACGCCGCACGAGGTGCGGGAGGAAGTGTTGCGCCGTTGCGAAATCTTCGCGCCCGGCGGCGGATTCGTGTTCAATTCGATTCACAACCTGCAGGCCGGCACCCCGGTGGCCAACATCGCCGCCATGCTGGATGCGGTCCATCAATTCAACGGAGTTTCGCATGTCTGAACTGGAAAAGCTGCACGAAGCCGTAATCGAGGGAGACTGGAAGGCCGCGGCCGCGGCCACCGAGGCCGCCATTGCCGCGGGAGTTGCGCCGCTCCTGATCGTGACCGGATGCCTGGTGCCGGCCATGGACGAGGTGGGCCGGCGCTTCGAGTGCGAAGAGTATTTTGTACCCGAGATGCTGCTCTCGGCGCGCGCTATGAAGGCGTCCATGGCGATCGTACGGCCGCTGCTGGTGGCGACGGGCGCGCAGCCGATCGGCCGCGTCGTGATTGGGACAGTCAAAGGCGACCTGCACGATATCGGGAAGAACCTGGTGGCGTCGATGCTGGAGGGCGGCGGTTTCGAGGTGATCGACCTGGGCGCGGACGTGGCCCCGGAGCGCTTCATCGAAGCGGCGGCGTCGAAAAACGCCAACCTGGTGGCGCTCTCCGCGCTGCTGACGGTGACGATGACGTCCATGAAGACCACCATCGACGCTTTCCAGACCGCCGGACTGCGCGACAAGGTGAAGATCATGGTGGGCGGCGCGCCCGTCACGCAGCAGTATGCCGACTCGATCGGTGCGGACGGCTATGGCGAAAGCGCCGGGGCCGCGGTGGCGTTGGCGCGCAAACTGGTGGCCGCGTGAGCTGTCTCGGCGAGTGGTTGGCGGGCGGTCTGCTGATCACCGACGGGGCGTGGGGGACGGAGTTGCAGGCTCGCGGCCTGGACCCCGGCGCTGCGCCGGACACCTGGAACCTGACCCATCCCGAGCGCGTGGAAGCGGTGGCGCGCGCGTACGTGGAGGCCGGCAGCCAGGTGATCCTCACCAATACCTTTCGCGCCAACGCGGTGGCGATGGAAGGCGACCTGGAGGCGATCAATCGCGCGGGCGTGGAGATCTCGAAGCGGGCGGGGGCGGGGAAGGCGCTGGTGTTTGCCTCGATCGGCCCGACGGGCAAGATGCTGATGGCGGGCGAAATTGGCGCGGACCAGGCGTCTGCGGCCTTTGCCGCGCAGGCGACGGCGCTGGCGGCGGCTGGCGCGGACGCCCTGCTGGTGGAGACCATGAGCGACATCGAGGAAGCGCGCCTGGCGGTGGCCGCGGCCAAAAGCACCGGGCTGCCGGTAATTGCCTCCTTCGCGTTCGACTCCGGCAAGAACAAGGACCGCACCATGATGGGCGCCACGCCAGAGGCCGTGGCGGCGGCGATGGTGGAAGCGGGCGCGGACGCGGTGGGCGCGAATTGCGGCGTTGGGGTGGAGCATGCCGCGGTCGTCTGCCGGCGTTTGCGCGCGGCGTGCGATCTCCCGATCTGGATCAAGCCCAACGCGGGTTTGCCCATCATGCAGCAGACGCCGGAAGGGACCGCCATCCGGTATGACACCTCGGCGGATTTCTTCGCTTCGCACTACGCGGCGCTGTGCGAGGCCGGCGCCTCGTTTCTGGGCGGCTGTTGCGGTTCCACGCCGGACTTCATTCGCGCCCTCGTCAGTACCAGAGCCAACGCCAGAGCCGTCGCCTGATGCGCTTCAAGCTGATCAGTTGCGAAGTTCTGTTCCGCGAAATGTGCGACGCCTGCGCGCATGCGCCGCACGAGGTGGACCCGGAATTTCTGCCCAAGGGACTGCACGACCTGGGCCGCAAGCCGATGGCGGCGAAGCTCCAGGAAGCGGTGGACCGTACGCCGGAAGGCGTCTACGACGCGATTCTGCTGGGCTACGGGCTGTGCGGCAACGGGCTCGACGGGCTGACCGCGCGGCATACGCGCCTGGTGCTGCCGCGCGCGCACGACTGCATCGCGCTGCTGATGGGCAGCCGCGAACGCTACCAGCAGTACTTCGAGCAAAATCCCGGCACCTACTACCGGTCGACCGGCTGGCTGGAACGCGGCCAGGGCTTGCAACAGTTGACCCACGACACCATGGGGTTCGACGAGTCGCTGGAAGACATGATCCGAAAATACGGCGAAGACAACGGACGCTATCTCCACGAAGAGCTGACGCGCTACCAGTCGCAGTATTCCAGGCTGACGTTCATCGAGACGGGGCTGGAGGCGGGCGGCAAGTTCGTCGGCGAGTCCGTAGCCGAAGCGAAGGAGAAGGGCTGGATTTTCGAGCGGCTGACGGGCGACCTGGCGTGGCTGCGGCGCCTGGTCGATGGCGAGTGGGCGGAAGCCGAGTTTGTGATCGCCGAGCCCGGCCAGCGCATCGTGGCCAGCTATGACACTGGAGTAGTGAAGGTGCAGGCGTGACTGGCAAAGAGCGCATTCTCGCGAAGCTGCGCGGCGAACCTACCGATTCGCTGCCGCTGATGCCGATCACCATGATGTTCGCCGCCGATCTGTCCGGCGTACACTACCGGGACTACGCGCGCGACCACCGCACGCTGGCGGATGCGCAGGTGACGGTGGCGGACCGCTTCGGCTTCGACCACGTGTCGGCGATTTCCGACCCGGCCCGCGAAGCCTCCGACCTGGGCGCAGCGGTCGAGTGGTTCGACGAGCAGCCGCCCGCAATCGTGGAGAGCCGCGCGCTGCTCGATGAGAAAAGCAAGCTGGCGGGACTGCGACTGCCCGACCCGGCCGTGCCCGGACGCATGCGCGATCGCGTGGAGGCGGTGCGGCTGCTGGCGGAACGCACCGGCGCCACGCGGATCGTGGAAGGGTGGGTGGAAGGGCCGTGCGCCATGAGCGCCGATCTGCGCGGGCTCAACACTCTGATGCTGGATTTCTTCGACGATGCGCCCTTCGTGGAAGCGCTGTTCGATTTCACGGTGCGGATGGAAGTGGCGTTCGCGCGGGCGCAGGTGGAAGCTGGCGCGACACTGATCGGGGTGGGCGACGCGGCGGCTTCGCTGGTCGGGCCCAAGATTTATGCGCAGTACGTGTTGCCTCGCGAGCGGGAGCTGATCGCGGCGATCCGCGCGATGGGCGTGCCGGTGCGCCTGCACATCTGCGGCAATACCAAGCGCATCGTGGAAGGCATGGGGCAGACGGGCGCGGAGATCATCGACCTGGACTATCCGACGCCGCTGGGCCACGCGCGTGGCGCCATGCGGGAGACGCAGGTGCTGCTCGGCAATATCGACCCGGTGCGCGAATTGCGCGATGGCACGCCCGCGTCGGTCGAAGCGGCGCTGGCGGAGTGCTACCGGCAGGCGGGCGCGGCTTACATTTGCGGCGCCGGCTGCGAGACGCCGCGCGGCACGCCGCACGCCAACCTGGACGCCATGACGCGGTTCGCGCGCAGCCGCTCGTGAAGCTCGAACTGCATCCTCGCGCGCACCAGACGCTGGCCGATCAACTCTTCGCGGCGGGCGTCGAATTCCCTTGTGGCGGCGAGAGCGCTTGCGGCGGATGCAAGGTGCGGGTGCTGGAAGGCGACGTGCCGGTCACCGGGACCATGCGCGATGCGCTCGGCGAAAAAGAGATCCGCGACGGCTGGCGGCTGGCTTGCTGCGCGTCCGCGGCGGAACGCGTGGTGGTGGAAGTGGAGCAGTGGTCGCTACGCGTGCTCTCCGACGATGCCTCAGTGCCCATCGAGCCGCGCGCGGGGCTGGGCGCGGCGATCGATCTGGGTACGACAACGCTCGTAGTCCAGGTGGTGGATCTGGCGACCGGCGAAGTCGAACGCGTGGAGACCGCGCTCAACCCGCAGGCGCGTTACGGCGCCGACGTGATGAGCCGCCTGCAATACGACCTGCGCCAACCGGGCGAACTGGGACGCATCATTCGCGGAGCGCTGGGGCGCATGCTGGGCAGCCAGCCGTTGCGCGAGGTGCTGGTGGCGGGCAACACGGCGATGCATCATCTCTTCTGCGGCCTGGATGTTACGCCGCTGACTCGCGCGCCCTTCGCCTCGCCCACGCTGGGCAGCTACCGCTTCGAGAGTTCGGACTTGGGATGGCCGGGGCCGGCCGAATTCCTGCCGTGCCTGGGCGGATTCGTGGGCAGCGACCTGCTTTGCGGCATCGTGGCCACGCGCTTGGATGAAGCCGAGCAGACGCGGCCCTGCGCGCTGTTCGACATCGGCACGAACGGTGAAGTGATAGTTGGGTCGGCGCAGGGGATTGTGTGTGCGTCGACGGCGGCCGGTCCGGCGTTTGAAGGCGGACGCATTGGTGCGGGGATGCGGGCGGGCACAGGGGCGATCGACAGTGTACACGTACGCCGCGGCGGGCTGGAGTGCCACGTGATCGGCGGCGGCGCGGCGCGCGGCATCTGCGGCAGTGGCCTGGTGGACGCGGCGGCGTGCGGCCTTGAACTGGGGCTGATCCGCGCCAACGGCCGCCTCACCAACGCCGACAAGCGCTTGACGCTGGCCGATGGGGTAGTGCTGACGCAGGGCGATATCCGCGAGTTGCAACTGGCCAAAGGCGCCATGGCGGCCGGTTTGCGCATGCTCGCGGGCGGAGGCGTCGAGAAGCTTTGCCTGGCGGGAGCGTTCGGCAATTACATCCGCCAGGCGAGCGCGCGCGCCATCGGACTGCTTCCCGCGAGTTTGCCAGTGGAACCGGTGGGCAACAGCGCGCTACGCGGTGCGCGCACGCTGCTGCTCGCTCCCTCCACGCGCGGGGCGCGGCTGCGGAAGATTGCGGCGCTCTCGCGGCACATCGAACTCGCCAACGACCCCGATTTCCAATATATCTTTGCCGAGATGATGGCTCTCGCCGGCAGCAATTTTACAGATATGAAATGGGTCTGAAGCCGGGCGGAAAAGGTGAACGTTAATAAAGTTACACACCCGTCTTGACAATCGCGCCCGATCTATCGCATACTAACTCAGCTTGGGTGAGCCGGCCAGAAATGACCGGTCTCAAACTTCAACCCCAAGCGGGAGGTTTCAAAAAGATGCGCACCATTTGCACTATCACCATTGCGGTTGTTCTCCTGAGCCTTAGCCCGCTGTTGGCTGCCAGCAATGCCAGCCTCGTTGGCGTACCTCGTCCCAATGCGCCGGCGGCGACGCCGGGAACAGTGAGTGAAGGCTTTCTTGCCACCGCCGTCCTGGCCGGGGGGACCGACCCCGAAGGCGTTGTTCCCTGCTTCAATTGCGTTAGTGGCCCGGACATTCAAACTTTGCTGATCGCACTTCCGCTGGGCGCCGTTTACTCGGCTCAGCCAATTACGGTCGTGATTACCGGCGACGATCTATTCTATGGGGGAAACGCCTCCTTCACATACAGCATCAAGGCCAATGCCACCGTTGCGCCGGTTCTGACAGGGTCGGTTTCCGGCACGGTCTCTCCCGGCATCTGGTTTGCACAGTTCCCGATAGACGCACCCGCGCCGGGGATGTATCTCCTGGTGGGCGACATCGCTACCGGGCAAAACCTACAACAGCACACCACAGTGTCCACGCACATAATCGTGGGCGCAGCGAAGCCGTAAGCGTCCGATATCTCCCCGATTTTCGCGGTCGAGGCCGGTGCGGCCCCCAGCTTTGCCGGTCATGAGGGCAGCGGCGGCGTAGCTGCTCTCACGATCGCGAACATCGGGTGAGATGCTTTCCCTCCCCACTCCCACTTGCGCCAGTACATCTTCCAGTTACTTCTTTACAGATTGGCGGTGCGGCCAAGACGCCATATCCGCGCCGGCTGACAAGTGAGTATGGCGTCTGTGGGGCGGGCAATCCTGCAAGACAATCCTGCCGGCAGCCGGCCTCTGCGACCGTGACGAGGCACCGTGAAAGCAGGAGCCGCCTGAAAGGCGGCTGCGGCCATGATTGGCCGCCCCACGGTGCAACCGAACTACCTGGACGATGTACTAGCCGCGTCATGCCTCCCCTCCAGGTCATCCAAGCATGCAGCGTCTCAAGATAGCAGCCAGACATTTGTCCTGCGTCTTGCGGGATCCGGCCGCGCAGCGTTGCAACCATCAAGGCACGGGCGGGGAAACGCGCCGGGAGGCGATAAATGACGTACATGGTTGTGGTGCACTTCAAGAATAAGGATGCGGCCGCCGTGTATCGCCGCTTTCGGGATCGCGGCCGTCTGGCTCCAGAGGGTCTGGCTTTATGTGTCGAGCTGGGTCGACGACAAGTTTGAGCGCTGTTATCAGGTGATGGAAGCCCATGATCGCCGCCTGCTTGACGCATGGATGGCGAATCGGAGCGACCTCGTCGATTTTGAGGTGCATGCGGTGACCGCGTCGGACGGGGCCGCCAGGAAAATCGCACCCCAATTGCGCTAACCGCGTGCCAAGCGAGCCGCGAATCTGCGCCAATAATTGGCAGCCCTATGCCTTGCCTCGTTGTGGTTGTCGTACTTGCGTTCCCGCGGTTAGGGTAGCCGGAACAATAATATGGACAAACGTTGCGCGAGGGAGGCTTCAAGTGCGAGGTTCGATGCTGTAGTTCCAGTCAGGATGAGTCTTGTGGGGCCGTACGCGGAGATCTTCCATTTGGGA
>Ga0224555_1001931_pt1 | contig 26191 bp, 26 predicted proteins | sample 714S23034metaG_FD_180687 | JGI IMG/M metagenome (GOLD analysis project Ga0224555, IMG submission 180687) | Peat soil microbial communities from Stordalen Mire, Sweden - 717 S2 30-34 | ecosystem: Environmental > Terrestrial > Soil > Wetlands > Peat | place: Sweden: Norrbotten County, Stordalen...
GACGTCCGGCGCGGGATTTGAGATTGGCCCCCATCCGGGATTGGATTGCAGCGCGTCCCTGGTTCTCTGTCGGCCGAATTGACTGGATGCCTATGCCGCTGTTCCGCAAAACGGCAACACCTTGCCGCCGCGCTGGGTGCGCTCCAGAAAATCCGCCCATTCCTGCATCATCCTGGCTCGTGGCTCCAAGTAGAGAGCGTGATTGTTGGCCGCACTGACTGCGTTGCGCGGAGCGTGAGCAAGTTGCAACTCGATGTGCTCACGGTTGTACCCCTGCTCATGCAGTATGGTGGACGCAAGACCACGGAAGCCGTGGCCGGTCATGCGGCCTTTGTAGCCCATGCGCTCCAGCGCCTTCAAGATCGTCATGTTTGACATGGGCTTTTTCCGATTTTGCTCGCCGGGGAAAAGCAGTTCTTCGGAACCGGATAGGTCGCGCAAAAGCTCAAGAACCTCCATCGTCTGTCGGGAAAGGGCGACGATGTGCGGCGTCTTCATCTTCATCCGCTCCGCCGGAATCGTCCAGCGCTTCGCCTCCAGATCGAACTCATCCCAGCGAGCACAAATCAGTTCGTTTGTCCGAACGAAGGTCTGCGCCATCATTTTCATGGCCAGTCGGGTCAGATGCGTCCCTTGGTACAGTTCAATTGACCGCAAAAGAGTGGGCAACTCCTTGGCGTCGATGCGGGCCATGTTCTTTTTGCGGGTCGGCTTCAGAATGTCCGAGGGACGAATTTCTGATGCCGGGTTCCGTTTGCTGTAGCCGTGCGCAACGGCGTAGCGCAGCACCATGCCGACAATTTGGAGAATCCGTTTTGCCATGTCGGAGGCTCCTCGGGTTTCAATTCCCTTCGCCAGCTCGACCAGCTCCGTCGGTTCGATCTCGGCAATGGGGCGCGATCCAAGAACGGAGTAGACGTTCGCCCGGAGTCGGTTCCTGGTCGTCGCCGCGTGACGGACGCTCTTGTTTCCCCGCCAATGCTCCAGCCATTGCTCGGCAATCTTCTCGAAGGTGTATTCCGTGGCGACCATGACAGCGGTCTTTTCGGCTTTGCGCTCTGCCATCGGATCGATGCCTTTGGCCAGTTGCTTCCGGGCTGCATCTCGGCGTTCGCGGGCGTCGGCCAGCGTGATTTCGGGGTAGCGGCCCAGCGCCATCAGCTTCTCTGCGCCTTCAAAGCGGTACTTCCAGCGCCAGAGCTTGCCGCCTGAGGGAGTGACCATCAAGTGAAGTCCGCCGCCGTCTGACAGTTTGTAAGGCTTATCTCCGGGCTTGGAGCGCCGGATTTCGGTATCAGTGAGCGCCATCGGGAATCCCTCTCAAATACCCGAAAGTGGAAATACCCCCACATCCGGAAAATCTACCCCCATCTATACCCCCACGGGAGCATGGCTTCCACAATACGCCTCTGGACGTAAAAACACAACAAACCGCTGATTTCTCAGCGGTTAATCGTTCCTTACTGGATTTCTTCGGATGTCTCTGAATCTAATCTTGGTAGGCACGACTGGATTCGAACCAGCGACCTCTTCCGTGTCAAGGAAGCGCTCTAACCAACTGAGCTACGCGCCTGCAATGTGACTTCAGTTAGTCTATCAGGAACCGGGCGGCGGGAAAAGATGGGCAAGTTGTACCCGCCATGCTGTACCATCGTTGTTTGTTGTTTTGAAACCTTTATGCCAGACGCTGCCAGCCAACGATTGAACCGATTCCGCACCGCCCCCAACCTGCTCACGCTGTCGCGCATCTGCCTGGCGCCGCTTCTGGTGGCTGCCATCCTGGACAACCACTATGCGCTTGGTTTTGGCCTCTTCGTGGTCGCTGGACTTACCGACTTGCTGGACGGCTTGCTGGCTCGCCTGTTGAAGCAATACACCATGCTGGGACAGTACCTTGACCCGGTGGCCGATAAGCTGCTGCTCAGCACGCTCTTTCTGGTGCTTACCTATAAGGAGTTGATTCCGGCGCGGGTGACGGCGATGGTGATTGGCAGGGATGTGGGCATCCTGCTGGTGGCGGCCATTCTCTATGCGGCAACGGGCAGGCGGGAGTTTCGTCCCAGCCTCGTCGGCAAAGGCAGCACCCTGGCTCAACTTGCCGCGGTAGCTGCCGTGCTGGTGCAAGCCATGTTACTGGATCATCACATCGCACTTCGCTGGGTGGAGATCTGCAAGCAATGGGCGTTTTGGGCCACCATGGCCCTCGTCATTGCCTCCGGACTGCAATATGCCTGGATCGCGGCCAGGCGCGGGGGCGCCAACGGCCACAGCGCCAACGGCCATAGCGCCCAATAAGCAGGCCAAGCCCGTATGCCGCTCCAGCCTCCCAAACTGGCGCAGTTCCTCTTCCGTTTGCGGTGAACCGGAGACGGCGCTGTGCTTCAGGAGTCTTCCAGGCTAGGTTCTGGTTCGGCGGTTTCTTCAATCTCCATGTCACGAAACTCATCGGAGTCAAAGACCTCGCCACAATCCTGGCACTCGACATATTCGGTGTCGTCATGCCGGGAAACGATTCGTACTCTAGGGTGTTTGCAGGCTGTTGCCATCGGTCTTGGTGTTGGTGGAATAAACTGCTCTTCCGCCAGATTGTATCGGCATTTTCCCACATTTGGAAACTATATCTGTTGAATTTTTATATTCATTTGAGATTTTTAGAGGCGGAAGGAACAATTTCAGGTCGGGACTTGCAATTCCGACAGAAATGGTCGTATACTGAATACGGACCGAAGAAGTCGGATATTAGATGCTCAAACTGACCAAAAAAGCGGATTACGGGCTGATGGCGCTCAAGTACCTGGCCGAGCACCCGGAGACGGTTGCGCTCAGTGCCAAGGATGTGGCCGACGCCTACGGAATTCCGGCGCAACTGCTGGCCAAAATCCTGCAACAGTTGACCAAATCCGGGCTGTTGCGCTCGACCGCGGGCATGAACGGCGGCTACGCGCTGGCTCGGGAGGCGCGCTCCATTTCGGCCTACGAGGTCATCTTGTCCATCGACGGTCCGTTTTTCATCACCTCCTGCTCCAAGGGAAAGACGGGCTGCGAGCTGGGATCTAGCTGCACCATCAAGGAGCCGCTGGCGCGGGTGAACGAGACCATTGCCGGAGTGCTGAAGAGCATCAGCATTCAGGATTTGACCGAACACGAGCAACCCGCGGCGCAAGCACGCGAAGATCGAGTCCGCGAGGCGCAGGCGTTGGTTGCATTGACGCTGTAATGATTTTTTGCTTTGTCGGTGTTTTGTTTTGCTGATGTTCTGTATTGCCGGAGTTTTGAAAGGATACGGTTTTACAAGTTGCAGAAAACTCATTCGGAGTCGCAAGAAGTTGCAGAAACATCATTCGGAGTCGCAAGAAGTTGCGGAAACATCATTCGTAGTCGCAAGAAGCGTCAGGGCACGACTTTAGTCGTGCCGCAAAGGCCGCAAAAAGGACCGGGGCTTTAGCCCCTGAGGGAAGTTTCAGGGAACGACCTGCATTCCTTCAAAAGAACTATCGATGAGAATGGAGACACATATGAGTACATTTGCCAGCCAGGTAGAAGCTCCCACGGGCGTGCGCCTGCCGATTTATATGGACAACCACGCCACCACCCCTCTGGACCCACGCGTTCTGGAGGCGATGATGCCCTACTTCACTACCAAGTTTGGCAACGCGGCTAGCCGCAATCACTCCTTTGGATGGGAGGCGGAAGCTGCCGTCGAGGCCGCGCGCGAGCAGATTGCGCGGCTGATCGGCGCGACGGCCAAGGAGATCATCTTCACCAGCGGCGCCACCGAGTCGAACAACCTGGCCATCAAGGGCATCGCCGAGATGTATCGCGAGCGCGGCAACCACATCATCACCCAGGTCACCGAGCACAAGGCGATTCTGGACACCTGCAAGCGGCTGGAGAAGCACGGCTATCGCGTCACCTATCTGCCGGTCAAGGACGACGGGCTGATCGACATGGACGACCTGCGGCGAGCTATCGATGACAAAACCATATTGGTCACCATCATGGCGGCCAACAATGAAATCGGCGTCCTGCAACCCATTGCCGAAATCGGCAAGCTCTGTCATGAGAAGGGCGTGCTCTTCCACACCGACGCGGTGCAGGCGGTGGGCAAGGCTCCCATCGACGTAATCGCCGACAACATCGACGTGCTTTCGCTCTCCGGCCACAAGATTTACGGCCCCAAGGGCGTGGGCGCGCTCTACGTGCGGCGGCGCAATCCGCGCGTGCAGATTGCGGCGCAGATTGACGGCGGCGGCCACGAGCGCGGCATGAGGTCCGGCACCTTGAACGTACCCGGCATCGTCGGCCTGGGCAAGGCCTGCGAGTTAGCCCAGGCAGAAATGCAGCAGGAGGGCCGCCGTCTGCAAGACCTGCGCGACCGTCTCAAGAACAAGCTCGAAGCGAACCTCGACTACATTCACGTGAACGGCTCCATGGATCACCGGCTTCCCGGCAACCTGAACGTGAGCTTCGTTTACGTCGAGGGCGAGTCGCTGCTGATGGGCATCAACGACATTGCGGTTTCCAGCGGCTCGGCCTGCACCTCGGCCACGCTGGAGCCATCGTATGTGCTGAAGGCTCTCGGTCTCGGTGACGATGTAGCGCACAGTTCGATTCGTTTCGGGCTGGGCCGCTTCAACACCCAAGCCGAGGTGGACTATGTAGCCGACAAGGTCATCGACGTGGTGAAGCATCTGCGCAAACTTTCACCGCTTTACGAGATGGTGCAGGACGGCATCGACCTGACCAAGATTCAGTGGGCGGCGCATTAAAACAGTGGTCAGTGAACAGTGGTCAGTGATCAGCCCGCGGGCATTTACTGACCACTGATCACTGACCACTGACAACTGTTTTCAGCGGCTTCCCCCGCAAAAGGAGCAACGACATGGCATACAGCGACAAAGTGATCGACCACTACAACAATCCGCGCAATGTGGGCCAACTGGACAAGGCATCGACGGAGGTTGGTACCGGTCTGGTGGGCGCGCCGGAGTGCGGCGACGTGATGCGGCTGCAAATCCGCGTTAACCCCGCGACGCAGGTCATCGAAGAGGCCAAGTTCAAGACCTTTGGCTGCGGCTCGGCGATTGCCAGTTCATCGCTGGCCACCGAATGGATCAAGGGCCGAACTGTGGACGACGCCCTGGGGATCAAGAACACTGACATCGTGAAGGAACTCTCGCTGCCGCCGGTGAAGATTCACTGCTCGGTGCTGGCCGAGGATGCGATTCGCGCGGCCATCGGCGACTGGAAGAAAAAGAACGGAAACGCGGCGGAGACGGCGGAAGCCGCGGCTGTTGCCGTGGCGCAGTAAGAAGAAGCCGGAGCAGCCGCATAGTTTTGCGGTTGCAAAGAAACCCAGCCGGATGCGCACAGCAAAGCTCCGTGCCCCATCCTTTCGCTTTCTTCCTGGCGAAAGGGTGGGATACCACAAACTCAATCATCTTCCTTCATGAAGAGGCACGTATGTCGAACACAGTAACAATCGAAACGCAACCGTTGCACGATCCAGTAGCGCTGCCGCAAGTCGCGCCCGCTCAGGGGTTGCAAGTGACGGAAAAAGCCATCAAGCACATACGAGTGGCCATGGCCAAGGAGGGCATCTCGCCCACAGAGGGCGGATTGCGCCTGGGCGTGATGGGCGGCGGTTGCTCGGGGCTTTCTTACTCCATCAAGTTCGACACCAACCCCCGCGAGCGCGACCGCATCTATGAGTTCGACGGCGTGCGTGTCTTTGTTGACCCCAAATCGTTCCTCTACCTGCACGGCATGACGCTAGACTATGAAGAGACGCTGATGCGCCAGGGATTCAACTTCATCAACCCCAACTCCACGCGCTCTTGCGGCTGTGGTTCGTCGTTTTCATGAAGGGTACGGGCTTTAGCCCGTACATCTAAGGCAGAGCAGAAAATGGGCTTTAGCCCCTGAGGGAAATCTTCTGCTTGCCTCTAATTCCCTCAGGGGCTAAAGCCCGCGTTGTTTTTGCGCGGTTCATGTACGGACTAAAGTCCGTACCCTTCACTGCAGGAGTTTTTCGAAAGACGCAAGAGTGCAATCATGTTCAAGGTTCTCGATTCCGCTGTACCCATAGCCTGTTGGTCGTGTTCCATTGGCCACAACGATTCCACGCTATTTTGCCCGCATTGCAGCAAGATTCAGCCTCCACCCGGCGGCGATTATTTTTCTGTCTTCAGCCTGGAACCAAAGCTCAATCTCGATCTGGCCAAGCTGGAGCACGAGTTTCATCGCCTCAGCCGCAAGCTGCATCCCGACCGCTTTGCCCGTGCCCTGGACAACGAAAAGCAGTGGAGCCTGGCCGACACCGCGCTGCTCAACGACGCCTATCGCACTCTCAAAGATCCGCTGCGCCGCACCGAATACCTGCTCAAACTGCTGGGCGCGGAGCTTAGCGCCGGCGATGAAAGCAAAGAAGAAAAAAGCGCGCGCGCCCCCGCTGACCTGCTGGAAGAGGTTTTCGAGTTGAATATGCAACTCGAAGAGATGCGAGCGGCGCGGAAGTCAGGCGAAACGGATTTCGCGCTTGAAGCAAGCCTGACCCAGGCAAGGGAAAAATACCACGTCCTGTTGGAAGCGGTGGACGAGGATTTGCGCTCCGAGTGGGATGCGTGGGATGAGGGCGATAACGTTAAACGCAGTTCCGCGCAGAAGGAAATGGTGGCGCTGCTCGACCGCCGGCGCTACCTCAGCAATCTGGTACGAGACGTGAATGAAGTATTGGGAGCATGAAAGAACAAATGGCGGAAGGACGCGTAGTCGGAATTGATTTGGGAACCACCAACTCCCTGGTCGCAACCATGGAGGGCGACACGCCGATGGTGATTCCCGGCGCGGACGGCTCGAATCTGGTGCCGTCGGTGGTGGCGCTTGATCCCATTCCGGACCCAGTCCCAGCCGGTGGCTATCGGCCCACGGTTACTGTTGGCAACAGCGCGCGCAAGGCTCTGATCCAGACGCCGGAGCGGGTGATTTACTCCGTCAAGCGGCTGATGGGCCGCGGCCTCGAAGAGATTCAGGAAGAGTTGAAGCTGTTTCCCTTCCGCCTTGCCGGGGACTCTGAGGCCGGTGAAGTTCCCCGCATTCAACTGGGCGAGCTTCGCTTCACGCCGCCGGAAATTTCCGCCTACATCCTGCGTCAGCTCAAGCGCAACGCCGAGCGCTTCTTTGGCGCGCCGGTCATGCAGGCGGTCATCACCGTGCCGGCTTACTTCAACGACGCGCAGCGCCAAGCCACGAAAGACGCGGGGCGCATGGCTGGCCTCGAAGTGCTGCGGTTGGTCAACGAACCTACCGCGGCCGCGCTGGCTTACGGCCTCGACCGCGCCAAAACTGGCACAATTGCCATCTACGATCTGGGCGGCGGTACATTCGACATTTCAATTCTCAAGCTGAGTGACGGCATCTTCGAGGTGCAGTCCACCAATGGCGATACGCACCTGGGCGGCGACGACATCGACAACCTGCTGCTGGCCATCGCGCTCAACGAGATTCACGCCGAGCACGGCATCGATCTGCGGCAGCATCCGGGCGCGGTGCAGGCGGTGCGCAAGGCCGCTATTGAAGCCAAGATCAAGCTCTCCACGGAATCTGCCGCGCATTTCGATATCGAGCTGCCCAACGGCGACCGCTATCAGCGCGAAATTTCACGCGCGGGTTTCGAGATGCTGATCGATCCGGTGCTCAAGCGCACGGCCGGGCCTTGCAAGCAGGCGCTCGCCGACGCCGGCCTCACACCGGAGCAGATTGACGAAGTGGTGCTGGTCGGCGGCTCCACGCGCATCCCCGCGGTACGGCAACTCGTCGATGAACTTTTTCACCTCACCGCTCGCGGCAAACGCCCGCACACGGAACTCAATCCCGACGAGGTGGTGGCGCTGGGCGCTGCGGTGCAGGCCAACATTCTGGCCGGCTCATCCAAGTCTACTGAGGAGATGCTGCTGCTCGACGTAACGCCGCTCTCATTGGGCATAGAAGCGCTGGGCGGGACTGTCGCGCGGATTATCCAGCGCAACTCCACGATTCCCGCTTCCGCCACCGAGCACTTCACCACCGGAGTCGATGGCCAGACAAACGTCGCCATTCACGTTGTTCAGGGCGAGAGGGAACTGGCCGCCGATTGCCGCTCCCTGGCGCGCTTTGACCTCAAAGGCATTCCGCCGATGAACGCCGGATTGCCGCGCATCGAAGTGAAATTCCTCATCGACGCCGACGGCATCCTGCGCGTTACGGCGCGCGAGCAGCGCAGCGGACAGGCGGCTCATATCGAAGTGAAGCCGACCTATGGCCTCACCGACGAACAGGTCGAGAGCATGATTCTGGATTCCTTCGACAACGCGGAAGCGGACTTTGCCAAGCGGCTGCTGATCGAGGCGCGCAGCGAGGCCGAGACGATTCTGGCAGCGGTCGAGCGTGCGCCGTCAAGCCCGGCGTGGAATCAACTGACCGGCGACGAGAAGACAGCCATCAATCTGGCCAGCGACTACCTGAACAAAGTGAAACTGAGCGAGAATGCTGCCGCCATTCGCGAGGCGACGCTGATTCTCGATCACGCCACGCGCCGCTTTGCGGAGTTGATGATGGAGGCCGCCGTCTCCAGCGCCCTGCGCGGCAAGACCATGAACGCAGCCGGCGAGGAACTGGCTGAGACCGTCACCGCGCCGCACGCCATGGCGCCAGCGGAGTTCAAATAGAGTGGGTCTGCAAATCAGCGAGTTTGCGCTGAAGAACGGAATTGTATGAGTGAATCAACTGAAAAGAATATTCCCGCCGAAAAGTTGGTGCGCGTCACTTTTCTGCCCGAGGGGAAGACGGTGGAGTTCGAGTTTGGCGCGCTGCCCTATGAGCATCACGGCAAGCCGATGTCGTTTCTCGATGTGGCGGAGAACCACGACATCTTTCTCGATCACGCCTGCGGCGGTGTCTGCGCCTGCTCCACCTGCCATGTCCTGATCAAAGCGGGCGAGAGCGGACTCACGCCGGCGGACGACGACGAATTGGACCGGCTGGACATGGCCGCCGATCAGCAATTGAATTCGCGGTTGGGATGCCAGGCGGTCATCACCCGGCCTGGCGACTATGTGGTTGAGATTCCCGCATGGAATCGCAACTACGTTACCGAAGGCAAGCCGATTGCATTGGCGGAAGAAAAGTAATAACTTCTAACTTCAATTCAGGAGAAGCAATGACTCTGCAGACGATTGTACGAAAGCCACGTTTGAAAGCTATCATCGGCAACCGGAATGTTACCGCTGTCGATGTGCGCGAGATACGCCTCGAACCCGGCCAGCAAGCAGGGCGGCATCTTCATCCATGCACGGTCGTTGGATATATCGCCGAAGGAACAGCTCTCTATCAACTTGAAGGAGAAGCCGTCCAGACGCTGCCTGCCGGCTCTGTCTTTCACGAACCGGCAGGTGAGGTGATGGCTAACTTCGGCAATGCCTCGGAGTCCGAGCCAATGACCTTTATTGCCTTTCATCTGTTGGATGGCGAGCAGGAATTATTCAAAATGCTCGATAACAACTAAGGAGCAGAACCATGCCGCGCGAGATTCTGTGGACCGACGCCGAGGAGATCGGCATTCAACTGCAAGAGAAGTATCCGGCCGTGGACCCGTTGACGGTGCGTTTTACTGATCTGCATCGCTTCGTGACGGAGTTGGCGGACTTTGCCGACGATCCGGAAAAGTCCAACGAGGCGCGTCTGGAGGCCATTCAGATGGCCTGGCATGAGGAGTTTGAGGACGCACGGGGATAAGACTCCGCACAGTTTTTAAAGGAACTCAACTGAAAAGCCACTTTGGCGAGCAGCATCCGCGAGACGCTGATCGGCCGTGATAAAGACATTGCCCTTTGGCGACTTTTCAAAGTAATCCAAAGCCGCTGCCAACTGCAGTGCATCGGCGGCGCGCAGCGGATAAAGCTCAAGCAGCGAATATGCTCGGGACAAAATGGTAGTGGAAGGGCCTATGGTATCCCAGATTGTTGCAAGAGCCTGCCCACGTTGCTTGCCAGCTAGAAATTGATCGCGGCTTATTTCGTTCATTCGCTCAAGACAAGTCAGTCCGCTCATGATTTCAACTGGCGTAGTCCACCATACGGCAATTCCATAGCCTGCATAGAGTATGTTTGCAGGAGCAGTTTGTTTCTGCAACACGCAAAGTGGGATGAGCGCGCTTGTGTCCCAAAAAGCGAAAGGCAAACTCATCGACTGTCCCGCTCCTCACGCCAGACCTGCTCCATCACCGATTGCGAGATCATCGGCCCCGGCGGCTCAGGCAAAACTTGCCCTTCAACGCGAGGCATTTTCGCCGGTGAGATGATGCCTTTGGCGATCAGACGTTGTCTGCGCTCGTCTTCGTGAGCAACCGGTCCGGGAGAGACCAGCCGTGCAACAGGCGTATTCCGGTCAAAGATCAGCACCTCCTCGCCATTCTTGACGTATCGGATGTGGGCGCTGAGTTTGGCCTTCAGTTCGCTGATCTTCGCGGTTCTCATAGGCTTATTATAGCGCAACATGACCAACTTGGTCATGTTCATCATCTCCACTCGTAATCCTCCCGCTCACTCCAGCCAAACGCGCCTTCAAAGTGCTGAAACGCCTTCTTTTCACCGGGTACCAGGTAAACGCTGAGCACGTCGAAGCGAACCGGTGGCGCAGTCTCCTGGGGCAACTGGCGAACATATTGGCGAGCCAGGCGGCGGAGTGTCGAGCGCTTGTGCGAGTCCACCGTGATCTCGGCCGGATTGGTGTCGCGGGCGGTGCGGGTCTTCACTTCGACAAAGCACAGCATCGGCCCTTGCCAGGCGATCAGGTCCACATCGCCCGGCAAATCGCCCGAAGACCAGCGCCGCGCCACCATGATGTAACCCTTGCGGCGCAGGTGGAAAAAGGCCGCGTTCTCGCCGTCGATACCAGTGGCCAGGTGGGCAGCCAGCTCTTCAGCATGGCCTCGTCGGCGCGTTACCCATTCCAGGTCGGCCAGCGCGCGCTCCTCGCAGCCGATCCGCATCTGCTCGAACCATCCCATGGCATTCCATTCTCTCGCCAGATGAGCGAAAGGCGCAAATCGGGCTTGCATGGAAGACGGGTGCAGAAAAGCGATCCCTGTCAGTCAGTCCCGAATTATTTCGTATGCAAGGCCGCGTCTACGCTGGCTCAGGCGAGTTGGTTTTCCTTTTCCGCCAGCGTGATCGCCTCCTCGAGAATGTCGAGGGCCACGGTGGCTTCCTGTTCGTTGACGATGAGCGGCGGGCAAAGCCGCAAAGTGGTTTCGCCGCAGCCCAGCACCATCAGGCCGCGCTCAAAAGCCAGGGTCTCCACGCGGTTGCGCAGGGCAGTGGCGGGTTCGCGAGTGGCCTTGTCCTTCACCAGCTCAATGCCGATCATCAGGCCGCGTCCGCGCACGTCGCCCACCAGCGGGTGAGTTTTCTTCCAGCCGTCGAGCCGCTCCAGCATCAGGCCTCCCACGCGGGCGGCATTCGCCATTCCTTCGCGCGACAGAATCTCCAGCGTGGCCAGCGCCGCGGCAATGGAAACCGGATTGCCGCCGAAGGTGGAGGCATGGGAGCCGGGAACCCAATCCATAATTTCCGCCCGGCTCATGCAAACGCTTAGCGGCATACCGCTGGCGATACCCTTGGCCATGCAAACGATGTCCGGCTCCACGCCCGTGTGCTCAATCGCCCACCACTTGCCGGTGCGGCCCGCGCCCGATTGCACCTCGTCGACCACCAGCAGAATGCCGTGCCGGTCGCAGATTCCCCGCAGCTCGCGCATGAAGTTGTCGGGAGCAACCACGTAACCGCCCTCGCCCTGAATCGGCTCGACAAAAATAGCAGCCACTTCTTCGGGCGGAAGAATCGTCTTGAAGAGCTTCTCTTCGATGTAGCGCGCGCAGCCCAGGCTGAAGGCTTCTTCTGCCTGCGCGCCGCCCGTGCAGCCGCGATAAGCGTATGGATAGCGTACATGCGTCACGCCGGGAACCAGGGGTGAAAAGCGCCTTTTCTGCTGCGGCTTGGAGGCGGTCAGCGACAACGCGCCCATGGTGCGCCCGTGGAAGGCGCCCAGAAATGCAATCACATTCTGGCGTCCCGTGTGGTAGCGCGCCAGCTTCAGAGCGCACTCAATGGCCTCGGCGCCGGAGTTGCCATAGAAGAACTTGTGCGGGCCGGGCATGGGGGCGATTGCGGATAATCTCTCAGCCAGGTCGGTGAGCGGCTCGTTGTAAAAATCCGTTCCGGAGATGTGGATCAGTTCAGCAGCCTGCTTCTGAATGGCGGCGACGACTTCGGGATGGCAGTGGCCGGTGGAGGCCACGGCGATGCCCGCCGCAAAATCGAGAAACTCATTGCCGTCCACGTCTTCCACGCGGATGCCGCGCCCGCGCTTGGCAACCAGCGGATAAGAGCGTGTGTAGCTGGGCGAGATCAGCCGGTCGTCGGCCTCCACAGCAGCCTTGGCCTTGGGTCCGGGCAGCGTACAAACGAGTTTGGGCCCGTATTGCGCATGCAATTCTTGCTTGGTCATCTTCTTGTCTCCTCGACGAATTCGGTTGTGCGGCTTTGCGGCATCCGTTCGATGCCCGGCCGCGGATCCCAAAGGGGTGGGATGGTCCACTGCTCATCGCCTGAGTGGCGAGATAGAGTTGGAGAGAATCTTCGGCAGGACTGACCTAATCGCCGCCGAAGAGGCTAGGTCGCGTGAGAGGCGGGAGTATGCGCAGGTAGCGCCGAGGGCAGAGGCCGAGCGCGCGCGACTGCGACCAGCGCCTGGTGGCCGGTACAAGCAGTCGTTGTGGGTTGCGCTTGTGCATGAAATCCCCGCTGCATTGAGAATAAAACATTTTCGCTCATGTTGTACAGCGAACCCGCGCCGCCCTGCCTCCGGGCATTAGCATGGAATCAACCTATGGCGAACTCTTCTCTACACCCTGCAAGGAAAACGGCCTCCACGGCCTCCATCGTGCTGTCCTTTGCCTGCGTGTACTTCTTCTGGGGTTCCACCTTTACGGCCATCCGCATCGGAGCGACTCAGATGCCCCCGCTGCTGCTGGCCGGCACGCGGTTTTTTATCGCTGGCGCGATTCTGCTTGCCTGGTGCCGCTGGCGCGGGTTGCGCCTGCTGTGGCCGCCCAGGACCATGCTGATCCTCGGCCTGGTTGGGTTTTTCCTGCTCAGCGTAAACAATGTAGCTCTGGTCTACGCGGAGAAGACTATCTCCAGCGGGCTGGCTTCGCTGTTGATGGCGTCGATTCCTCTCTTCGTGGCGCTGGCCGAGATGATGCTGCCCAGGGGCGAGCCGCTGTCAGTGCGCGGCTGGTTGGGCATCGTGCTGGGTTTTGCCGGCCTGGCCGCGCTGATGTGGCCCTCGCTGCGCACCGGCTTCGCCGGGGATTACACGCGCCTCGTGGCCATCGGCGTATTGCTGGCAGGAGCCTTGGCCTGGGCCGTGGGCAGCATCCTCTCGCGCCATGCGCGGCTGCCGGTCAACAGCTTTGTGGCCGCGGCCTGGCAGATGCTGATCGCCGGCGCATTCAGCACGCTGCTCGGAACCGCTCTCGGACAATGGCCCGACTTCCACGTGAATCTGGCTTCCGTCGGCTCGCAGGCCTGGCTTATCACCGGCGGTTCGCTCGTCGGCTACTCCGCCTTCATCTATTTACTGGAGCACGTGCCGGTGGCCAAGGTCTCCTCCTATTGCTATGTGAACCCGGTGGTCGCGGTGCTGCTGGGAATCGTTCTACTACACGAACGCCCGGAGCGAGCTGAGTTTGTTGGCATGGCAGCCATCGTGGTGGCAGTATTCGTGATGACTACCGCCAAGGTCAAAACCAAAGGCGCACCGGGAACCAGTGACTCACGGCTTGCCGAGGAAATGGAGCCGCCGCTGGCCGAGTGATTGTGCCGAGTGATTGTATTGAAAGGGCACGACTTCAGTCGTGCAATAGGAGTTGCATGAATCGATGTTTTGAAAGGGCATGACTTCAGTCGTGCCGCAAATGCAACAATAGAAATGTCGGGCTTTAGCCCCTGAGGGAAGGTTTTTCCGGAGGGAGGCGAGGGTTTCAACCCCCGCATGAAGCCAACAGTACGACAAGGAGATTTTCTGCAATGCTCAGACTTCTGCTTCAATGGCTCCTCAGCGCGGTTGCCCTGCTGGTTGTTTCCAATCTTGTGCCCGGTTTTGATGTGCGGGGTCTTGGGCCGGCGCTGATAGCGGCGCTAGTGATCGGCCTGCTCAACGCCACGGTGGGCTTCGTCCTAAAGGTCATCACCTTCCCCATCAGCATCCTCACCCTCGGCATTTTCCTGCTGGTCATCAACGGATTGATGATCCTGCTGGCATCGAACATCGTCCACGGCTTCCACGTGCGCGGCTTTGTTCCCGCCTTCTGGGGAGCGGTGGTGCTGGCTCTGCTGGGAATGCTCATCCGCATGGTCACCAAGGGAGCGTAAGCGCGGTAAAAATTCGATCTGGAGGGAGGCGAGGGTTTCAACCCCCGCATAATGCCAATAGGATGAACGCGGGCTTTAGCCCCGGAGGTATGCTTTTCGGGGTTATTCAAATTCATCAGATGTTTGATCGAAGCCCGGTGCCCCAGGTCACGCTTTTGGGATGTGGGATTCAGTAACATCAAATCGCCACCCGTAAAACGCGTTGCAATTATTTTTCCGCTGGCACTGTCCGAGCCACGGCCTTCTTTGCAGCCGTAGGCTTGCCGCGCAGAACCGGCTTCTTTACGGCAGTTTTGCCCGTCTCCGGGGTGGCTGTCGCCGGATGCGCCACGATTGGTCCGTTGAGCGTCTGCGGTGTGCGCATGGCTCCTGCGCTTGAAAATCCAGCTTGTCCAGTTTGTCCGGCTCCGCGCAGCGGAACCGCGATTGCGCTGGACGGCTGAGCCGACTGGAAGCGCGAAGAAACACTCCATCCGCCGCCGACCACCACGGCAACAATCGCCGCCGCAGCCGCCGCGCGCGCCAGATTCTGCATCCAGTCATTGTCCAGCCGCAGCGCCACAGGCCAGCGCAAAATCCGCGCCTTTGTCAACTCCGCCAATGCCGCAGTGCGCAATCCAGCCTGCACGCGCTCCTCAAGCCCTTCGGGTGCGGAGAGGCGAGCAATCAACCGTAGCGTCGCTTCCGCCGGACTCGACGCTTCATTCGCGAATTGATTCTGCTTTGAAATGTTCATAGCAAGCACCTGGTGTTCTGGTCCAATTGGGTTACAACAATAAAAGGCAAATGCAAAAACAACCGCAGGTCCTTCGACTTCGCTGCGCTCCGCTCAGGATGACAGCAGAATGGGGGCACGGGCCACTGACCACTGTTCACTGTTCATCGCAAACTCCTCGCATGGTCCAACAATCCGGCCATCAGGTTGCGCGCGCGAAACAATCTCGACCGTACGCTGGACTCGCTGATTCCCAACACGGAGGCAATCTCCACGCTGTTCAGCTCCTCGAAGGCCGAGAGCATCAGCACCTCTCGTTCCTTTGCGGGCAACTGCTCCACGCAGCCCAGCACATGCGCGTGATGTTGCGCCGCGGCAACGCGTTCCTCGGCACTCAACCCGCCGACTGGCAGCACGCGCGCCAACTCGGCCACGTCGTCGGTCTCCGGCCGGGTCTTCATGCGGCGCTTGCGATCCAGCACCACGTTCCACACAATGCGAATCAGCCAAACCCGCTGGTCGCGCACTTCCACCAGCGTCTCGCGGTGCCGCAGCACACGTACAAACGCCTCCTGCACAGCGTCTTCAGCGTCGGCCGCGTTGCGCAGCACGGAGTAAGCCACACGGTACAGCGTTCCGGCGTACTGGCTCACCAGCCCCGCAACCACGGCCTCTTCCGCGCGACGGCGGGCCTCGTCTTTCATAGTGGCAATTTCCATCCAACCTGAGAATACTGCCTGACCCGCGCTCCTAGTCCACAGACGCAATCCAGCGGCAAAATGCTCACATTCCGCGCCGTGCCATCCCCCGCGCCCCGGCCCCGCGCCCCGGCCAAAAAGAAAAAGGCTTGCGAAGCCATCGCTCCGCGAGCCTTTTCGTCAATCCATCGAGCCTCTTGCAGAATAACCAAGAAACCTGCATTCCATATTCATGCACCCCTTCGGGGCTTTGGTTTGTTCCGACGGCAAAACTAATGCTTGAACGGCCTACCCCCACCCGTACTTTGGACGCAAAGTCGTTGTTTTCTTGATGTTACAGACAGGGTTGCGCTGTAAAGTCGTCAAAACAAAGGAGTTATTTGCAAAGTCGTCCAGGATAAGGAGTTAGCGGCACATTTGGAGGACGATTGGAGAAAAAGCACCTGAGAATGATTGTGCTACAAGATGCCGAAATGATCTGCAAACATCTGTGCCTCTTGCAAGCCCTGACACTAGAAGCTGTTTCATAACCGAATGCTGACCGTCCTTGAGTTTTCCCTCAGGGGCTAAAGCCCGCGATTTTTCTGCCCTGTCAGCGGCACGGCTCAAGTTCACCCCATCGACGAAGACCTGTCGATGGGGACCCCGAAAAAGCCGTGCCCTTTCAAAACCAGGTTATGAAACAGCTTCTACTTGCACTCCTGTTTGAATTTTGCAAGTAGCTCCATCTGCCCTATTGCTTGCCGCCCAGCTTTTGCGTGGCAATCGAGCCGGCGGCGCCGTCCTTGTCAGCGTCCTTCACAGCGGCCCACAGCTTCCGCGCCTGCTCAGTCTTACCCTGCTCCGCATACAAGTCGGCCAGGTCAAGCTGCGCCACGGCGGCCGGCACCGTCTCCGACGGCTTTGCCGCCAGCCCGTTGTAAAGGGCAATCGCCTCGGCGTCGCGGTCCGCCTGGTGATAGAGGCCAGCCAGAGCCAGCTTGGCCAGGTTCGCCAAATTTCGGTCCCACGCCCCCGCCGCCGTCTTCAACTCCGTCTCGGCCGCGGCGTTGTTTCCCAGATCCTCATACGTGACGCCGGCAAAGTAGTGAGCCTTGGCGCCTTCCGCCAGCCACCCATACTGCCGTGCGACTGCAACAAACTGCTGATTAGCGGCCTTCGCTCTGTCGCCGGCGGCCGTGTACACACCGCTCATGGCCGGAGCGCCAGGCTGCGCCAGCGGAGCGTTGTAAGTGTCCAGCGCCGCGCCCATGGCGTCGTTGGCCTTGCCCGAGCTCCAATCCAAGTAAATCAATCCGGCCGTAACGGCCGCCACAACCACAACTGCAACCACTACCCAGCGCATCACGCCGGAACGATGACCGCTGACCCAGTTCATGCTGCTGGCGGTGGCCTTGGCAAAACGATCTTGTTTCAATGAATGACGGGTTTTTGTATCCACAGGTCTCTTTTTACCTTCTCTTTCAAACTTGCTCGCGGCTTAACAAGCGTCCAGCGCCGCAACTGCAACCCTATCAGTCTATCAGCGCGTGAACCGCGCCGTCCATCGGCCCTTGCGGTGACGAGGGCGTAGCGATACGCTAAGGCTATATGTATGAAGACTTCCAAGTAACCGACCGCTGGAGCGGCGACGAGCTTCTCTGCCGATGGAAGGGCACACTGGTAGCCATCGCCACGCGCCACGCCGACGCCGTCGATGTGCGCTTCGACGTCAACGGACGGGCGATGTGGATTGCCCTGCCGCTGGAGGCATGGGGACGTCATAAGTCATTGACAGGAAAGGTGATTACCGACCAGCTCGCCGCCCAGATCGCAGGCCGCTTCCTCAAGCAACTGGTCGAGGACGGCTATGACTCGCGGCGCGAAATCTACACCATGACCGTGGAAGAAGTTCTTGCGCATCTTGACCTTGTGGTCGCCGAAGCCAAAGCCCAGGGCTCCATGCCCACGCTGGTTAAAGGATAGAGATCAGGGGTCAGAGATCAGGGAACAGGATCCAGGAAACCGCGACGCCCGCCGCGCTAGCCGAAGCGGGCAGACGGCAGGCGCGCAATTTCAGTTGCGGCTCTCCATCGCCAGCTCGCGGAATTCGTCGAATCTGGACAAAAATCCCAGCGTCTCCAGGCAGGCGCGGTCTGGCTCCTTGATGGGGAGTCCGACGGAACCTTGCGGATGAGCTTCCAATTCGTGGGCCAGCAGGTCGGCTATATAAACGGCCGTAGTGCAATCGAGGCCGGAGTTTGGAGCGCGATCCGGATGATGGTGGTTGGCGATGGCCTCAACGGCCAGGTTGGGCAAGCCCCACAGGCCGAGCAGATAGGCTCCAATCTCGGCGTGCGAAGTACCCAGCAGCTCCTCTTCAGCCTGGAAAACCGCGCATCCTTTTTCGGCGGCGCTGGAGCGCGTGGAACAAAACTCGCCGGGCATGACGCTAGCCAGGATCAAACTACCAATATCGTGGAGGAGCGCGGCTACAACAACAACGTCGCGAGTTTTCTTGTCCACCGGGAGCGCGCCGGCAATTTGTGCCGCACTTTGCGCATGGCGTTGCAAGGACTCGCAAACGGACTGCGAAATACACTTGTTAGGGATAAAGGCCCGGAAAGCCTCCGACGCCAAGGCCAGGTTCTTGATGGTGTCCATGCCTAGATATCCGACCGCGCTCTGCAGGGTGTTGACTTTCTGCGCCAGCCCGAAGAACGCGCTGTTGACAAGCTGCAAAACTTTGGCCGACATGGCAACGTCTTGCTCAATGATGTGAGCCACTCTCTCAACGGGAGCTTCGGGGTCGGAAACTGTTCGAGTCAGCGACATGTAGGTAGCCGAGAGGGAAGGCAGCTCGCCGACCTTGCCGACGATGGTGCGAATCCCCGGCGCGCAGAGCAGGTCTTGCAGAGTGCACACCCGCTCGATGGTGGCAAGGAGTTGGGTTGCGTCGCATGGCTTGGCCAGAAAGCGGTGCGCCACGGGAACAGCGCGTGTGGCCATGGCGATTTCAGAATGTCCTGAGAGGATAATGCGCGCGGTGTTGGGATAGCGGTCGCGAATATGGCCCAACAGCGTGGCGCCATCCATGCCCGGCATGCGCATATCGGTGACGATCACGTCGAAGCTGCTCGCCTCACAGGCCTGCAAGGCGGCTTCTCCGCCGAGCGCAAACTGCATCTCCCAACGATTCCGCTGTGTGTAGAGCATACGGCGGATTCCGTCGAGAACCATGCTTTCATCGTCCACGAACAAGATGCGCTTCATGCGGCCACCTCCTGTATGGGGAGAGCCTTGCCATTGAGAGGAAGGCGAATGATAAAGGTAGTGCCTTTGCCTTCCTCGGTTTCAAAGTGAATGCTGCCGCCGTGTTTGTCAACGATTACCGAGCGCGCGATGGCCAGGCCCTGCCCGGTTCCTTTGCCAATTGCCTTGGTAGTGAAGAAGGGATCGAAGATACGGGATCGGGCTTTTTCGGGAATGCCCGTGCCGGTGTCCTGGATGAGAATTTCAGCCCACTCGGGGCAATTTCTGGTTTGCACCTTGATCTTTCCCATTTCCGGGCCGCCTTTTTTTACTACATCGGAAATGGCATGCGAGGCATTGACGATCAGGTTGAGAATCACCTGGTTGAATTCTCCGGGCAGGCAAGAGATCAGAGGCAGCGACGGATCGAATTCGGTTTCCAGGTCAGCCACGTATTTCCACTCGTTCCGCGCCACCGTAATCGTGCTGTTGATGGCGTGGTTCAAGTCAAGCGGAATCTTCTCTTTCGTATCCGGATGGGAGAACTCTTTCATGGCGCTGACAATCGTGGAGACGCGTGTGATGCCTTCGAGGGTCTGGTCGATGGCTTTGGGAATTTCCTCCATCAGATAGCCGGTGTCCACGCCTTTTACCGCCACCGCGACTTCCTGAATCGCTTTGCAGGACAAGGTATTGTCTTTGGCCGCTGACAGGAGCTTGTCGTAGTTCTCCAGAAGGCCCTTCAGGTCCAGAAAAGCGTCCTTCAGGAAGCGCACGTTGTCTCCGATGTACTGAGTTGGCGTATTGATCTCGTGCGCGATTCCGGCGGCAAGCTGGCCCACAGATTCCAGCTTTTGCGCCTGAAGAAGCTGTTCCCGCAAATGTTTACGCTCGGTAATATCTTCGCACATTCCTTCATAGCGGATAATCACGCCGTTCTCATGAATGGCGCGAACGCTCATGGTGAGCCATATCTTGCTGCCGTCCTTGCGAAGGCCCTCGCACTCAAAGTTCTGCACGGCTCCAAGTTTCTCCATGGACAGCTTGAATTCCTCGCTGCGTTTGGGGTCGGCATAAAACTGGTGGGTAATGTCGGAGATGCTGGCGATCATCTCCTCAGGGGAATCATAGCCGAAAGTAAAGGCCATCGAAGGGTTCACGCTGAGAAAGCGGCCCTCCGGGGTGCTCTGAAGGATGCCGACAACGGCCGTGTCGAAGATTCCTCGATACTTGAGTTCCGCCTCCCGGAGCGCGCCCTCCATCTTCTTCCGCTCGGTGATGTCTTCGCACATTCCTTCATAGCGGACCACCATACCCTTCTCACGAATGGCGCCTATGCTCATGGCGATCCAGACCTTGCTGCCATCTTTGCGACTGGCCTCGCATTCAAAGTTCTTCACGCCGCCGATTCTGTCCATCACCAGCATGAATTCAAACCCACGCTTGGGGTTGGCAAAGAAATGCTGCGACATATCGGTGATGCTGGCCGTCATTTCATCCGGGGAATCGTAGCCGAAAGTAAAAGCCATCGAAGGGTTCACGCTAAGAAAGCAGCCCTCCGGCGTGCTCTGAAAGATGCCGACAACGGCCTTGTCAAAGATTCCTCGGTACTTCTGTTCCGCCTCCCGCAGCGCAGCCTCCATCACTTTGCGTGCGGTGATGTCATGGCCTACGCCCGCTATGCCAATGATATGGCCATCGCTGTCAAGCAGCGGCACTTTTGTCGTCAAGATATGAACCACATTTCCCGCACTGTCCACATTCGTTTCTTCATGGTTATATAGAGGCTGTCCGGAACGAATCATCTCCTGTTCCTCTTCATAGAAGCCGCTGGCCACCTCCCGCGAGTAAAAATCGAAATCGGTTTTCCCCAGCAATTCTTCCGGCGTCTCCGCTCCCATCATGCGCGCCAAGTGAGGATTGGCAACCATAAACCTGCCTTGGGCGTCCTTCACGTAGATGTAGTCGGGAATGTTGTCGATCATAGCGCGCACCATCCTGCGCTCGTATTCCTGAGCTGAATGAGCCTGGCGCAAGACCTCATCTTCCCGTCTTTGAACGGTGGCCTTGATCAATGTGCGCGAACTGAAAAACAGAGCAACAATCACTCCGGCCAGCACCACGGCCTCCAGGATTGCCAGAATGCCAAACAACTCATTGGACAGATCCAGTTCGGCCCTGAAGTCGCTCGTCAGGTCGCTCTGCAATGTTTCCAATGCTGTATCAACCGCTTTATTCTCGCGCGATAAATCCGCCAGGTCTTGTTGTTTCGGCGGAATAGCGTTGACCGTCGCGGCTGCCGTGTACAACATTCTCGACCGCGCCTGCAGGCCTGTAACCCGATGCATCAGAGAGACGATCTGTTGATGCCGTCCGGAATTGAATGCCATGAACGCGCCGGCTCTGTCGAGAGACGCCACTACCGTGCCAGCCTCCCGATCGGCATTCGCGAGCGCCTCTTTTTCCTGCATCACAACGGCGTCGCTGTATTCGTGATTCATTCTTTCGAACGCTGTGCTCGCTCGCTGACTGTTGAGAGCTGCCGGGAAGACAGACAGGGATGCAATTCCGACATGTTTTCGCGCCGTGAACGCGGTCCACAGGATAATTGCCAGCAGCCCGACCGCCCCAAGCACAGCAACAGCGATACTGTTTTTAATGGGCCCGGAAAGTGAAATCCTGGACGCAGAAACTCTGCTTTGCATATCTTGCTTACCTTTCGGCAGGCGCTGGCAAGGTCGAGTAAACGCCCGTGTTTGCATTTACTTGGCCGTAAGCTCCGCCGATGCCGGTCAGGCGAACGCGGATTGCCAAACATGGCGCCTCGCTCGCGTGATTGCCAACCGCGCCTTTTGGTCTTGGCTGCCTGATTCATCGGCACAAAACGTGTTTTACTTGAGGGCGTAAGCCAAGCCAGCGTCAAACCTCCTCAATGGAATCTATGTACCTGATATTTTGGGAGCAGTGTGCCGATGATAGGATCATGTCCCGATACCGTTTCCCTGCCCATACCGGTGCGCAGGCGAAATGCTCAGGTAAGGAGTATGCAGTATGGCAGACAAAATCCTTTTCGTGGACGACGAACCCGCAGTTCTGGATGGCTACAGGCGCATGCTGCATCGGGAGTTCGAGGTGGACACAGCGGTGGGGGGGGAACGGGGTCTGATGTTGATTCACGATTGCGGGCCTTACTGCGTCGTAATTTCCGATATGCGGATGCCGGGCATGAACGGTGCGGAGTTTCTGTCTCAAGTACGCCAGAAAACGCCAGAGACCGTGAGAATGTTGCTGACCGGCTATACCGACATTAACGCGGCCATCGAAGCCGTGAATGAAGGCAACATATTCCGCTTTTTGACTAAGCCATGCATGAAGGAGACGCTTGTAGAGGCTATTCACATCGGCTTGGATCAGCACCGTTCGATCACGTCGGAGAAGCAACTTGCCGTCAAGGCCCAGATCATCGAAGAATCAACGAGCATAACCGCTGATATCTGCCAATGGGATAATTTTGAGGGCCCAACGGGTTTGCCGGGACCGACACAGGCCAGAAAACACCTCGTCCCGCTCTTTGGAGTGGACACCCTGAGCTATGCCGTACTGATTAAGCTATCGATGCTGCAAACCGTGGAGCAGCGATATGGGGAGGAGGCAGCCGGCGACTACCTTAACAACGCAGCCCAATTCCTGGTGCAGGCATTGCGGCCGGACGATAAGCTCTATCACTGGGACAGGGATGTTCTGATGGCGGTGGTGCGGCGAAATATCTCTCCCGGCGCCATGCGTATGGAGATTGATCGCCTGACACTTGCCAGCCGCGGACAAGTGATGAATGTGAATGGCAAGAGCGTCATGGTCGCCTGCCCAATTGACTTCGATCTGCTGCCGGTATCGCAGTTTTCAACATTGGAAGATATGCTCGCGGTATTCAATGCCAAGCCAATCGGAAAGATTTAGACCAGGGAACCGTCCCGACCCCGGCTAGCAGTCTGTCTTAGTGGGCCGATGACTGGGCAAGGTTGATTCGCGACGTCGCCGCGCTGAAATAGCTGAAGGAGAGCTGATCAGGCCGAATCGTGCCTTTCTATTCCCTATTCCATGGTCCCTGTTCTTTCCCCCTTCCCACAATGCGGTCCGGATGGCACAATGGATTATCAGTCATTAATTCAGCTTTTTGGGGCGGAGGGAGTTCTGCGATGGTAAGTCTTTCTGGAGTGGAGTCGGTGAAGGCTCTGGCGGCGGGGGAGCGGGTTCATGCCAACCTGTGTGCGGCTGAACTGGTGGAAAGGTCGCTGAAGCGCGGCGAGGGGCAATTGGCGGCCAACGGCGCGCTGGTGGCCGTGACCGGGGCGCGGACAGGGCGCAGTCCCAAAGACAAGTTCACCGTGGACGACGCGGTGACGCACGGCGTGGTGGATTGGGGCAAGGTGAACAAGCCGTTTGCGCCGGAGAAGTTTGGGGCGCTGCTGGAGCGGGTGGTGGAGCACCTGAAGGGCCGCGATCTGTTTGTGCAGGATTTGTATTGCGGGGCGGATGCGGCTTACCGGTTGCCGATCCGGGTGATCAGCGAGTATGCCTGGCACGCGCTGTTTGTGCGGGACCTGTTTGTGCGGCCTGAGGCGTCGGCGCTGGCCACTCATGCGCCGGAGTTTACGGTGGTGGCTGCGCCGGAGTTTCAGGCGGTGCCGGAGCGGGATGGAACGGCGACGACGGCGTTTATTCTGGCGGATTTTACGCGTAAGATCATTTTGATTGGCGGGACGAAGTACGCCGGAGAGATGAAGAAGTCGATCTTCGGCGTGATGAATTTTATTGTGCCGAATAAGGATGTGTTGCCCATGCACTGCTCGGCGAATGTGGGCGCGGACGGGGTGACGGCGCTGTTCTTCGGGCTCTCGGGCACGGGCAAGACGACGCTTTCGGCGGACCCGGCGCGGCGGCTGATCGGCGACGACGAGCATGGATGGGGACCGACGGGAATTTTCAATTTTGAAGGTGGCTGCTACGCCAAGTGCGTGGACCTGACCGAGGAGAAGGAGCCGCAAATCTTCCGCGCGATTCGCTTTGGATCAGTGCTGGAGAATGTGATTCTGGACGCGGATCGCAAGCCGGATTACTTCGACATTCATTTAACGGAGAATACGCGCGCGGCTTACCCGGTGGATTTCATTGAGAACGCGGTGATTCCGGGAGTGGGTGGGCATCCGCGGAATGTGATGTTCCTGGCGGCGGATGCGTTTGGCGTGCTGCCGCCGATTTCGCGGCTGACGCCGGAGCAGGCGATGTACCACTTTTTGTCGGGGTACACGGCGAAGCTGGCGGGGACCGAGACGGGCGTCAAGGATCCGGAGCCAGAGTTTTCGGCTTGCTTCGGCGCGCCGTTTTTGCCTCTCGCCCCGCGGTTTTATGCGGAGATGCTGGGCAAGCGGCTCACGCAACAAAAGGCTTCGTGCTGGCTGGTTAATACTGGTTGGTCCGGCGGGAAGTTTGGCGTGGGCAAGCGCATGAGTTTGAAGATTACGCGCGCACTGGTGAATGCGGCGCTGGACGGCAGGCTGGAGAAGATGGAGTTTGTCACCGAGCCGGCCTTCGGGCTGAGCATTCCGGTGAGCTGCCCTGATGTTCCGGCGGAGATACTGAATCCGCGCAACGCGTGGGCCGACAAGGCGGCTTACGATAAGACGGCTGCCGAGCTGGCTACACGCTTCGAGGCGAACTTCAAGCAGTTCGATGCTTCGGAGGCGATTCGCGCGGCGGGCCCCAAGGCTAAGTAAGAGCAGGTAAGACGAGAGGGGCTTCGATCAGGCGGTTGGACTGGTCGAAGCCCTTTTTGCGTGTGCTGGATTGATAAGAACTGACTTTCCTGGGGGCATTTCCAGCCGACAGCCTACAGACGTATACTGGAATAGTGCGTAACAGGTAGCATCCGCGCCGCTTGCGGAGCTGCACTGGAGAATCGTCATGAGTCTTATCCAGCTTCCCGCTCGGGAAACCTCTTCCACTGCGCAAAAAATCACCGCGCAAACTCTTCTCGATAGAAAACAAGCTCGCGAACCGATCACAGCGCTCACAGCCTACGACTATTGCACCGCGCGGATTGTCGACCAGGCCGGGATCGACATGATTCTGGTGGGCGACTCGTTGGGCATGGCGGTTCTCGGCTATGACAGCACACTGCCCGTCACCATGGATGAGATGCTGCACCACACGCGCGCCGTGCGCCGCGGTGTGCGCCACGCGTTGCTGGTAGCCGACATGCCCTTCGGCTCCTATCATGCTTCCACCGAGCAGGCCATCGGCAACGCGACGCGCTTCATCAAGGAGGCCGGCGCGGAGGCGGTGAAGATTGAAGGCGGCCGCAATCGCGCTGCCCTCGTCGCCGCGCTCACGCAGGTGGAGATTGCCGTCGTCGGCCACATCGGACTCACGCCGCAGTCGGTGCATCGCATGGGCTACCGCGCGCAGGGTAAAACCACCGCCGCCATCGACGAACTACTCGCCGACGCGCTGGCTCTCGAATCCGCTGGCGCCATCGCCATCGTGCTGGAGTGCGTACCGCGTGAGGTTGGCGGCCTGATCACCGCCGCGCTCGCCATTCCCACCATCGGCATCGGAGCCGGCCCGGAGTGCGACGGGCAGATCCTCGTCTTCCACGATCTGGTCAATCTCACCGGCGCAACCCCGGCCAAATTTGTCCGCCGCTATGCCGATGCGTCCACGCTCTTCAGCGAAGCCATCCAGCATTATGCGAGCGATGTTCGCGGCGGAGTCTTCCCCGCCGATGTCGAAAGCTACCACCTTCCCCGCGAAGCCAGCGCGGAGCTTCTAGCGCGCGAACCGCTAAAACGCAGCCGGTGATGAACTTTGTCAAAATTGATTTGCTCTTCAACTTTTTTTGGCTGGCTTTCTAAGCAGGTTTTGGTTAAGTCGTGATTGCGTTCAGCATTCCCTCAGGGGCTATAGTGTCTGCGTGAGAACTTCACAAAACACTTGATTTTCACAGTTGATTTGGGCGACAACAGTAGTATGTCGCGATTCAAGTTGTACAGTCCGGATCAGGCGTATTTGCTACCGCC
>Ga0224555_1001933_pt1 | contig 26147 bp, 24 predicted proteins | sample 714S23034metaG_FD_180687 | JGI IMG/M metagenome (GOLD analysis project Ga0224555, IMG submission 180687) | Peat soil microbial communities from Stordalen Mire, Sweden - 717 S2 30-34 | ecosystem: Environmental > Terrestrial > Soil > Wetlands > Peat | place: Sweden: Norrbotten County, Stordalen...
ATTTTGGGAAGTACCGCGAGACGCTGCTAGCGCTGGGAGTGCGCGACGAGATTTTTGCCGATCGCGAGGATGTCCGCGCCGCCGAGACGCTCAGGCGGCAGATTGAACAATGCGGCACAGCGCAGGCCGCGCCCGCCTGTCAGGTGGAGGTTCGCTATATCTATCAGGTTCTGCGCGGCTTTGCGCCCGAGCAGGTCTTTGCACAAACGCTGCTGGGATTTGAGACCGTCGAGGCAAGTATGGAGGCGCGCGAGCCAAGCTGGGTGGGCATCAACTTTGTCATGCCCGAGGACGGCTTCATTTCCATGCGCGATTACACGCTGCAGATGAAGATGCTGGACTATCTGCATTCGGTTTATCCCCAGGTGCATATCAGCCTGCACGCGGGCGAACTGGCTCCGGGTCTTGTGCCGCCAGAGGGACTGCGTTTTCACATTCGCCAGGCTGTCGAGCTGGGCCATGCCGAGCGCATCGGACACGGCGTGGACGTGATGTATGAGGACGATGCTGCCGGACTGCTGAAGGAGATGGCACGGAAACACGTGATGGTGGAGATCAATTTGAGTTCGAATGAGGGAATTCTGGGAGTGAAAGGCGCGGAGCATCCATTTCCGCTCTATCGCGCGGCTCACGTGCCGGTGGCGCTCTCGACCGATGACGAAGGGGTGAGCCGCATTGAGATTACCGGCGAATACGCGCGCGCCGCAATGGATTACCACCTGAGCTACCAGGATCTGAAGCAGTTGGCGCGCACAGGGATGGAGCACAACTTCCTGCCCGGCGCGAGTCTGTGGGCCGCGCCGGACACATTTACCGCCCCCGTCGCTGCGTGCAAGGCGCAGGTTCTCGGCGCCGACAAACCAGCCGCCGGGTGCAAGACGTTCCTCGACGGCAGCGAAAAGGCCGCCGCGCAGTGGGAGCTGGAGCGGAGGTTCCGGGCGTATGAAGCGAAGTTCTGAGGAGGATGCTGGTCAATGGACAATGAGCGCATCCGCGAGATTTGCCTGGCCCTGCCGCACACGGCGGAGACGCTGAACTGGGGGCATGTCCTTGTCTATTGGGTGGGCGACCGGGCGATTGGCGGCAAGATGTTTGCCCTGACCAACGCCGACGGCGGGCAGGATGTTGTTCTCTCGTTCCATTGCGGGGCCGAGCGCTACCACGAACTGTTGGAGAACGAGGGAATCTGCCCGGCGCCGCATCTGGCCAGAGCGTTTTGGGTCGCGCTGGAGCGGTGGGACGCGCTCAAGGCGCGCGAGATTGAAGAGGAACTCCGCTGCGCTCATGCGCTGATTTACGAAAAGCTGCCGAAGAAGACCAAGGCTGCGCTGGCGCTGCCGGAGAAAGAGCGCGAACGCCTGATTCGTAAACAAAAGAAGCTGCTGGCGGCGCGGGGCGGGAACTGATCGCGGCGGTCTTTCGTATCAGTAGGATAGATCGCGACGGAGGAGAACCGCGCGCAGGGAGGCGACGAAGCCATGATGAAGTTTCTGCTGTGGTGCATTCTGCTGGTGCTGTGCTGGCCGCTGGCGCTCGTGGCGCTGGTGCTCTATCCGCTGGTTTGGCTGCTACTGCTCCCGTTTCGCGTGGTTGGAATTGCGGTGGGCGGCGCGCTGGAGCTGGTGAGCGCCGTGATCTTCTTGCCGGTGCGGTTGATTCGCGCTATTTGAGCCATCTAATCTGCGGCGACCCGGCGACGGTTCACTGTTGGTGCGCCGCTTGCTGTCCTGTTCCGTGCAAGCCGTAAGCCAGCCTATCTCGACATACGGGCGGAAGATGCTTTAGCGTGGAGCCATATGACAGGTGTATCTCTGGTTTTAGACGGGAAAGTTGCGCTCATCAGCGGCGGTTCGCGCGGCATTGGCGCGGAGACGGTGCGGCTGTTTTGCGAGGCAGGGGCGCGGGTGGCATTCAGCTATCGAGAGGCGCGGGTGCAGGCCGAGGCGCTGGCGGAAGAGTGCGGCGGCACGGGCCCAGGTCGAGGGAGGTGCGTGGCCATACAGCAAGAACTGCATACACCCAGCGACGGCCGTGCTCTGGTGGCTGCGGCGGTGCGCGCCTTTGGCCGGCTGGACATTCTGGTGGCGAATCACGGCATATGGCCGGCTACCGATGCGCCTATCGCGCAAATGACCGAGAGCCAATGGCGGCAGACCCTGGCAGTCAATCTGGACGCCGTTTTTGGGATGGTGCAGGCCGCAGTGGGCCAGATGGAGGGCCAACCGCGGCTGGCCGGCGAGGCCAGAGGCCACATCGTTCTGATCAGCTCGACCGCAGGGCAACGCGGCGAGGCTAACCATGCCGACTACGCCGTTTCCAAAGGGGCGCTGATCAGCCTTACCAAGAGCTTGTCGAGCGAGCTTGCGCCCAAAGGGATTTACGTGAACTGCGTGGCGCCGGGCTGGGTGAGCACCGAGATGTCGGCAGCGGCGCTGGGCCACCCCAAGCGGGGCGCGAAGATCGCCGCGGAGATTCCGGTGGGCCGGGCGGCCAGCCCACGGGAGATTGCCGGGCCGGTACTGTTTCTGTGTACGCCGCTGGCAGGATTCATCTCCGGCGAGGTGCTCAACGTCAACGGCGGCGCGGTATTGGTTGGATAGAGCAAATTTCCTAAGTGGAGGAGGAAGTGTTCCCTCAAGGGCCAAAGCCCGCATTTTTTGTTACATTTACGGTACGACTGAAGTCGTGCCCTTTCAAGACAGCTCTACACCAAAAGTGAATTTGCTCTAAGTGGAGAAGAGACCAATGCGCAGATTTTTGCCGGCGGCGTTGGGTTTGATTCTGGCTGCCGTGCCGCTGGCCGCGCGAGCGCAGACGGTCTCTGATGCCGGACCAAAGAATGCAACACAAGCGCGCGCGACATTGGACGCGATGGTGCAAGCGCTGGGTGGTCAAGCATGGCTCAATGTGAAAAACCAGATGCGGCAGGGGAACGTGGCCGCCTTCTTTCATGGCGAGCCTTCGGGCGGTACTACAGAATATTGGGAGTGCCACGCCTGGCCCAACCATGACCGCATCGAGTACTCCAGGCATCGCGACGTTGTGCAGTTTTACATTGGACAAGCGGGTACTGAGGTGACTTACAAAGGCAAGGCACCGTTGCCCCAGGAGCAGGTGGACGACTTTCTGCGCCGACGCGAGCACTCGATTGAGACCGTCGTCAGGCTGTGGTTCAACGATCCCCATACAATTCTGATTTACGAGGGGCAGCGGCTGGTTGAGCGCCATCTGGCCGACCAGGTTACGCTGATCTCCGGCGCGAATGAGGCCGTGACGATTCTGATGGACGCGGAGAGCCACTTGCCGCTGCGCCGCAGCTTCGAGTGGCGCGACCCGGTTTACAAGGACATGAACCTGGATGCGGAGGAGTACGACAACTACCACACGATCGACGGTTTTCCCACGCCGTTTACCATCACACGCTACAAGAACGGCGACATAACGCGACAGTACTTTCTGGTTCACGTGACATACAACGAGGATTTGCCGGCGGATTTCTGGAGCGTGGACGCGGCTGAGGGGCGCATCAAGAAATAGCCACAGGTTCACAGGCAAAACGGAAGAATCAAAAACCGAATATGCGCGCTTGTGGAAAAACCGGGGCAGGGGGTAGGGGGTATGGTTGTGCCGCTTATGGATTCCGCGAATGGTGAGGGGGTACGCACTCATTTCTTTTCTCTACCAATGTGCGCCGAGGGAGAGTAATTATCTACAACCACCTGCGATGGGGCCAACTGCCTTTGGCGAGGAGAGCTATCAATGTTGGTCACCCACTCTTGTTTGTTGCAAGCGAGTCTGTCGATCGTGTTGCCATGCTGCAGGGTGCGGGGGCTATCAGTGATGCTGTGGCGGCCAATATTCAAGGTGCTCTTCCTTGTGTTTCGCGGCAGCCGAATTTGCCGGAACAGACAACTTTGCCCAGTTTTCAGCCAGCAAGATATGAAACTCCTCGGCCGGGACGGGGTGTCCAAAGAGCCAACCCTGGCCGTACATGTGCTGCGTGGGCTGGAAGAAGTAATTTTGCTGCTGAGCGGTTTCTATCCCTTCCACGATCACTTCCAAGCCGAGCGATTTGGCCATTGCCAGAATCTGCGGAAGAATGGCCACGGATACTGCTTCAGTGCCAATAACCTGCGTGAAGGCCTTGTCGATCTTGATGGTATCAACTGAAATATACAGAAGGTACGACAGGTTCGAATATCCGGTGCCGAAGTCGTCGATATGGATGCTGTGGCCCCTAGACCGCAGGTTACGGATCGTCTCCATCGGCTCCTCGCGACTAGCGGTTGAGCTTTCGGTGATCTCAATCGCCAGGCTTTTGGGCTGGACCTTCGCCTGCTTGAGAGAGCCATCCAGCATGGGCAGAAACTCGGGGTCACTAAGGTCCATCGCGGTCACGTTGACACTGAGACGAAAGTCCGGATGCTGGCGGAGCGTTTCTGCAAAGTCACGCAAAGCGCGCCGTACCACCAGCCTCGTGATTTCCCCAACAAAGCCGTGATCCTCGGCGATCCTGATGAAGACATCGGGGCTGACCTCATTGCCCTCTTCATCGGTCCAGCGCGCCAACGTTTCCGCCCCCACGATGCGCTCGTTGACTAGGCTCACGATGGGCTGATAGACCACCTGCAGCTTGTTGCGCGCCACGGCCCGGCGAAGCTGCTGACACGTGTCCTTGCTGCGGTGGTACACGGATGAAAATGCCATACCGAGGAGAAAGCCGAACAGGCCTCCCACCGCCGTACATCCGGCAATCGCGCTGCTTTCGCCATGCAATGCCTCGGTAACAGAAGTGGAAGCGGTCACGCAACTGGAGTGAAGAATCGAACACCGCGTCGAATAGAGCACGTGTCCCATGCGGACCGTCCCGTCTGTGGTCAGATTCGGCACATTGCCTTTTTGGGGGTAGCCTGCCGGCAGGCCGGATTGCTTGCTGGCAGATTCATCCATGTTGGTAATGAGACGCATGGGAACGGGTCCAAGACTGGCGGGAAGGTAGGAGCCAAATACAACGAAAGCGTTGCCCTTTTGCAGGCCGGTTCTCTTGAGGCTGTCTCCTCGGATGGGGACAAGATTGTTGTAGGCGATGGTTCCGTCCTGCTCGGGAGAATTCGGCTTGAATTGCCCAATGGGCCACATCGGGCGACCAGCGGTGGCAGAACAGTCGATCTTTCCAGCGTGGATGCGCCCGGCATCTTTCAGGTATATAGAACGGAAGACGAGCTCCCGAAAATAGGCGATTTCTGCGTCTGAGCAGAAGGGATACCTTGAATGCTTCATGACATCCAGCAGGTTCCGCGCTTCCACAAAGGAAGCATCACCCTGCACTTCTATCAGCTTTGAGTACTGATTCAGCCAATTTTCGGCGAGTAGGACAGCAAGGACACAGCCCAACAGATAGCCGGCAGCTATTCCACAAGCCGTCATTATTACTGTGGCCGCCCGGGCGACCAGAACACGCCGCCAAAAATTGCGCATGACTTAAATGTCCGGCACAGTTCTACGACTTAAATAACTCTGGATACAATTTGCTTTCATGAAGGATATTACTCCTTTGGACAAAGTGCGGCTTTGTTGACGACCTCACACGCGGCTTCGTCTTGTTGCAACCGCCTCAAGATGCAAAAACCCCGCGCAGCTTAAGCTTAACCCGGATATAGGAAGTTACGATTTCTCCGCACCAAGGATGTCAACAGAACGGGATGATTTCTGATAACTTCAGATTCGACATTTTAGTCCGGATGCGGCTCAGATTGGTACCGTAAAAGTCCGAAGCCGCCGGGGAGGGTTCTGGATTGACTTAATATCGTCTATCCGCTCAGAGGGCGTTACGAGGCAGGTTTCAATTTTTCTATATGCCTGCGGCGGAAGCGGCGGATTGAAGATGCCACTACCCCTTTCCGGCCTTCAAGGCAGGGGGGCGAGCGCCGATTTATAATCCAAAGGAGCGCGGGGCGACTACGCCGGCCGCTCTTTGGAGACTTGCATGACATTTGATATCCAGGAGATCCTGGGTCTGCTTCCTCACCGCTACCCGTTTCTGTTGATAGACAGAGTGGTCGAATTCGAGCGCGGCAAGCGCCTGGTGGCCATCAAGAATGTGACCTTCAACGAGCCCTTTTTTCAGGGCCACTTTCCCGACTATCCGATTATGCCGGGCGTGCTGGTGATTGAGGCGATGGCGCAGGCCGGGGCGATCATCATGCTGAACGAGATACCAGACCGCGATAAGAAGCTGGCGGTATTCACGGGCATTGAGCGGGCCAAGTTCCGCCGCCCGGTGACTCCGGGCGATCAATTGCGCATCGAGGTGAACGTGCTGGCGTTCAAGAGCCGCCTGGGACGCATGGAGGCAAGCGCTTTTGTGGAGGGCAAGCTGGCCTGTCAGGCCACGCTAACCTGTTCGATTGTGCCAAGGGTGCGCGAGGCTGCTCCGGCAGCGAGCGAAGCTCAACAAGAGGCGGCGGAGTGAGCGTTCATCCAAGTGCTGTTATCGCTGCCGGCGCGGTGGTTCCTGTTTCGTGCAGCGTGGGGCCGTTTTGCACTATCGGTCCCGAGGTGGTGCTGGGCGAGGATTGCACGCTTATCTCCCACGTGGTGCTGGACGGACGGACACGCATCGGCGCGCGCAATACGTTTCATCCGTTTTGCGCGGTAGGCATTGCTCCGCAGGATTTGAAGTATGGCGGCGAGCCGACCGCGCTGGAGATTGGCGACGGCAACACGATTCGTGAGAATGTGACCATCAGCCGCGGCACCACGGGCGGCGGCGGCGTAACGCGCCTGGGGTCGAATTGTTTGCTGATGGCAGGCACGCATATCGGCCACGACAGCCAGGTGGGCAGCCATTGCATTCTGGCCAACTGCGCCACGCTGGCGGGGCACGTTGTCATCGAGGACTACGCTACCGTGGGTGCATTCTGCCCGGTGCATCAACACTGCATTGTGGGCAAGTATGCGTTTATCGGCGGCGGGACAATAGTAACCCAAGATGTCCTGCCGTTTTCGCTGACCTCGTCCAAGCGGGAGAACAAGGCCTTCGGGATTAATAAAATTGGACTGGCGCGGCGGGGGTTTTCGCCGGAGAGGCTGCAGGTGCTGCAGAAGGCTTTTCGGCTGCTACTGGCCGCCAAACTGAACACCACACAGGCTCTGGAGAAGGTCAAGGAGCTGGAGGGTGAGGACGCGGCGCTGCTGGCGGCTTTTATCGAACGCAGCGAGCGCGGGGTGATCAAGTAGCCATGAAACTGGGCCTGATTGCCGGCAACGGGCGGTTTCCGTTTCTGCTGCTGGATGCAGCGCGGGCGCAAGGAGTGGCCGTGGTGGTGGCGGCTATCCGCGAGGAGACCGATGCGGAGATCGACCGGCGCGCGGCCGCGGACAGCGGCATCAGCGTCCATTGGCTTTCATTGGGCGAGTTGTCGCGGCTGATCGAACTCTTCCGCAAGGAAGGCGTGGAGAAGGCCGTGATGGCCGGCCAGGTGAAGCACAAGCAGATTTTCTCGAGCATCAGGCCCGATTGGCGGCTGGCCAAGTTGCTGATGAGCTTGCCGATCCGCTCGACAGACAGGCTGCTGGGAGCGGTGGCCAAGGTGCTGGGCGACGAGGGCATCGAGCTGGTCAGCTCGACCGCGTTTCTTGAGCCGCTGCTGGCGCAGGAGGGCGTGCTGACGGAACGCGCGCCGGATGAGGACGAGCGCAGGAACATCGAGTATGGATTGAGCGTGGCGCGCGCGGTGGCCGGATTTGATATCGGGCAGACCGTGGTGGTGGCCGCGCAGGCCTGCGTCGCGGTGGAAGCGATGGAAGGCACCGATGCGGCGATCGAGAGGGCCGGGGTGCTGATGCGGTCGCTGGAAGAAGACGCTTCGACGCTGGAGCGGCGGCTGACCGTGGTGAAGGTGGCTAAGCCGAATCAGGATATGCGCTTCGATGTGCCGGTCATCGGCATGGCGACGGTCGAGGCCATGATCCGCGCAGGAGCCAGTTGCCTTTCTGTCGAGGCCGGCCGCACACTGCTGTTTGACCGCGATGCGCTCGTCAAGAGAGCCTGCGAGGCGGGGATTGCGATCGTGGGCACGGCGCGCTGAAGCTCATGGTTCGACCCAATAAAGAGCCTGCAAAAGACCATATATAGGCGGAACTATCCCACCTTAGGCGCAATGAAACTGCGCTGAATGTGGGGCACCCAGCGATTGTCGTCTAACCGCTCTGGCCCGGATTGCGAAAACTCTCTGCGTCCTGTTCAACTCCTTCACCATCCAACCGTCTGGAGGTTCCCCGTGAGAATATCCCTTCTCCTTATCCTCGTTGCGGTCCTGGCGGTCGCGGTTGCGTTGACCACTGTCCACGCCGCGGACGATTCGATACCCGCCGTGGGACAGGTTGCGCCCACTTTCACCCTTCCCTCGCAGGACGGCTCCGAAATTTCACTCGACAGTTTTCGCGGCAAGTGGGTGGTGCTCTACTTCTATCCCAAGGACATGACTTCGGGCTGCACGATCGAGGCGCACAATTTTCAGCGCGATCAGGCGAAATTTGACGCGGTCGGCGCGGTAGTTCTTGGCGTGAGCGTGGATACGCCGGACAGCCACAAACAGTTCTGCACCAAGGAAGGGCTGACCTTCCGGCTGCTGGCCGACCCGGAGCACAAGGTGGTGGACGCATACGGCTCGCTGGGCAGCTTCATGGGCATGACGATCGCCAACCGCAACACCTTCCTCATTGACCCGCAGGGCAAGATTGCTAAGGTATGGACGAAGGTGCAGGTGCAGCACCACTCCGAGGAAGTGCTGGCGGCGATAGACGAATTGAAAAAGCAGGCAAGCTGAGAGCAGACGCAAAAAAGCCCGGCATAAGCCGGGCCTTTTTGCTTGCCTTGTACTTCATGTTGCCGCTGCTACTTGGTTGCCTTCTTTGCAGGGGCCTTTTTCTTTTTCGCAACTGCCTTCTTGGCAACTGCCTTCTTCGCCGGAGCCTTCTTGGCAACTGCCTTCTTTGCAACTGCCTTCTTGGCGGGCGCCTTCTTTGCTGCTTTCTTAACGGCCAACTTATTACCTCGTTTGGTGATTTTTTTGGCGCTCTTGCCAGCCGCGGCCTTCTTGGCCACAGCCTTTCCGCCCTTCGCGCCAGTCTTGCTCTTCTTTGCGGCGGATTTCTTTGCGGCCTTCTTGGCCACAACTTTTTTCGCAGCTGCCTTTTTGGCTACGGCTTTCTTGGCTTTCTTTGCCGGCGCCTTCTTGACCGCGGCCTTCTTAGCCGGGGCTTTTTTGGCAGCTTTCTTTGCGAGAGCTTTTTTCTTCACGGCCTTTTTGACGGCCGGTTTTGAAATGGGTTCCTCCACGACTATGGCTACTATCTCTTCAGCCACTCCCTCGTCGTCGTCCGAGGAGGTGAGCACGCTGGAAGTTTCAAACTCTTCATCCTCTTCTTCAAAGTCGTCGTGATCGGACTCAAACTCTGGCGGCGTGGCATTCGCTCCGCCGTCGCTCATTGCGTACATCCTGAAGACTTCTTCCATCCCATTGCCTCCAGCGGCTTGCCGCTGCACTTGTTTTGCAACTTCATTTTCACGCAGCGGAAAAACCACACTCCGCTCACGGAAGTAATCCTAGCAATAGATTGCACGCAAACACAAGCACTTGACAAGTACGAAATGAGGTTCCGTGCAATTTATTTTGCCGAGTGAGTTTTGGAGTGGACGACAGGTTTCTTCACGGAAGGCTTTCCTGCGCCTGTTGTTCTGCTCTTCTTCGCGCCGGAAACTGTGCCAGAGTGTTTTGCGGGCGCATGTTTCGCTGGAGGAGCGGCGCTCCTCTTTCGCGCGGCGTGAGCGGCAGACTTTGCGGCTGCGCCCTTTGGCGGCGCGGTGTTGCGCTCATGCGCGGTTGATTGAGAGCCTCCGGCGCGATGCTTGCGCGATGCCATGTGCGGCGCACTCGCCGGATCAGCTACATGCAGCCGCTGGCCCGGCTGCACTTTGATCCCGGTGATCTTGTTCCAGCGGCGCAACTGGCTCAGCGAGACGCCGAAGCGGTCGGAGATGGTCACCAGCGTCTCGCCCTTGCGCACGGTGTAAAGCTGTGTGCGCGCCGAGGGCGGGGCGGACGGCGCCACCGGCACGACCAGCGCCTCGACTCCTTCGATGCCATCGGTGGAGCGCAGTTGATTGGCCGCGGCCAGCGCCTCGACGGTGACGCGATACTCGCGCGCCACCGTGGCCAGCGTATCCTCGGGCGTCACGCGATGGTAGCGCCACGCGTTGCGCTTGGCTTCGGGAATGACAGCGATGCGCTGCACGAAGACGGTCGCCATGCCTCCCGGCAGATGCAGATCGAACGATGTGTCGGGCGGCGTGACGAGCCGCAGCAGGCTGGGGTTCAACGCCATCAGTTCATCCACCGGCGCCGCGACGAGGTCCGACACCAGGCGCAGATCCACTGGGTAGTTGATGGTCACGGTGTCGGTGAGCACAGGCGGATCGAGCGTGACATCGTCGAAGCCATATTGCGTGGGATGATTGGCGATGATGATGGCCGCGAGGATCTCCGGAACATAGCCGCTGGTTTCCTTGGGCAGTTCGCCGCGTTTGTAGAGCTCCCAGAAATCGGCATAGCCGGTCTTCTCAACGGCGTGCTGCACACGGCCTGTGCCCCAGTTGTAGCCGGCCATGGAGAGATACCAATCGCCCAGTTGGTTATAAATGAACTTCATGTAGCGGGCGTAGGCGCGCGTGGATTTCTCCGGATCGAAGCGCTCGTCCACGTAAGGCGTGCGCGCCAGTCCGTAGAATTTGTCGTTGGGCATGAACTGCCACATACCGCCAGCGTGCGAGTGGCGATTAAGAGCGCGCGGATTGAAGCCCGACTCGGCCACCGCCAGATAGATCAAGTCCTGCGGCACGCCCTCTTCGGCCATCACCCGCTGGATCATCGCCTTGTAGCGGCCGCCGCGCTCGAAGGAGTGGAGCAGCGTGTTGTGGCCCTTCTTCGTGTTGGCAAAGAAATTGATGTAGGTGGCCACATAGTCGTTCACGACCAGCGGCAGATCGGAGTTGGTTGTGGCCAGATCGGCTCTGGCTTTGGCCACCAGTTTGGGGTCAACAACGAAGGTCACGTCTTCGGCGGCCTCGGCCGGCGTGGGCTCATCTTTGGGCACAAATCCATTGCCCTGCTTGAGAGCGTCCATCTCGAGCGCGCTCACGCCGTCCACAATGCGGTCGAACTCCTCCTGCAACTGGGCATCGCTTCTGATGTCGATGCCGGAGGTGAGCATGAGGTCGACGGCGCGATCAAACTCCTGTTTGGCCTCAACCAATCGCCCTTTGTGATAGTCGGCCTCGCCGCGGGCGTAGGCGTCCTCCACCTGCTGGATGAGCACGCGTACCCGCTGTTGCTCACGGGTAAGCGCGGGCGGCACGGAAGCGGGGGCGAGCGGGGCTTGCGCAACTGGCACAAGGGCGGGCGCTGTGGACTGTGGCCCCGCAACGTTGCGAGCGCTTGTGGAAGCTGTCTGCTGGCAGCCTGCCAGCGAGAGAGCTAGCAGCGCGCAACTGAAAAATCGATAGCGGATCTTGCCAATATGCATGATGAATACAGTCGCACCGCCGCTGAAAGGCCACGTAAGGCGCTATGCCGATGATAAGCTATGCCATGGAGGCATGCGCGCGGAACGGCGCGAAAAGCCTCTTTCGCCTACCCCATGGATGCACGCTTCCTAAGAAATTTTGCGATCATCGCCCACATCGACCACGGCAAGTCGACGCTGAGCGACCGTCTGCTGGAGTTGACTGGCTCAGTGACGGGACGCGAGATGCAGGCACAGATTCTGGACGATATGGATCTGGAGCGGGAGCGCGGCATCACCATCAAGGCGCACGCCGTGCGCATGATGTACAAGGCGCACGACGGCAACACCTACCAACTGAACCTGATCGACACGCCGGGGCACGTGGACTTCAGCTACGAGGTTTCGCGGTCGCTGGCCTCGTGCGAGGGCGCGCTGCTGGTGGTGGACGCCAGCCAGGGCGTGGAGGCGCAGACCCTGGCCAACGCTTATCTGGCTATCAACCACGGCCTGGAAATCATTCCGGTCATCAATAAGATTGATCTTCCATCGGCGGATATCGTGCGCACCCAGGAGGCTATCGAGAAGGCAGTTGGGCTGGACGCGACCGACGCCATCCCGGTGAGCGCCAAGACCGGCCAGGGCGTTGACGATGTGCTGGAAGCGATTGTCCATCGGTTGCCGCCGCCCACGGGCGACCCCGACGCGCCGCTGCAGGCGCTGATCTTCGACTCCTGGTTTGACGCCTATCGCGGCGTCATCGTGCTGGTGCGCGTGATGCAGGGCACGATGCGCAAGGGACAGCGCATTCGCCTCATGTCGAACGGGAAGGCTTTTGAAGTTGAATCCATGGGCGTGCTGATGCCCAAGCCGGTGGAGATCGGCGAACTCCTCGCCGGCGAGGTGGGCTTTTTTGCCGCCACTATCAAGACTGTCAGCGATACAAAGATCGGCGACACCGTCACCGACGACACAAGGCCGGCCGCGGCGCAATTGCCCGGCTTTGAAGACATCAAGCCTATGGTCTTCGCCGGTCTGTATACCGTGGACTCGCATGAGCACACGCTGCTGCGCGACGCGCTGGAGAAACTGCGGCTCAACGACTCGTCGTTCTTTTTCGAGCCGGAAAGCTCGGTCGCACTGGGCTTTGGCTTCCGCTGCGGCTTTCTCGGCCTGCTGCACATGGAGATCATCCAGGAGCGGCTGGAGCGCGAGTACGAACTGGACCTGATCACCACCGCGCCCGGCGTGCGTTATCACATCACGCTGACCGACGGCAGCGTGATGGAGGTGGACAATCCCTCGCGCTGGCCGGATCCCACGAACATCGAATCGATTCGCGAGCCGGTGATCACGGCGAAAATTCTCACCAATGAAGAATATGTCGGCGGCATTTTCAAGCTGGTGGAGGAAAAGCGCGGCAAGCAGTTGAACTTCGAATACGTCACGGGCACGCGCGTGCTGCTGACCTACGAGCTGCCGCTCAACGAGATCGTTCTCGACTTCTACGACCGCCTCAAGTCCATCTCCCGCGGCTATGCGTCGCTGGACTATCAACTGGCGGGCGAGTGGGAGTCGCCCATGGTGAAGCTGGACATTCTGGTCTCTGGCGAGCCGGTGGACGCCCTCTCCATCATCGTCCACAAGGACTTTGCCTACGAGCGGGGCAGGGCGCTGGTCTCGAAGATGCGCGAATTGATCCCCCGGCAGCAGTTTGAGGTTGCAATTCAGGCCGCGATAGGCGCCAAGGTTATCTCCCGCGAGACGGTGAGCCCGCTGCGCAAGAATGTGCTGGCCAAGTGCTACGGCGGCGACATCAGCCGCAAGCGCAAGTTATTGGAAAAACAGAAGGAAGGCAAGAAACGGATGAAGCGGATCGGCAAGGTGGACATCCCGCAGGAAGCCTTCCTGGCGGTGCTGCGAATCGGTGAAGACGCGCAAAAGTAAGCACAAGTTTGTGATCCAATTCACAATTTGTTCATGGGGATTTGTGGATAACACCGGCAAGTCCGCGTGGAAGTCGCCGTTGCAGTCAACTGCCCATGAAATCGTGCACCCTCTTGATACTGATTGATAAATAAGGAGTTGCATTACATATCAGAAAAGAACAACCTTTGGCAAGAGGAGAATTCTGAATTTTAACGCTGGATTCACGGAAGTAATCCACAGAATTTTCCACAGGAAAGTGTTTAGAAGTGCACATACTTACATGGTCTGGCGCGCAACCGTTTCGGCGCTCTGGAGAATTATGAGTAAACAGCAAAAGCCCCGCATCGCGGGGCTTTTGTGATGGTCTTATTTCTGCGAAGCCTTTAGCGTCCGACGGGCGGCTTGGCGGTCGGCCTGGCGGGTTCCGGAGCCCCGGGCGGCGGAGCAGGGACGCCCGACTTCAGGTTATAGGCGTCGATGATCTGCTTGGTGATGTTGGTGGACTCGCTGGCATAGAGCACGGGATTCTGCTGCTGTGCAACGTCCAGCACAAGCGTGTATCCATGCTGCTGCGAGTAGCCGGCAAGAACGTCATAAACCTTGGAGGCGAGGCCGTTGTAAAGCTCCTGCATCTCCGCCTGGAAGTCGTTTTGCGCGTCTTCGGCGTCACGCTGCAACAGCTTCTTCTTGTCGTCAATCGCCTTGGCGCGGGACTGCTGTTCTGCGGGGCTCAGCTTGTCGCCCTGGGCCTGGAGCTGTTTGGTCAGGTTATCGACCTCATCGCTCAGAACCTTGAGTTGCTGGCGCTTGGGATCGTACTTCTTTTGCAGGTCGGCGAAGTTGCGCTGGCCTTCGTTGGTTTGGGCCACGGCCACCTGGAAGGCGATGACGGCAATCTTGGCTGGACCGGCAGGCGCGGCGGCGGGAGCAGTCGTTGTTTGGGCGGCGGCGCTCAGGACAAAGCCAGAGGCCAGTGTAGCGATGAGTGCAAGCGAGCGCTTCATGCGAGTGTAAAGCTCCTTCGGAATTCCTGTGTGCCTGTCTGCGTTTCAGCGCGGACACGAGCCTGTGCTTCCTGAGAAACCTCACGGCCTCTTTTCAGTGGCTCTGCACCGGAAGGAGCAGAGGCCGGAAAAGACGCGGACGGAGACGTCAACAGGAACTAGATGGATTATAGGAGGGCTGGCTGGGAGCGTCAAACCAGGAAAGCGTGAATTTCCGGCCTGTGCACAAGATCTTGAGCTGGCCGCGGCAAGCAAAAGGGCCGCTCATGGTGAGCGGCCCCAGGAGTTTGCTTGTTGAATCCGGCCTCTAGAAGGTGGTGGAGACCGTCAGGCGGAAGGTTTTACGCGGTTCACGGAAGGAGTCCTGCGCGCCGTAACCCTCGATGGCCTCGCTGAAGGTGTAATCGCCCGCGCCGCCGATGGGGAACATATCACGAGTGATCAGTTGCGTATTGCAGCTCTGAACATTCTTCCCCTTTCCCAGGTTGCAGTCTGGCTTCTCATAGAGCCGCAGCGGGTTGTAGGCGTAGTAGATGCGGAAGGGGGCGTTGACGACCGGCATGATGACGGACAACTCCCCACCAAGCGACATGCGAGGGACGAAGTTGGTTCCGGCGACGGGATGGATATTCTGCAGGAAGCCAACCTGCGAGCCCTGCTTGTCAATTATGCAGGCGCCGCTGGGATCAAACCCCGTGCAGCCGAAGCCGCCGGAGATCAGCGAGTCAAATCCCTGAGGGCTCTGCTTCAATTGCCCTTTGTTGAAGGCGGAGTCGATGCCAAAGTCGTCGAAGAACGAGAAGGTCACCGGGCCGGCGATGGGAATGCGGTACTCGGCATTGGTGGTTAGGCTGGTATCGCCGCCAATGGAGGCTATGCCATAGACCGGAATCGGAATCTTCTCGCATAAGCCCAATTCCGGCTGGCTTGGCAACTGCGGAACGCAACTGCCGTCCGGAGCGGTGTACTGGATATAGACGCGAGTGGGAACATAGCCGTAGGGCGTAGCGCCGCGGACGTCAAATCCGCGCAAGTCGCCCTCGCCACCGGTGTAGAAGCGGTTGTTGGGCGGAGCCACGGCGCCGCCGTATCCCTGCACATAGCTCAACTGCGCACGCAGGCCGAGCACGTTACGCCCAGTGGGCGAAGGCGTCAGGTAGTGCATGGACCGGAACTGCTTGTAAGCCATCATGGGCGCGATATAGCGCACATTGCCCCAGATGCCGGAGGTCTGGAGCACCGCCGTGTATTCCTTGCCAGTGCGCGGGCGCATGGGGTTGTTGACGGTGTTGTAGATGTAGCTGAAGGAGGCATAGCTGTTGATGATGCCAGCCAGCGCGTTGGAGCCCTGAATGCCGGAGCGAAAGCTGATGGTCTGAAAATAGGTCTGCGAAGCGGTCGAAAACGCGGTAATCGTCGATTTGCTCAGCGAATAGGTAAATCCCACACGCTGGAAGGCGTGCCGCTTGAGCGGATAGCTGACGGAGAAGTTGAGGCCGGTGGAGGCCTGGTTGTAGTTCTGCGTCATGGACGACTGCGCGGCGGTCAGGTTGACCGACTGGCCGGTGGTGGCCTGGTAGTTCTTGGACGCGTTGTAATCCTGCTTGTTGTTGTAGATCTGGAAGCCAAGGTTGAGCGGGCGGTTGCGCACGTAGGGCTGGGAGAAGCCGAACATGAAGGTGCGGCTCACGTTGCCCAGGTTGCCCTGCAGGCTGAGCGTTTCGCCCAGTCCGAGGAAGTTATTGGTTTGGTAGTTGACGCCCAGGAAGGCTCCCGACAAGCCGCTCATGCCGCCGTTCAGGCCGATGGAGTTCTTGCCCTTCTCCTTCACCTTGAGCAGCAGGTCCACGGTGCCGGCTTCGGCATCCTGATGGGCTTCCGAGTCCTGATCCACCTTGAGCGGTTCAAAGTACTCGAGTTGGTTGAGTCGCAGCAGGCTGTACTCCCAAAGCTGTGAGTTGTAGACCTGGCCTTCTTCCAGCATCAGTTCGCGGCGGATAACCTTGTCGCGAGTGATGCGGTTGCCTTGAAACTCGATGCGCGAGACGTAGAAGGGCTTTCCCTCGTCGATGTCGATGTTGAGCGAGACGGTTTTCTTCTGGTCGTCGAAGCTGGGCTTGGGAATGGCGCCGAAGTTGATGTAGCCCAACTGTCCGTAAGCCTTCTTGAGGTTCTCCAGGCCCTTGCCGACCAAGGTGGCGTTGAACCACTCGCCGTCCCTGACCGCAAACGTGGCGCGCAGAGCCCTGACGTTGGTCACTGCCTTGTTGCCGGTAAAAGTGATGGTGCCGAGCCGGTAGCGCGCGCCCTCTTCAATGGGCATGAGAATGTCAATGCGTTTGCCCTTGTTGGGCCGGAAGGTGAACCAGTTCAATCCGCCCTGGTCGCGGATGTGTGTTTTCGGCTCCTCGATGGCGGCGTTGTAGTAGCCCTTGTCGCGGTAGGCCTGACGCACGCGCTCGGTGTCTTCTTCGAGCTTGGAAGCGTCAAAGGTCTGGGAAAAGAGATCCTCGAAGATGATCGAATAAGGAATGCCGATGGGCTTCAGATTCTTCATCGAGCGGCGCAACGGCAGGGAGCTAATGTGCTGGTTGCCGGTGAATTTGATCAGGCCCACCTTCACAGTGGGGCCTTCCTTGATGTTGAAATTCACCTGCACCGAGGCGGGAGGAATGGTTTTGACCTCGGTCTTGATGGTGGCGAACTGGTGGCCGTGCTCGGAGAGAATGTCCTTGAGGACGGTCTCGGCCCGTTTGATCTTGGTCGGGTCGTACTGGCTCTCGACCGAGAGGCCGACTTTTTCCTTCTTGAAGCGGTCGAGCACATCGGACTGGGAGACGGCGTTGAGGCCTTTGTAGTTGATCTCGCGGATGGTGGGCCTCTCCCGGACGAAGACGTTCAGGATGATGCCTTTCTCCGAGTCCTCGCGCTCGATGCGCACATCGTCGAAGTAGCCCGTGTTCCAGAGCGAGTTGAAGTCGCGCTCGATGGAGACCGGGTCATAGGCGTCGCCGGGGTGGGTAAAGAGGCGGGCCAGCACGGTTTCTTTAGGAATGCGCCGGTTGCCGATGACCCGAATTGAATCGATCGTCGGCGGCTGCTGGGCCAGGGCTGCGCCGGCGGAGAACACCAGCGCCAGCAAGAGCATCGCGCGCGCCATGCGGCTGGTAATCCGCCATGCGCGGGAGATGGAAATGTGCTTGATCTTCACCGGGCTGGAGCCCTGCGCTGAGCACACGTACTGGTGCGGTCCAAAGTTCGCCATCAGGTTCGGCTTCACGGGAAGAATATCGACACCCTCGCTGCTGAAAAATCTGATACTGCCTAAAGGAAAGAACAATTATATTGGAACGCTGCCACCCCGCCCAAACGGCTAAGCCGCCCATGGGCGCGGAAATCGTATCTCTCCCACCATCGCCCTGCCGCGCCTGCCGCCTTCGGACTCGGGCCAGTCCCCTACCAAAACCTCAGTGACTAAGACCTGTCACTGAGGACTCCGGTTAGCACCCCAGCGACCAAGACCTGTCGCCGGGAACCCCGGTTAGCACCCCGGCGATGAAGACCTATCGTCGGGGACTCGGGTAATTTGAACCTATTTCACAGTCTAACGGACGCAGGCGGGTTATGGCTTCCTTCGGGGCCGCCAGGTAGCGGAACGCGCCCAAATAAATGCGGGCCGGAGCGCTGAGGGCGCGATTGCGGCGGGAAAGAGCCGGGTTGAGAGCCGATGGGGCGTCTCCCTTGTACGCATCATTTCTTGAACGAACCGCTTTTTTAGGATTTATTCGCGAATTTTTCTCATTTGCTGCGCTGTGGCTGGACCCTGCGGTATGATTTTCCATATCCGGCTTGTAATTCAGCTTTAAGCGTCTAATGGAACAGGTCGGCCGGGGGAAACGAGCGATTGGAGGCAGCGGTGCGCCGAGCACTTCCCATGATCCTGATCCGCGTGATTGTGGGTCTGACGTTTGTGATAGAAGGCAGCCTGAAGTTTCTGCGTCCCGAAGAGTTGGGCGCGGGGCGCTTTGCGGCAATCGGCCTGCCGTTCGCTCATCCGTTGTCGCTGGTGGTGGGCGGTGTGGAAATCATCGGCGGCGCCGCAGTCCTGCTGAACCTCTACGCCGGCGATGCCGCTCTGGCGCTGCTCGTGGTCATCGCTACGGCTCTGGTTACTACCAAAATACCTATCTTGCTGGGCAGGCCGCTGGGTCCGTTCGCGCTTGCCAAGCTGAACCATTACGGCTGGCTGAGCTTTTTTCACGAGGCGCGTGTGGATCTGTGCATGGCGTTTGGCCTGGCAGCCGTCGCTATCGATTCCGGGCTAAGGCTGGGCCGCAAAAGGCGCTGGTACCAGAGCGGGGGCTAGACTCTGTCGCCTATCAATCGAACCGGTAAGCGCTGATGACCGCGCCCATCGGTTCATCGGCAAAAACGCGTGTTCCCGTTACTTCTCCGCCGGCCCCTGCAGCCACCATCAACGGAATCAGGTGTTCCTCACGAGGATGAGCGTAGGCGGCAAATGGAGCGCTGCGCCAGCCGGTCAACAAAGCGTCGCGCTCCGCCGTGGGCGACTCGACGGCACGGGTCAACCAGTCATCGAAGGCTTTGGCGCGCTCCGGGGTCTCTGGCTGAAAATAACCACGCAGGTTGTGAAAGCTCATGCCGCTACCGATGATGAGCACGCCCTCATCGCGCAAAGGAGCGAGCGCGCGGCCGGCCGCCAAGTGGAGAGCTGGATCGAGAGAAGCTGCCAGCGAAAGCGAGACCACCGGAATTCGCGCCTCAGGAAAAACCACCTTGAGCGGCACAAAGACACCGTGGTCGAAGCCGCGATTGGCGCTGAGCGCAGACGGGAGGCCCGCCTGAGTGAGCAAGCCAGTAACGCGCTCGGCGAGTTCCGGTGAGCCGGGAGCCGGCCAGGTAAGGCGGTAGGTGTGTTCGGGAAAGCCAGAATAGTCAAAGATCAGTTCGGGCAGCGCGGCGGCGCTGGCTGTAAAGGCGGGTTCTTCCCAATGGCCGCTGACGACGAGGATGGCCGTGGGCGATTCGGGGAGCGTGGCCGCGAGCCCTTCAAGAAAGTGCTGGGTCTTGTGCCATGTGTCCGCTGGACCCCAGGTCCAGTCCATGAAGAAGCAAGGGCCTCCGCCGTGGGGAAGGAAGATGGCCGGCTGACGTCGGGGATTGGCGGGCATGGGCTGGTCCTCCGCGAATCTCGGCCTTTGCTGATAGGCCGGAGGTAATAGTTGTTCAAACAACTACATAATTCGATGCTCCAGCCCTGCCCGCGATTCAACCTTCCCGCCGTTACTCCACCGGCGCGGCCATGGAGTAGGCGTATACCAGCAAGGCCACGCCGATGAGGCCGGGAATCAGACCGCAAAGGGCCACCTTGAAGCCGGTCAGAGCCCCGAGAAAAATCAACAGCCCGATGCCCACGCCGACATTGACGACGCCGCCGATCTTCACTCCTTCGCGGGCTTTGATCCTCTTGAGGCGCTCCTCTTCCCGCAGCAAGTCGATCGCTGCCTTGGCTCCGTCACTGGAAGCCTCGGTGATCCGCCGGAGGGTCTCCGACTTGTAAAAGGCTTCGCGTTCCTTTTGGCGGGTACCGAACCAAACGGAGAACACCAAAAATGTGAACAGCGACACGCTGCCCACGATTGGAATGAACACTGCCACTTCCCCTGGATTCATGATTTCCTCCTGGCCGGGGTATCTCCCCATGCGCCAGGTAGGACAGCCGGAGCGTTCATTCGGTTGCATAATTTCAAAAACAAAGCTTATTGAGAGAAAATGCAACCAGAACAGGCGAGAGTCGGTCTTACTTGCCGCAGAGGACTCGATCCATGATGAACGCCACAACCAGCGCCGAAGAAGATCTGACCGCCGTGGAGCAGGTGCTGGCCGGCGACATGGAGGCCTTCGAGGGGATTGTCCGGCGCTGGCAGGGTCCGCTGATCAACATGGCCTGGCGCTATTGCCGCGATCGCAGCCGCGCGGAAGAGATGGCTCAGGAGGCATTCATTCGAGCATGGCGCGGGTTGGGCCGGTGGCGGCGCGAGTCGAGCTTCTCGACCTGGCTGTTTGCGCTGGCCGCGAATGTTTATCGTTCCGAACTGAAGCGCTTTCCTACGGAGACGATGCAGCTGGACAGCGCGCACGAGCCCTCCGGTCCCGCTTCGCAGCAGCGCGAACTGGAAGAACGACGACGGGAGGACGCGCTTCGCCGCGCCGTGCTGGCCTTGCCGTTGCGCTACCGTGAGCCGGTGATTCTGTACTATTTTCATGAGATGGATCTGGCCGCGGCAGCCGCGACCATGAGTTTGCCCGAAGGAACCCTGAAGGCCAGGCTCTCCAGGGCGCGTGCTCTGTTGCGACAACGATTTCCGCATCTCGACGAAGAAGCCGCCGTGATGGAATTGACCGCTCTCAACCCAGGAAAGGAGGCCGCAAATTGAATCGAGCCAAAACAATTCGCAGCAAACAAACCGGCGCAGGCGCCGACCGGAACGCGAGGATGGAGGCGGAGATTGGTCAGATTCTGGCGACGGAAGAAAAGCTGATTCCGTCTTCGGGGTTCATGGCCTCGGTGATGGAGAGTATCCGGCAAGAAGCCGCGCTGCCTCCGCCGATTCCCTTCCCATGGACGTGGGCCGTTCTTGGAATTTTGCAGGTGGGCGGTGTCTTCGGATGGGGCGCGTTTGAGATTGTCCATCTCGGGTTGCCTACGTTCGATATACCTGACTTGCACTCGCTCGCGCTCACTTCGCCGCATCTCTCCGCCGCGCTCGTTGCTCCGGTCGAGTCGGTTGGCTGGGTGGCGCTGGCTCTGGGCGTTTCGCTGCTCTGCTGGCTATTTTCGCGCAGACTGGCCGGCAGCGGCGGGCTGCTGTAGGATGCAAAACGACTGAACTTTTCGCAGGAGGTGACAGGCGTGGCCGATCCCTTCAACCTCGAACGCTTTGTGAAAGCGCAGGCCGATGTTTTTCCGCAGGTTCTGGCGGAGCTCGGCGCGGGAGAAAAGCGGAGCCACTGGATATGGTTCATTTTTCCGCAGATGAAGGGCCTGGGGCGCAGTTCGCTGGCGGAGTTTTACGGCATTCGTTCGCTGGGAGAAGCGACAGCCTACGCGCGCCATTCGGTGCTCGCGGCACGTCTGGTCGAATGCACGCTGTTGGTGAATCAGATTGAAGGGCGGAGCATCCGTGAGATTTTCGACTACACCGACGATCTGAAGTTCCGCTCGTCGATGACGCTGTTTGCCAGAGCGGCTGAAGAGAGCGCTGGATTCGATGCCGCGCTGAAAAAGTATTTCGGCGGCGAAGCCGATCCGCTGACGGAGGCGATGCTGCGTTAAGCTGCCGGGTGCCTGGCCCCGAAATCTCGCAGTTTTGCAAGGGTTGCGGTTGCCTGGCCGGAGTCGATGGCTTCGGCGCCAGGCTGATACCTTCTTTAAGATCGAGGGCCAACCCCGCGGCCACAAGGGTTGCGGCAGCGTTGAGCAGCACAATGTCGCGCCGCGCGCCGGGCAAGCCGGTGAGCACGTTGTGGATTGCGAGAAAATGCAACCAGAACAGGAGAGAGCCGGTCTACTTGCCGCAGAGGACTTGATCCAGGATGAACGCCCATATGCGCTAAGGTAAGACATGTGCACTGCGGTGCAGTCCATTATTGAGCTGATGATGAGGTAGGGTTAGAAGTGATTGGAGCGTGAGCTAGCCTGAAAGGCCTTCACGCAAGATAAATGGCATCATCACGCGTGGAAATGACTTCTATCTTCTTTAAGATGGCCCATGTATTTTTGCTGAGCTGAGGACCCGCATAATTTCCACTTTCACGGTCAACCCGTCAACCAAGCTTCGTATACGTTATTCTGCTCGCAACATGATCTTCGGATCGATGCGCGAGGCACGTGCTATGACTGGCAACGCAGACAGTAGAGCTATCGCCAACAAGACGAGTGCCGGACCGGTAAGCATGACCGGGTCACTTCCTTTCACGCCATACAGCAGCGTCTCAACATAGCGCACCGATGCAATCCCCAGTGCCGCGCCGATCACAGCTCCCGTCATCACCATCAGGAAGATCCGCGACGTAGCCTGCCAAGCGATGTCCCCGATCCGAGCGCCGACCGCGATACGAATCCCAAATTCGCGCTCCCGCTGCTGCACCGAATAATTAAGTACTCCGTATAGACCAATCGCTGCCAGCAAGAGCGCTACGAAGGAGAAGAATGCCGCCAGCATCGCCAGCAGCCGTTCGCGGACGGTCTGGGCTCGCACCAAATCGCTCTGGGTGCGAAGATCGCTGACGCGGAAGCCAGCGCGTGCTTGCGGAATTGCCTTGCGCAGAACAGAAGCGAGTGCGAGTGGATTGGAGCCAGAAGTGCGGACGAGAAACGTCTCCTGAGTTTCCGGCTGCGCCACGCCTTGAGCATTCACTTCATGAAAAGGAATGTAGGCTACGGGCACAATGGCGTCTCTGAGATTACCATAGGGACATCTGCAACCAGGCCCACAACCTGGTAATGATTTTCTCTCTCTTGAAATGTCTTTCCGATCGGATTCTTTCCATCGAAAAAGGTCTTGACGAAAGACTGGTTGACGATCGCCTGGCCTGGAGCGGTGTCACGAGGACGAAAATCCCTTCCGCCGAGCAAGGGTATTTTCATGGTCTCTGACCACCCCGGCGATATTGCTAGTAAGTTGGTGACAATGGGACTCGGAGTTTCTCCTTCTACCGAAACGAAGTTATTCCATGCGCCGCCTGACAACAACGGCCAGCCCGCAATCGCAACTCTCTCTACGCCGGGGACGATCCGTAGGTTGTCTGCGATTTGATCCCACACCAAAGGGGGTTGGCCTTGTTGTGCAACCACGTCCAGCAACAAGAGATTTTCGGGAGAAAAGCCCAAAGGTTTATTGGACAAGCTCTCGAAGGTCCTTACGAAGAGTCCTGACATAAATATCACAAGAAAACAAAACGCAACTTGTGCCGCGATCATACCGTGCATGAGGCGGCGCCGGGAGTGAGGATCGTCGTCACCGCCCTTGAGCGCGCTGACCGGCTTGACTGCACTGGCGCGGAGCGCGGGGAGTACTCCAAACAGCAGCAAGACGCAGAAGACCAACCCGACACCAAAACCGAGAACCCTCCAGTCCATGTAGAGAAGCAGTCGCATCGGACTGTCGGATGACTGGATCATGGTCACGACAAGCGGAGCTGATCGCCATGCGAACAGCGCTCCAAGGCCGGCAGCCAGCACGGCCAGCATAGCGTTCTCTACGAGGAGCATCTGTACCAGGCGGCCTCGTCCAGCACCGATGGCGACACGCAGTGCCATTTCGCGCGATCGCATCGCCGACTGTGCCATCTTCAGGTTGGCGACGTTAGCGCAGGCAATTAGCAGAACCATTGCGACAAGGACACCGAGAATGCCGAGGGCTTTGCGGTATTCATCCTGAAGGCTTGAAATTCCGGCGCCCGCAGGTTCGATCAGCAGTGTCGCGTCGATGACCTTCTGAAAAAATATCCTATCCGCGCCGGTAAACCCCTTGGCCCGTTCCTGCTCAAAAGCGCGGCTGGTAGCGCTCAATTTCTGACGCAGCGGCTCAAGAGCGGTTTCTGACTTAATTAACACGAGCGTCCGAACCCAGGAAGCGTCGGAGCGGGTGACCAAAGGATGCATCATGGCCGGAAGAAAAATGTCTGTCATCGTGCCCGGCTCGGTACCAGTAAAGGGCCCGTTGACAACGCCTGTGATCTCATAGAGCTCTTTGCCGTATCGCATTGTTCGACCAACGATCTGCGGGTCTTGCCCGAAGCGTTGCGTCCAGTAGTCGTAGGAGAGAACGGCATAGGGATGAGAACCCGGGGTTCGATCATCGTTTTCCGCCAGCAATCTACCCAAAGCGGGTTGGAGGCCGAACGCCTGGAACATCGAGCCCGAAACGTACTGGACATTCGCCTTCTCCATATCCTGGTCAGATCCGTAGGTTAGATCCGTTCGACTAGCGGGGGAGACTGCGATCAACTCGGCCTGGTCCTTTACGGCATCCCGCATGAGGCTGAAAGAAGGATAGGCCCACATGTCAGATCGAATGGGTTTGCCCTGAAGATCGAATGCCTCACGCGAGAGGGCGTAGAGGCGCTCAGCATTGGCCACCGGCAGAGGACGCCAGAGCAGCGCATCAATCAGTCGAAATGCTCCGATGCATGCGCCCATTGCGAGAGCAAGTGAAAGGATCGCGACGGTTGAGGTCACCTTGTTTCGTTTGAGCTGCCTCCAGCCGAAAAGGATGTCGGCACGCAGCAACTCAAGGCACCCCACAGTCCGGATTTCATAGCTGGTCTCTCTCTGCTGACGCTGTTGGTAGTTGCGCCCAAGCGCAAGCCGTGCTTCGTCCGGATCGCGCCCTTGCTCAACCGCTTCGGCAATGTGAGACTCCATCTCTTCCGCAATCTCACGACTCAGTTGCTCGCCGCGAACCGCATTTGCGACACGTGACCATAACGACATATCACACCGTCCTAAGAACCTGATTGATGGCAGCAGAAGCAGACTGCCAACGAGATTCTTCGATCCCCAGCTGCTTCTTTCCAGCCGCCGTCAGCTCATACACTCGCGCCCGCCGTCCGGTGTCCTTCTTGATCCATTCCGCGCGAATCCAGCCAGCTTCTTCCATGCGATAGAGCGCAGGGTACAGAGAACCTTCCTCAACACGCAGCAGATCGTCGGAACAGTCCTTGACTGCAGCCATGATCCCGTATCCATGCGTTCGCGGCCGGCGCGAAAGAATCTTCAACACCAGCAGATCAAGGGTTCCTTGGAGGGAATCAGGTTTTTTCATACTAAGATGACTATATATAGATGGCTATATGTAATGTCAAGCTCGAATTCGTCGATGCTGCGTTAAGCCACCGGATGCCTGGCTGCGAAATCGCGCAGCTTGGCAAGGGTTGCGGCTGCCTGGCCGGAGTCGATGGCTTCGACGCCCAGACGGACGCCTTCCTTGAGATCGGTAGCCAGGCCCGCAGCTACGAGGGTCGCGGCAGCGTTGAGCAGCACAATGTCGCGCCGCGCGCCGGGCAGGCCGGTAAGCACGTCGTAGAGCAAGGCTGCGTTGGTTTTCACATCGCCACCGGTGAAGTGATCGAGCGTGGAACGGGGCAGGCCGGCCATCTCCGGCGTAACGCGAGCGGCCTTCAGGGTACACTCGCCCGTCTCCGATTCTTCGACGCGCGCGACTATGGACTCGCCGGTGGTGGTCAGCTCATCGATGCCGTCCGTTCCGTGGACGACGAAGGCTCGCTTGGCTCCGAGCGCAGCCAGTGTACGCCCGACAAGGAGCACCTTGCTGGGCGCGAGCACGCCGATTACCTGAGCGCGCGCGCCGGCGGGATTGGTCAGCGGGCCACAGAGATTAAAGATGGTGCGAAATCCGAGTGCGCGGCGCAGAGGTCCCAGAGCCTTCATGGCCGGATGATAGAGCGGCGCGAAGAGAAACATGAAGCCGGTCTCCCGCAGACACTCGACGGCCAGCTCCGGCCCAAGCGCGATGGGAACGCCGAGGGCTTCGAGCACGTCCGCCGCGCCGCAGAGCGAGGTGACCGCGCGGTTGCCGTGCTTGGCGACTTTGGCTCCGGCAG
>Ga0224555_1001934_pt1 | contig 26146 bp, 32 predicted proteins | sample 714S23034metaG_FD_180687 | JGI IMG/M metagenome (GOLD analysis project Ga0224555, IMG submission 180687) | Peat soil microbial communities from Stordalen Mire, Sweden - 717 S2 30-34 | ecosystem: Environmental > Terrestrial > Soil > Wetlands > Peat | place: Sweden: Norrbotten County, Stordalen...
GCCGCTATCGCCCAATGGCGCAGTAGACTCCCGCACCACTCCGGTTCTCTTTTCTCCCCGCCGCTCCCTCAAGACCACAATGTCGGCGAATCTGGAATTCAGCCACTTGCGCCACGGGCTGTTAAGATCGACCTTTGGCCTGCAGCCACGTCACCACATCACTAGCGTTCCGATCTGGCGGAAAGACGGGATAGAAGACGTGCTCAATCACCCCGTCATAGATCATTAACGTCAAACGCCTCAACAACGTCATGCCGTTCGTCTGAAAGGTCGGTAGGCGCATAGCAGTGGCCAGCCTCAGATGTTCGTCCGAAAGGATTGGAAAGGGCAGGTGCAGACGCTCGGCGGTCTCGCGTTGATAGGAACTATCCTGTGTTGAGAGGCCAAAAAGGTGGTTGACGCCCAGAGCTTTCAACTCCGCAAAGTGCTCTCGGAATAGGCAGGCCTGCGATGTGCAACCCCGTGCCCCGGGGAGTAGATCCCATCCATCAGGATTTGGTACCCCGGGTTGTCCCGCTCGAGGATACGCATAGACCACAGTACATCCAGGGAAACAGGATAGGTCAGCCATCGTGCCGTCGATGACAGACAGAGGAATCGAAGCGATTGGCATACCCACCAGGTGCAGGGCCGCGCCATCATCTATCGGCGCTGGGATCATTGACCAGTCGGGGGTCTCGACACCGTTGTTCATCATCGTCCGTCCGCAAAAATAGGGAGCATTATCCTAGTCTAGTAGGAATGACCTCCAGCACCGATTCCCTCGAAGTGAAATTCCGGGTCACAATGTAGTAGGAGTTAAGAAGTGCAGAGCGGCCTATACAGCCAGCGTGAGCATGCTCTGCAAGAAGCAACCGGGGTATATGGCAGACGAAGGTAGAATCCGCGGGCGGTACTTCCGTGAGTTGAAGAAGCATCCGATTGCCTACAGCCTTTACTACACGGCAATATGGATTCTGGTTTGAGAATATACACTATCGGCCACTCGACACGACCGATCGCTGAGTTTATCGGGATGCTTCAGGCGAACGCGGTGGCGTGTTTGGTAGATGTTCGTACCGTGCCGCGCTCCCGCCACAATCCGCAATACAACCGCGAGGAGCTTTCTGCCTCCCTTGTGCGTGACCACGTGCGCTACCTATACATGCCAGGGCTTGGTGGCTTTCGGCATCCCGCGAAGGGCTCAATCGTGAACCTAGGATGGCGCAATCTAAGTTTTCGAGGATATGCCGATTATATGCAGACACCGGAATTCACACTGCAACTGGAAGAGCTGATTGCAGTGGCTCGCACGAAACAGATCGCTATTATGTGTGCGGAGGCTGTACCTTGGCGATGCCATCGCTCGCTAATAGCCGACGCATTGCTAGTACGCGGTGTTGATGTGCGAGAGATCGCAAGCGCAACGAAGACCACGCCGCTCGCCCTCCATCCGTGGGCACTGGTGAACGAAACCCAGGTAACCTACCCTGCCGTTCTGATCGAGTCAGCTGATGCCGGCCAGTGACTGGTTCCAGCCAAGCCTACGCAAATGAGTTGCGGCTCACATGTGATACACATAGTGTTTCGGCCTGTATTAGCCGATCTGTTTGAGTTCGACGGTCATGCGATTCTGTCTCTGCCGGGTTGCGGACTTCTTGCACTGTAATCTGCGCCCATGGCCGATGCAACGAGGCGTGGTCGAGGGAAGCGCGACGCAGGAGTCGGTTGCTTTGATTACGCAAGAGCAGAAACTTGTCAGCCTCTTGTGTCAGCGCGCTCGTTTGTGGAAGGACCCATATTCGTTAACAGATGTTGCTCAACTCTCGTTTTTCGTCGAGTCTATAGAAATTGCTGGTGAGCCTGACGAGGAGGTGCGCAAGGGCGGGCTACGCTTGGAACACGCATGAGGATGAAATTGGAGACCCTGCTGACGACGCAGGTTGCCGCCGACCGGAGGTCACACGCATGGCACATAACTTCAAAGCAGGAGATCACGTCGAGTGGAACTCCGAAGCGGGACTAGTCCGAGGGACGATCAAGAAGAAACAGACCTCCAAAATCACATTCAAGGGATACACCGTCCACGCTTCAGAGGAGGAGCCACAGTATTTGATTAAGAGCGATAAAACTGACCACATGGCTATGCACAAAGGTTCAGCTCTCACCCTGATTGCAAAAAGCACTCCGTGACCCAAGAGAGCGGCATCTGATCAGCTGGCGACACCGACAAGGCTTTAGCGGCTACGTAAAGGAAGCACGGCCTATCTCGCCGCACGCATTCAGTCGCGCGAGTAACAGGTGGTAGTAGAGCATTCCACGTTGTGGACCGAGTGCAGTGAGAACTGCATCTATATCAAAATGTGCGGCTCCTGCGACGAAGACCAGATTGCGAGCTACGCTCGAGTCGTTCATGGGGAAGACGTCGAGGCGACCTAGCCCGCGTAATAATATGACTGTCGCTGTCCACGGCCCGATTCCTTTGATTCCGCGGAGTATCATCGCGGCATCCAGACTCGGGCGCTCTTCCAGCATTTTTTCATCGAGACTTCCGGATAGGATCGCGTCCGCCACCCGCCGTAAAGTGGCCAGCTTATTCGCGCTCAAGCCTGCTGCACGCAATGGGCCATCGGCTGTAACGCACAGAGCCTCGGCGCCTGGAAATGCATAGAGGGCAATACCCCCGCACTTAACTGGCGAACTAAGTGCCAGAATCAGTCGCCTTGAAATCGAACTCGCAGCAATGAGACTCACCTGCTGGAAGACAATCGCGTTCACGCATGCCTCCCATAGCGTGGGATAGCGAGGAGGCTTTACGCCGCGCATACAAACGGCCAGCGGCCACAGCCAAGGAATACCCTTGGCTGCGCTATAGAAGCGTGAAAGTTTCTGCTCGATCCCGAGAATCCGGCGTGCGGCGGCAAGCACCTGCGCGCATTCGTCAGGACCATCACATCCCTCAATGGTGACTGTAAGCGCCGCGGGCTGTGTTTGCGCGACGCGGACAAGGACAGATTTGCGAAAGCCGTCAAGTACACGGACATATTCGCCCTCGGGAGTGATCACGTCCACGGTATTTGTTGATAACCTTCGCAGCACGCTCACCGTAAGGTCGAGCCGATACGGCCTAGTCACGTCTATCTCATACCGGACTTTGGAATCGACAGTCCTTCCAACAGGCTTCGTAATTGGGATAGTCTCCCGGATCTCAGCCGATCTACGGCTACGACTGTACATTCTATTTTCACTTGTCGCGACTTCCACGGTCTGTTGAATCAGTCGATTTCGGTTTGGAGCATTGCTCAGCTTGAAAATCCGTTGAAACAGAATCGCCTCATTATGCTCCGCCTGATCGCGAACCGTCTCGGCGCCACGCAGAAAGTTCGGTCGATTGTGGCTCACACTACCTCTTTAACCCAAATGCTGAACCCACGCGCGATGAACCCCTTGCGCTGGGGATACATCAGACGACAGATGTACTACGTCGAGTGACAAGCGGCTCATTGCGCCTCCTGTCGGTCGACCGCCACAATCAGAGCGGGAGTTAATCGGCGACAGAGATTGAATTATCTCCAAAGTGCCAGGTGGACTTCTCAAAGGAGGCCTCGAATGCTTGGGAGCCAAAACGAGAAGCACCGCTGGGGTGTGATACTGGCCGGCGGCGACGGAACCCGCCTCAAGTCCTTGACACATCTCGTATCAAACGACGACCGACCAAAGCAATTTTGCCCACTGCTGGACGGAAAGACGCTTCTCGCTCAGACTCGGCTTAGGATTGCGGGAAGTGTGGATCCTAGCCGAACACTATTCGTGTTGAATAGAATACACGAGCCTTTTTACCAAGAAAAACTTGCGAAAGTCTCACCGACACAGATGGTCATACAGCCGAGCAATCGGGGCACGCTACCCGCTATTCTCTGGAGTTTGCTGCGCATCATTCAACTCGATGAGCGTGCTGTTGTTGCGTTCTTCCCTTCAGATCACTATTACTCACATGAAGAGAAGTTCATAGCGGGAATCGTGTCCGGCTTCGAACTTGCGGAACTTCATGCCCAGAACGTAATCCTTTTGGGGGCGGTGGCCACTAGCCCAGAAATCGAATATGGATGGATCGAGCCGGAGGCAACTGTTGCAAGCCCATTTGGCAACCAGCTAACGCCTGTAAAACGGTTTTGGGAAAAGCCCTCGTCTCCAGTAGCACAAAGCTTGTTAGATAGAGGTTGTCTCTGGAACACGTTTGTCATGGTCGGCCGTGCGAGCGCCTTCCTGAAGATGATTCAGCAAGCGGCCCCCAACATCTATCGCGACTTTGAATCGATCGGAACGCTACCTGGTCTGGAGATGGAAGCCGCACTGATGCAGCCCCTCTACGACAGTCTTCCTGTGGCCGATTTCTCACGATTGGTATTGTCGGTGAGCACAGAACGGCTCTGTGTCGCCAGCCTCGGCGATATCGGATGGAGCGATTTAGGAGACCCGCACAGGCTCATCGCTACCCTATTTGCAGCCGGTATGGAAAATCAGTGGGTCACGTCGGGGTTATGCAATCACTGCGGCGTCAGCCTAGCTTAATCCTGTGTTGTTTCTGGCTTTGGCATCGATTGTCATATGACTTAAGTCATATCCTCGCGGATAACTTCTAGCTAATTTCCGAATAGGTGAGGACCGATGGGTGCCGGGTAATAGGGACACCACACCTACGCATGCATGTGCGCGGAGCGGCAATCGTGTCAACTCGCTTGATGTGCAGAAAACGAATGTAGAGGCCGAGTTGCTGGACCTGGACCACGGACTGATGTTTGTACCCATGGCAAAGGTGAAAAGATCGGATGGGGGTCATCCGGAGGCAAAGAGCTTGAGATTTACAAAACTAACACGGAGATCACCATGCATCGACATGAAGATCCACACAACAGTCTAGCCAGGCTTCCTGAGCTGGCCCAACCCGTTCTCCAGTTTGATCTTGCGGCTGAGATAGAGCACCTGCGGCGAGAAGACTCCTGGCAACGAGGTACAGGAAGAAGCTCAAAAACACTTGTGAAGCAGCCAGATTTCCGCATCGTTCTGATTGCGATGAAGTCGGCCACAGAGATGAAAGAGCATCGGGCAGACGGAAGAATCTCGATCCACACAATCATCGGGCACTTGCGACTCAAGCTACCGTCCCAGACCGTCGAGGTCCGGGCTGGCCATCTATTAGCGCTTGATCCTTGTATTGTGCATGACGTCGAGGCCCTGGAGGACAGCGTTTTCCTGCTCACCATCTCCTGGCCTACGGATCAGGCAGCCTATTCTGAGAAAGACGGATCCTAAGGATATCAGGGCTGTCGGAACGAACGAATTGAGAGCGGACAACTGCTCTTGTCAAACGAGGGCTTGTCGACTAAACGCGTCCGTTTCATATGATGTTGATCGTCGGATTGCCAAGGTAGCCGAAACCGCACCGATCCACTCCGGTTGCTTTATCCTGTCCGTGGCTCGGATTTCCGTATCAGGTGGCGTGGAAGTAATCGCGAGGTGGCTAGGTACTATGGGCAACGTATCTATCACGGTTGACGGCCAGACGATCACCACATCGCCAGGAACACTGCTGATTGAAGCCTGTAAGAGTGCCGGCATTCAGATTCCTTCCTTTTGCTACTATCCCGGCTTGTCGCTTCAAGGTGCCTGTCGGATGTGTTTGGTAGAAATTGAGAAAGTGCCAAAGCTCCAGACGGCGTGTACCACGCCGGTCGCCGATGGTATGACGGTAACCACCCAAAGCGAAACCGTTAGGCAGGCTCGCAAGGCAATGCTTGAATTTGTGTTGCAGAATCATCCGTTAGATTGTCCGGTCTGCGACGCGGGGGGACAATGCGAACTACAGGATGCAACACTGACATACGGTGCACCGGCGTCCAGACTGATCGATATCAAGAACCACAAGGAAGAGCAACAGTGGTCCCCCGTGGTCTATTTTGACCGACCTCGCTGCATCATGTGCTACCGATGCGTCAGGGTTTGCGGTGAGGGCATGGACGTATGGGCATTGGGGATCGCCAACCGCAACTCCTCCCAACTTATTGTGCCCAATAAAGGAGACTCCCTCGAGTGCGAGGAGTGCGGCATGTGCATCGATATTTGCCCAGTGGGAGCACTCACCTCTGGGGCCTATCGGTACAAGACACGTCCCTGGGAGATGAAGCACGTGGCAACCATCTGTACGCATTGCAGCGACGGATGCACAACGACGCTGGGGGTGCGGCCAAGCAAGGATGGTATGCAGATTGTTCGCGGTTCAAATCGAACTAAGAGCGGAATCAATGGTGAGTTCCTGTGTATCAAAGGTCGCTATGCCTTCGATTTTACTGAGCACCCCGAACGGATTAAGCAACCTCTAATTCGGAAAGAGGGCCATCTCGTCCCAACGTCTTGGTGGGAGGCCCTGTCAACTGTCGCCCGGCGCTTCGTAGAGATCAGGGATACCTTCGGGGGGAAATCCTTGGGCGTGATCGGTTCCAATCGCACGACAAATGAAGAGAATTACCTCCTACAGAAGGTCGCACGTGTGATATTCCGGACCAACAATATTGATCATCATCGTACGGTCGATTTCCCAGCTTTCTTGCACAATCTTGCCGGCAGGGTCAATGCCACCGCCAGCATGAATGATGTGCTGAGTGCTCCAGCCATCCTGCTCATTGGGAATGATCCTACATACCGCCATCCTCTGTTGGCATGGCAGATACGAAGCAATGTGCGGCTAAATAAGGCACGGCTCTACTTGATTCATTCCCGACCTATCAAGTTGGCACGGCAGGCCGACGTGTTTATTCAGGTTGATCAGGGCGGCGAAGGCAATGCGGTTGAATTCCTCGCCGCAGAAAGAAGTGATTCCGACCAATTCTCGATGAACGCAAGTGTCGTGGCAAAGCTTGCTGCTCTTCGAAATACGCTCCATACCGAGAACGGTCTGGTAGTCATTTTTGGTTCTGAATTGCATCGAAACGTCGTAGCTGCACTAGCGAGGTTTGGCACTGACATTCCAGGATGTAAATTCATTTGTCTTGGCGATTACGCCAACTCCAGGGGTGCAGCTGACATGGGGCTCTATCCAGATCTTTTACCTGGATACACGGCACTCTCAGACGGTGAACGGTTTTCGAAGGAATGGGAGGCGGAGATCCCCCAATGGAGAGGCCTAAACCTGCCCCAAATGTTAGAAACCTTCGAAGATGGCCAACTGCAGGCGCTTTATGTCGTCGGCTCAAATCCTGTCTCTCGCTACCACGTCGATCCATCCAAACTGTCTGGAAAGTTCCTTGTGGTGCAGGATCTCTTCCTCACCGAGACTGCGTTATTAGCCGATGTTGTGTTGCCAGCCACTTGTGCGTATGAGAAGTCCGGGACATTCACGAACACATGCGGTGATCTACAAAAGCTGGCAAAAGCTGGAGATGTGGCTGGGCCTAGGAGCGATCTGGAGATCATCGCCCGTATCGCCACATTGATGGGTTATGAGATCGGAAAGTTGGTCCAGCGCGGGGAAGGAGTTCGTGCCGACATGGGGCAGTCAAGGGGAGCCCAGAATGGGGAGGTGGATCGACAAGCCGTCTGGATGCAAGCTCAAAATTTGGAGCCTCGGTTGGGGCCCTTCGATCCAGATGCGGTATTACGCGAAATCCAGCGAGTGCTCCCGTCCTACCGGTCCAGCCATACTGATTTTTCAGGTGGTAGTGGAATTCCACAATCAGAACCATTGGATCGTACCGACATACATGACGAGGCTCAATTGATCTTCACGTCAAATGATGGTTTGTTTTCTTCGGGTACTCTAGGCAACTATTGCGATGCACTTAATAGTGTGAGCGAAAGCGGTCTTCTGTTGCCGTATGAGCAGGCGACGGCGGGGAAGAAAGCCCCCGCCGAGCCAAAGCTTTGGACCGACCCTGGAACCATTGGCTCTGGTGCATGAGGTGTCGGTGTGTTTAGAGACTCAGAACGGCAGATGGAAAGTGCCTTGGCATGTGCTGGCGACAAAAAACGTTAGCGTACAAGTCGGAGTCGGGCCGCAATGGAACCCCAGGCTGATGTGGGAAGCGGCAAGGCTCCTACGATCGGATTAGAACAAGAGAGGGAACAGGGATGCAACCACGATTGGAATACGGAAAAGCCGCTCCGGGCGCCGTGACGGCCATGCGACACCTAGAAGTCTATGTCCGCGATTGCGGGCTAGAGCACTCACTGCTTGAGCTGGTAAAGCTGAGGGCTTCGCAAATCAATGGATGTGCCTACTGCGTGGATATGCACACCAAAGACGCTCGCGCGATGGGAGAAACTGAGCAACGGCTTTATGTAGTGGTCGTGTGGGAGGCGACTCCTTTTTTCACGGAACGGGAACGAGCCGCGCTCGCCTGGACGGAGGCAGTAACACTGGTCGGCGAAGAGCATGTACCAGACGATACATACGAGCAGGCTCACCGAAACTTCGACGAAAAGGAGCTGGTTGATTTGACGCTGGCAATTATCGCCATCAACGGCTGGAACCGATTGGCGATCAGCTTCCGCGCCGTGCCTGGCGCCTACCAACCGGCTGCACCAAAGAAAGTAAGTATGGAAACCGCAGGGTCCCCTACTCAGTCGAACGAATGATATGTGGCCAATACCATCATGACCGGAGCAAGCATATTGCCTGCAGCCTCCTATTTTAAGTGCACTTCAGCGTCCACCTCCGGAATCAATTTACCCGGCCAAGACAAGAACGTGATTTTATTAGGCTTCTAGCTGGACGAAAGCGGGGCCTGATGCAGACGCCAGCTATTGTTCCTTGGACGGCACGATCGAAGCACCTTGATCGGGCCAGCGCCTCATCGCTGAAACAGCATTGCACTTGATATGCGCCCGCAAGCGTGGCCATCGGGTCCGCACCCGAGGCGCTGCCGCGCCCGCCGACTGTATAGATCACACCCAGGTTGTGGTTGAGTCCAGATAACACAACCAGAGTTGCGCTATAAAAGGCCGGGGGATTCGGCCGGACGGAACTCTCGCTGCCCAATGAGCGAGATGGCTCCGAGGTGATCTCCGTATTTGCTGAAGAGCCGCCGCATAGCACAAACCCTCTGTCGTAGCATCGGGTTTGTAGCCAGATTGAACGCGATGCGCAAACCGCCTCTAAATCCCTCATCCCGCAACACGCGCCCCGGTTCCAGAAGATGCATCGGCGTTTCACTTCTCCAAGTCACGTTTAGTCCATTTTGTTCGAACAATCTCACCCATTCAGCAGCGGTCAGCGGCTGTACTCCCACGTGGATCTCTTTCGACATTGCTGCTTGAATCTCATGGCGCAAGCGGTCCGAAATATCGTCGGGCGTGAGACATAGCTCGTGGATTCCGTAACGTCCCCCAGCGGCAAGAAGGCGGACGGCCTCGGCGAATATCCGGCTCTTCTGCTCCTGACTCTGCATGCTCAGCATCGCTTCACCATAGACTACATTCACCCAAGCACTCGGCAGTCCCGAGTCTTCAGCATGACCCAATACGAAATGGGCGTTCGTTCCCGCCAACTCCCTTCGAAGATTTTCGACTGCCGCAGGCTCACGCTCCACCCCCCAATAGGCGAAAGGATGCTTTCGTAGAACTAATCGGGCCGTGAGGCCGAGTCCTGGAGCGAACTCAACTATGTGATCTTCAGGTCCGATTGCCAGCGCATTGAGCATGCGCCGTGTGAGTTCAAGCCCGCCTGGCCGCAGTACGCGCTTACCAACACGCGCCAGTACCCAATGTCCCTGCATTTTGTCGGGATGCTGTCCTTCTCCCACCAATCGACGCCGAGTGATTGATTTCTTTTGTTCACTGCTGTTCGCGTAAAGTCCTCGCATATTTGTTGACCCCAAGTTTCAGCCTACTCGGCGAGAATCAGCTGGTAAGTGACTAAAGTCGCAGGAGTGAAGGTGTGAGACGAATTGCAGACCCAACATCTGGTCAGCTCAGCACGTCGACCCGCCTCGCGCTACTGCGCGTCGCTCTTTTCGCACCATCACGAGTTCGGGCTGCCGGACAGCGACGTTTTAGTGCATGACGCTGAACTTCATGGGCGGTCGAGTCCGTGCGGTTTTATTGAGGAGGATCGGATGAAGGGAGAGAATGAGACTGTGAAGACTCAGTATGGCCATGACCGGAAGAACCAGATCATCGCACCAAGGCGTCCTGAAGGAATGTTCATTGAATGCTGTCCCGGACGAAGTCGATAGTTGCGAACGCGACAGATGTACCACGCCGAGTGACACTCGGCTCATTGCCCCTCCTCCCGACCCGCAGCGACAATCAAAGCAGGAGTCGATTGGCGACATAGATTGAATCGTCTCCAAAGTGCCAGGTGGACGCCTCGAGGAGGCTTCGAATGCATGGGAGCCCAAACGAGAAGCCCCGCTGGGACGTGGTTGTGGCGGACGGCCAGCACCGGATTCGGCCCCAGCCCAGCGCGACGAACAGACGGGCTGTGCAGACGCGGCAGGAAGTGCCCCATCCTCACAGGAGGCATTTCTTTGAAATCACACGGGAGATACTTGTCAAGTTTTGGACGGCCTCCGGTTTGTCTCCACACGAGACGCGTTAAATCGGACCCGTTGAACTCCAGGAGGAGACACCCATGAGTACCGACACGAAGATCATAGACTCTCTTGTCGAGGGCGAATATAAGTGGGGCTTCGTCACCGAAGTTGAGTCGGACTCGGCCCCGAAGGGTCTGAACGAAGAAACGATTCGCCTTATCTCGACCAAGAAAAATGAGCCGGAATTTATGTTGCAGTGGCGCCTGAAGGCATTCCGTCACTGGCTGAAGCTGGAGAAGCAGGAGGCTGAGCCCAAGTGGGCCAACATTAAATACGACGCCATCGACTATCAGGACATTATTTACTACTCAGCACCGAAACCAAAGAAGGCCGGGCCGAAGAGTCTGGATGAAGTGGATCCCGAGATACTTCTCGCTTACGAAAAACTTGGTCTTCCACTGAATGAGCAGAAGCGGCTGGCCGGCGTGGCTGTGGACGCAGTGTTCGACAGCGTCTCCGTGGCTACCACATTTCAGGCCAAGCTGGCTGAGATCGGCATTATCTTCTGCCCTTTCACGGAGGCGGTGCAGCGCCACCCTGAACTGGTGAAGAAATATCTGGGTTCGGTGGTGCCCTACTCGGACAACTTCTTCGCTGCTCTTAACGCGGCCGTATTTACCGATGGCTCGTTCGTCTACGTCCCCAAGGGAGTTCGCTGCCCCATGGAGCTGATGACCTATTTCCGCATCAACGCAGCGGACTCGGGCCAGTTCGAACGCACCCTGATTATTGCCGAAGAGGGTTCCTATGTGAGCTACCTCGAAGGCTGCACGGCGCCGACCCGCGACAAGAACCAGTTACATGCTGCGGTGGTTGAGCTGGTTGCGCACGACAACGCCGAGATCAAGTACTCGACCGTGCAGAACTGGTATCCGGGAGATCCCGTGACGGGCAAGGGCGGGATCTATAACTTCGTCACCAAGCGCGGCAAATGCGAAGGGGTGAACTCGAAGATCTCCTGGACACAGGTGGAGACCGGCGCTGCCATCACCTGGAAGTACCCGAGCGTCATCCTCCAGGGCGACAACTCCGTGGGCGAGTTCTACTCGGTGGCGCTCTCGAACCACTGGCAGCAGGCTGACACTGGTACCAAGATGATTCACATCGGCAAGAACACGCGAAGCACGATCATCGCCAAGGGCATCTCCGCCGGACACGGGCAGAACACCTATCGTGGCGGAGTCAAGGTGCTCAAGGGCGCAGTGGGGGCCCGCAACTACACACAGTGCGATTCCCTGCTGGTTGGCGACAAATGCGGCGCGCACACCTTCCCCTATATTGAGGCGAGAAACTCCACAGCACGCATTGAGCACGAAGCGTCCACGTCGAAGGTTGGCGATGATCAGATCTTTTACCTGCAGCAGCGCGGCCTGCCGAAGGAAGATGCGCTTTCGATGATCATCAATGGATTCTGTAAGCAGGTCTTCCGCAAGCTGCCGATGGAGTTCGCTGTCGAGGCGCAGAAACTGCTGAGCGTGAGTTTGGAAGGGAGTGTTGGCTAGCCTATGTCTCTGTTAGAAATCAGGAATTTACACGCCACAATTGAAAATCACGAGATTCTGAAAGGTCTCAGCCTGACGGTGAATGCAGGCGAGGTCCACTCGATCATGGGGCCGAACGGCTCTGGGAAAAGCACACTCGCGCAGGTGCTGGCCCGGCGCGAGAACTACGTGGTCACCGAAGGCGAGGTGCTGCTTGATGGCAAGGACCTGCTGGCGATGAAGCCGGAAGACGCAGCCTGCGAGGGCATCTTCATGGCCTTTCAATACCCGATCGAGATCGCTGGAATCAGCAACGTTTACTTCCTCCGCGCGGCGCTGAATGCTATCCGAAAATACCATGGGAAGAAAGAGTTGGATGCCATGGATTTTATACCGTTCTATAAGGAGAAGATGAAACTGCTCGAAGTAGACGAGAGTTTCATGACCCGCTCCGTGAACGAAGGTTTCTCCGGCGGAGAGAAGAAGCGCAATGAGATTCTGCAGATGGCGTTGCTGGAGCCCAAGCTCGCGATTCTGGACGAGACCGACTCCGGGCTCGATATCGATGCTATGCGCATTGTGGCCAACGGCGTCAACGCCATGCGTAGCCCCGACCGGGCCATCATCGTTATCACCCACTACCAGCGCTTGCTGGACTATATCGTTCCGGACTTCGTGCATGTGCTCATCGACGGGCGGATCGTCAAGTCGGGCGGCAAGGAACTGGCGCTGACGCTCGAAGAACAGGGTTACGTTGGGGTCGAAGCAGAGGCAAGTGTCACTGCGGTTGCAGTTTGATGGAGCGTACGAACGTGTCGACGGCCATACAGCAGCTCCCGAGCTACCTGGAAGCCTTCCTGCAGTTGCAGCAGTCGCCAGTCCATCGGCAGGAGCCCTGGTTCCGGGGTATGCGTGAGGACGCGTTTGCCAGCTTCTGCCAGTTGGGCTTCCCTACCGTCCATGACGAAAACTGGCGCTTCACGAACGTTGCGCCCATCGCCCAGACCACATTCCATCTTCCCGAGATTCCCGAGGACGAACGCGACGCAGTCACGGAGGGCGACGTCGCTCCCTACAGGCTTGAGGACCTCGCCGCTCAGCTTGTGTTTGTGAACGGGCGATACGCACCTGGACTCTCGCGCCTGCCGGTGGCACACAAGGGTTTACAGGTTTCTAGCCTCGCCGAAGCAATGCTGAAGGAGCGGGACAAAGTCGAACCGCATCTCGCGTGCTACGCCGATTCCAGCAAGGAAGCCTTTACGGCTCTGAACACGGCGTTCTTCGAGGACGGCGCGTTTGTCTTCCTTCCCCGGGGCCTGGCGCTTCACGAGCCTATCTACCTTCTGTATCTCAATACCGGCGGCGCGACGCCGCAGATCGCGAACCCGCGCAACCTGATCGTGGCCGGAGAGAACAGCCAGGCTACGATCCTCGAGGACTATGTCTCGCTCGGAGCCGGCGTATCGTTCTCCAACGTCGTAACCGAGGTCGTCGCGGGTGAGCAAGCGGTGCTTCACCACTACAGGATCGAGCGAGAGAGTACGGACGTGTTTCACGTCTCCACGCTCTGCATCGAGCAGGGACGCAGCTCGACGGTCAATTCGCATTCGGTGCTGACCGGTGGTGTGCTGGTACGCAACAACATACAACCGCTGCTGGCCGGCGAAGGCGGCAACTGTCTGATCAACGGTCTGTTCATCGGCAATGGCCGTCAACATCTGGACAATTACATGAAGGTGGAACACAGGAGCGCACATTGCGCCAGCCACCAGTTCTACAACGGCATTCTGGACGGTGAGTCGCACGGCGTCTTCCATGGCCGAATTCTAGTGTGCAAAGGCGCGCAGCAGACCGACTCGAAACAAACCAACCGCAACCTGCTCCTGTCGGATACAGCGCAGATGGACACAAAGCCACAGCTTGAAATCTTTGCCGACGACGTGAAATGTACGCACGGCGCGACGATAGGCCAGATCGACGAGGAAGCACTCTTCTACCTGCGCTCGCGCGGCCTTGATGAGGCTGCGGCCAAAGGCCTGTTGTTGTTCGCCTTTGCCAGCGAGTGCCTGGAACGGATGAATCCCGGCCCGATTCGCAACTATCTGGCGAAGATCATCATGCGGGCCTTGCCCCAGGCAAAGCAATCGGAGGCGGGTCTATGAGCGTAACTGCCGACCGCGTAAGCACTGTGGCCGCTGGATTCGATGCTGCCAGGCTAAGTAAGGACTTTCCCGCACTGAATCAACTCGTACACGGCAAACCACTCGTCTACCTGGACAACGCTGCGACGTCACAGAAGCCACGGTCTGTCATCAACGCCATCACCCGCTTTTACCATGAGGATTGTTCGAACATCCACCGCGGCGTGCATCTGCTCTCCGAGCGCGCGACCAGGGCGTATGAAGACGTACGGCTCACCGCCCAGCAGTTCATCCATGCATCCAATCCCGCCGAGGTGATCTTCGTCCGCGGAACCACGGAGGCCATCAACCTGGTGGCGCAGAGCTACGGCAGAACGCAGGTGCAGGCTGGCAATGCAGTCCTGATCTCGGCGATGGAGCACCACTCCAACATCGTTCCCTGGCAGATGCTGTGCGAAGAAAAGGGAGCGAAGCTGCACGTTATTCCGATGAACAATCGCGGCGAGCTGTTGCTGGATGAATATGAAAAGCTCCTGACACCTGAAACAAAATTAGTGGCCGTGGCGCATGTGTCCAACGCCCTGGGCACAGTCAATCCGGTGCGACGGATCATCCGCATGGCGCATGAACGCGGTATCCCCGTACTGGTGGACGGTGCTCAGGCGGTTCCTCACCTCCAGGTAGACGTACAGGACTTGGACTGCGATTTCTACGCCTTCTCCGGGCACAAGATGTACGGACCGACGGGAATTGGCATCCTGTACGGCAAGCGGCGACTGCTCGAAGCCATGCCTCCCTATCAGGGAGGGGGCGACATGATCAGCTCGGTCACCTTCGAGAAGACGACCTACAACTCCCTTCCCCACAAGTTCGAGGCGGGCACGCCGAACATCTCCGGAGTCATCGGCCTAGGCGCGGCCATGGAGTATCTAACTTGCATTGGACTGGACAACGTCGCGGCGCACGAGCGCGACCTGCTGGTATACGCCACGGAGCAGATTACACGCCTGCCCGGCGTTCGCGTGATCGGCACCGCTAAGGAAAAGACGGCCGTACTCTCCTTCGTCCTCGAAGGGATACACCCGCACGACGTTGGCACCATCCTCGATCAGGAAGGGATCGCCGTCCGCACCGGGCACCACTGCGCCCAGCCAGTGATGCAGTTTTTTGGCATACCGGCAACCACACGCGCTTCCTTTGCGCTGTACAACACAGAGGCGGAGGTCGATGCCTTGATGCGAGGGATCACAAAGGTTCAGGAGATGTTCGCATGATGCCAGAATCGAGGGACATTCGGGATCTCTATCAGGACATGATCCTCGAGCATTCGAAAAGGCCGGAGAACTTTTACCGCCTGCCCGACGCAAACCGGAAGGCGGAGGGATTCAATCCGCTCTGCGGTGACCACTTCACCATCTTCCTCAAGTTCGATAACGACACCGTCACAGACATCAGTTTCGAGGGCTCGGGCTGTGCCATCTCCAAGGCCTCGGCCTCCATGATGACAGCCAGACTGAAAGGTAAATCGAAGAGCGAGGCGCAGCGCCTCTTCGCGCAATTTCAGCGGCTGGTGACGAACCAGACGAACGAGGCAGACGACGAGGCCGTGTTGGGAAAACTGGTTGTCTTCTCCGGAGTCTGCGAATTTCCGGTGCGGGTGAAGTGCGCCATCCTGGCATGGCACGCGATGATGTCAGCCCTCGATCAAACATCGGCTGCGGTGTCGACAGAATAGGCACGACCACCGATATCGAGACGATAGCAGAAGCCACCCGAAAGAAGACACTATCAACGAAAGGAAAGCATAGATGATTACATTGACAGCAAAGGCAGCCGAAGTGGTGCGAAGCGACATTGAGAAGGATAATTTGCCACCCGCCACCGCCCTCCGCCTCGGAGTCGTCCACGATGGCTGTAAGGATAGCGGCACCCAATACCGCTACGTCCTCGAACTTGATCCCGACGCCGTTCGCCCCAGGGACCAGATCTTCGAGAGCGAAGGAATTGAAATCAGGGTCGACGAGCCGAGCCTCGCTCACCTCGACGGCGTTCAGCTTGGGGTCAAACAGGGTCCCCACGGGAACGAATACATGTTTCTCAATCCTCGCGCGGAACACAGTTGCATTTGCGGAAGCACATTCTCGGAGGTCATGCCGGACATACAAGTCAAGAAGGCGGAGGCACACTGATGGCTATCAACGAAAGGATCACGCTCAGCCGGGACTGCAAGGTAAATATCATTCCCAGTGGAGAGACGATGATCCTTGCTGCAGACGCTCAGGTCTGGATCGTCCAGGAACTCGGCGGCTCCTACACCGTGATGACCGAAACGGGACACGCAGTTCGCATTGACAACCTCGACGCCGACGCACTCGGAAAAGAGATCATTCCGCCACCAGACAGCACCGAAACCGCAGTCGAAGGATCGCTGGAACAGATGGTCTGGCGGGAATTGAAAACATGCTATGACCCTGAGATTCCGGTCAATATAGTCGACCTCGGCTTGGTGTATCACTGCGGAGTGACTCCGCTGCCTGAAGGCGGCAATCGAGTGGACGTTAGCTTCACCCTCACTGCTCCAGGCTGTGGCATGGGCGACGTGCTCAAGCGCGACATCGAGGGCAAAGTCGCTCGCATTCCGACCGTGACGCAGTGCGCTATCGAAGTCGTCCTTGATCCTCCATGGAACCAGGGTTTGATGTCCCTCGAGGCACAACTGCAGCTTGGTCTAATGTAAGCCTCAGGCGAGGAAAGGACCACGCTTCAACATGCAATCGGAAGGAGCATACGATCGATATGTCAACGGCCACAGCGAAAACCGCGCACCGCATCGGTCCGACCGTCACGATGGGCGAGATCCTTCATGCCTATCCCACCGCCAAAATCGCGCTGTTTATCCGATACCACATCGGAGGATGCACCAGTTGCGGTTACCAGCTCACGGACACGCTGGCGGAGGTTCATCAGAACTACAACATCAAAGACCCGTTGGATGAGGTACTCGCCGCCATCCAACATAGTTCAAGCGTTGAAGCGAAGGTCCATATCTCACAACAAGAGCTTGCCAGCGTACTCCAGCGGGGACTGGATTTGCGGCTTCTTGATACGAGATCAACCAGTGACTGGCAGGCAGGCCACCTCGCGGGCGCGCAGCCGGTCACGGTGGAATTGACCTTCAATGCGCTCGATTCCTGGCCTAAGGAGAGTCCGATCGTTTTCTACTCCAACGAAGGACGGAGGAGTCTCGACAAAGCGGCCTATTTTCAAGCCTACGGTTTTGTGAACGCCCGCAGCCTCGATGGTGGACTACGAGCCTGGCAAGATACGTTTGAATCACCACTAATCGTCGCTCTTCCGTGATTATGAGGCCAGGGTCTCTTAGAGATGGCTCAACTCGTGAACAGCGAATAAGAAGTGAACGACTAGGCGCGACAGAATCTTATTTACTAGAATTGGCTACGAGTTGACCGTATGGAACTCGACAAGAGAGGTTGAGACATGTCCCAATTTCGTGGCCTTCTTGCTCAAATCGAGCGACTCGCGGACTGTTCTCCGAGCATTATTAGGCTGCAACAGGCCATTGTTGACATAATTGCGAAAACGATCGACCGCTACAATTGGGTCGGCTTCTACATGTTGGACTCGGAAGATGCATCGGTGCTCGTACTTGGCCCTTTTCACGGGGAGCCCACGCCGCATGTGCGGATCCCGGTGATGCGGGGAATCTGTGGTGCGGCTGTCGTCCTAGGTCAAACAGTAATTGTGGAGGATGTTGCGGCTGATCCTAGGTATCTTGCGTGTTCGGTGAACACCAAGTCTGAGATCGTTACACCCATTCGGGTACGCAGCCTCATTGTTGGAGAGATTGACGTCGACAGTCATACGCCGAATGCCTTTCAGTCGGAGGACCGCAGGTTTCTGGAACAGTGTGCCGGCGTGGTAGGTCAGTATATGGAGCGGTTCATCTAATCGGGCTGCAATCACCCCTACCCGCATCTCCATCAGCAAATTCCTCGAGTTTTCAATACAGGTAGCTAAACCCACCTACGAGGGTCCCACACTTAGGACTTTGGGGAACCTCTTTGCCAGTCGTTACGGAATGGATTCCAGCCTAATCTCGGACGTGACGGAAACTATCACTATGGGCTGAAGTGTCTGCTTTTGCCGACTTAAGTCATAGCCGGAGCGCCAACAGAGGACTACGGTAAGAACTACTGAGGATTGTCATAATGCTCATCGCACCGATGCCTAAAGATTTTGGATCTATGAATAGAGCGGTATCTGCCACTAGGTCCCCCATCCCTTCCGCTGGTGGAAAAGGTCCGGCGGCCTGCGTGTTCCATCCGTCTCGCACCAGATCGTGTGAAAGTGTGTCGCGGTGAGCGCTATGCTGACTAAGAAACCAAAAACAAAGATTCTAGTGGATGGTGGCGATCCCGAGGAGACTCTGAAGATCAAGTCCCTGATCGGATTTGTCGATGGCCAAACAACGAATCCCAGCCTGATAGCAAAAAACCCCGAAATCCAAAGCAGAATAATCTCTGGCCACAAATTGAGCCTGGCGGAACAGAGTGAAGAATACAAGAGAATTGTGCAGAAGATTTCGCCCTTGGTGGGAGATGCTGGAGTCTCGATCGAGGTTTTCGCCAATCTCAGTACAACGGCCGAACAGATGCTGGCGCAAGGTGAGGACATGTTCTCGTGGATTCCCAACGCCTACATCAAATATCCATGCACGTATGAGGGTCTGCGAGCAGCCCAGATGTCGGTTGAACGAGAAATTCGAGTCAATGTTACGTTGTGTTTCTCACAGGAACAGGCCGCTGGGGTCTATGCCGCCACGCACGCGTCCAAAGCACCAGTGTATGTCTCGCCATTCATCGGTCGCCTTGATGATCGCGGCGAGAACGGTATGGATCTAATCAGGGCTATTCAGCAAATGTATAAAGCAGGCGACGGTCATGTGTACGTTCTTGCCGCCAGCATTCGCACTGTAGATCAATTGCTTGCTTGTTTCGCTTTAGGCGTCGAGCTTGTCACGGTGCCTATAAAAGTCCTTGAATCGTGGGCCGCAAAAGGGTTGCCAATGCCGGATCGGAACTTCGTCTATAGAGGAGTCGATACAGATGGCAAACCACTAAAGCCAATTCCCTACAAGAATATCAACCTGACCAAGCCGTGGGGTGCTTTTAACCTCAGGAACGAGCTCACAAGGAAGGGCATTGAAAAGTTTGTGGCTGATTTTGAAGGTACTCTTCTGCGGCCGGCAAGTGTGGGCTAACAGGTGGAACCTGAAAGGAGCCTTTGCATGGAGACGCCAATGTACCCTGCCCCGTCGAGCGATATAGCAAAGAAACGTAGAGAGCTTGCGCCAGAAATACTCGACGCCTTTCAGGCTTTTAGCCTTCAGGTGTTTTCTGATGGCGCCTTGCCTGCCAAAACGAAGGAACTCATAGCGGTTGCTGTGGCTCATGTAACGCAGTGTCCCTATTGTATTCGCAGCCATACCAAGCGGGCTAGGCTGAAGGGCGTGAGCGAACAGGAGATCATGGAAGCTATCTGGGTGGCCACCGAGATGCGGGCTGGCGGCGTCATCTCACACTCTGCCCTCGCCATCGACGCGATGAATGCCGAGAAAGCCATTCCTAAGTAGCATGAGTCGAAATTTGCGCACCTGTTTAGTGGTCTAGGAACTCTGACATTAATGAATATTGGGCCAGCACGATGTGCCTGGCTACCGCAGCTGAAAATGGTACTGTGAAACCGGAGGTCGATTGCCTCGTTTTCTTTCGCAACACACGTTAGCGTGTATGACGCGCCAGGGCGCCGCCGAACTTGTCCGGCAGATTCACGCAGCCACTCAAGTTAAGGAGAGACGGGTTTTGTTGAATATGCAGGAAGGAAAGATGTTGATCGAGAGTGAGGCGCCTGACCGCGCAGAACTTGAAAAGTGGTTTATGGCGCTCAAGCTCCATTTCGATTGGATATTGCGCGTTGAATTTGAGTCTGTGGATGGTGACCTTCAATCTCTCTTCTAAGCATGCAGTTCCCAATCCGTCGCTGGGTGTCTGTTGATTCAATATGTGCCCGGACGAGTCATAGATTCTGGGCTCCGGGAGCCGCGTGAGTTTCATATTGTGCAGTGCACTACGGACGAGGCCCTCTCGGTATGAAGCCTTGAGTTTTTGGGCAGTCGATACGCGTTAAGAACGCTCAACCCCATCATCAGAGACGGATTGGCGCGTGAGCTGCTCTTTTTCCACGAAAATCACCCGAATCAGCACCAGAGGAGAAGAATTACATGTCGAACTACAAGCACCCTGAAGTACTGGTCTCCACGGAATGGGCCGCGAATCATCGAAATGATCCAACGGTGCAGTTGGTCGAAGTGGACGTTGACACCACAGCCTATGACCAGGGACATATTCCAGGAGCTGTTGGATGGAATTGGCAGACGCAGCTGCAGGATAATGTCCGCCGTGATCTGATCCAAAAATCCGATCTCGAAGAGTTGCTCGAAAAATCAGGAATATGGAATGACACCACAATTTTGCTTTACGGAGACAACAACAACTGGTTCGCCGCCTACGCGTTCTGGCAGTTGAAATATTACGGCCACAACGACGTTCGACTTATCGATGGAGGTCGCAAAAAATGGATTGCGGAAAAGCGGCCGCTCACAACCGACGTGCCAAAGATTGCTGCGGTCTCGTACCATGCAAGTGGTCCAGATGAGTCGATTCGCGCATACAGAGAGCAGGTTTTCGCCACTCTAGGAACGAGTGACGGGGTGAAGCTGGTGGATGTGCGCTCTCTGGATGAGTTCACCGGCAAAATTCTTGCCCCTCCCGGTCTCTCCGAAACGGCTCAACGCGGTGGCCATATTCCGGGCGCTGCTAATATTCCTTGGTCCCAAGCAGCCAACGAGGACGGCACATTTAAATCTGCAGATGCATTGAAACAATTGTACGAGGGCAATGGTGTCGATGGATGCGGAGAAGTCATCTCCTACTGCCGTATCGGCGAGCGCAGCGCGCATAGCTGGTTCGCTCTGAAATACCTGCTTGGCTATAAAGACGTGAAAAACTACGACGGCTCGTGGACCGAATGGGGAAATCTGGTCGGTGCACCAATTGAGAAGGAGGTTATCAAAGCTACTGATTAGCTAAAGCGCAAAGTCGCATGGCCGGATATAGCTGGTCACCTCAGGCTGGGCCTTCGACTTTGAGCGGATATTGCGACTTAGCCACGCTCAAGGCCATCAAAAATAGACATGACGAAAGCCCACCAACATCCTCTTGAAAAGATTCTCGAAAGCCGCATCGCCATCATCGATGGAGCGATGGGCACGACCATCCGCACCTACGGCATGAAAGAGTCGGACATGCGCGGGGAACGCTTTAAGGACTCTACAAAGGACTTACTGAACAACGGTGACCTCTTCTCCCTCACCCAGCCGAAGATGATCTGTGACATCCATCGCCGGTTCCTGGAGGCGGGTGCGGACATCATTGAGACGAATACCTTTGGCGCGACCAGCATCACCCAGAGCGAGTTCTTCGTAGAAGATCCTCGGGAGCGCGGCGGCCGGAAGGATCCTGAGTTTTACCAGAAGATCATCGACGACCCTATGCTCAATGACCTGGCCTGGGAGATCAATGAGACGTCGGCGCAGCAGTGCCGGCAATGGGCAGATCGTGTTGGCAGCGCGACCGGGCGCCAGCGGTTCGTGGCAGGAGCGCTTGGGCCGCTGACCGTTTCACTTTCCAATTCACCCGATGCCGACGATGCCGGTTTCCGAGTCGTCACATTCGATCAGGTCGAGTACGCGTACAAGCACCAGGCGCGCGCCCTAATCGCCGGAGGATCAGACCTGCTTCTGGTGGAGACGATCTTCGATTCGCTAAACGCCAAAGCAGCGCTGGTTGCCATCCGCGAGGTGTTCGATGAGGACGGCAAGGAATTGCCGGTGATGATTTCGGCAGCGGTTGGACGCGGCGGTGAGACGCTGATCTCCGCGCAAACCACGGAAGCATTCTGGAACGCGGTGAAGCATGTAAAGCCGCTGTCCGTGGGGCTCAACTGCTCTCTCGGTCCCGACCTGATGTATCCATTCCTCTCAGAACTTTCGGAGAAGGTTGACGTCAACATCTCGTGCTACCCGAATGCTGGCTTGCCGAATCCTCTCTCGGAAACTGGGTTCGACCTGGGGCCGGACGACATGGCTCGCTATTTGGGCGAATTTGCACACGGCGGCCTAATCAACATCGCTGGCGGCTGCTGCGGCAACACGCCCGAGCACATCGCGGCTATCGCCAATGCGCTCGAGGGAAAACCTCCGCGAAGTCTGAGCCACCGTGAGGTCGCGGCGTGAGCGAGGTCCTCGATACGAAACCGCTGCGCCTGTCGGGATCACAGCCCTTCACCCAGCAGCACGGCGTCTATATCATGATCGGCGAGCGGACCAATGTAGCCGGTTCGCCGAAGTTTGCAAAGCTCATCAAGGAAGGCAAATACGAAGAAGCGGTACGCGTGGCTCGACAACAGGTCGAGAACGGCGCGAACGTCATTGACATCTGCATGGACGAGGGCATGATCGACGGCGTCACTGCGATGACACGCTACCTACAGCTGCTGGGCAGTGAGCCTGAAGTCGCCAAGGTACCTTTCATGGTGGACTCCTCAAAATGGGAGGTCATCGAGGCAGGACTGAAGTGTCTTCAGGGCAAGGGCATCGTGAACTCCATCTCGCTGAAGGAAGGTGAGGAACAGTTCCGCCAGAACGCTGCAAAAGTGCTCAAGTACGGTGCGGCGGTGGTGGTGATGGCCTTTGACGAACAGGGCCAGGCCGCTACGTACGAGGAGAAAATCCGCATCTGCGAGCGCGCCTACCGGATCCTGGTCGACGGGGTGGGTTTGCTGCCAGAAGACATCATCTTCGATCCAAACATCCTGACCGTTGCGACTGGCATGGAGGAGCACAACAACTACGCGGTCGACTTCATCAAAGCCACGCGCTGGATCAAGGCCAACCTACCACACGCAAAGGTCAGCGGTGGTGTCTCGAACGTCTCGTTCAGCTTCCGCGGTAACAACAAAGTTCGCGAGGCAATGCACTCGGCATTTCTTTACCACGCCATCGCAGCAGGCATGGACATGGGCATCGTGAATGCCGGCATGCTCGAAGTCTACGAAGAGATCGGGCCTGAGCTAAAGGTGCTGGTCGAAGACGTGCTGCTGAACCGCCGCCCTGACGCAACCGAGCGCTTGGTGGACTTCGGAGAAAAGCTGAAGGCCGAAAGCTCTGGTGACGTCGTCAGCGAAAAGAAGGCAGAAGAGTGGCGTAACGGTACCGTCGAGGAGCGTCTTTCGCACGCGCTGGTCAAAGGGATTGACACGTACATCGAGATAGACGCCGAGGAGGCCCGAGTCGAGCTGGGCCGCCCTCTCTTGGTTATCGAAGGTCCGCTGATGGCTGGCATGAGCGTGGTAGGGGATCTGTTCGGAGCCGGCAAGATGTTTCTGCCACAGGTGGTCAAGTCCGCCCGCGTGATGAAGAAGGCGGTGGCACATTTGACACCCTTCATGGAAGCCGAGAAGGCTGCAATGGAGGCGGCTGGCCAAGTGGTCAAAGCGCAGGGAAAGATAGTGCTCGCAACGGTCAAGGGGGATGTTCACGATATCGGCAAGAACATCGTCGGAGTCGTCCTCGCTTGCAATAACTACGAGGTCATCGACATGGGGGTGATGGTTCCCTGCGAGAAAATCCTAGAACGAGCAAAGGCGGAGAAGGCAGACATGATTGGGCTTAGCGGCCTGATTACTCCATCTCTCGACGAGATGGTGCATGTCGCTAAGGAGATGGAGCGCCAGGGTTTCAAATTGCCGCTGCTGATTGGTGGGGCAACCACGAGCCGGAGGCACACCGCCGTCAAAATTGCGCCGCACTACAGCGAGCCTGTGGTCCATGTGCTGGATGCCAGCCGCGCGGTCGGCGTAACCACCAGCTTACTAAGCGAGGACGGTAAGGAAGAGTTCGTTGCAAAGCATCGCGCCGACTATGAGGCGCTCCGTAAGGCCCACTCTGCGCCGCGCCAGCAGGTTGTCTCCCTTGAGACCGCGCGCGAGAGACGGACTGCCATCGAGTGGCGGCCCGAAGACCTGCCGGTCCCCGCATTTACCGGAGTACGCACGCTGAATAACTTCCCTCTGGCGACACTCCGCGATTTCATTGACTGGACGCCGATCTTCCACGCATGGGGGCTAAAAGGCGTTTACCCGCGCATTCTTGAACACGAGGCGCAAGGTGAGCAGGCGCGCCAGATATTCGCCGATGCTAATACGCTTCTGGATGTGATCATCGAGAAACAACTCATCACGGCCTGTGGCGTGTACGGTTTCTTTCCTGCAAACGCCGTGGGCGACGATGTCGAGTTGTATACGGACTGCGCGCGCGAAACGGTGCTGGAGCGATTCCACTTCCTCCGCCAGCAAGCAAACAGGGAAGGTAACGAGCCATGCCGGTCGCTTGCCGACTTCATAGCGCCGAAGGAAACAGGGCTGCCCGACTATATGGGTGGTTTCGCGGTAACCAGCGGGATCGGCCTGAAGGAGCTGTGCGACCAGTACAGGGCCGAGAACGACGACTACAACGCGATCATGGCGGAAGCCATCGGAGATCGCCTCGCTGAAGCTTTTGCCGAATGCCTGCACAAGCGGGTGCGGGATGAATGGGGTTACGGTTGTGCGGAGGGCCTGAGCAACGCGGATTTTATCGAAGAGAAGTACCGGGGGATCCGGCCGGCTGCGGGCTACCCGGCGTGCCCGGATCATACGGAAAAGGGCCCGCTCTGGAGTTTACTGGATGTGCAGGCTAATACCGGTATGCTGATTACGGAGTCGTTTGCGATGTGGCCCGGCTCGAGCGTGAGTGGGCTCTACTTCGCCCATCCGGAATCGCGGTATTTCAGCCTAGGCAAGATCGACCGCGACCAGGTCGCCGATTATCACGAACGTAAGGATATGAGCGTAGCCGAGGTCGAGCGGTGGCTTGGACAAAACCTGAACTACGACCCCGAGGGATAACATCCGGACCTGGGGCCGCTAGTGGCCATCTGGACTCAAGGGAATCTGTGCTCCGGAACCTTTCGAAACACGTAATTGACAATTGTGTGCGCCTGTTCGATCGGCTCATGGTCGGTGGCGCTTGCCGGCATCAGGAAGCCGCTGCGTGATATCGCACCAAGCAATCTATCTATTAATCGATTCGGCAGTACCGACGGGATTGCCTAGACGAGGAGGTGCACTAGAATCACCCCCTCCTTGCAAATCATTCTGGACGCCTCAAGTCCCCCATTAGCCATTTCCCAAGTTCCGCAGAGGGTAGCCTTATCCCAAGATGGAAAGCTCCAAATTCTGCATACATTGCGCTCGCTTGGTCAAAGCGCATTTCATAGATAAGCTTTTTGAACACCAAAGGATCCTCGGCGAACAAATCCACTCCCCATTCCCAATCGTCCCATCCGATAGAGCCGGTAATGATCTGCCGAACCTCGCCTGCATAGCGCCGTCCAATAGCGGAATGCTCCCGCATCATGCGCTGCCGGTCGAGCATCGATAGCGTATACCAGTTCACTTGCTCGCCACGCCTCCTATCCATGGGGTAAAAGCAAACGTACGTCGCATCGGGGATCACCGGACGCAGGCGACCCGCCATAGCACTGGTTTGCCTCGATACAACGGCCTCGATGGCTGCCTCCCATTCAGGGGTATGCGGCTCATGTCCATCGGCTTCCAGCGCAGCGTAGGTCTTCGTCGAAGACTCGTATAATCGTAAGCGTGTGGTCTGGGCCGTTCTTATGGGTGGGTGTCAGAGTTATGTATCCACATAGCGTTATGTGGATACATAGTTGAGGAGTGATCTTCACTGGGTGGGCAGCGATAGGTTCCATGGCAG
>Ga0224555_1001935_pt1 | contig 26145 bp, 24 predicted proteins | sample 714S23034metaG_FD_180687 | JGI IMG/M metagenome (GOLD analysis project Ga0224555, IMG submission 180687) | Peat soil microbial communities from Stordalen Mire, Sweden - 717 S2 30-34 | ecosystem: Environmental > Terrestrial > Soil > Wetlands > Peat | place: Sweden: Norrbotten County, Stordalen...
CGCCGCTCCGCGCCAAACAACCGACGAAACTCCTGCACCGTCATCATCTTGCCTCTTCGATTTTTCATGCGTCTAGACTATCGCTTTATCTTCGCCTGAGCAAGCTTGATAATCATCTCTCCGTATTGTGCAAAACAAAGCGCTTAGCTACACCCAACCCCCGGAGGGAGGGGTGCCCCTTAGCCGAACCCAGGCGTCTACTCCTGCGTCGTCGGATCGATCACCATCCGCACCACCTTCACCGAGTCTGCCGGGAACCCGCCCAGCTTCGCGTGCTCGCGGATCGTCGCCTCGTCCGGAGAGATATAGATGCAGTAAATCTTGTCGTCCGTCACGAAGGACTGCACCCACTGCAAGTGCGGCCCGATCTTGCGGATCGCCGAGCAGGACTTCTGTGCGATCGCCTGCAACTGCTCCACCGTCAATTCCCCCGCACCTGGAATGTTCCGTTCGATCACGAACTTCGGCATGCCGCCACCTCCCGCGAGTCGTGCCGAGCAGCATAGCACAGTCATCGCAACCTCGGCACCCGCCCAATCCCCAAGTTGTTTCATCGCGTCACTCGCCTCGGGGAACTGGGCGCGTCACCTGTGATAGCAATCACCGCAACCGCTCGCGACCCGGCGTGTACTCGTCGGTATGAGAATTGCGGGGAAATCCTGCGCGCTGAGCATCATCGCAACCCTGCTCTGTTGCATCAACGCCATCCAGCCCAGCGCCGCTCCGGCACAGCCCAAACCCAAGGACGCGGAGTGCCTCACCTGCCACGCCGACCCCACGCTGACCACCACCGACGCCGCTGGCAAAACCGTCAGCCTCCACGTGGACGCCGGCAAGATGAAGGCCTCCATCCACGGCAGCAGGTTCGCCTGCGTGGACTGCCACAAGGACGTCAAGTCCTCGCCGCACGCGCAAACGCCCGAAAAGATCGCCTGCGCCCAGTGCCACGCCGATGCGCAGGCCGCCTACGCGCGCAGCTATCACGCCACCGCGCGCAAGCCCGACGGCTCCGCGCCCGCCACCTGCACCGATTGCCACGGCGACGCGCACACCATCCTGCCCGCCACTGACCCCGGGTCGACCGTCTATCACTCCAACATTCCCACCACCTGCGGCGCCTGCCACGGCCAGAAGTTCCTGATGGAGTCGACCGGCAACAGCAATCAGCCCTTCGTCTCCTACCAGCAAAGCGTCCATGGCCGTGCCGTCGAAAACGGCTCGCAGCAGGCCGCCGTCTGCACCGACTGCCACGGCGCGCACTCGATCCTGCCCGCCAACGCCGCCAGGTCGCTGATCAACAAGTTCAATGTTCCCGCCACCTGCGGCAAGTGCCACGCCGGAGTGCAGGCCGTCTTCGCCCAGAGCATTCACGGCCAGGCCATCGCGCGCGGCAACTCGCTCGCCCCGGTCTGCACCGACTGCCACGGCATCCACACCATCAAGGCGCCCTCCGATCCCAACTCCACCGTCTCCAGCCAGAACCTCTCGCGCGACACCTGCGCCGGCTGTCACCAGGGCGTGCGCCTTACCCAGGAGTTCGGCGTCATCGGCAACCGCGTCTCCACGTACAACGACAGCTACCACGGCCTGGCTTCGCAGGGCGGCTCGCTGGTGGTCGCCAACTGCTCCAGTTGCCACGGCGTCCACAACATCCTGCCCTCCAGCGACCCGCGCTCCACCATCAACCCCGCCAACCTCGACGTCACCTGCGGCCAGTGCCACAAAGGCGTTACCCAGAAGTTCACCCTCAACAAGGTCCACGTGGATGTCGACAGCGGCCGCTCGACCGACAAGGGCACGGTCGCGGTGCGCTGGATCCGCTGGTTCTACATCCCGCTCATCCTGCTCGTCATCGGCGGGATGTTCCTGCACAACGCCATCCTCTGGCGCGCCAAGGCCCTCGCCCGTCGCCGCGCGCTGGCTCACACCGTCGTCCGCATGAACCGGAATCAGCGTTGGCAGCACCTCATCCTGCTCACCAGCTTCTTCGTGCTGGTCGTCACCGGCTTCGCGCTCAAGTATCCCGATTCATGGTTCGCCACCGTTCTCGGCCTCAGCGAACACTGGCGCAGCATCATCCATCGCATCGCCGGAGTCCTGCTGATCGCCGACGGCGTCTACCACGTCTTCTACGTCGCGCTCACCAGCGACGGCCGCCGCCTCATCCGCGACCTCTTCCCCACGCTGAAGGACTTGTCCGACGCACTCGGCACGATGCTTTATTACACCGGCTTCCGCAGGGAAAAGCCGAAGTACGGCCGCTTCAACTACGCCGAGAAGGCCGAGTACTGGGCGCTGGTTTGGGGCACCGCCCTGATGGCCGTCACCGGCATCATGCTGTGGGCCAAGATCGCTGTCGGCAATCTGCTCGCCCGCTGGTGGATCGACGCCGCCACCGCCGTCCACTTCTACGAAGCTATCCTGGCCACGCTGGCGATCCTGGTCTGGCACTTCTACCAGGTATTCTTCGATCCCGATGTCTATCCCATGAACTGGGCGTGGCGCGACGGCTCCATGTCCGCCGAGCACTACAAGGAAGAGCACGAGCTGGACACCGAGACCCCGGCCGAAGCCCGCCCAGATCCCGACCCAACCGCGCCCAACGCGCCAGGAGGTGCCGCAAGCCAGGAGTAGCAGCGGGCTGGTAGCCCAAGGCTTCAGCCTTGGGTCTCGAGCGGTAAGCCGGCACGAAATTGAGAGGGGCTTTAGCCCCGGGGGAATTGAAAGCGTAGCAACATATTCTCAAACCATTCCAAGAAAGAGGAACCTCCATGAAACTCCGCATCGCAACCGTAGCAGTCGCATCCATCTCCATGCTGGCCATTCCCGCCCTCGCGCAGGACGGCGCCACGCTCTTCAAGACCAAGTGCGCCATGTGCCACGGCGACCAGGGACAGGGCAAGCCGGCCATGGGTGCGCCCAAGCTCGTCGGCACCACCAAGAGCGTCGTCGACGTTCTCACCAAGGGCGGCGAGCCCAAGGCCCCGCACATCAAGCCAATGAGCGCCGTCACCGCCGACCAGGCAGCCGCGCTGGCAGCCTTCGTCAAGACCCTGAAGTAAGGACCTGCAGTTTGCCACACTCAAGGACGGGTGAAAGCCCGTCCTTCTTTTTCCGCCGTCAGCTTATTCGGTCGCTGCCTTATGCTTCGCCGGGTGCGGCGGAGGCGGAGGCGTTGGCGGAGTCAGTGTGATCTTCGGCGGTGCCGGAGGCGCCGGCGGCAGCGGCTGCACATCGCCCTTGCGCACGGTGATGTCGCCGTTCGTGGTCGTGATGTGCACCACCGGCCCGCCGGAGCCGACTGTGCCGCTCAGGGTCCGCCCGTTCTCGCTGCTTTGCGTCGCCAGCGCAAAGTCCGTGTCGATACTCCCGTCGTTGGTGTTCGCCTGCATCACAAAGCTTGCCTGTCCCGGGAGGGTCGCGTGGATCGAACCGTCGCGGTCTTCCAGCGTAATGTAATTGCCCAGCGCAGGCGCCGCGGTCAGGTTGATCGATCCGTCCCGGTTGGTCACCGAGATGTCGCCGGCCACGCGATCCAGTGTGATGTTGCGGTCGCGCGTGGTCAGCACCACCGGGCCCATCGCCTGATCTGCCGAGAGGTTCATGTCCGCGCTGATCTCCAACTCGCCGTCCAGCCGCGCCAGTTGAAAGTCGGTGCGGCTGGTATGGAAGCGGAACGGGCCGGCGATGTGTTCCACGTGCGTCGTCCCGAAGTACTCTCCGGTAACGGTGACGGGCCCGGTGATGTCCGACAGCGTCACATCTTCGCCGCGGCCCTGGATGGCAAGGGGGCCATCGATGCTGTGCGCGCTGATGGACGAGCCCCCGTTGTTGATGTGTACCGTGGCTGCGCCGGTGATAGCGGAGAGATCGACATCGCCATGGTTGGCGGTCGTGGTGACCGGCGCCTTGACGGAAGCCACGTGGATGTCGCCGCGGTTGGCATTGATCGTGGTGGCCGCGGCCGCAGGCACGGTAATCACCAGGTCGCCGCGCGCGCCATCGAGCGCCGGCAACTTGATGGAGACGGCATTGCCGTCCGTGGTGATAGCCGGGCTGAACTGCTGGGCTTTGGAATCCGCCTCCGAGTCCGAACGCGAATAGATCTGCTTGTGCACCGCGATGTGGATGCGGTTGTCGTCGCTGGTGCCGTTTACTGTAACGTCGCCGCGCGGGTTGTCTACGGTGAGTGAGCCGCCGGCCGGGAAGGCGGCGTCCAGGGTCTGGTCGGACTCGTGCTTGTCGCCAAACAGTTCATCGAAGGAATTCTGGTCGAAGTGGTAGCCGGGAAACAGCTTGCTGTAGCCGGATGGGAACCCGAGGTTGTGATTGGCGATCAGGCCTATGAATGCGAAGATCACCAGCAGAAAGACAACGCCGCTGCCGACGGAGCGCCGGTATACCGGATGTTGCGGATCGCGCATCGCGGCCTGATCAAGCGCCCATTCGGCCAGCACCACTGCGCCCGCGCAGACCAGCACCAGCGGCCACCAGTGTCCATACCAGTCCCAGAAGCGGCTGTGGTCGATGTGGCCGGTCTCGATCAGCAGAAAGACGACGCCGATCGCGATCAACAGAATGGGGCCAAGCACGGAGCGCCGGCGCATCGCGCGCATCTGGTAGCGCATCTGGTCCCGCTGCGCACGCCACAAGGCGCGCTGGGCGCGGGCCTGCTCGCGGAAGAAACTCCGCTGCTCGCGGGGATCGTATCCCGGAGGCGGTACAGGCGGTGTGGGATAGCCGGCCATGGTTTACCGTCCTTCCTGGTCGCTGCTGCCCGGCTGTGCCTGGGGCTCAACCGGGGCGAGGTCCGTGGTGGTCGCCGGCGCTGCAGGCGGCGCGGTTGCCCCGGGAGGAGGCGGATAGCCGTAGCCGCCGGGGTACACCGCGCGCCTCACGAACATCATGACGCCGCCCCCAATCAGGAGCAGCGGCCAGCTATGCGACCAGGTGAGGATGCGCAGCGCATCCAGCAGCCAGATGACGCCAATGAACACCAGCCAGAAGGAGCCGCTGAGAGCACGCCGCAGACGCCAGTAATAGTAGGCGGTGCCATCGCTCTCGAATCCCTGACCGGTCGAGATCATCCTGCGAACGAATAGCCACACGCCGCCGCCGATTAGCAGGATGGGAACCAGCAGCCTGCCGTGAAAGACGTGGAGGACCGGGATGTTGCCGAGCAGAAAGAGCGCGCCGAGCGCAATCAGCCAGATCGCCGCGGACGGGAAACGATTGCAGCAGGGCTGGTTCGGGTCGGGATACTGGGGCATGGGAGGGACCGGCGGTATCGGAGGCACGCCATACGCGGCCCACTGCGCAACCGGCGGAACATAGCCGTAGCTGTAGGGAGGCGTGTACGGATTCGCCGGCGGCGCATTGGGATCGTGTGCGCCGGGGCCCTGCGCTGAAGTGCCAGGGGTTGGCGCCGCGCCCGGTTGAGTCGAAGGCGGTACGCCGCTGGGCCACGCCTTGCCGAAGCCGAGCCGCTCGGAGAGATCGTTCAGCCCGAAGGGATTGGGCAGCGGCGTTCCGTCGCGGCGGGCGCGCGCGGTGTGGTACGCCTCGACCACCATGTAGCACATCCAGCCCGCGATAAACCAACCAAAGACATCGCTGACGTCGCTGGCCAGCGAGACAAATACCGCGAATACGATCAGGTGCACGATGCCCTTGGCATACTGCTCGTTGTACATCGCGCCCACGCCGGGAATGAAGCCCAGCAGCGCCGCGAGTCCAGGGTTGGGTTCACCCGGCGCGGGGGGTGGTCCGGCAGGCGCTCCGGCGGGCGGATAGCCGTGTGCGCCGGGGTAGCCGTAGCCGGCTGGCGGCACAGTGCCCGCCACGCGGGCGGCCAGGCAGGTTTCGCAGAAGACGGAGGTTCCCACGTTGCGAACGCATTCGGTGCAAAGCGGCTTTCCGCAGTGCTGGCAGAAGGCAGCGCGCTCACGGTCGAGATGATTGGCGCAGTTCATACCAGTGTCCTTTCTATGCGTGCAGGTGCGGTGTGGCCCGGGTTCCCGGCGCTTTCCTCCGCAACCGGGAGACGGCGGTTTTGCCTCAGGTCCTCGCGGCGGCTGGTGCCTGGGTTCGGAGCAGCCTGCTTACGCGCGGGCTGGTTGCTGCCGGGCGGGTTACTGCCAGGCTGCGGCGCGGCCTTCTGCTGGTCGGGTTGCTGAGACGGGCCGGGCTGGGCCGAAGGAGCCTGATTGGTATTGACGGGTGCGCTCGGGCTGGCAGGCTGAATGGCGTCGCTGTCCTGGGCGCTCTCCAGATCGTGCACCCGCGACTCCAGCTCGTAGACCACGCGCAGCCCTTCGTAGTACCGCGCGACGCGGGAGTTGGCTGCGTAAAAGTCGCGCTTCAGGCTGCTCGGCTTCAGGTCGCTGGCGCGCAGGTCCTGCAGATGCACGCCGGTAAGGTTCATGGTCAGCGCGATGGAAAAGAACGCCATCGCCGCGGTCATGGCCAGGCGCGGCTGTAGCATGATCTGGCCGAACGAACTGGTCCGGAAAGCTATAGCCACGCGCCGCGGGAACGGAACCACGTTGCCATACACCGCTCCGGCGACCGCGTGGCCCGGAACCAACGCCACGATGCCGTATTGCCCGGACGGCTGCGCGGGTATTGGGAGGCCCACATGTGCGATCCCACCCGGGACGGCCTGGCCGCCCTCCCCGCCGGTTTGCGCCAGAATGCGCTCGAGCAGCGCGGCCGGAGGCTCCGGCGCGGGCTTCCGCAGCATCTCCAGGAAAGCCGCGCCCCGCCGCGCGTCCGCCAGCAACTGGCTGCATGGCCCGCACTGCTCCATATGCCCATCGAAGAGGGCCTGATCTGCGGCCGAGAGCGTGCCGTCCAGCGCGTCGGCCAGCATCGCCTCACACTGCGCGCAGTGCGCGCTGTCGCTGGACCGGTCGCCTCCGGTCTTGTCCCCGAACTCGAAAACCTTCGGGTTGCCGAAATGTCTGCTGTCTGCCACCTAAACCACCTGCCCTTCTATACGTTGCAAAAGCCTTGCAAGTTCCCCGCGGCCCCGGCTGATCCGGCTCTTCACCGTTCCCTCGGGAATGCGCAGCACCTGCGCGATCTCTTTGTAATCCATGTCTTCCAGGTCGCGGAAGACGACTGCCTCGCGCAGTTCCGGCGAGAGCTGCGCCAATGCCTGTTGGATGCGCGCCTTCAGCTCCAGCCCGGACGCGTGCGCCTCCTGCGACGGCCGCGGGTCAGCCAGCCGGTCGCCCAGCGTAGCACCGTCGCCGTCGGATGTGAAGCTGGCGTCCAGCGAGTCGGTGGCGCGATCGGCGCGCGTGCGGCGGAAGTGGTCCACCAGCAGGTTGCGCGCCAGCGTGGTGATCCAAGTCTGAAAGCTGCCCTTGTGGGTGTCGAAGCTGGCCAGATTGCGGTAGAGCTTGAGGAAGACGTCCTGGGTCAGGTCCTCGGCGTCCGTGGCCGAACCCGTGAACCGGTAGCAGATGGCATAAATGCGCCGGTGCTGCGCGACGACCAGCTGCTGCCAGGCCTGCTGATCGCCCGCCATGCACTGGCGGACCAACCTGCCGAGTGCCTCCTGCGCGGCTTCCTGTTCGGGCGTGCGCTGCAAAGTTGCCTCATACCTTGGCCGTTCGGATGCCCGCTCAGAGTCCCGCGCGGGTGTGTGCGCATTGGCATCGGCCGATGGCAGAAGTGTACCGCTTCGCGGAGCCGGATGATCCGCATCCCGAAGAACTGCGTTCCGCCCGGCCTCGTTCCCGCCTGCAGGGGATTTCGTCCCAGAGCCGGCTCCAAACAGCGCCATCTCGCGGACCGCCGCGCCGCGCTTCACCTTGGGGGTGCGGGGCATGATCCCCGCGGTCGGCATCGCCATGTGCAAAACGCCCATGCGGGCCTATACGCAGGGGCGTTCCGATTGGTTCCAATAGAGCAGTTCGGGGTTCAAGGTTTCAGGTTGCGAGTTGAAAGAGGAGTCGCGCGGGCGGACAAAGGCCAACTCACAACCTGCAACCTGCAACTGACAACTGTCTTCCTAGTTTTCCGTCGGTGTCTTCTCGGCGTGGTCGACGATCAACTGCTCCACGGGCGCTTTACGCGACTCCAGCTTCAGCCCCAGCTTTTCGATCGCGCCCGAGACCGTCTGGCCTCCACCTCCAGGATCGGATGCCACCGCACTCGACCCGCCGCCCGCACCGCCTCCGCCTGCACCAGCCTGTGCCCGCGCCTGCGCAATCATGTCCGCCATGGAGAAATCCATCGCAACCTCGTAGTTCCCCTTCAGGCCGGTCATGTCCATCACCTGCCGCGAGCCCGCATCGGCGCCGCTCATTTGGCCGCTCATTTGGCCGCCCAGCTGCGCCATCAACTGGGTCAGCAGGTCCGCCAGCAGCGTCATGGTCGTCTTGGTTGAAGTCACATGGAGCGTCATGGTCTGCGTGTCTACGCCCCACGTGATAGTCCCCTTCGTTCCCATGTTGATGGTTGCGCCCATGCCGCCTCTGTTCATCGTCATGCGCGCCGGCCCATCCTGGGTGTCCATCTTCATCTCGCCCGGCTTCAACTCCGCATCTTCATCGATCGGTGGCGCGTCTCCGGGCGACTCCTTCATCTTCGGGCCGCTCTTGCCCACCACCAGCGCCATCACCTGGTGCTCTTGCGTCTCGCGATGCACCGCAACCTTGAACCGATCTTCCAGCAGCGCCTGCAGCATCTTTGGCGCGTCATCCCTCGTCGACCCCTCCGGCATCCTGGCCACAATGTCGAAGTGCTGGTTGTTCAGCCAGTCCGGCCCAGTGATCTGATACGTCTTCACCTTATACGCGACCATGATCAGATCGCGTAGGGTCAGATAGTTGAACTCCGCCCGCAGACCATTCAGGTGCATGCCGATGTTCGGCATCTTCCCGGCCTGCATGTCCGCCTGCAGCTTCTGCATGTCCAGCGGCGCCGACGGCCGCACCGACGCCACATCGAACTCCAGCTTCGCCGCGGGCGTGGGTTGAGATGACACCGTCGCGGCTGGAGACGCCGCAGCCGAAGGTTGTGGAGCGCTCGCCTGTCCCAGCGCAACCGGCGCGGTCAGAACCACCCATGCTGTTGCGCTAAGCAATACGCCAAGACTCAGTTTGCGTCCTAAAGGTTCGACCATGACATCCCCCATCCTATTCTTGCAATATGTCTCGTAAATACATGAATTCGACATTTAGAACCGGGCCTTGCACAACGGATACAAGATGAAAGCGAAAATGCCGCCGCACCAGATCGTGCCCCAGATCAGGTAGGGTCGGCTCATCCCCATCCACGACGCGCGGCGGAACGGCGTTCTCCAACTGCCGGCCGGGCGCAGATCGCGGGCCATCGACGCCAATTGCCGGCTCCCGCGGTAGTACACGAGCACTTGGTATCCCCAGACCGCAAAGGCGATGCCCAGGATGAGCCATTCCAACCCTGGAACCATCCGCGAAGCAGACCGGGCGCGCATCAGCGCCATGCCCAGCGCCAAGCCCAGCAAAATGACCACGAAGAACCAGCCGAAGGCACCCCATGCACGGAGCCAATTTCGCCTCTCGGCATCCTGATACCGATAGTGCTCTTCGGTGCGCTCGGTCGGCAGCGGGGAGCTGGAACGGACGACCACTATCTTGCCGGGAATCAAGCCCAGCGCCACCCACGTAAGCTGCAGCGGGGTTAGCCAATCGAAGTGCGCTCCAGCGTGCCGCAGTAGCAGCCACCAACTGAAGCCAACCACCGCTACCATCAGCGCCTCAAGCGGCCACGAGATGTAGTCGCCCAGTCGGCGCGACTCCAATGCGAGAGCCACCGGACGCACCGGCGGGGTCACCCCCAGCTTGTGCCGCGTCCATGCCTGGAAGCCGAGCATCGTCGGCACGAACAGCAGCGCAAAACCCCCGGCCCACATGGGCGTCATCTCCCACCGGCGCGTGATGACGATGGCTCCCAGCGCCACAGCCCACACTGTATAGAGAGACGCAACTGTCGCATGGTACCCCGCCATCCAGCCTCGTCCCGGCCCCTCGTAAAAGCCCGCCGGAACCTCGACACCAAGAAAGTAGCCCGGGCCATTCTGCAGCGGCTTGTTCCAGAAATATTTCACCAGTGCGTAGGTAAGCACTGGGACCAGTAGACAAATAGTAAAGATAAACACTCCAACTACGCTTGGTGCACTCATCGAGTGCCCCCTTTCATTTGCAGCAATGCGAGTTCTTCGCGGACTGCTCCTACAATCTCGCGATCCGTCAATCCGCTGAGCACCAGTTGGGTGAGCGCAGTGCGCAGAGGTTTATAGAGTTCGGCCTGCTCCACCGGGCGCGCGCTGCGCGACGAGATTACCGCGCCCGCCCCGTGGCGCACGGTCACAAACCCCTCGTCCTGCAACTGCCGGTACGCGACCGCAACAGTATTCAGGTTCACGCCCAGGTCGCCCGCCACCTGCCGCACTGAAGGCAGCGTCATCCCCTCCCGCAACCCGCCGCCGGCGATCAAGGCCTTGATCCCATCCGTAATCTGCTGGTAGATCGGCCGCTTGTCGTTCTCATGCAGCGTAAGAAACATCGCGCTTCCCCTGTCTGCTGTATGTATACACCATACACTTTCGAGGAGTCAAGAAGTTTTTTCTGGCGTGGGAGTTCCTGTCGTGATTGGTTCGCTGGAAGGTTTACTCAGGTGTGAGAAATCTCCTGCGGAAGCTGGCCGGGCCTATAGCGACGCCGCAGGCGAGCACAACAAGCGTGTAGACCGGCTTTCCATGGTGTGAGTGGGCGAATTTGCCAGAAGTGCGCCCATCAGTCAGCCGCTGGCACTGAAGAACACACAAATCGAGCGTTCTAGTTCGCCGCGGGAATCACTCCACAGGCAATACGATTGCCCGCGTTGCCGGTCGGATCGGTCTTCATATCGTCGGCCTTCTCATGCACCATAATCGAGTGGCCGAGGACGGACTTGGGATCGCCCGCCGCCAGCGTCAAGTAGTCGACCTTGAAGGTGATCTCGCCGGTGTGGTTCTCGCCGATGGAGATGTTCTTCGGCATGTCTCCGTTGTGGTGGCCCATCGGGTTGTCCATCCCGTGCTGCTTGCCATCGGGATTGAAGTGCCCGCCGGCGCCCTTGAAGTCGGGCGCATCGCATACTGGGTCTTGGTGGATGTGCACGGCGTGCTCGCCGAACGGCAGGTTCTTCAGCTTCACGCTGATCGTAAGCTCCTTGCCGTCCTTGCTCTCCTTGAAGGAAGCGGTCCCGGCGTCATCGCCGCTGGACGTCTTGATGGGAACGACAAGGGTGCCGCTCTTGGATTGCGCATGCGCGCGGCCGGCTTCGATCGCGAGCACAAGTACGGTGAAGGCAACGAGCGAGAGGACGGAGACGGCGAGAACAGAACGCATAGGGCGCATGGCGATCCTCCTTCAGAAGGTGGGTGCAGGTCGAGGATAGCGCAGAACCTTGAAGAAAGGCTAGCGGCCCGCCGTGAACACCCGCTCCCGCTCCTGTTCGCGCTTCACCAGCTTGCGGCGGCCGAGCAGCAGGTCCCGGAGACGCACTGTCCCGCAGATCGTTTTGGTGTCGCGATCGATGACCAGCAGCGACATCAGGCCCGAAATCGCCATCTTGTCCACCGCCGCGCGGGACGTCTCGTCGGCGAAGGCATACACCTCCGGCAGCGGCGACTCGGGCACTTGCCCGGTGCACTTTGTCTGGCCAAGCTCCGCCATCACCTCAACCAGGCTGACCGTCTCCAGCGGATCGGTCCCGTACTCCCGTGTGAGGTGGGTCCCGCGGCGGCTCAGCTTCTCAGTCAGGATCGAGCGCGGCATGATCAGCGAGGTCATTGCGTACGCAGCCACGCAGCCGAGCATCACCGGTAGCAGCGCGGGCAGACAATGAGTGACCTCCAGGCAGAAGACAATGGCCGTAAGCGGCACGCCGAGCGAGCCCGAGAGCATCGCTCCCATGCCAACAGCGGCCCACAGCGCCTGGTCCGGGGCGGACGCGTGCGCGGCGTGCGCGGCCAGCTCGCCCATCGCTCCGCCGATCATCAGCAGCGGCGCCAGCACGCCACCGGAGGTTCCCGAGCCGAGCGAGAACGCCCACATCAGCGACTTGACCAGCACCAGGCCCACCAGCAGGCCCAGCGGAGCGTTGCCACGCAGCAGTTCCGCGATGTTGTCGTACCCCACGCCCAGCCCGCGCGGAAAGATCAGGCCGCCAACGCCGATCCCGATTCCACCGATCGCAGGCCACCACATCCAGTGCACCGGAAGCCGTTCGAACAGATCTTCGAAGCCATACATCATGCGGCTGAGTCCGGCTGCGGCAACCCCGACCACCAGCCCGAGCGCGAGCGCCCCAACCGCGACCGGCGCAGACTGCCGGTACGCCATATTGGGCATCGCGAACAGGGGGCCGGAGCCGAGCCAGAGGGTGCGCACAATCTCCGCCGTGATGCTGGCGAACGCAACCGGGACCAGGCTGCGCGGCCGCCACTCGAACAGCAGCAGTTCCACAGCAAGCAGGATCGACGCCAGCGGCGCGGCAAACGTCGCCGACATGCCGGCTGCGGCGCCGGCGACCAGCAGCGTGGTGCGCTCCGCATCGGTCAGGTGCATCCACTGCGCCACCAGCGAGCCGAACGCGCCGCCGGTCATGATGATCGGGCCCTCCGCGCCGAACGGCCCGCCCGAGCCGATGGAGATCGCCGCCGAGATCGGCTTCAGCACGGCGATAATGGGGTCCACCCGCGCGCCGTTCAGCAGGATCGCTGCGATCGCCTCGGGAATGCCGTGGCCGCGGATCTTGTCCGAACCGAAGCGCGCCATCAGGCCAACGATTACGCCGCCAACGATGGGCACCAGCACCATCCAGATTCCCAGCGGGCTGCCCGCAGGCGAGACCGGCGCCAGGCTGAGGCGATGGTAGTAAAAGAGATTGGTGGCGAAGGCGATGGCCTTCAGCAGCACCACCGCAAGCACGGCCGCGCCCGCGCCAATCGCGACGGCAACCGCGGAGAGCAGCCAGACGCGGCGGTCCACCGTGAAGTCGCGCAGTACCGAGGAGTGAGAGTTCAACGCGCCCTCCGTGATGCCGAGCCGGCTGGCTTCGTTCGCGCCGCTGAGGCGGCAATTGAGAGCGCCCGCCCAGCAGTGGCCGGTCGAGCCGCGCCGCGGGGCTCGCCCCGCAGGGTGCTGATGCGTTCCAGAGCGCGGATCAGTTGCGGCCCGAACTCGTCCAGCTCGCGCGCGTGGCTCGCCGACAAGGCGTGCAGAAGGCCCATCCCCTTGGCGGTGACAGAGAGAACGGTGCGGCGGCGATCGGCAGCGTCCTCCACTCGCCGCACCAGGCCCTGGGCGACCGAGCGGTCGGCCAGTTCGACCACGCTGTTCTGGCGCAAGCCCAGGCGTTCCGCAAGGAAGTTGATGGTGGCCGAGCGGCCCTCAGGGAGGCCCGCGATCTGCAACAGAAGCTGGTGCTGGCGTGGGCGCAAATCATGGCCCTGCGCCACTTGCTCGCTGAATTGCAGGAAGCTGCGCAGGTGGTAGCGGAACTCGGCCAGCGCTTGCAAAAGGCTGGTTGGGGGGGAAGGTTGCTGGCTGTGTCGATGCATAATTACATCGTATCACGATGTAATTATGCCTGGTGCTAAAACAGCGCCAACCTCCGGGCGCGTCCTGGCGCGACGCCTTATCGCGCCATCTGCGCGTCGGGCAGTTCCAACTGCTCGCTCTCCGGCGCGTCCAGGTAGGGGCGGAAGCAGGCGCGGCAGCGGGCTTCGTAGATTCCAGCGGCGCCCACGACGACCAGCTCGCGGCTGGCGCCCAGGCGCTGCGTATGGATGGCCGGCGCGCCGCAAACCATGCACACGGCCGAGAGCTTGGTCACCTCGTCCGCGATGGCCATCAACGCTGGAATCGGGCCAAACGGATCGCCGGTGAAGGTGGTGTCGAGGCCGGCGATGACGATGCGCTTGCCCATGTGCACCAGCTCTCCGATGAGGTGCACGATCGCCTGGTCGAAGAACTGCCCCTCGTCAATGCCGACCACCTCAACCTCCTCGAGCTGCGGATAGAGCGCGTCGCGCAGATGGGCGACGTTCGCAACCGTCACCGCCTCGTGGGTCTGCGCGCTGTGCGAGGCGATGGCGGTGCGGTGGTAGCGCAGGTCGATGTCGGGCTTGAAGCAGGCCACCTGCTGGCGGGCGATGCGCGCGCGCTTCAGGCGGCGGATCAGCTCCTCGCTCTTGCCGGAGAACATGGGACCGGTGATGACTTCGATGCGGCCGACTTCAGCGCGGCCGGGTTTTTGAGGGGTCATGGTGCGAATGCCTTTTGCAGATCTGGAAATCGAAGGTGAGACAGCCGTTGTTCCCAGCGAGCGAGATTCGCTCGGCGGTACGACCGGACTTGTCGCCTGCGAATCATCCTACGCGCAACCCTGCCGTGGATTTCGCGTACTTATTGGGCGAAGCGCTTTTTGACTCGCGCGCCTGAAGTTGATAGCGTGGAACCTGGGTTAGAGCGCATTCGCACAGTCCTCGAACGGCTCCAGTCCCCATCGTTCAATGGTTAGGACATCGCCCTTTCACGGCGGTAATACGGGTTCGAATCCCGTTGGGGACACCAAATAAATCAGCGAGTTAGCGGGTCGGCGAGTCAGCGGTGGCGGCTGCTGGCTGACGGGTCTGCTGGTATCGATTGCGCGGTTAGTTGCGGCTGCGGATCTTGGAGAGCAGGCGGAGGATCTCCAGATACAGCCAGACCAGCGTGACCATGATGCCGAAAGCGCCGTACCACTCCATGTATTTGGGCGCTCCGACCTTGACGCCGGACTCGATGAAGTCGAAGTCGAGTACCAGGTTCAGTGCCGCGACGATCACCACGACCACGCTGAAGCCGATGCCGATGAGGCCGTTGCCGTTGATGGTGGCGAAGTGAACGCCGAAGAAGCCGAGCACCATCTCCAGCAGATAGAAGACGGCGATGCCGCCGGTGGCCGCGACGATGCCCATGCGCAGCTTTTGCGTAACCGGGATGAGCCCCGAGCTGTAGGCCAGCAGCAACACGAAGAGCGTGCCAAAGGTGAGGCTGACCGCCTCGATGCCGATGCCGGGATAGCGCGCGTTGGTCACGGCCGAGATGCCGCCCAGCACCAGGCCTTCCAGCAGCGCGTAGATGGGCGAAGTAACCGGCGCCCACTCCTTCTTGAAGATGGTGATCATGGCCACGATGAAGCCGCCGATGAGGCCGCCGATCATCACGCCGCTCACGGCCGAGGCATCACCGGCCGACTGCAGGAAGAGGCGCCAGGTCCAGGCTGCCGTGGCGATGCAGCAGAGCAGCAGGATGCCGGTCTTGTTCACGGTGCCGCTGAGGGTCATGCGGCCGGCGGCGGCCACATCGCCGAACTGGCCGGCTTGGGCGAGGTCGGTGAAGGTCTTGTCGCCGAGGGCTGGATTCGAGGTCTTGATCAGTGCCATAAAATATTTTCTCCGCGATGGTAGCGATGATATCGCGAGACGTTCCGGTTCGCCCATTTGGCTAGTGCAGCCGGTTTAGGAGCTGCTTCCGTCCGGGGGACTCCCTCCCCCATACTTAAGTCCTAAAACTGCGGAGATGCAATCCTAAAAGGCTTTAGCGGAGTTCGATGCGGACGGTGGAGGCGTTGGCGTCGACGAAGGAGACCTCGCGGGTGGTCATGAAAACCTTGGGATCGTATTTACCTTTACCGGTCCAGGCGAGCGGGATGGCGGAAGCCTGGTCGGCATCGGTCATGCAGGCGATCCAGCGGAGGCAGGTCAGGGTGGTCGGCGTTCCAGGCATCTTGTTCCAGTCCTGCAGGAGGATGCTCGAGGGCGCCGGCTCTGCATCCTGCTCGAGCAGCACGTCGCTGGAGTAGTTGATGAAGACCTCTACGCCGGTCTGCTGCACGTCGTTGCGGTAGACGGTGGCGAGCGGGTCGCGCAGATAGACGCGCTGGCGATTGTAGATCAGCAGCGCCAGAGACGCGATGAGCAGCAGGGTGAGAATCGTTTTCATGGAGGCCTCGCCGCGATAGTTGAATGGTACAGCCCAAGAGGGTGTGAGAGCATTTGAGCCGAACGCCGCAGAATGCATGTCCCGGGGGCTAAAGCCGCTTGTTTTTCGGCGGGCGGGAGTGCCAAGCCTAAAGGCTTGGCTTACCTAGAAGCAAGAGCATGTCTCAGAGGCAAGGTACGGCAGTTGGCTCCCACTATGGCGGCGCTCCATCGATGGAACGCGGGTTACTTCTTGCCTTTCTCTTCGTGGTATTCCTGCTCGGTGTTGATCTCCCACAGGGCCTTCTTGTCGATGTTGCCGGCGACGATGCCGTCGACGGCGTGCATGGCGGTGAGCATGCTGTGGTCCTGGTTGTTGTATTTGTGCATGCCGTTGCGGCCGACCAGGAAGAGGTTTTCGATGCGGTCGGAGAAGGTCTTGAGCTCGTCGAAGCGCGAGTAGGTGCCGAAGTAGGCGGGGTAGGTTTTGGGCACGCGGACGACGTGGGCGTCCGAGACGTCGGGCGCGTCGAGGATGCCGATCTTCGCGACTTCGGCGATGGCGAACTGCTTGAGGTCGTCGTCGGCCATCTTCCAGAGGTCGTCGGTGTCGTAGCAGAAGTATTCGAGGCCGATCCAGACCTTGGAGGGGTCGCCGACCAGATAGGGGCTCCAGTTGTTGAAGATTTGTAACCGTCCGAGGAGCACATCCGGCTCCTGGATGTAGATCCAGGTGTCCTTGAGCAGGCCGCCGTCGGGCTCACGAACCTTCATGCGGTCGGCGAGCAGGCCGACGGTGATGAAGTCGCGATACTGCAGGCCGTCGGAGACCTCGAGCACGCTGGCGGGGATGGGCGTGCGCATGGCGCGGAAGAGTTCGCGCATGGGCATGGTGGAGAAGAAGTAGTCGCCGGCGAAGGTGCGGCGCTCGCCGGAGGGGTTGACCGCGTCGATGGAGGCGACCACGGTTTCGCTGCCCGGCACGAAGTTGACGGCGTCGACCTTCCACTGCATGTGGATCTCGCCGCCCTTCTGGCGGATGAGGTCGGCGACGTGCTCCCATAGCTGGCCGGGGCCGAACTTGGGATACATGAAGCGCTCGATGAGCGAGGTGTCGGTGCCCTTCTGGGCGAGGTCGCCGGACTGCTTCTTACTGAAGAGCTTCTTGAGGAAGTGCTTGACGGCGGTGGTGAGCGAGAGGCCCTTGATGCGCTGGGCGCCCCACTCGGCGGATATCTCGTGGCAGGGCGTGCCCCAGACTTTTTCGGTGTAGCTCTTGAAGAAGGTGAGGTAGAGCTCGCGGCCGAAGCGGTTGATGAGGAAGTCTTCGAGGCTTTTTTCGGGCTTGATCTGGTGGATGCGCGACCACATGTAGCTGATGCCGACGCGGGTCATGCGGGGGATGCCGAGGTTGTTGATGGTGTTGGCGGTGAGAGTGATGGGGTAGTCGAAAAACTTGCGCAGATAGTAGATGCGGCTGCGGCGGGGACGGATGAGCATGACCAGGTCGGGGTTGGCGGGCTCGGGGACGGAGACGGTTTCGGCGACGTCGGCGGCGGAGTCCTGCTGCGGCTCGGTGTCCTCGTCATCGGCGTCGCCGAGGAGCGGGCCTATGCCGCGCAGGGGAGGCTCCTCCTGCAGGTGCGCGGGGACGGTGACGACGCGCTTCTTGCCCTGGTAGCTGATCTCGACGGGGGCAGGTTTCTGGTCGGGGGCCTCGGGGGCGGCGTCGGAACCGGGCACGGATGCGTCGGGCGGCATCAGGTCCATCCACCACTGCATGACGCGGTCGGACTTGGAGAAGAAGCGGTGGCCGCCGATGTCCATGCGGTTGCCCTTGTAGCGGATGGTGCGGGAGATGCCGCCGATCTCGTCGCTGGCTTCGAGGATTATGGGGACAATATCCGAACGGCGGAGGAGTTCGAGGCCGGCCGTGAGGCCTGCGGGGCCGGCGCCTATGATGATTGCCTTCTTTGCCATTCGACGTGAAGTCTCCCCAAATCGCCGGGTTGGTCCGGCATACCCCATTCGACCACAAAAGGCCGCGTTCCGACCTCGGGCCGGGGCAGAGTCTTGCTGCGGGTTCCCGCGGAGTATCGCGCTGGCGGTTGCCCGCAAATAGAATCAGCGCCTGGGAAGATAAGTCTGCGGTGGGAAGAGTAGAATTTCCTTGTGACTCTGCCGGACCGCGGCGCCTGCACCAAGAGACCACCGCAACCGATTGAAGGTTGACACGCGGAGCAGCAAGGCAGAGAATACTCGCCACTCGGAGGTGTGTATGCGCCTGCCCGTTTCGGCTCACCCGCTACGAACAAGAACGCAGTTTGCCCGCGCCGGCGCGCTGGCTTTGCTGTGCCTGTTCGCGGTTGCGTGGCGTTCTCCGCGGGTCGTCGCGCAGGACCAGCCCGTGACTGCGACGGCAAGAGAGCGCATGCACCAGTCGGAGCAGTGGGCGCAGATTCAGCCGCACCTGCCGGACCCGGCCACCGCGACGCCGCAGACGCTGGAGATGCAGGCCGACATTCTGCGCGCCCGGCGCTTTCCGGAAGACGCAATGGACTACTACCGGTACGCGCTCGCGCGCGGCGGCAACGTGGCGGGCCTGACCAACAAGCTGGGCCTGGCCGAGTTGGAGATGAGCAATATTCAACTGGCGCGAGTCTGCTTCCAGAAGGCGGTGAAGCTGGACCGCAAGAACGCCGATGCATGGAACAACCTGGGCGCGGCGGAGTTTGTGGATGGCAACGATGCCAGCGCCCTCTCCGACTACAAGCGGGCGGTGAAGTTGAACAAGCACAAGGCTGTCTTCCACGCCAACCTGGCCAGCGCGTACTTCTCGACCAAGGACTATCACGGGGCGCGGCGCGAGATTGCGACGGCCCTGGAGCTGGATCCGCAGGTCTTCGAGCAAACGGGCACCGGAGGCGTGGCCGCGCACGTGCTTTCGTCGCGGGACCTGGCACAGTTCTCCTTTGAGATGGCGAAGATGTATGCGCGGTCCGGCATGACGGAGCAGATGCTGCACGCGCTGGCGAAGGCGGCCGAAGCAGGCATGGATGTGCAGATCGAGATGCGGCACGACCCGGTGCTGGCACACTTCGAGATGGACCCGCGGGTGGTGGTGCTGGTGCACAATGCGCAGGTGCTGCGGGGCAGCCGCCCAGCCACGGTGAGCACGGCAAGTCCGGCCGCCGCAAAGCCTCCCCTGATGGAATAGACCGGCGCGCGGCTTCCTGAGCGAGAGCGGTGGGTGGGCGCGGGGAGCGGCGCGGCCGCGCGAAGGATGAAAGAATCGGACATGGCAAACTTGACCCTGGTGTATGGAATGCGGTTGTTGCCGGCGGATGAGGTGGTGTCGGTGGGCGAGGCCCCGGTGGCCTTGAAGAACGGCAACGAAGCCCACGTGACCATGCATGTGCTGGAGGGAAGCCGCGAGCAGATCGAGACGCAACTGCGCCTGAGCATCGAGGCGTTCTTCGACTTCTACCCCGAGATCTGAGGTACTTCGTACCGTCCTCGACGGCACTTCGTGCGGTCCTCGACGCTTCGCGTGAAGACAGAGACCGAATCCTTCGGGAAATGACAAAGCACTTCGTACCGTCCTCGACGCTTCGCGTGAAGACAGAGACCGAATCCTTCGGGAAATGACAAAACACTTCGTGCCGTTCTCGACGCTTCGCGTAAGGACAGAAGCAGATTCCCTTCGGGGATGACGAGTCTGCAACCCAGGCTGGCGATATAGCTGCACGCGCGCGCCGGTCGGGGTTTGAGTTTCCCAAATCGGGAAAGCGAGAGGTTCGGGGCGAAGAAGATGTGCGCGCTCCTGCCACTCCTTGACGAGAATCAAGGAGACGCGGGAGATGTGCGATGCGATCGGTAAAGTGGATGGTCTGCGTGCTGGCTTTGCTGTTGGCGGCGAACGGCGGGCGCGCACAGACGCTCACGGAAACCGCGGCCGAGACGACCCCCCAGACGATTGAAGCCGCGCTGCACGCGATGGCGCAGCAGGCCGCGGTGATTTTTGCGGGCCAGGTGGTTGCGGTGCGCCGGCAAGACGGAGTGAATGGCGCGACCGGCGTGGTGGAGATCGACTTTGCCGTGGACGACGCGGTCCGCGGCGTGAGCGGCAGCGCGTACCTGCTGCGGGAGTGGGCAGGACTGTGGACCGGCGGCGACCAGCCGTTCCGTGTGGGCCAGCGCTTCCTGATATTGCTGCACGCGCCCAACGCGGCGGGGTTGAGCTCTCCTGTCGGCGGCATGGATGGCGCGATTCCGATCCGCGGCAGCGTGCTGGCGGGGTTGCAGGCCGGGCGCCTGGCAGGAAACGCCGCACCGGCCGATGGCCGCACGGTTGACCTGCGCTGGGTCGCGACCCGTGTGGTCCGGCCGGTCTGGTACCTTCCGGAGCCGGTCCATCCCACCACGCTGCCCGGCGGTGTGCATGCCGAGGCAATCGCCGCCGCGCCCGCACCGGGACCCGATGCCGGCGCCAATTCGCAGGCCAACAATCCGGCAAGCGTTTTGCCTGCGGACGTCTTGCCTACCGACATGGCGATCGCTCCAGCGGCCCAGACGGCTGCCTATGCAACCGTGATGGCGCTGCTGCGAAGCTGGGAGAAGGCGGGCGATGCGGCGCATTGAGGCAAGGGCGCGGGTCGTACTCGCCGCGGCGCTGGCGGCATTGCTTGCGCCGGCATGGGCTGAGGCGCCGCGGTGGATCACCGGCCCGCCGTACTTCACCGCGGCCAGCGGCAATCCGGTGGTGTGGTACACCACGACTCCGTTCTACTTCACCGATCCGGGCGACCTGAGCGCGAATGTCAACCACGCGGCGGCCGATGCGCTGGTGGCGGCGGCTGCCGGCGTGTGGAATGTGCCGACCTCCGCCATGGAGGTGGCGTACGGCGGCGCGCTGGCGGAGCATGTGAGCGCGGCCAACTCGTACCTAAGCGGCAGCGGCCCGGTCTTTCCCGGGGATGTCGAGAGCGCCAACTACGCAGCCATCCAGATCGCCGTGATCTACGACAGCGACGGCTCCGTGACCGACATGCTGCTGGGCGGCGGGGCCAGCAGTCCGGCAGAGTGCCGGCAGAACGCGGTGACCGAGAGCGTCGATTCCATTGCACCCGCGGGATTGATCCAGCACGCGATCCTGGTGCTGAACGGCCGCTGCACCGGGCCCGCTCCGGAACAGCAATTCGAGATGCAGTACCAGTTGGAGCGGGCTTTTGGGCGGGTGCTGGGCGTGGGCTGGTCGCAGACCAACGACAACGTCTTCACCAACACTCCGCAGCCGACCACCGCGCAGGCTCTGCACTGGCCGATCATGCACCCGATCGACATTGTGTGCGGCCCGTACACCTACCAGTGCCTGCCCCAGCCCTTCACCCTGCGCGACGACGATGTCGGGGCCATCAGCATGCTGTACCCGATGGCGGCGACGCCTGCCGCGCCGGGCAAGATATGGAGCTACCAGCAGGCCAGCAAGGCGTACGGCACGGTGAGCTTTCCCACGGGCCAGGGGATGCAGGGAGTGAATGTTGTGCTGGAGCGGCAGCAGGGCGGCGCCGCCACTCCCGAGGGCTTCGAGGATGTCTCGTCGGTGAGCGGGTTCCTGTTTCAGCAGAATGCGGGAAACCCGGTCACCGGGCCCGCTTCCGGAATGGCCGCGAGCATGGGCTCGCCGGACGAACAGTGGGAGGGCTATTACAGCTTCGGATGGATTCCCGACATCGATCCTGCGGGCTCGAGCAATGGCCCGATGCTGGGGGTGCTCGAAACGGAGGCGGTGAACCCGCTGTATGTCGAGACGCATTCGGTAGGGCCGTACGTGGCGGAGAGCGTGGCGCCGTCCGGGAGTTCGCCGAGCCAGAGCACCGGCGACTCGCTTGGCGTGTATCGGAACAGCGGGAGCGCAGTCGAGATCGACTTCGCGCCGCAGAATGCTGCGAGCAACTGCTCGACCGGCGGCGACGGCACGGAGACGGCGCCCGAGCCGGTTGCGCCGGGCGGGTGGTGGACGGGCGTGCTGTGCGGGCATGGGCATACGGCGTGGTCCAGCTTTGCGGCACGGGCGGGGCGCACGGCGACGCTGGAAGTGACGGCCCTGGACGAGAGCGGGCTGGCAACCACCGCGAAGGCCATGCCGCTGATCGGCGCGTGGGCGGCGACGGATGCGGCCGGAACACTGCCCACGGTGGCGGCGACTCCGTCGGCATTCAATACCATCTCGCTGGGAATGACCGCGGTGGGCATGGCGAATTCGCAAGCGGGGGCGCAGGCGGAGGGGGTGCGGTTGGTGCTCGCGGATGCGCGCGGCGACGGGCGGCCTGACTTCGCGTATCAGGCGCGCGTGCTGTATGCAGACTCGATCCAGCCGGCGGTCACCAGCACCAACGGCGGACAGATCGCGATCGGCGGGATGGGCTTTCGCGCGGGCAATGCGGTGACGGTGAACGGCGTGGCGGCGGCGGTCGAGAGTTGGACGGCAACGACGATCGTGGCCGTGGCGCCGCCGGAGAGCGCGTTCGCCGCGAATCCCGCTGGTCCGGTGGATGTTGCGGTGGTCGATCTCTCGACCCACGGGACGACGGTGATGAGCGGTGCGCTGACTTACAGTGCTGCCGCTGCGCCGGACCTGATGACGCTGGTGTCCGCGCCCTCGGGCACGGTGCTGGTGGGCGCGGCAACCCTGTTTGCGGTGCGCGTGGTTCTGGGCGATGGCGTGACGCCGGTGGTGGGACTGGCGGTGACGTTTTCCGTCAGCTCCGGTCCCGCTGGTTCGGGTTCAGCCCAGTTAGCGGCGTGCCCGGCTTCGCCCTGCGTGGTGCCGACCGATGCGACCGGGTTGGCTGCGACGACGGTGACGGCTACGGCGTTCGGCATGGTAACGGTGCAGGCGGCAGCGGTGGGCACGGTCGAGACGGCAACCTTCAGCGCAGTGACGCGCAACATTACGGCGGTGCAGCCGGTGGAATATATAGCTGCGGGAGCGACGGTCGAGTGGACCCCGCAGGTGAGCGTCGTCGAGAACGGCGCGGCGGCGGCGGGAACGGCGGTCGCATGGGCCTCGTCCGCGGGCATGGTGGTGTCGCCGGCAATGAGTGTAGCCGGGCCGCTCGGCGTGGCGCAGGCGACGGCGGTCGCGGGGCCGCTGGCGGCGGGTGCGCAGGCAACCGGCCAGGCCTGTGCGTGGACGAACCTCTGCGCAAGCTTTGCCGCGGTGGGGGCCGATCCTTCGGCGTGGCGGCTGGCGGTGGTCAGCGGTGCAGGGCAGTCGGTTGCGTCGCCGGGGACGTTCGCGCCGGTGGTGCTGCTGGTGACGGATGCGAGCGGCGATCCCGTTGCCGGAGCGCCGGTATCCATTTATCAAACCGTGGATGCGGCGGAGATGGCGTGCCCGGCGCGGGGGCCGTGTCCGATTGCGCCGGTGCTGGCGGCGTCGACGACAACTGCTGTTTCCGACGCGAACGGGTTGGTCAGCGTCGTGCCGATGCAGATCGCGGGCGTGGCCGAGGTGACGAATGTCGCCGTGGCAACCGGAACGCAGGGCTTCGCTTCCTTGTCCATCGAACAGGGGCCGTAAGAGATTTGCTTGTCCTTCACTCCCACATCGGTCTCCAACTGACGTCGTACACTTGACACGGCGAATTGGAGGCCCATCGCATGTTCACGCGCAACGCGGTTGCAAAGCACGTCAACCGCGGATTGGCCCTTCTTACAGTCTTCGTGCTCGCCACATTTACTGCTGTCGCACAAGTGGCCAAGCCCGCCGCGCCGGACTTCGATCGAACCTGCGCCGCACCCGCACCCGCCGATGATCCTACCCACGGCATCACCTTCGACGCCGTCTCAATCCGGCCCATCGAGCCGTATGGCGGGCATTTGACGAACCCGCCTGACGGTGACGGCATCACCATCAAAAACTACAACCTCGACGACATCATTCGATGGGATTTCAACCTGGGCTTTGCATGGAGGGATGACCAGCTCCAGGGAACCCCAAAATGGTATTCAACCGACGAATTCGTCATCCAGGCCAAGGTGGCCGACTCCGATGTAGCCGCCTGGCAGAAGCTGGACGATGCAGCCCGCCGACTCGTCTTCCGCAAGGTCCTCGTCGAGCGGTTCAAGCTGGCCTGCCACTTTGTAGATGTAGACCGGCCTGTCTACAACCTTGTCATCGCCAAAGGCGGCCCGAAGATGAAGGAGGCCACGCCGGACGACATCAAGAGGTTCACCGGTACATTCTGCATTCTTCCGGACTACTTCGGAGTGAAGGTCTGCCTGCTCGGCAAACCCGGCTCAGAACTCGGCTCGGATGGATTGGGCTTTCCGGATATATCCATGAAGACCTTTGCAGACCAATACCTTACCAAAAGCACCGGTCGCACAGTTCTCGACAAGACCGGCCTCACGGCTGCCTATACCTTTATCCTGAATCATGCTTCCCCAGAGGTGCAGGTCTCAGCCAGCCCCAATGGCAGTGGCTCGGCCTCGGAGCCTGCTGCGCCCTCCCTCTTCACCGCGCTCCCGGAGCAACTTGGCCTGAAGCTTGAACCCGGCAGGGGACCCGTTCCCGTCCTCGTTGTAGACCACCTCGAACACCCTGCCGAAAACTAGATCGGCCCGGACGTTATATCTTGGATAAGGAAGCGTTGCGACGGAAACACCGCCTGGAGCGCCCGGATATTGCTTTGCGAGAATGCGCTAAGCACTTGTGGTCGCCGCGCGCGGCGCGAGCCGCACCCGGCTTCCGTACCAGCGAGCGACCCGTGTGCCCGATTTCCGCCCCGGCGAATAAGCTCGCCGGGGACCAGAACTGGAGACGAATGCCAAGGATGAAGATGAAGATTGCAGTGCTGCTGGCGGCGTGTCTGCTGCCCGCAGCCACACGAAGCGCGCAGGCGCAGACCAGGATCGGCCCGGCCGCGCCCGTCACCTACGACAACAAATATGAGGTGTACGGCGGGCTGAACTACATGAACTTCAAGGCCGGCGAGGACCTGCCCAAGCGCATGAACCTGGGCGGCGGCGAGTTTGAAGGCGCCTGGTGGGTAACGCCTAAGCTGGGCATCGCGGCCGAGTATCGCGGGGAGGCAGGCACTACGCAGGTGTTCCCCAACGCGGAGTCGTACGGCATTCACCGTCCGCTGGTGTATATGAATATGGGGCTGGGCGGGGTCGAGTATCGCGGGCCGAAGAACCAGCACGCGGCCATCGACTTCCACGCGTATGGCGGTTTCGCCAGCGGCGTGTTCGATGCTGGGACGGCCGGGGCCAGCGCGAATGGTGGCGGGCCGCTGCCAGGCACCAGCCCATCTACCAACGCGATCATTGTGGGGCTGTACCCCGACCACACGGCGCCGATCTTTGCGCTGGGCGGCAGCATCGACTTCAACCGGTCGAAGAACTGGGCGATCCGGCTGTCGCCGGACCTGATCCTGGAACACTTTGGCAATGAGACACGGGAGTTCTTCTCGATCTCCGGCGGGATTGTGTACCGGTTGCCCACAACGAAGAAGAAGTAGCAGGCAGCGTTTGCGGGCGGAACCAGCAAATACGGGGATTTTGGCTACGCCAGAATGACGGCGTTTGTGAGGCAGGCTGAGATGGAAGCGATGAGAGATCTGTTGCGCGGTACGCTGGCCGAGAGCCTGCGCGGCATTGGCGAAGAGGACCGGCTGGCAGCGGCATGGACGGTCGCTTGCGGCTGCGCGATGGCCGACCATGGACGCGTGGTGAGCTATGACGCGGGCGTGGTGCGGATCGAGGTGGCCGATGCGGTGTGGCTGCGCCAGATGATCTCGCTCGGCAACGTGCTGAAGCGCGAGCTGGCGAGGATTGCGGGCTTGCCGGTGAAGGGCATCGAGTTTGAACTGGAGAAGAAACTTAACACCGATCTGCACCGAGGCCACCGATTGAAGAACCGGAAGAGAATTTGAATCGGTGACATCGGCGTCAATCGGCGTTAAGCCTTTGCAGATGAGGGGGGGGAAGGATCGTCGTATGGCGGAAGCTAGAAACGTAACCGAGCAGGATGTGCTGCGCGTGGCGGAGCTGGCGAACCTGGACCTGACCGCCGAGGAGGTGCCGCGCATGCAGCGCGACCTGAACGCGATCCTGGGTCACGTCGC
>Ga0224555_1001936_pt1 | contig 26134 bp, 20 predicted proteins | sample 714S23034metaG_FD_180687 | JGI IMG/M metagenome (GOLD analysis project Ga0224555, IMG submission 180687) | Peat soil microbial communities from Stordalen Mire, Sweden - 717 S2 30-34 | ecosystem: Environmental > Terrestrial > Soil > Wetlands > Peat | place: Sweden: Norrbotten County, Stordalen...
AAGGTAAGCTGCATGAAGAGGGGAATCCTTCCGGCTGGGATTTGGCTTTGACACTCCTATCCTAAAGCCGAATTCCCCTCCTCAAAACACTATTCAGCCTTGCCTCTGGAATTTTGCAAGAGGCTAATGGGGCACCCAGTGTTTACGTTGGGATAAAGTTATTTCCCAGGCTTTACCTTCGGATGAAGAATTCCCCCTTCAGAAAGGAAGGTTGTTGTGAAGAATCCAATGCAAGAGAAGTTACAGCCTCATCGTGAGATCGGGAGGCTGGATTTGAGCCGGCGAGCGTTGATGGTTGCGGCGGCGGGCGGGGCGGCCTTTTGGGCTTTACGCCGCGCGGCGCACCTTGATTTGCTGCCGGTCTCCGCCGCGAGCGCGCCGGGGACTGTGACGATTGTCGAGTTTGCCGCTGACGGCAGGAAGACTGGCAAGGGGCCGGTGGCGCGCATCGTCAAGTCCGACGCCGAGTGGAAGCGGCAACTCTCGCCGGTCTCCTATGAGGTGACGCGCCACGCCGGCACTGAGCGCGCCTATACCGGCGCCACCTGGAACCTGCACGAGCGCGGCATCTTCCGCTGCATCTGCTGCGATACGGCGCTGTTCAGCTCGGAGACCAAGTTCGAGTCGGGCACTGGCTGGCCGAGCTTCTGGCAGCCGATTGCGCGCGAGAACATCGCGGTTGCCAGCGACTCAAGCCAGGGGATGGAGCGCGACGCGGTCTCCTGCCGCCGCTGCGACGCGCATCAAGGGCACGTCTTCCCGGACGGACCTCCCCCGACCGGGTTGCGCTATTGCATGAATTCAGCGGCGATGCGGTTCGTCAAGCTGGGGTAAGCGGGCTTACTTGCCTTTGTAGTCCTGGAAGAGCTCGGGGAACTGCTGCTTTAGGGCTTCGATCTTGGGGCGGTCGCAGACCTGGATGTAGGGGTTGGAGGGGTTGTGCAGCGCGTAGTCCTGATGGTAGGACTCGGCGTCGTAAAAGCCCTTCAGCGGAACGACCTGGGTCACAATCGGCTTGGGAAAGACATGGGCGGCGTCCAACTGCGCAATGTAGGCAAGGCTGATCTTCTGTTGCTCCTCGCTCAGGTAGAAGATGGCGGAGCGATAGGATGTGCCGAAGTCCGGTCCCTGGCGATTGAGCTGGGTGGGGTCGTGGGCGACGGAGAAGAAGACGCGCAGAAGTTGGCCGTAGGTGATCTTCGAGGGGTCGTAGACGACGCGCACCGATTCGGCGTGGCCGGTGGTCTCGGTGGTGACTTGTGCGTAGGTCGCGGTCGAGGCCGAGCCGCCGGCGTAACCGGCGGTGGTGGCGAGCACGCCCTTGACGCGCTCGAAGACCGATTGCGTGCCCCAGAAGCAGCCGCCGGCGAAGACCGCCGTCTGCTTGCCGGGCGATGAGGCCAGCGGGGCGTCCTGCGCGGCGGGGGGGACGGGAGTCTTGGTGGCCGCGCGGCAACCGGCGGCGAAGAGCGTGGCGATCAGCAGGGCAAAGAGGGCACAGCGCAGAGCGAGTGGATGGGGCATGGGGAAGCTCCTGGGCCGCGTGCGTTCCTGTCCGGCAGTTATGAGATGCGTTTGGTAGGGAAAAGGATACGGGTTCGTGTGTTCGATCAGTGTGAGCGAGAGAACTCCACTAAATGTTTCCTTGACATTATGGGTGATTAGGACACGGAAGAGTCATGCTTGGAAAATGCATCAGTCCGCACGCCGCGAAGATAGCCCCAATTACAAAACATAAGAGTCCCAACAGAATAAATAAGTATGCTGTGTAGTGTCTCTTTCCAACAATCTGCCAGAGACATTCGCTGTTCGAATCGCATTGGGAAGCATTGCCATATTGCAGTTGGGTCAAGTAGGCAAAGATCATTGCAGGCACAGTCATCACGGCACCGAAGGTAAAACAGAGCAAAGCGATAATAAGCTGGTTTGAGCCAACCTTCATGTTTCCTATGAAAGTCAGAATAGATATCGATGCGGCCCCATTTAGTATGAAAAGTGATTTGACGCCTTCAAGGGCAAATTTCATACCCTCAGCCCAGTGCCATTTTGCTTCATCGCCAGGATTCATCGTTAATAATCCCCTTCATCGCATCTTAAATCGCAAATTGAATAGAGCAAGTTGAAGTCTATACCAACTCCATCCGCACCTTACGGCCGATGGCGGCGGCAGCTCTCTGTACAGTATCTAGCTGGACTTTATCGTTGTTTGGGTCGAGGAGGCGATTCAGGTGGGCGCGGCTGGTTCCCATGCGGCGGGCCATCTCGACTTTGGTGATTCCCTGGTCGCGCATGGCCTTTTCCACCTGCCAGGCCAAAACCCTCTTGATGGCGTAGTTCGTGGCATCCTCGAAGATTCCTTCTTCGCGCAGGAAATCATCCAAGGTAGAACCGATATGAGGATTGTTGTTCATAAATCGACCTCTTTCTGGCGCGTTCGAGCCAAATCCAATTCGCTTTGCGGGGTTTTCTGTGTCTTCTTGATGAATCCGTGCAGTAGAACCATCCGCCCTTGCGCGGCGCAGAAGATCACGCGAGCGATGCGGTTGCTGGAAAGGCTGCTGCGAAGCTCCCAAAGGCCTTCGCCAAGCGGTCGGCAAAGTGGCATTCCAATTGGCCAGCCAAGCTCCACCAGACGAAGGTCCCGGCCAAGACTTTGCCTATCCTCGGCTGGCAGGCTTTTCAGCCAATCCCGCACCAGATCTGCTCCCGCGCGAGAGCGGAAAAAATGAACTGCCAACCTCTTTGCGTCTTCGCTCAACGCACAAACCTCTCAGATGCAGTGTACCTCTAAAGATACATCGAGGCAAGTACGACTCTTGAAAAAGGCCTCGGACGAACGATTCTCAAATCCAACTGTCGCTCTGTACCCGCCAGCTCCCGCTAGGCCGTTCATTATCATCGGATGGAACCAATTCTGAAAATCTTTCGTACTAGCGCAATATGCAATGCGTGGGTACATTAAGCTGGAACGAGATGGGGTTGGCTTGGCCGGCCAGACGCCCTAGCGACCAGGACCGGTCGCTGAGGATCCCGGCCAAGCCATTCCGGCGCGACGTGGAAGTCCGGCGAGAAGCAGCCGGTGCTCTCCGGCCACAGCCGATTCTGGGAGGCGAAACCATTATGCAAGGCAGCGGTCACGATGGCCGTGCCACCCATCCCTCGGATGAAGGCCTGTCCGGGGCGGCTCCGGTGTTTGCGCCGGTTGCCCGCCTGGCGCGCGTGGAGGCAGCTTCTCTGGAGATCGACTGGTCCCAAATCGTACGGCAGTGCATGGCCGGGGATTCCGGCGCGTGGGCGGAGTTGGTGCGCGCGCAGCATAGGCGCGTCTACGGGCTTTGCTACCGCTTTACCGGCAACGCCACCGACGCCGAGGATCTGACCCAGGATGTATTCCTGAAGATTTACTCGAATCTGACCAGCTTTGATCTGACGCGGGGCAGCCTGCACGTGTGGATTACAACCATGACCCGCAATCTGCTGGTGGACAACTTCCGCCGGACACGCAACCAGCGGGCTACTTCTTCTTTGGATGACGGCTGGGAGTCGGCGGAAGATCTGAAGCCGATTGACCGGCTGACGGCTCGCGGACCTTCGCCGCACGAGTCGGCTGCGCAGAAGGAATTGGCGAAGATGGTGCAGGATGCGCTGGCGCGCGTCTCGGTGGAGCTGCGCGAGGCCGTCATTCTTCGTGATCTGCAAGATTTGGACTACAAGGAGATCGCCCAGGTGCTGGGCATTCCCGAAGGGACGGTCAAGTCCCGCATCAGCCGAGGCCGCGCGGAACTTGCGAGGCTGCTGGAACGTACTAAACGAGAGGTGATGTAAATGGCAGAGCGCACATTCATTCCGAGCTCCCCGGCCTGCGGGCAGTGGGAGACACTTTTGGCGGAGGCGCTGGACGGGCTGCTGAAGCCCGCCGACGAAGCGACCTTTTCTGCCCATATGGCCGCCTGCCCGGCCTGCTCGGCGCTCTTTGAAGAGGCGCGCCAGGGCCGCGAGTGGCTGGAGTTCCTCTCGACCGAGCCGGAGGTTCCCGCCGGGCTGCTGGATAAGATTCTGGCGAAGACGGGTCCGGGGCAGTCGGCGGAGTACGTTCTGGCGGGCAGCGGCGGCAGCGTGATCCCGATGATTCCAGCTTGGCAGCGTCCGGGCTTCATGGGTTACATCCGGCGCTTTGCCGAGCCGCGGCTGATGATGACGGCGGCAATGGCCTTCTTTTCCATCGCGATGACGCTCAATCTGACTGGCGTCCGCCTTAGCGATCTACGGCTGAGCAACCTGCGGCCCACTGCGGTCCGCTCCTTCATGGAACGGCGGCTGACGGTGGCATCGACTCCGATCATCCGCTACTACGACCACATGCGGCTGGTCTACGAAGTGCAGACGCGGATGCGGGAGCTGCGCCGGACGACCGAGGGCGGAGTGCAGGGCGAGGGCGAAGAGAACCGGCAGAAGCCGCAAGACGCCGCGCCCGGCGAGTCGCAACAGACTCCACGGCACAAGGACGGCGGCTCCCGGCTTGACCCTCCGCAACAGTCGGGCACGCCGGTTTTTGAGCCGGCGGTCAGCCCAACTCTCAACGATTCTGATTTTATGGAAAGTTCACTGACGTTTCAGCAACAGCCCGCGCTCTCCGGCGGCTCTTCTAAGGAAATACGGGAAAGGAGCACAGTATGGACTGCGTAAATCACAGTGGTAAAGTTGCGGTCTATTATTGCCAGAACTGCGGCAAGCCGCTCTGCCTGGAATGCATTGTCTCCGGTGCGCTGGGCCATGGCTCCCAGAAGCAGATCCTCTGCAAGGAGTGTGTCACGGCCTGGCAGCAACACTATCAATCGCCGGTGCAGCCGCCGTTTGTCGCGCCCTATGCCGCGCCGCCCAGCGGGCCCAATCCAGCGGCGGCCGCCATACTGGGAGTGATTCCCGGCGTGGGCGCGATGTACAACGGCCAGTTCTTCAAAGGATTCATTCACGTGGTGGTCTTCGCGGTGCTGATCAGCATTACCGACCACTACCCGATCTTTGGCCTGTTCATTGCAGCCTGGATCCTTTACCAGTCGTTTGAGGCTTACCACACTGCCAGGGCGCTGCGCGACGGCCAGCCTCCTCCCGATCCCTTCGGATTGAACGAGGTGGGCAACTGGCTGAATATGGGCACAAGGCTGCGGACTCCGGGCCAGCCCGGCACCGAACAGGGTCCAGCCGGACCGGCTCCGGCGGGCTATCAGCCTCCGGTTGCGGGAGAGCCTCAACCGCCGAATCAAGTGCCTTACCAAGGACCGTATCAGGCCCCGTTTCAGCCGATGCCCCCGCCGACTTGCTGGGGAAACAGGGCACCGGTCGGCGCCATTGTGCTGATTGCCCTGGGAATGTTGTTTCTGCTGGGGCAGTTGGACGTCTTTCACGGCCGTTTCATGGAATTTGCCTGGCCGCTGATGCTGATTGCACTGGGCGTCTGGCTGATCGTACGCCGTATCGAAGAGTCACATGGAGGACCCAAATGAGCCGTTACATTATGATTCGCCGCCTGCGCGGCCCCGCTTTTATTTTGCTGGTTGGCGCACTTGCTCTGCTTAACCAGGCTGACATTCTTACCTGGGGCAAGAGCTGGCCGTTCTTCCTGATCCTGGCTGGCTTGCTGAAGCTGGCCGAACGCGCGGCGATGGCCTCCGAGGGAGGCTATCCGCCCTATCCTGGCTCACCCTATTCCGGCGCGCCTGATTACAGAGCGGCAGCCAACATTCCAACGTATCCTGGCCAGCCGGAGCCTCATGTTCCTCCGGCGCATCAAGCGGAGTCCGACAAGGATTCCGAGGGAGGACAATCATGAGCAGCACACCGCCGAATATGCCACCCAACACACCTCCTGGGGGCGGCGCGCCGCCTCCGTTTCCGCCCTATGATCCCAAGACCCAGTGGCGGGTCTACCGGGAGCAGCAAAAGGCCGCATGGCGCGCGCAGCGCGAGGCCTGGAAGGCCCAGCGCCAGACCATGAAGGCCAACTACGTGGGTCCTTACGCCCCGCGGGTACCTTCGTTCGTCGGCCCCATCCTTCTGATCGGCATCGGCGTGATTGCGCTGATGCTGGTGACCGGCCACATCGCCGCTGTCGAGTTCTGGGCCTGGTACGGCCACTGGTGGCCGATGCTGTTGATCGGCGCCGGCCTGCTGCTGCTAGGCGAGTGGATGCTGGATCTGCGCCGCGCGGTTCCGGTGCGCCGCGGCGGCAGCTTTGTCGGCCTGCTCATCTTGCTGGCTATCCTAGGATTTGCCGCCGCAGGATGGAATCATGCGCGGCCGTGGTTGAACGGTGAAGGTGTTAATTTCGGCCTCAATAACGATTTCTTCAACACCTTCGGCCTGCCCGAACACGACTTTGACGCGCCAGCGCTGAATGCGCAGATTCCCGCCAATGCCAATGTCGAGATTCAGAATCCTCGCGGCGACGTGAGCATCACGGCGGGCGACGGCTCGACGATCGAAGTGATGGCGCACGAAATGGCCTACGTCGGCTCGGACGCGGAGGCCAAGAAGATATTCGATGCCGAAGCCGCGCATCTGACGGTCAACGGCAGCGCCGTGCTGGTCAAGGCGGATGGAAATTCCAGCGGGCGGCTCAACCTCACGGTGACCGTTCCCAAGAACGCTCGCGTCACCATCAACTCCGGCAAGGGCGACGTGACCGCTTCCGGCCTGGGCGCCGGCATCAACGTCACCGCCCATGGCGATGTTCATCTGAGCGAGATTGCCGGCTCGGTGCAGGCGCGTTTCCCGGACGGCAAGCACGACTTTTCCGCCCACGACCTCCAGGGCGACCTGACTGTTGACGGGAATGTGGACGACGTCACCTTCTCGGAGATCAAGGGCAAGGTCACACAGAGCGGCGAGATTCTCGGCGACGTTCACATGGAAAACATCTCCGGCGCGATCCACCTGCACACCTCGGTGACCGATCTGCAAGTGGCGGAGTTGCCCGGCGACCTGACGCTCAACTCCGATGACCTGCACGTCAACCAAGCCAAGGGACCGGTGCGCGTGACGACGCACGCCAAGGACATCGACCTGAGCCAGATCTACGGCGACAGCGCCGTGGAAGACCGCGACGGGCGCATTGCGGTTGAGCCGGCCGGCAACTACGCGGTGGACGCGAAGAACAGCAAGGGCGACATCGAGGTAACACTGCCGCCCAACGCCTCCGCCACGGTGGACGCGCGCACCCGCAACGGCGAAATCATGACGGAGTTTGGCCTGACCGTCAAAGGCGATGAGAGCAAGACGGTCAGCGGCAAGATCGGCTCCGGCGGAGCGAAGATCACGCTAGTCACCGACGTGGGCGACGTGAACATCAAGAGAGGCGCGGCCTTCCCGTCCGCTCCGAACGCCGCGCCCGCCTCGCCCAAAGCTCCAGCTGCGCAGAATGCGCCCCACCTGAAGCCGTCCAAGGCGCTGCCCGCACAGCCGGTAACGCAATAAGTGTTGTAACGGATGTAACTGTAGACACCAGGCGCGGAAGGAGTTCCCTTCCGCGCCTGGTGGCCTTGATGCGCCAAATGATCTTGAATGCCAGTGCCGTGCCCCATCTTTGCGATTTGCTTCAATCGCATGGGTGGGAGGCTTTTAGACCGCGACGCGCTGCACGCGGGGGCCGATGCGGGTGAAGACCTCCCAGGGAATCGTGCCTGAAACTTCGGCGTGGTCGAAGGCGGTGATGGTTTCATCGCCCTGCGCGCCCAGAATGACCACCTCGTCGCCCGCTTCGACTCCGGGAATTTCCGTCACGTCCACGACTGCCTGGTCCATGCTGATGCGGCCCACAAGAGGCGCGCGTTCGCCGCGAACCAGCAGGCTGAAGCGGTTGCCGAGGCGGCGGTCGAGACCGTCGGCGTAGCCCACGGCCAGGAGCGCCAGCCGCATCGGCTCGGTGGCGAGAAAGGTTCCGTTGTAGCCCACGACTGCGCCAGCGGGAATCGAGCGCACACCCACCACGCGGGTCTTCCATTGCAACACTGGCTGCAGTTGGGCGCGCGCTGCCGCCATCGACGGAGGTTCCGGAGACTTGGACGAATCGAAGTTTGGATCGAAGCGCGGGATCAGGCCGTAGAGCGCCAGGCCCGGCCGCAGCATCGCCTTCATGCCGTGGCGCGCGGCGAGCGAGGCAATCTCGCCGGCACGGCCAGCCAGCAGCGCGGCGGTGTTGCCCACATTGAGCCACTCCGGATAGATTCCCGCTGCCTCAATCTTTCCGAGCGCCTCCTGCAATCGAGCCAGTTGCGTCTCGGTCACCACGCCGTCGGCCTCGTCGGCGGCATAGAAGTGGGTCATCACGCCCTCAAGGCGCAGCGGCGAGCTGGGATGGAAGCGGGCCAGAGCCGGCGCAAGCCCATCCAGGCTCACCCCCTGGCGGCTCATGCCGGTGTCGATTTCCAGATGCACGGGGAGCGAACCAGCGCGAAGGCCCGCCTTGTGCGCAGCGCCTTCCAGTTCGTCCAACTGCCACGGCTCCCAGGCCACGGCGGTCAGGTTGTGACGCACAACAGCCTCTCCCTGGCCGGGAAAAACGCCGCAAATCACCAAAATCCGCGCCTCGGGGCAGAGCGCGCGGGCGGCTACACCCTCCTCGACGCTGCAAACGCCCAGCCAGCGTGCGCCGGCGCGCACCACAGCAGGAGCGCAAACGCTGAGCGAGTGGCCATAGGCGTCGGCCTTGACGATGGCCAGCAGCTCCGCATGGGGCGCGGCCAAGGCCGAGAGAAACCGGTAGTTGTCTTCCAGGAAGCGGGTGTGAATCTCAACCCAGCAGGGGCGCATTGGCATTGGGAGGTCCAAGCATCAGTTTAACGCGGATGGGCGGTGGGCGCGGAACTCAGCACTCAGCCGAGCAGCGCGAAGGCCACCACGGTCTCGTCCTTGGACGGAATCTCTTCGAGCAGTTCCGCTTCCAGATCGTAGGCCAGCGGCATTTCGCAGGCCGCTACTTCTTCCTCGCTGGCGCCCACAAAATTCAGTTCGCAGTGGGCCAGCGCCGCGCCGTCTCCCATGCGGATCGGCGGACCGAAGATGCGGCAGGTCATTGGCCTCCAGGCGTAGACGTCGCAGCGGCCGGTTTCGGGGTCGAGCGCCGGGCAGGCCGCCGCGTTGGCGAAGCTCTCAAAGCGCTCCCGCTCCTCTGCGGAGTTGCCCAGCGTGCCCGTCTCCACATCGCCGGGAAACTCCGCGCCATGCTCGACGACCCACATTCCGGCGCGATGCGCAACCTCCGCAGCCAGCTCCGGCTCCGTTGCCCGCAGTGTCTCCATGCCGGCGCGCAGCCGCAACACATCCAGCGGGCTCAGGACAAAGGCTCCATGGCAACACTGCGTGCAGCCCAGCTTGCAGACCAGCCGCTCGCCGGCGCGCGCCGTTGCATCGGCCAGCGCCGAATCCATGATCTGCACCAGAAACGAATCGCCTGAGGGTAATTGCATCTCGGCAAGCATAGCGGATTACCCTGACACCCGTCGCCACCAATTCTTCGACGGGTATACCAATAGTCACAGGTCAACCGGCTGCGGCGTACCCCAGGAATTCGATGAAGGTAACCACGTCTGCTGACCCGGCCGTCCCGGCTGCCGGTCGCGGGGGCTACCGAGGACGAAGCTCTCGCCTGCGTAGCGGCTCCGGCCGTTTGAGAGCAATCCCATCGCGGCAGGAATGCCCTCTGGTTCGCGACGCAGGTCAGCCTATCGGCTTGTCCCAGGATTCCAGCGTCTTTTTGAACTCGCTCATGAACCTGCCGGCGTCGGCGCCGTCGATGAGGCGGTGGTCGAAGCCCAGGCAGAAGTGCTGCATCGAGCGAATGGCGATGGTGTCGTTGCCCTCGGTGTCGGTCAGCACCACCGGCTCCTTGCGCAGGCCGCCGATGGCCAGAATCGCCGACTCCGGCTGGTTGAGGATGGGCGTGCCGAACTCACCCCCAAAAACACCAGAATTGGTCAAAGTAAAGGTGCCGCCCTGCACCTCGTCGGGCAGCAGTTTCTTGGTGCGGGCGCGCTCGGCCAGGTCGGCGATGGCGCGGGTCAGCTCCAAGAAACTTCGCCCCTCGGCCTGCCGGACCACCGGCACAATCAGCCCCCACTCCAGAGCCACGGCGATGCCCAGGTTGATCCGCGGATGATAGTGGAGGAAGCCGTCGATCAGCGAAGCGTTGACGATGGGGAATTTGACCAGCGCCTGAACGGCAGCGGCGGCAATGAACGGCATATAGGTGAGCTTGACGCCGTGCTGCTGCTCGAAGCGGGCCTTTTCACGCTCGCGCAGGCGGGCGATGCGGGTCATGTCCACCTTGTAGACGGTGTGGACGTGCGGGCTGATGCGCACGCTCTCCACCATGCGCTGGGCGATGATGGCGCGCATCTTGGTCAACGGTTGCGGTGCGGTTGGTGACGGCTGCGGCGGTGCACTGCCTTGGCCGTGCTCGCTCAGATGGCGCAACACATCTTCCTTGGTGATGCGGCCCTCCGAGCCGGAGCCGGCGATCTGGCGGAGGTCGAGGTGGTTGTCTTTGGCCATGCGGCGCACCAGCGGCGAAGAGCGGGGCGGCCTGGTTGAGTCGCTCTGGACTGTAACCGGATGGGCGGCGGATGGACTTGCGAGCGATTCTATCTCCGGGGCTAAAGCCCGCGTTGATTCTGCGGGCAATATGCGGGGGCTAAAGCCCTCGCCTCCCTCCGGATGGAGTTTTTCCGCGGAGGTTGCCGACGGTGTTTCAGCAGATAGGGCGTCGCCGATAACCGCTACCACCGTATCGACCACCACGGTGGCGCCTTCGGGGAAGTTGATCGCGGTGAGCACGCCGGCCACGGGCGAAGGTATCTCCGCGTCCACCTTGTCGGTAGAAATCTCAAAGAGCGGCTCATCCTTTTCGACCGCGTCGCCGGCCTTCTTGAGCCACTTGGTAATGGTGCCCTCAAAGATCGATTCGCCCATCTGGGGCATGACTACGTCGGTTGGCATGGTGGTCTCTCCGCAGTGCAGTGCGCTATGGCAAGGTCAGGGAAGGCTACGAGGCGCGCCCGCTTCTGGAGGGATTATAAATTGCGGCGCATCCCGGCTGGCGGATCGTTGCATGTCGCAAGAAATGCTCCGTGCAAGAAATGCTCCGCGCCCCATCCTTATCGCGAACTTTGCGAAGAGGGTGGGAATCCACGACACTCGAACAGCCCGTCGATCAGGCGCGGGTTGGCCGCTCGGCGCGGCCAAGCAGCCGCTCGACCTCGGCGGGAATCTGGAGCGGCGTGTCTTCCGCCGGAAATTGCGGCGGGGCTGATGCCGCCTGGGCGCGCAAAGCCGTCAGGCTCTCGACCGCAAGCACCGGCTCGCCGAAGACCTGCCCGAAGCAGCGCGCCGCCTGGTGGGCAAGGTCTTCCAGAGTGGGCAAGCCCTCCGGGCTCTTGACCCCTTGCTCAAGGCTGGTCACTGCGTGGTCGGCAATGCCGCAGGGAACGATGAGCGCAAAGTCGCTGAGGTCGGTGGTGACGTTGAAGGCGAAGCCGTGGGAGGTGATGCCGCGCGCGACGTGAATGCCGATGGCGGCGATCTTGCGTTCAGCGCCATTGTCCGCAGGACACCAGACGCCGGTGAGGCCGCAGATGCGTCCGGCGCGCACGCCAAAGCCGCCGCAGAGGCGGATCAGCGCCTCTTCCATGCCGCGCACAAAGTCCACCGGACCCATGCGTCCGCCGCTGGGTGCGCGCAGGGTGCGCAGATCGAAGATGGGGTAGCCGACCAACTGGCCCGGCCCATGATAGGTGACGTCGCCGCCGCGATTGATCTCGTGGACCGTGACGCCGCGGCGGGCGAGCAGCTCGTCCGAGGCGAGAATATTCGAGCGGTCAGCGTTGCGCCCCAGCGTCAGCACTGGCGGATGCTCCAGCAGCAGAAGCACGTTTTGCAAGCGGCCCTCGGCGACGAGCGCGGCGATCTCCGCCTGCAAGCGCAGGCCCTCGCCGTAATCCACACGCCCGAGATAGATGTACTGAATCATTGCTGGCTTGATTGTAGCGACGGCGGTTGGGAAGGAAGTCGTTCTCTCCCAAATATCCTACCGCAACGGATAAAACCGGAAGTGAGGTAGACTGAGGACTGGCAGGAGGACCGGGCGGTCGCTGCCGGTGGGCGTGCGCTAGTACGGTTCACCGGGGGAGGAAAGTCCGAACTCCGCAGGGCAGTGTGCCGGATAACGTCCGGGACGTGAGCGTCAAGGCTCGCGGACGGCCAGTGCCACAGAAAAGATACCGCCTCGGCTACCCCTCGGCCTCACGGTCGAGGGCCTCCCTGGAAACGCAAGACCCGAGTTGGCCCGGCTTGCCGGGTACGCTCGCCGTTGCGGAATCTCCAGCGCCGGGGTAAGGGTGAAATGGTGCGGCAAGAGCGCACCGCCCGTCCTGTAAAGGCCGGGGCAGGGTAAACCCCACACGGAGCAAGACCAAATAGGGAGGGAAGCACGCGCCGAAGAGTCCGGCGCTGCTGCGCATCGGCCCGATGCGCCCAGGCGGCTTGAGCACTTGCCGAAACCTCCGGGTAGGTCGCTGATGAGCGTCCGCGGCGACGCGGCGCCTAGAGGAATGACCGCACACGACAGAATTCGGCTTACAGGTCCTTTTGCCGAGAGTTCTGCCGCACGACAGCCCCGTCCGGGAGAGTTTTCCGGCCGGGGCTGGCCATTTTAGCGAGACGATGCCTCGCAGAATTTCCAACGCCCGGGCGAAACTTTTCCCCGGCGGCGGGGTTTGCACCGATGACGGCTACCGCAATTCAGCGTCTAAATAGGCTGAACAAGATGAAGCGGGAGCAAGAGTTCAAGCGCAGGAGAGATGCAATGATGAATCGACCCATGCTCAAGAGAGTTTTTCCCCAGGCCCTGGCGTGGACGGCGTTGGCCGTCCTGAGCGGCGCGATGGCGCTGGCCCAGGACGCAGCCCCAGTTCCAGTTCCAGCCGCGGCCGAAGCCCCAACTCCAGCCGCAGCCACACCCGAGACTTCGGCCCCAGCTGCGGCGACCCGCACGGACGGCGAGATCGAGCAGGACGTGGTGCATGCCCTGGATGCCTCCAAGGCGCTGAAGAGCGACCTGATCACCGCGGCCACCATTCAGGGCGAGGTTACGCTCTCCGGAACCGTGTCGAGCGAGGCCTCCGGCGAACTGGCGGAGGCGATCGCCGCTCATGTGGAGGGCGTGACCAAGGTGAACAACAATCTGGAGGTTGGCAATCCGCAGGCCCCGGCCAAGCCGGACGCGCAGCCGATGGCCAACAATCAGCCGGGCGACGCGGGCGTGCCCAATCCCGGTGACGCGGGTGCTCCGGCGATGAACGACGGCCCCATGCCGGTTCCCAATGAGAGCGATGCGCAGGCCCTGATTCGCGCGCAGATTCGCGCCGAGATTCAGGCCCAGATTCAGGCCCAAAGAGAGGCGCAGCAACAGACGCCCAAAGCTCCGGTTACCTTGGCTCAGGGAACACTCTTGCAGTTGCGGACCAATGAGCCGGTGAATAGCAAGAGAGCCAAGGACGGCGAGCCGGTTCAGTTCACGGTCATTCAGGACATATTCATCGGCAATGTGCTGGCGATTCCGCGCGGCGCCACTGCTCGTGGCGTGGTGACCGAGGTCAAGCAGGCTGGCGATTTGAAAGGCAGCCCGGTGCTGGGGCTCAAACTGACCTCGCTGGATATGGGCGGGCAGAATTACCCTCTCGACTCCGATCAGTTCAAGGTGAAGGGGCCGGGCAAGGGCGGATATACGGCCCACAATATAGTTGGCGGCACAATGATGGGCACGATTATCGGCTGCGCCGTGAGAGGCCCCTTGGGTTGCGGGGTTGGCGCCGGGGTAGGCTTAGCAGCAGGCACGGCGGCTTCAGCGGCGACACCCGGACCGGGCGTGTGGATTCCCGCCGAGGCCAGGGTGGACTTCCACCTGAGCACGCCGCTGACGGTGACGCCGGTGAGCGCGCAAGAGGCGGCCCGGATGGCGCAGGGGCTTTATCCCGGCGGCCCGAGCCTCTACCGGCGCGGCAATGGCCCCTACGGCCAACCGTATGCTTACTACGGCTATCCGCCGGTCTACTATCGTCCGTACTATGCGGTTGGCGGGTACTATTACTGGCATTAACCACCTGCGGTGGGGCGGACGGCGCTTGCGCGCCATGGAGTTCGTGGTTACCCAGCCACCTGCGGTGGGGCAGACGCCTTCGGCCTCGATCCCATTCGTATCAGCGGGCATTCCGGAAGCCGGGATGCCCGCTTTGCTGTCAGGCCGCCTCTCGTCCGGTTCTCCGTCGTCTATAATGGCAGAGAATCGCGTAAAGCGACAATTGCGCATTCAGCCTGATGCCCGCCCGCCGGCCGCAACCGATCTGGCGCAGGGTTTGGGCTGTCCGCGCGTAGAGAGTTGAAGGTCCGAGTCCATCCATGATCCGTTTCCTGCAGAGAGACAATCGCGTAACCAAGGCATTTTTTGTGATCATCATCGCCGCCGCATCGGTGGGCATGGTGATCTATCTGATTCCCGGCCTCACCGGCGCGGGAGCCTCTACCGCCGACACCTTCGCCACGATCTACCCCCACTGGTACAGCCGAGTGCTTTCCTCGGGCGTGACGATCAGCCAGCAGGCGGTCAGCCAGCGCGCCAGCCGGCAGATACAGCAACGGTATCCCCAATACGCCGGCAACCCGCAGATCGAACACATGATCGAGCAGCAGGTTGGCCAGCAATTGGTGCAGCAGCAGGTTTTGCTGATCGAGGCCGAGAAGCTGGGCATCCAGGCCACCGACGACGATGTGGCCCAGTTTCTGCATCAGGGCCAGTTTGGCGAATACCTCTTTCCCAACGGCCAGTACATTGGCAGCGACCGCTACTCCGACTTCGTCGCCCGGCAGTTCAATATGCCGGTCCCGGCGTTTGAGCAGGAGGTGAAGCGGGATATCGTTGTGCGCCGCCTGGAGGCGCTGATTGCCGGCGGGGCGACGGTGGGCGATGCCGAGGTCCGCGACGATTATCGCAAGCAAAACGTCAAGATCAAGTTCGACTATGCAGTCATTACTTCCGACGATCTGCGCAAGGCCATCAACCCCTCGGACAGCGAGCTTGCCGGCTTCTTTCAAAAGAACGCCGCGCGCTATGCGACGGCCGTGCCTGAGCAGCGCAAGATCACCTACTTTGCCGTGAGTCCCAACGAGCTTCCCGGCGGCGTTCCGCAGGTCAGCCAGCAGGAGATTCAGCAGTACTTTGCCCAGCACCAGGCCGACTACGCGTTGCCGGAGCAGGCCCGTTCGCGGCACATTCTGATCAAGGTGGCGGCCGGCGCCGACGCCAAGACCGATGCCGCGGCCAAGGCCAAGGCCGAAGGGCTGCTCAAGCAGATTCAAGGCGGCGCAAACTTCGCCGAGCTGGCCAAGCAGAACTCCGACGACCCCGGCAGCAAGGAAAAGGGCGGCGAACTGGGCTTTGCCCGCCGCGGCATGATGGTGCCGGAGTTCGACAACGCCATCTTCACCCAGAAGATCGGCGAGACGAAGATCGTGAAGAGCCAGTTCGGCTACCACATCGTGCAGGTGGAGGAGCGGCAGACAGCACACTCGCAGCCATTGAGCGAAGTCCTGCCCACCATCCAGGCCACGCTGATTCGCCAGAAGCAGGCCGCGGCCGAAGATAATTTTGCGCGTACGCTCACCTCCGAGGCCATCAAGAGCGGCCTGGAGAAGACCGCCGCGGCCCATCATCTGGAAGTAGCGACGACGACGCTGGTGGGTGAGCGGGGCGTGATCTCCGCCTTCGCCGACTCCTCCCAGATCCTCGGCAAGGCCTTCGAGTCCAAGCAGGGCGACCCGCCGCAGTACGCCACCACTGGCGAGGGCTACGCCATCTTCCAGGTCACCGGCATCGCCCCGGCCCATACGCCAGCCTTTGCCGACTGGAAGAGCCATGTTGCCGACGACTATCGCGAGCAGGTGCTCCCCACCATGCTCAGCATCAAAACCCAGGAGCTGGCGAACAAGGCCAAGGCCCTAGGCGATCTGGCCAAGGCCGCCAAGGAAACGGGCGCGACTTTCAAGACCAGCGAGCTGGTGGGCGAGAGCGGCCAGGTACCTGACGTCGGTCAGATTGGCCAGGTAGCGCCGCAGCTCTTCAACTTCTCTGTGGGCGACATCAGCGGTCCCATCAACACCGGGCGCACGGGCTTGGTGGCCAAGCTGACGGACAAACAGGAGCCCAACGCGGACGAGATCGCCAAGAACTTCGACACATTTCGCGATGAACTTCTCGAGCAGCGCCGCGGCGATACCTTCAACATCTTCCTGAACTCGCTGATGGAAGACTTCAAGAAGCACAACCGCATCCAGATTCCCAAGGCAAAGGCCGAAGAAGCTCCGACCACTTAGGGCCTGTTCACACTACCCCGGCAGGTGGCGCTGCTAGCGAAAATCCGGCCAGACGAAGCCGAGCCCGAAGGCTGTGGCGGGTCCACCGTCGAGGGCAAGAATGAAGTATGGCCGGATTTTCGCCGCAGCCCGCTGGGACGGGGCCAATTTTCCCCAGTTCTTCGTCCATCGTCGCTAGGATACACCCGATATCCGTCACTCCTCATTCCTCGATCTGAGAAAAATTGGCTCCCGTCGCCGCCCACCGGGGTAGTGTGAACAGGCCCTAGTCGGAAACTCGCCGCAAACGGCAGGAAACAAAAGCGGAAAGGCCCGCATCCGGGTTGGATGCGGGCCTTTTTAGCTCTCAGAAATGCTGTGAAGACGAGGTACCTGCGAGCCTGTTGAGGCTCAGGGGCTGACACCTGACGGGCTATGCCGCTGGTTTGAGGCTCTTCATGCTGACCTGCGGAATGGCGGGATGAAGATTTTCCATGAGGGTGACGTGAGTGCCCAGGTATTGCAGCACATCGTTGATGGAATCTTCAAAGCGCGAGCCGGTTTTGTGGGTGGCCTTGACCCCTTTGGCGACCAATTGGCAGACTTCAAAGCGGTTCATTCCCTGCGCCAGCGCGCGGTGTATCTTGTCGGAACGCATGACTTTACTCCGGTCAACGGGTAATTGTAGCGTGGATTGCGGAACTCGTCAGAAGCGGTGGGACGGCAGCAGCCGAGCAGACGATTTTCGTTCAAAATCAGGTCGGATGATTCAACACTATCTTCATTGTACGCCTGAATCGGTTGCTGCGCCGAGGGGAAGAAAATGCCGTAAAAAGGCGAATCCGTACAGGAAACGAGTACGGATCTTCGCGTCCCGGCTGGCCACTCTCGACTCCAAAACCGGAGAGCCGCCGACCGGCATGGCGCCCCATCCTTCCCCATGAAAGTGGTGCGTCAGGTTAACGATTTTTTCGAAAATGTGAAGCTACAGGTTGCCGAAACTCGGAAGACTTCCCGCCAGCCTATCGCGGAAGGGCGGATTTCTGTGCAACGATCCACGCATCAATGCGCTCGCTCAGCACGTCCAGCGGCAGGGCACCTGTGTCCAGCACCTGATCGTGGAAGGCGCGCAGGTCGAAGTTATTGCCCAGAGCCGACTTCGCCCGCTCGCGCAGTTCCAGGATTTTGAGCTGGCCGATCTTGTAGGCCAGCGCCTGGCTGGGCCACGCGATATAGCGGTCCACTTCGGCCTGGATGCTGGTCTCGTCGATATTCGAGTGCTCGTGGAAGTAATCGACCATCTGCTGGCGGCTCCAGTGCTGGGAGTGGACGCCGGTGTCGACTACCAGGCGGATCGCCCGCCAGATGTCAGCCTCCAGCCGCCCGTAGTCCGAGTAGGGGTCCTGGTAGAAGCCCACATCCTTGCCCAGCCGCTCGGAGTACAGCCCCCATCCCTCGATGTACGCCGTGTAGTGCTGGTGCTTGCGGAAGGTAGGCACATCGGTAAGTTCCTGCGCGATGGAGATTTGCAGATGATGGCCGGGAAGTCCTTCGTGGTAGGCGATGGCCTCGACGCCGTAAAGATTGCGGCTGGCGGCGTTGTAGGTGTCGATGCGCAGACGGCCGGGGCGGCTGCCGTCGGGCGTGCCGGCTTCGTAGTAGGCGGGGGCGGAGGTCTTCTCCAGATACTCGGGGACCGGATCGACCTCGAAGGGCGCCTTGGGCAGGCGGCCAAAGTACTTGGGCAGCACGGCCTGCATGGGGCCAAGATAGCCGCGATAGGCCGCCAGCAGCGCCTCGCCTGATGCCGGATGCAGCTTGGGATTGGTCTTGAGGCTGGCGCGGAAGCTGGGCAAATCGGCAAAGCCGAGCTTCTGCGCGATGGCCAGCATCTGGGCCTCGTCGCGCTTCACTTCGTCGAGGCCGATCTGATGAATCTGGGCGGCGGTCAAGTCGGTAGTGGTGGTGCGGCGAATACTGAAAGCATAGAACTTAGCCCCATCGGGCAGCGCGGAGACGCCCGGCTCGGCGCGCCCGGCGGGAATGTAGCTGACCTCGAGGAAGCGGGCAAAGCGCTTGTAGGCGGGCAGCACTTCCTTGCCGATGGCGTCCAGCATTTCGGCCTTGATGCGCTCCTGCTCGGCGGGCTTGATTGCGGCGGGAAAGCTCTTCAGCGGCAGCGCCAGCGGCGAGTCTTCGGGTTTTTCGTTGGCCAGCTCCTTGACCTGATCCAGCGCCTTTTCAAGCAGATAGCGCGGAGGAACGCGGTGGTCGTCCATGCCGATGGACATATTCGTCGTCACCTGCTCGAAGGCCTTGGGAAGCGCGTGCAGGCGGGCGATCCAGTCGTCGTAGTCCTTCGCGGTGGCAAAGCTCAACCGGGCCACCAGTTGCGGATAGGTGGTGTGAATGCCGCTCATCTGGTCCAGCGGCATCTCCCACTCCTTGAAGGCCGCAGCCTCGGCATCGTCGGCAAACTGGCGTAGCAGCAGATCGCGGCTGATCTTCTCCTGGTCCGTAAAGCCAGTAGGATCAATCGCGGCCAGTTTCATGAGGAACTCATCCTCGCGGGCCAGCCAGGCGTTCTCCGCCTTGACGGAGTAGTCGCTGATGCGGTCGTTGTAGCGCATATCGCCCAGCACGGAGGCATACTCCGGCGAGCGCTCCATCGTGGCCTGCCAGTACTCCTCGAAGAGGGCATTGAGTGCCTTGCGGCGGTCTTCCAGAGGAGCTGCGGTGAGCGCCAGGCCTGACAGGGTTTGCGCGCGCATTTTGGGGAGAAACGCGAGCAGCAGAAAAGCGGCGACGGCCAAGGTGGGCAACAGCAATCTTCTCAAGGGAAATGGACCTCGTGGTGAAATCGTGCCTATATGTCGAGTTTAGAATAAGGGGCAGGCGGGTCGAGGTGCGTGGTTTCCCACTTGGACATGCGCGGACGAGGACGTCCGCGCTACAGCCGGCCAGGAGGCCGGCGCTACACTCTTGTGCGTGGTTTCCCACCCATTCCGCAAAAGACGCGGAATGGATGGGGCACGGAGCCTTGTAAGCATGAAAAATGTACACATTAAATTGCTATGCCTATATGCTGACAAATTAGTGAAATCTGTCCGGTGATAAGGCTACGGATTGAAGGAGGGAGGTCAAAAAGGCAAGAATGTCCGCATAGAATAGGAGTGATTTTGCAGGAATGTCCATTTATAGACTGACAAAAAGATTGAAAAATGGCTGTATTTGGTCGTTTTTGGTACGTATTTGGTTGTTTTTTGGTGGTTTTTAGCGCGTAATTCAGGGATCAGGGATCAGGGATCAGGGATCAGGGGTCAGGGTTCAGGGTTCAGGGGCACCGGGCTATTTCTTGTGAGACGCGGCACGCTCCCGGTTCAGATCGAGCAGGCGCTCCAGCAACTCCGCATCCGTCAGCGCCGCCGGCCAGCCGTAGGCGGCGAAGACCGCCTCGTCCAGTTTGCGGTGGGCATTCTCCAGCCAGGTGGGACGCTTGTTGTAAAGGTTGGTCAGGGTCAGCTTGGCGAGGGCTTCCGGAGCGGCATCGGGCGGGTTGAGCCAGTTGTCGCGCTGGCGGACGAGTTCCCGCGCGGCCTCGGCAATGGCTTTCACTTGCGGCGAATCCTGCGGCTCCTTGCCCGGCGGCCAGGGGAAGGGGAAGGTCTCGAAGGTCGAGGTGGGCGTGTAGCGGAAACCGCTCTCCACCTCACGCAGTTGCGTGCCTTGCGCGCGCGCCCAGAGTTCATGTATGCGCGAATGCAATACGCCGAAGAAGTAATCGTCGGAGCGGGCAAAGGCGAAGGTTGCTGAATCGGGGACCGTTTCGGTTCCCAGCCACACAAAAAGACGATGCTTCGAGACACGGGTGGTAATGATGTACCGGTTAAGCCTGGCGATTGCAGATCGGTAATCAGTTCGTGGTTCGCCGTGAATCCACCACTTAACGCGATAACTCTCCCGATTGTTCTCCAATCGCTTCGCCCAAACTTGTTCGCGCAAGTACTCGAACGGCATCTCATAGAGCGCGGCTTCTTCTTCCGGCATATCGACGCCGAAGTCGATGATGTACATTCCGCGCGGACGATGTGTAATGTCGCGGGCGTTGACCCAGGGACGCACCACTTCGGAGTTCGGCCTTCCATTGGGATTGAGCGGAGCGGCCAGCATCTTCCGCGCCGTATCCGGATCGAGATCGAAAGCTCCGACTTTGGTGGTGCCCATGAAGCAAAGATTGGCGTTCTCCGGGAGAGGCTGAGCAGTCGTAGTGTTCACTCCCGATGTCAAATCCGGGTGAATCGCCTCAGCCGCCGCGCCGTCAAGCGTCCGGGTCGTCTCGCCACCACTATCAAAACCCACAATGGAGATGTGGACCGCCGCGCCTTCGTTGATCCAGTTGCGGTCGCTCCACGCCATGAAGATGCTGCCCGAGTCCGCGATTCGTTTGAGCACCTCGCGGTTGGCTCCGCCGCGAATGCCTTGTGTGGCCACCAATCCCGCGGCGCTCACCTGCTTGCGTTCGACCATCCTCCGCGCTTTCTCAAACCAGTAGGTCACAAGATCGGCTTCGGCGGGGACGCGCTCGTTATAGAGCTTGAGCAGACTATCGACATAGGCATCGCCGAGGTTGCGGCGCAGCAGTTTGCCGCCCAGAAAGGGCGGATTGCTGACGATGAAATCCGCGCTGGGCCATTCCGGTTCGCGGGGATTGCCCTCCACATCCAGTTTCGGGTTGCCCTTGGCGTCGAGTTCCATGATTGCGTCGCGGTGCTGGATGTTGTCGAGCACTCTCAGAATCGGCTCTTCTTCCTCGCCCATCGCGTTGTCCTTGCGCCATTGCAGGTAGCCGATCCAAACCACCACCGAGGCCAGCTCATGCGCGTAGACGTTGGTTTCAATTCCGTATAACTGCGACGGGCCGACCTTGCAGGGCAGAAAGGTAGGCAGATGATGATCTGCGGCAAATATCCGCGCCTCTTTCCATAGGTCCAGCAGCAACCACAGCGCAATGTAGAGAAAGTTGCCGCTGCCGCAAGCCGGATCGAGGATGCGGATATGCGAGAGCTCCTCCATCCAGCCGAGAACCTTGTCTTCCATTTGCATACGCAGTTGAGCGCGAGTGCTGTTGCTGGCGGTCTCCATGGCGGCGGCGATCTCTTCCGCGCCGGCCTTGACCTCGTCCCAGCGGCGGCGCAGAGGGGCCATCACGACCGGCTCCAGAATCAAGAGGATGTCTTCGCGGCTGGTGTAGTGCGCTCCAAGCTGGGCGCGCTTGCCCTCGTCTAAAATGCGCTCGAAGAGGGTGCCGAAGATGGCCGGCTCGACGCGTCCCCAGTCCAACTGCGCGGCATCCCGCAAGATGCTCATATCTTCCGGAGTCAGATCGAAGACAGTCGTGTCGTCCGCACGGAAGAGGCCGCCGTTGAAGTGGCGGATGTCGTACAGACCACTGTCGTCTCCAACCGCCATGGCGCGGAAGAGATTCTTGAGCTTGCGAACGAACTTGCGCGGTTCCTGGCGATCGGCTGCGATCATCTTGCGAAAGATATTGTCGGGCAAGAGACCCACGCTGTCAGCGAAGAGGCAGAAGAGCAGGCGCATGATGAAACGAGCCAGCGCCTCTTGATCGACCCCCGGCTTGCGCAGATTCGGAATCAGCTTGGTGAATTCCTCCGCCGCCCTTTCCGTGACGCGAACTTCGAGCGCGCCGGGTTTGAGCTTCTCCGGCTCCTGGAAGACGGCGCGCAAAATATCGAGCGCGGAAAGGTCCGAGCCGGGGATGGGAGCGGCCAGTATAAGGTCGTCAAGGGTGAACTTGTAGACCAGCGGCTTGGTGTTGGTGAAATTGGTGTGAACCTCAAAGCGGAGAAAGTCGCAGACAACCAGCAGAGGGGGATTGTCGAGATCCTCGCGGTACTTGAGCAACTGCAGGTAGGCGGCTTTGAGATCCTTGTGCTTTCCCTTGTACTCCCAGCCAAAGAAGCCGCGCTTCCAGACGTCGGCAAAGCCCTTGTCATCGCCGGTTTTGTTGACGTGCTTCTCGAAGGCGTAATCAAGGCCCTTGGGGTCGGCAGCGGCCGGATGCGGCTCGTTGAGGATTTGGCAGAGATCGATGAAATGAGAGTGCGAGCCCGCGCGCTCGGACAACTCGCTGTCTTTCCAGCGGCGAATAAATTCAGGCAGGCTCAGGATCATGGCGTAAGACGAGTTTACAGCGACGGGCGGGCCTGATGCACGGAAAACGCTGCCGGCCAAGGCAATCGCATCAAGGGTGATACCGGTAACGAGTAGAGTTCGTTCCGCCCCTACAGGGCAATGGATTCCAACTTGAACGCATTCCCAGGGCTTCGGCCTGGGCTATTTTCGACGCCTCCCTACGGGAGGACTGCAATTCTTGAACAGAAGCATTCTTCGCCCTGGCCCTGCCTACCTGAGCCTGCGCCGGATCAGGTCGAGGGCTTGCTGGGTGGTCCACTCTCTTACGCGCTGGCGGTCGCCGCGAAAGTTTTTTTCTGTTACTTCGGTTTTCTGGTCGTCGCTTAATGCGATGTAGACCAGGCCTATCGGCTTGGCTTCGCTGCCGCCGGTGGGGCCGGCGATGCCGGTAACACCCAGTCCGAGGGTTGCACCGGTGTGGCGACGAATGCCGTAGGCAAGGGCTTCGGCTACCTCTTTGGAGACGGCGCCGTAGCGGGCAATCAGCTCCGAAGGCACGCCGGCATAGGCGGTCTTGAGTTCGTCGGAATAGACGATGGCGCCGCCCAAAAAGGAGCGCGAGCTGCCGGGAACTCTGGTGACGCGCTCGGCGATCATGCCGCCGGTGCAGCTTTCGGCGACGGCGAGGGTGGTCTGGCGCATACCGAGATGGTAAAGGACGATCTGCTCCAGCGAATCGGCAGCTTCTGCGCCGGAGGAGTAGAGCCAGTCTTCCAGGACTTCTTCCAAGCGGCCGGACAACTCGTCAATGCGCGCCTGGGCGGCGGCGAGTTTGGGCTTGGTGCAGAGCAGGGTGAGCTGGATGTCACCGACGTGGGCGAGGATGGTGGTTTCCACGTCCTTGTACTCGGTGTAGATGGGGGCGAGGAGCTTGTCGGCCTGCGACTCGGGGATCATGGCAGCGCGCAAGGTGCGCTTGGCGATGTGGCGCGTGGGCACAAGATCGCGCAGGCGGGGGATGCACTCGGCATCGAAGAGCGGGTGGCACTCGCTGGGCGGGCCGGGTACGAGCATGAGCAGCTTGCGATAGCCTTCGAAGGTGGTATCGAGCCACTGGCCGGGAGCGCTGCCGTTGGGGTTGGCGAGAATGGCCGCGCCCTCCAGCACGTCGGCCTGCTTGAGGTTGTTCTGGGGCATGGGGATGCGCCAGGAGGCGGCGCGGGCGGCCAGAGCGGCAACCTGCTCGGGGTCGCGGCGCAGCGTGATCGAGAGAGCTTCGGCCACAGCCTCGCGGGTGAGGTCGTCTTCGGTGGGGCCGAGGCCGCCCATCACGACGACGATGTCTGTGCGCGCGAGAGCGGCACGGATGGCGCTGACCAGATCCCGCTGGCGGTCGCCGACGATGGTTTTGAAGGCTACGGTGACGCCCAGTTCGTTGAGTTTTTCGGTCAGGTAGAGGGAGTTGGTGTCCTGGCGGAAGGGGGTGAGCATCTCGGAGCCGACGGCGATGATTTCGGATTTCATAAAAGCAGCTCTCAGCTTTCAGCTTTCAGCTATCAGCTAAAGATTTATAGCTTGTCATCGTCAGTGTATCGTAATCGCGATAAGACTGTGATGAACGGGCCGCCTGCCGAGACCTGGGGCATTCGAACAATCTTCGCCAATTCAATGTTGGCGACTCCAGGAGATAAACTTCCTGGCACTTAGTGCTATACTTCTGACTGTGGGCAAGGCTGATTCCAAAACGCTTTCGGTGTACAAGGGCAAACCGTTTGCCCGTTTTGCCCGGAGGGCAGGAATTTCAGACGCCGATCTATGGAATGCCGCTCAGCTGGCTAACCAAGGCGTGGTTGACGCCGATCTCGGCGGAGGGGTGATCAAGCAGCGCATTGCACGCGCCGGAGAAGGAAAGTCCGGCGGCTCTCGCTCAATCATTCTCTTCAAGAAGGATGATCGCGCCGTCTTTGTGTATGGTTTTGAAAAGAAGGACAAGGCCAACATAGGAAAGAAAGACCTGATCGCATTTCGTGATTTGGCGAATGATGTTCTTCATTGCCCGGATTCAACGATCGCGCATCGCGTAGCAAGCGGATCGCTCATTCTGGTACAGCCAACTGAAGGAGGGAAAGATGCTTAAAACTTATCGAAACAAGATGATGGCCTCGGTTCATGAAATGGCAAGCGATTTTTACCGCGATGGCTCGCTGGACAAGAAGACGATGCGCGAGTTCGATGTGCTTTGCCTGACGCCGGTGCAGAAGATGACGCCGGAGAAGATTCGGGCGTTGCGCGAGCGCGAAAAGACCAGCCAGACGGTCTTTGCAGCCTACTTGAATGTAACGCCAAGCCTAGTGAGCAAATGGGAGCGGGGAGAAAAACATCCGCAAGGCGCCTCGCTCAAACTGCTCTCGCTGGTGGAGAAAAAGGGGTTGGAGGTTGTGGCGTAAGGAGGATTGACTCCCAGGTCCGAAAATTCGGACGTGGGGCACCCAGTCTTTTGATTATTGAACCCTATGGGACATGGGCCACCGGCCAGTTCTCAGTTCACAGTTCTCAGTTTAAGATTTATAGCTTATCATCGTCAGTGTATCGTAATCGCGATAAGACTGCGATGAACAGGGCACAGCTTCTCAAGGCTCAGGATGATTCCTTGGGGTTGATGAGCGGGCCACCTGCCCGACACTGTAACGTGAGTTATTGTTCTACTATCAGCTCAGGCTGAACCTTTCTCAAATCTTTCTCAAAGTTGGCTGCCAATTTTTTCGGAGATCGTCCAAAAACAACGCCTGGGTACTTTGCGAATACGGCATGCAGAAAAGCTCCTCTTTCTGTGCTCTGGATGGATATGAAAACAGCGGCTGCGACTTGGCCGCCGTCTATAGTCATTCCGATTGCCTGAATCTTTCCGCTGGGCCAGTCAGTCACTGTGAGCTTGTATTTCTCCGATGTGATTATCCGGATAGTTTCGTCAAAGACCGTTTGACGAGACTGCTGCATACGGTAGCCTACAACTGAAACTTTATTTGGTTTAGCGTATTTTTGTCTTTGGGAATCCATCATGGCACCCATCATCATCATCTGAAGGCCGGAATCCATCATTGTTTGCCCATTCTGGATCATTTGATTCGGCGCGTAATTATTCATAGGACGTACTGCGGGAGCTGTTGCTGGGACGAATGGCATCGGCGTCTGGCTCACGCTCGGAGCGAAATTATTCGGCACTACGGGTGTTGGCTGCACCGCTGGCATCTGATTTAAACCTTTGCGGGCGTCCTCGTAGCGCTGACGGGCGCAAGACATCATTTCCTCCTTTATATCCGGCGCGTTAGAGCTTACAAGGATGTCATGGAGCACGTTCATAAGCACGATGTGATCAGCAATCTGTGGACTGTCGAGAATCTGTTGATCCTCCTTACCGAAGTAGCGAAAGCAAGGCTGGGATGACTGAGCCAGTGATTGAGTCCTTAAAGTTCTGTAGAAGCGTCTGATTGGTGAGCGTGAGCGAGCCATCGGTTCGATTCCTTAGGATGTTGTTTACCAAGACGACATTTCCAAGGAGGATGAGACAGATGGCTCGCAA
>Ga0224555_1001937_pt1 | contig 26119 bp, 23 predicted proteins | sample 714S23034metaG_FD_180687 | JGI IMG/M metagenome (GOLD analysis project Ga0224555, IMG submission 180687) | Peat soil microbial communities from Stordalen Mire, Sweden - 717 S2 30-34 | ecosystem: Environmental > Terrestrial > Soil > Wetlands > Peat | place: Sweden: Norrbotten County, Stordalen...
TTCTGCTGTCCGGCTTGAAGCCGGAGAAAGATATCAAAATCCAATTCACCGGGATGCGGCCCGGCGAAAAGCTCTACGAAGAACTAAGTACGCTTCTCGAAAATACCATTCCAACCGAGCATGAGAAAGTGCGCATCTTCGTAGGCAACGGGGTGCCGGAAGGTAACATCCACAGGTGGCTGGATGAGCTTCGCGACCTTTGTGCGGCCCGCGATACGGGCCGCCTGATGGTTGCCCTCAAAGAAGTGGTTCTAGACTACAGCCCGAGCGCTGACTTGCTAAGACGCGTTGTTGAAGCCAAGGACCGCGACCCGCGCGTATCCGTTCTTGATCGGTCGCTTATAAGTCATCAGGCAAAAGCGCCGATTTGTTGAAGGTATCCGTGCGCTCGGTATCCATGACATAGCCATCTCCTGCCAGAGACACTGCTCGCTGGCGATTAAGGAAACCGCAGAAGATATGCGCTATGTCTGTTTGAACGTACTTGAGAGAGTGTAAGACGAGTGCCAAGGGCTGCCGGCTCATTCGTGAACAGAGATGCCTCATGCGATGCAGACTGTCGCGTCGTGGCTATGGGCGGAGGCACAGGCCTCTCCACTTCACTGCGCGGTCTGAAGCGCTGAGTTAGCCGCACCTTTTCGTGATCCGCGCGGACGGAACCGTCGTCAGTCGTCAATCCTGCAACCTTCACTCTCACGGCAGTTATGAAAAACCGAGATTGCAGCCCGAAGACGCAATGATAGTCCCGGAGAAACTCCGGATCTCGTCCGCACTCAACATTTTCCTTGAAGCAAGCCAGCTTGCTTCTCAAACCGCAGTCACCGCGGCCGCACTCGCGGTGATCAAGTAAGGGCGCTAACGATGATCCAACTAGATTCTCACATCAGTGAGCCCGAAATTGAAGTGAACGAGGAGTCTCTCCCGGAAGACCTGAGCTCGGGCATCGAAGTCAGCCTTATTGAGGCCCTCGTGCAACTTGTACGTTACAAGCGTCTCATTGTGATGGTGACAAGTTCGGTCATACTGCTCGGCATTCTTTACTGTCTGACTCTTCCCACTCTATATACGTCAACAACCAAGATTATGACACCCCAGCAAACACAGTCGTCGACTGCTCTATTGATGAGCCAGTTGACGAATTCCGGAGCAGGCTCTTTGGCCGCTGTGGCAGGCGGCGGATTGAGCCTGAAAAATCCCAATGACCTATACCTGGGCTTGCTAGGCTCACGTCCTGTCGCTGACGCGATCATTCAGGAGTTCGGACTCATAAACGAATATAAGTCGCAGGATATGGCCGCTGCGCGTAAGACGCTGGCGAACAACACTCAGATGACAACCGAAAAAAGCGGGTTCCTCGCCGTGTCGGTAACGGATAGCGACAAACAGCGAGCGGCTCAAATAGCCAACGCTTATACGGAGCAGCTACGTGTCATTACTAAGACTTTAGCGGTTACGGAAGCATCACAGCGGCGACTCTTCTACGAGGAGCAATTGAAGCAGGCCAAGGAGGCTCTGGTTACGGCCGAACTTGCCTTCCAGCAGGTTCAGCAGCAGAAGGGCCTGGTCGAGTTGGACGCGCAAGCCAATGCGATGATCGAGAGCCTTGCCGCCCTTCGCGCGCAGGTTGCAGCCAAGCAGGTAGAGGTGCAAGCGCTGCGCTCCTATTCGACGGAGCAAAACCCTGACGTGCAATTAGCGGAGAGGGAGTTGACCTCTCTACAAGCCGAGGAAACGAACCTGGAGCAGCGCAATCAGGTGCCAGGAATTGCCGGACTTGGGCTTGGGAATGTTCCTGCCGCGGGGCTGGAATATCTTCGCGCCGCACACGAAGTCCAATATCAACAGGCCCTGTTCGACATCCTGATGAAGCAATACGACGCAGCCAAGCTGGATGAATCAAAGGATGCGGCCATTATTCAGGTCGTGGAACCTGCAATCGCCCCAAATCAGAAATCGTCCCCGCATCGTCTGCTGATTCTGATCGGTTTCGCAATTGGAGGCTTCCTCGTTTCCTGTGTCCTTGTGCGGATACTGTGGTGGAGAAATGCCCTGAAATCGACTCCGAAAATCGCTAAAGCGCTTCGGGATTTGCAGAATGCCTATGCTCCAGAAAAGACCGTGGAAGTTTGAGTGCATAGTTTCTGACCGACATCATGGAGCCTGGATTGACCCGTCGGAATCGCGCTGTGGAAGAGACAGGGGCCGCGGTCCCCCTTCCTGGATTCAATCTGACCCTCGGTGGCTCTGTTGACATCCTTGGTGCTGAAGGTCAGCAAGGGGACAGCCTAAGGCGATAGAGGTCGAGAGCCAGGCCGAGCAGCAACGCCTGGAGGGATTGCGTATGGAACGATCTGCCAGGTGTGCGAGGCGAGAGTTTACGTTTCACGGCGGAAAAGACGCTTTCGACCAGCGAGCGCAGGGCATAGAGCTGGGATGGGAAATGTTGGCGCATCTCAAGGCGCACACCGGAGGCCCGGCAACTGGAGCGGCGCTTGGCCGGTATTACGCTGTTGGCTTTGAGCTGTTGGCGGCAGAAGGTATGGTTGCGTTCGGAATCGAACTCGGCGTCGGCCAGCACGCAGCCGATGGGCGTGTGCCGATGTGCACTGCACACCAGCGCAGGCAGCGTGGCACAGTCATTCCAAGGTGCCTGCCGCGTCCCTTGGGACAGAATCAATTGCCGTTTCAGGTCCACCACGGCCAGCCACTTCAACCAGTGTTTCCAGGTGCGCTGGGGCTGGCCAAAGTGCTCCACGCGGCGAATGAAGTAGCTGCTCACCGCGCTCTGTGCCAAGCCTGTGGCGTCGACGCCTACCGTGACACGCCTTCGCCGCCTCCCGGGCATGCGCCGCACCACCTCGTCCAGGGCGCGATCTACATCGTGGGCCTGCAGCCGCGCCAGGAAGCGATACAGCGTGGTGTAGTCGGGAACAGAGCGAAGGTGCAAGGCAGAGCGCAGCTCGCTGTGTTCGCTAAGCCGCACCTCAGCTTCGCGGAAGGTCCAGTCTTCATAGCGCAGCAGGCAGAGTACGGCCAGAAGCTGCGGCTGGGCAAACACGCGCTTGCTGAACTTGGTTCGCTGCGGCGACAGCACCACCTGGTTGACTTCGAGAGCCAGCCGGGCAAACCGCACCAGTCCTACTTCGGCCATATCCAGTTCGCGAAGACGCCAGAACAACTTCAGCGTAACGCCGTTTCTGCCGCGTTCCGCGCAACTGCACCAAGGATGTCAACAGAGCCACCCTCGGTGTAATGTGTACCTTCGCGGTCTGCTAACCAAGAGAGAAATTTCAGCCTGTAGTTGAACCTGCAATGAGGCAGCTTCTCCACATCCCAAATTCAGGAAAGCGTCGACAAGCCTATGCCATGGTCTGATCTCACTGTTCTCGTTACCGGCGGAACCGGTTCTTTCGGCAAGAAATTCACGCAAACTATGCTGAGAGACTTTCATCCCCAAAAACTCATCATCTTCAGCCGCGATGAGCTAAAGCAGCACGAAATGCGCGTGGCCGGCTTCGACCATGAGTCGCTGCGCTACTTCATCGGCGACGTGCGCGACCGCGACCGCCTGGTGCGCGCGATGAACGGCGTCGACGTCGTTGTACACGCAGCGGCCCTCAAGCAGGTTCCGGCCTGCGAATACAATCCTCTGGAAGCTGTGGCCACCAACATCAACGGTGCCAAAAACATCATAGACGCCGCGCTCGACACCGGCGTCAAGAAGATTCTCGCCTTGAGCACGGACAAAGCCGTCAACCCCGCCAATCTCTATGGAGCCACCAAGCTGGTGGCCGAGAAGCTGTTTGTCCAGGCGAACTCCTACAGCGGCGCGGGGCCCAGCCGCTTCAGTTGCGTGCGCTACGGCAACGTGGTTGGCAGCCGGGGCAGTGTGATTCCTCTATTCCGCTCGCAGCGCGCCAGCGGCCGCGTCACGGTGACCGACACGCGCATGACCCGCTTTTGGATCACTCTCGACCAGGGCGTCCACTTTGTAATCCGGTGCATCGAGCAGATGCACGGCGGCGAAGTCTTCGTCCCCAAGATTCCCAGCATGAATATGATCGACCTGAGCAACGCAATCGCGCCGGGGTGCCGGATCGACGAGATAGGCATCCGGCCCGGAGAAAAGCTGCACGAAGTTCTGCTCTCCGAGGACGAAGCGCGGCACGCCGTCGAGGTCGATTCCATGTTCGTCATCCGCCCCGCCTATCGTTGGTGGACCGACGGCAATTGGGCCGCGGGCCGCGTCCTGCCGGACGGCTTCAAGTACACCAGCGACAACAACCCAGTTTGGCTCTCTCTCGATCAAATTCGCGAGATGGCCGAGGAAGAGCCGCGCCATGCCGAAGTTGCAGTCGAGGTCTGATCCGGCCGCCGCCGCTCCTCTGCCGTATGGAAGGCAAAGGATCAGCGAAGAGGATATTCAGGCGGTGATCGCCGTGCTTCGCTCGGACTGGTTGACCTCGGGACCCAGGGTCGGGGAGTTCGAGGAGCGCTTTGCCGCCATGACCGGCGCGCGGCACGCCATCGCCATGAACAGCGCCACCTCGGCGCTTCATGTCGCCATGCTGCTCGCGAGCGTCGGACGCGGCGATCGCGTGCTCACGACGCCGATTACCTTTCTTGCTTCGGCCAATTGCGCCGCCTTCGTCGGTGCCACACCGGACTTTGCCGACATCGACCCGGTCTCATACAACCTCAGCCCCGCGTCGCTTGAGCAGATGTGGGGTTCGGGCGCCAAGGCCGTGGTTGCCGTCGATTATGCCGGCCAGCCTTGCGACATGCCACTCCTCTACCAGATTGCGCACCAGCGCGGCGCGGTGGTCATCGAGGATGCCTGCCACGCCGTTGGCGGCGGATTCGAATATGCCGGGCGGCTTTGGAAGCAGGGCGGCCACCCGTGGGCCGACATGACCGTGTTCAGCTTTCACCCCGTGAAGACCATGACCACCGGCGAAGGCGGAATGTTGGTCACCGATAACGACGCCTGGGCCGAGCGCGCGCGGCGCCTGCGCGCCCATGGAGTGGAGCGCCGGAGCTTTGTGGGACTGGGCGCCGAGGACGATCCCGCGCTGAACGAGCGCGGGCCTTGGTATCACGAGATGCAGGAGCTGGGATACAACTTCCGGATTACCGATATCCAGTGCGCGCTGGGCATCTCGCAGCTCTCCCGGCTCGACGCCTTCGTCGCGCGTCGCCGCGCGATTGTCGCCCGCTACAACCAAGCCTTCGCCGGGATTCCCTGGATGGTGCGCCCCAGCGTAATTCCCCCGGCCAGCAGCGACCACACCTCCTGGCACCTCTACACGCTCAAAATCGACTTTGGCGCGCTGGGCAAGACGCGCACCCAGGTGATGGGTGAGTTGCGGCAGAAAGGCGTCAATACGCAGGTGTTGTACATTCCGGTTCATCTGCAACCCTGGTACCGGAACACCTATGGCTACGGCCTCGGCAAGTGCCCCGTGGCCGAAAACTTCTACAAACACGCCTTGAGCCTGCCTCTCTATCCGGCCATGAACGATGCGGACGTTGACCAGGTTATCGGCGCGGTGTACGAACTGAATCAATCCCTCCGCTAATGATCGTCACACAACGACACCTTGCAGGAGATTATCGATATGCGACAACCAACGGATCAAGAGATTTTCTGGGCGGGCGAATTCGGCGACGCCTACACAACAAGGAACGCAGTGTTACCTGAGGATCGCGTGCCTTTCTTCAAAGAAGTTATGGGCGCAACTTTCTGCGTCGAATCGATATTGGAACTTGGCGCCAATAAGGGGCATAACCTGATAGCTCTCCGGAGCATTCTTCCTTCGCTCCGGGCCACGGGTGTCGAAGTTAACCCGTTCGCGTTTCAGCAGCTTTCCTCGATTGCCGGGATTACCGCGGTGCAGTCGGCAATTCAGGACTTTGCCCCCCAACAGAGTTTTGATTTGGTGTTCACATGCGGCGTTTTGATTCACATCAACCCCGATAACCTGCCGGATATCTATACGAAGATGGCCGCGCTCGCCAATAAGTACGTGCTCATGATCGAATACTTCAACCCAACCCCGACCGAAATCGTGTATCGAGGACATTCCGGCAAGCTGTTCAAGCGCGATTTTGCGGGGGAGTTTTTGGATTCGACCGAGGGATTCGAAGCTGTACGCTGGGGGTTCCTGTGGAAGCGCATGGAACCCGCCTGGGATAACGCGACTTGGACATTGATGCGCAGAAAGGAGCAAATATGACCGGAATGCCGGCCAATCGCGAACTATGGGAGCGTCTCCATTCCCAGGCCCGCTTCAGGCCGCAGTACCCAAGTGAGCCGGTTGTGCAGTTTCTGTCTCGCCTGAAAGGTAATTTCCTGGATTTTGGCTGCGGAGCTGGACGGCACATGAAGCTTGCAAAAGAGCTCGCTTTTGAAGTCTATGGATGGGACATCTCAAGCGTCGCAAAAACATATGCGAGCCAGTGGGGACGAATCGACAATTTGACTGAATTCCCGGCGGAGTTCTTCGATGCGATTGTGTGTTATGGAGTTTTGTACTACCTGCCCTCGACCGAATTGGAGTCGACGATCTCCGAACTGAGAAGGGTCTTAAAAGGCCAGATGCTTTTGGTGCTGCGATCCAAAAAGGATTATAGGATTCAATACTGCAAGCCTCTGGGGCGCGGAGACTATATGGTCGAGGAGGGCGATGGCCGGGTTCGGAGTGAATGCGGCATGCTGATGCATTTCTTTTCCAGGAGCGAAATTCTGAAACGGTTCAGAGCCTTCTCGGAGATTCAAATCGACGAACTTATGACGACGTCGGAGAATGGTAAATACACCGACTACGACTATATCGTCAAGGTGAGCAAATAGCCGCTAAAGAAGGGTGCCATCTTGCCTGCCAGATGAAAATTGTAGCGATCATTCAAGCCAGGGTCGGCAGCAGCCGCCTGCCAGGCAAAGTATTGGCGGCAATTGCCGGTCAATCCATGCTCAGCCGCGTGATCGAGCGGGTCAGGCGTATTCCCGGCCTATCTGAAGTCGTAGTTGCGACCACGCTGGCGCCGCAGGACGAGGCGATCGTGGAAGAATGCGGCCGCATCGGCGCGCCTTTCTTCCGCGGTAGTGAGAACGACGTTTTGGATCGTTATTATTGCGCGTGCAAAGAGCATGAAGCGGACGCCGTTGTCCGGATTACTTCCGACTGTCCTCTCATCGATCCGGTAGAATCCGGTAAAGTGGTAGACGCCTTTGAAACTCAGGCAGCGGATCTTGCTGCCAACGATATCAAAGCCACATATCCGCTCGGGCTTGGGACTGAGGTGGTCTCGTGCAAAGCTCTCCATCTGGCATGGCGCCAAGCAACCAAGCCATACGAGCGCCAGCACGTAACGCCATACATCTATCAGCATCCGGAACAGTTTCGTCTGGTAAACGTGGAGTCGCCATCGAATTATTCGAGCTTGAGGTGGACCGTCGATACGCCAGCCGATCTGGAGTTTGTACGCTCCGTCTTCGCCCGCCTGGACGGAGATTTCTGTTGGCACGATGTCCTCTCCTTGCTTGAGCGGGAGCCCGGCCTGATTGAGATAAATCGAAATGTCCGCCAGAAGGCGATTGAGGAATGCTGACTGGATGCTGACCTTGCTGGCGCGTGTGGACGCGAACGCGGAAATTGGGATCGGTCATGCCATGCGTTGCCTTGCACTTGGTGAGGCGTGCTTGCTGGCTGGAGGGCGCGTCGACTTCGTTTCCGCGTTTCCAACGCCGGCGCTGGAGCGGCGCGCGCTGGAGCGTGGGATCGGGTTCCATTGCATCTCGACTGTGCCCGGAAGCGAGGACGATGCGCGGCAGTTGATCGAGTTGGCACGGCAACGATCGAATCCTACTGTCGTTCTCGATGGTTATGTATTCGGCTACCCGTATCAGCGCGCCGTTAAACTCGCCGGGCTGAATCTGCTTTGCGTAGACGACTATGGTCATGCGGGCCAATACTGCGCGGACATTATTCTGAACCAGAATCTTTGGGCCACGGAACAAATGTACCAGCGGCGCGAGCCGGGCACGCAGCTTCTTTTGGGTTCCAGGTACGTCCTTCTACGCCGCGAATTTCTTAATGCATCTGCGCGACAGCGCGAGATCCCGGCAGCCGCGGCCAAGATACTGGTGACGCTGGGCGGCGGCGACGCCCATAACGTCACTTTGAAGATTGTCGAAGCTCTCGCGGTCCTGGGCATGGAAGGAATGAATGCAATCGTTGTGGCCGGCCCAACGAATTCTCATGCCGGGCTCCTCCGTTCAGTTATCGATGGAATTTGCTTGCCGATCAAGCTTCTGGACGAAACCGACTCGATGTCGGAGTTGATGGCTTGGGCCGATCTTGCTATAGCGGCCGCAGGCAGCACCTGCTGGGAATTGGCGGTCATGGGAGTTCCGACGCTTGCAGTCGTAACAGCCGGGAACCAGCAGCCTTGCGTGGAGGCGCTTGGCCGGATGGGGATAGTGCGGAGCCTGGGTAGTTATCAAACCCTCGATGTAGCACGCGTGGCGCATGCTATCGCAGCACTGGCGGGTTCGCTCGAGGAGCGGAAAGCAATGTCGGCCAGGAGCAGAGAACTGGTGGATGGGCAAGGCGCGCAAAACGTCATTTCGGTTCTTGGAGGTTAAATGCAGATTACTGGACAAATTGCGGAGCAAACAGCCTGCCTTGCAAACGCGCGGCATCCTGCGATGCTGTTTATTACCCAGCCGACTTATCTGCCATGGGTTGGGATTTTCAAGGCTATCAGTCTCTCGGAAACTTACGTGTTCTACGACGACCAGCAATTCGTTCGGCACAGCTGGCACAACCGGAATCGCGCGTTGGATCCGGTGAAGCGCGAACCAGCTTTCTTAACCGTTCCCGTAGCCAGGCACCATCGCGACACGCTCATCCGGGATATGATGATCGCGGACCCGGATTTTTATCGCGATCACGTCAGCAAACTACGCGCGTGGTATGCTCGAGCCCCCTTTCTGGAGCCGACTCTCGACGTACTTCTAGAGATCTACTCCCAGCGTAAAACAAGACTTGCCGATCTCAATTGTGGCTTGACGATCGCGCTGGCGCGCTATCTTGGCTTTCGCACATCCTTCAAGTTTGCCAGCGAATTCACCATACCGGGCGATAAATACACGCGCCCGCTCGCGTTCGCGCGCAGCCTGGGCTGTTCGGTCTACCTCACGCAAGTCGGAACCCAGGATTATACGGATATAGATGCGTTTGCGGCATGTGGGATCGACGTGGTGTTTCTCCGGTTTCCCCATCCCGAGTACCGGCAGCTCTCCAAGCCGTTCGTTCCACATTTATCCATCGTGGACATGCTGATGAATATCGGCCCGGAGGAATCCGCAGCGTTGATCGAAGGCATCGAACTCGATGCCAGGGAGGCAGAAGTTGGCGCGCAATCGTGAAGGTCGAACAGGGGCCTTTGCTGTCCCGCTGGTGCAGCCAACGATTACCGATATCGATCGCCGGCATCTCAAAGCTTTTGTGGCCAAAGGGTTGGCAGATTCACCGGAGGGCGCAATCGAAAAGTTCGAGCGAGAGGTGGCTGAGAGTTTGGGAATGGCGGGCGCGGTCGCAGTATCGAGCGGTACGGCGGCATTGCACCTCGCATTGATGGCGCTAGGAATAGGGGAACGAGATGAGGTGGTTGTTCCCACGTACACCTGCGTATCGTTGCTTCACGCAGTGCATGCTTGCGGCGCGTGGCCCGTGCCGGTGGACAATGAATTCTCTCTCGACAACTATCAATTTGCGCCAACCGCGGAACATATCCGGCGCGGAATAACGCGTTCTACGAAAGCGGTTATCGCCGTACATACTTTTGGAAGTGTTGCGCAGGTCGTTTCCGATGGCGGCCTTGATATGCCCGTAGTCGAGGATTTCACCCTTTCGCTTGGCGCTCGCCTGAGTGGCCGCTGGGTTGGTTCGTGGGGAACCATCGCGGTGGCATCCCTGCACGCTTCCAAGATGATCTCTGCGGGCCAGGGCGGCATAGTCGTATCGCGGGATAAACGTCTCTTGGAGAAGGTTCGGGAGCTGAGTTCATTTGAAGGCAGAGTTATTGGTTGGCGCAGCATGAACGAATCCCATCTCCAGGGGACATACACTCCGGCACTCAATTACCAGATGAGCGGCCTGCAGGCGACCCTCGCCCTGAGCCAGTGGAAGCAGTTACCTCGCTTCATAAAGCGGCGTCTCGAGTTGGCTCGCCGGTATACTGAGACATTTGAGAAGCTTGGCATATCTTGCCCACGTGTTCCGAAAGATGGAAGTAACGTCTTTTATCGATACCTGATTTCTGTTCCAGGCAGGGTAAACTGTCTGATCGATGCGATGGCGAGAGAAGGTGTGGAGCTTGGGCGCGGTGTTTTTCCTCCCTTGCATTTGCTGCTCGGTCTCCAGAACAAACAGTTTTCAGGCGCCATGCAGTGCGTTGGCGCCATCATCTCCGTTCCGCTTTATCCCTCCCTCAGAGACGCCGATGCAACGCGCCTGCTGGACATAGTCGGAAGACATTTAATCGAAAAATCGCAATGAACCATACCGTGGACAGAAACAGTTTCTCAATCCGGGGCCGAAGGATAGGAATCGGCGCGCCTGCGTTTGTAATCGCCGAGCTTTCCGCAAATCACGGGGGCAGTCTGGAGAAGGCTTTGGCCTTGGTTGGGGCGGCCAAAGAGTGCGGCGCCGACGCGGTAAAGATTCAGACCTACACGGCCGATACGATCACGCTCGATTGCGACAACGAATACTTTCAGGTGAAGCACGGTACGATCTGGGACGGCACGACGCTCCACCGGCTCTACCGCGAGGCCTATACGCCGTGGGAATGGCACCGGCCCATCCAGGAAGCCGTGGAGCGCGAGGGCATGGTTTTCTTCTCTACTCCGTTCGATTTTACGTCTGTAGATTTCCTTGAATCCCTCGACGTTCCCTTATACAAAATCGCATCCTTTGAATTGGTCGATCTCCCGCTGATTCGGAGGATCGCGCAGACAGGAAAACCGGCGATTCTCTCGACGGGCATGGCAACTCTGGAAGAAATTGATGAGGCCGTCCGAGCCTTCCGCGATGCCGGAGGCGCGCAGTTGACGCTGCTGAAATGTACCAGCGCCTACCCGGCGCCACCCGAGGAAATGAACCTCAGAACCATCCCTCATCTGGCCGATGCCTTTGGAACGCCGGTCGGACTCTCGGATCACTCGCTGGGATTCGCCGTGCCGGTTGCCGCGGTCACGCTCGGCGCCTGCCTGATTGAAAAGCACCTGACGTTGAGCCGATCCGACCCCGGCCCAGACAGCGCGTTTTCCACCGAGCCGGCAGAGTTCAAGGCGATGGTCGATGCCGTCCGAGTAGCCGAGCGCGCCATTGGGCATGTCAGCTACGACGCCAGCGAAAAGGAAAAGTCCAGCCGGTCTTTCCGGCGCTCGCTCTTTATCGTCGCGGATGTCAGAGCCGGTGAGCGCTTCACGGAAAACAATGTTCGTTCGATTCGCCCCGGCTACGGCCTGCCCACTAAACATACAGCCGAGGTGATGGGCCGGTGCGCGGTCCGCGACCTCAAGCGCGGCACGCCATTGGCCTGGGACATGCTGGCCAATCAACCCACCCGCGAACTCTGATGGGAGCAACTTCTCCTTGTTGGCATTTCTAGACTTAGGCGTACTGAAGAGGACACTGATTTACACCGTGTCCGGCTCACTGAGCGCGCTGGTGGCATTCTTTCTGCTGCCGATTCTTACGCGGTATTTGAGCCCATCTGACTACGGCATCGTGGAGATGTTTACCTCGCTGACGGCGTGCTTGTCGGGGATTGTGATCGTCGGCGGCAACACTATTCTCGCCAAGGAGTATTTCAACCATTCCGATGCCGGCCGAGCGCCGCTGATCGGTGGCATCCTGGCACTGACCTGCGTGAGCGCCCTGGTTCTGCTGGTGGCCGTGGCGGCCATTGATCTGCACGCTGGCGTAATCGCCCGTTTGTTCAAGATCGGCGACGGCCTGCTCTATCTCGCCATTGTTTCCTCGCTTGCCAGCGCAATCATCGCCCTGGTCACCACGCTGCTTCAGGTCGAGAAGCGCGCCGGCGCCTACATGGGATTCGTCAACTCCAAGACGCTACTTGAAACTCTCGTCTCCCTGGCCTTAATCATCTCGTTCGGCTTGAAGTGGAGCGGCAGAATCACAGGCATCGCCGGAAGCAGCATTCTATTTGCCTTCCTCTCCATGATATGGCTGTGGAAGCGCAACGTTCGCATCACCCTCTCCGCCGGCCAGGCGAAATTCATGCTCGCCCTGGGGCTCCCGCTGGTGGCCGCGCACGTCAGCGTGTGGATCTATGGCATGGTCGACCGCGTCATGATCACGAACCTCTTTGATCTTGCATCCACGGGCATCTACTCGGTCGGCTTTCGCTTCGGCGCGGTCGTGGCCATGGTCGAGTCGGCCTTCAGCATGGCCTGGCTGCCCTACTTCTTCGAGAATGTCCGGCTCAATAATCCCAGAACCAACCGCCGCATCGTCCAGTTCACATACCTGTATATTCTCGCCCTGCTTGTCTTTGCCATCGGCTTCGGATTCCTCACGCGCTGGCTGTTGCCGGCCATGGTCGATAAGCGCTTTGCCGCCGCAGCAAGGTTCACCATGCTGATCTGTGTCGCCTTCTGGCTGAGCGGAGCCTGGAAGCTCTTCGGCTGCTACCTGATTGCCGAGGGCAAAACCAGGCTATACGGACTAATCACATTCACGATGGCCGCCTTTCATATCGGCCTCACCTTCTATCTGCTCAAGAGCCTGGGCGTCATTGGCGCCGCCTGGGCCACGATGTTCACCTACGGCGCTGCCACAACCATAACATTCGCCGCGGCGCTTAGGGTTCATCCCATGCCCTGGACTAGCGTCTTCGTGCCGCTGGGAAAGGTCAGGCCGGCTAACTGAATGTCATTATTCAAAGACTATCTGAACGCCAATGTTCGATCGATCCGCGCGGCCGTCCCGAATGGGACTGACCGCGGCATTGCGCTGATCGACTCGATGCAAAGCGAGATCTTCTACCTGCATGGGATCCTGAAGACGGGTGCAATATTTGCCGATCTCAATGGACTGGCGCCAGTCGCCTATCCATCTGAACGGGCCACGCGGAAGCGTCGGCTAATAGTGAATTCACTTTGCGGGAGCGTCGTCCCAGTGCGACTCCTGTTTTTGCGTGTCCTTCGGGCTCATTTCTTCGATATCCTCAAGCGAAGTCTGCAACTCAAGAATAGGCGCGACATTCTCGCCATTGAGATCGATGGCTGCAAAATCGGCCCGTACATCTACGACGCTGCTTATTCACCGCTGGTTGAGGGAGTAAAAATGTGGCAGCGTATCAAAGTGGCATATTTCCTCGTGTGCCACTACCTCGATCGGATGGTAATTGACGCCTATCCAGTGCAGCTTGCCCTTATAGGCGATCCGGCCGGACGCACAGGCATGTTCTTCGCCCTCTGCCGAACTCGAGGAATCAGGACGATCAACGCGATCAATATCGATGTTCTGCAGATGCAGAAGTACTTTTCACCCCATGGACCCGACCCGCATTATCGCGACGTGCCTGAGAGCGCGGTGGCCTTGCTGGAAGGAGACCCCTCGATCGGCCGCAAGATCGATGAGTACTTCACCGCCCGGTTCAAGGGCGCTATCCCGCAGCACGACGTCGTCAGGGCCTTTGCGGGCCACAAGGTTATCCTCAGCAGAGCGGAGTTGTGCACCGACTACGGACTACTCAATCAGGAACTTCCCTTGGTCTTCGTGATGGCCCACGTTCTGACCGATGCTCCGCACGCCTATGCGCCCACGCTCTATCAGGACTATGAGGAGTGGGTTTTGCGTACTGTACTCGCCTTGGCCAGGAATCCCCATGTCAACTTTCTTGTCAAGGAGCATCCGTCCGTCGAGTTATATGGCGAGTCGGGAGTACTCCACCGGATGCTGAAGAAGATTGGCTGGCAGGGACGGCTGTTGCGGAGCAACGTGCATACCGGAAGTGTACTGTCCGCGGCCGACGCAGTCGTCACCTGCGGCGGGACCATCGGCATAGAGGCATCGAGCTGCGGAATCCCCGTCGTGCTTGCGGCCAGGCCGCCCTACGCGGGCAAGGGGTTCACCTGCGAGCCGTGCACCGCCGAGGAATACGAGGATCTGCTCGCCCGGCGCATTGGGGAACTGCAACGGCTCACTGCGGCGCAGGTTCTCCGTGCCAAGCAGGTAGCTTACGTCATGTTTGAATTATTCGACAACGACGCGCGAACGCTGGAGTTCGGCCGGGTTCCGTTTGTGCGCGGCCGGCGCTTCGATGAAGAGCAATTCTATCGGAACATCGTGGAGGAGAGCCGGACGCCGCTCCGCAGGCAAAAGCTCTACAAGCGATTGCAGGAATATTACTCGTCCGATGACCCATCGATTCTCAACTACGGCAAACTTCAGTCTGTCTTAGCGCCTACAAATCTGTGATGAAATGAGTATGGCGATCCCCGACTCAATCCCGCTCGTGAAATCTACGTCCTACTCCATTGCGCGCATAAGCCAGTCCGCGGCGCTGCGCCTCCACCGGCTCAAAACACGCTTGTTCCGGGCAATCGTCAGGCGCGGGACCGAAGAAAAAGAATTACGGCGCCGCATCATGGACCGGGTCAAGGAGCTTGGCCGACGGTACGAAGACGGCAACTCCGATCTAATGGCCTTTACGTATCACCCAATACCCTTCCCAGAATTCGAGCACATCAAGTGTCATCGCAGCGAGGTCGAACTGCGGTTGCAGGCAATCCTTACCAGGCTCCATGTTACTAAGGGCGATTGGATTCTGGACATCGGCGCCAACGTAGGATTCTTCGCCTTTTCGCTTGAGCGTCAAGGCGCAATGGTTGAGGCCTATGAGCTTAATAGCGCCACGTTTGAGATTGGCGCGGCGCTCAGCAAGCTTCACAAGGCCAACGTGCTTTACATCAACAAAGCTCTCGGCCTCGAGTCGCTCCCGTATTTGCGGCCGCATTACAAGGCCATTCTGCTGTTGAGTGTCTTCCATTGGATCGTGAAGCAGGAGGGCAGGGAAGGCGCCGCCGCAGTTTTGCGCGACGTTGCCCGGCGCGCCGACCTGATCTTCTTCGAAGTGCCCACATCTTCATCAGACGGAATGTTCCAGGACGAACTCTTTGCCTCAAAGGAGGCAATCGAGAACTTTCTGCGCGAAACTCTTCCCGGAGTTACTTGCCATGAGCTAGCTTGCGACGATGGGTGGGGAGGACGCTTCCTGCTCTGTATCGACTGTGGGGGAGCGCGCGCCGGCGCATGAGAAAGCTGCTCAGTCTGGGATACTCGTCTCTGCTGCGCTGGTTGTGGCTGCTGCGAGATTATCGGCGCTTGAAGGACTTTCTGGCGCTTACCCACGGCGTCGGTAAGGTGAGGCCGGTCCTGGCCCACCGATGGCACCGTGGATCAAAGTACTTTCGCGGCGTGGCCGCGGACGGCAAACTGTTATTCATCAAATTGGACGGCGAATCGCGGCTACTGGAAAACGAGGTCAACGCCTCGGCTCATCTGCGGCGCACGGCCGCCGCTTCGAACCATTTTCCAGAAATGCAATTCTTCAATTTTACGGGCGAATACAGAGTGGTGGCGATGAAGTGGATAGACGCTGAGCCACTGCGTGCTTTCCTCAGGAAGAATCCGTCCAGAGAACAGCTTCGCGGCGTGATGCGGGAGATGGCGGCGATTCTTGGCGAGTTGAGTCGCGCTGGCATTGTCCACCGCGACTTCACTCCAGACAATCTCCTGGTTTCGACTGCAACCTCGAACAACCCCGTCTCCGTTGTCCTCATAGACTTTGCGTTCGCGGTGATTGCTGGCGCCGCCCCGCAGGATCGCCTCGTCCCGCTCAATGAACTGCGGGATCTCTGCCATGGCTACAAGGCGCAGGAGTTTCTATGGGACGACGCCTATTCCTGCCGCAGAATCTTTGAGGAGATTGCGGAGTCTTCAGGTGTCGAAGACGAGGCCACGCAGACCGAGGTAACGAGTCGCGTTGCCGCTCTTGCATTTTCCTTCGACGCGTTGGCCGCAGAGCGAGAGCGCAAGGGGTGTTTCGGAGCAAAGAGTACCACCTGCGCTTAGGTCCGCGATCTCCCCGGCCTGCTGGTTCGGGAAGGCGTGAACCCAAAGACGAATTCTATGAGCACATTTACCAAGCCGGCAGGATACCAATCCGCCATCGAAAATGGCGCATGGAAGACGGTCACCTCCGGGACGGTGCTCGCCCTTATCCCGTACCTGTTCTTCGTGCTGGCCAATATATATGACATGGGCGGAACGCATGGCCTGAAGTACATCAGCTATATGCTGCTTTTCCTGCTTATCCCTTTCGCGCGAAGACCGCTCAACTTGCGCGTCCACGAAGAGTTTGGAATTGCCTTGCTGTTCCTCGTTTGGCCTGCATGCACGCTGTTTATCGGGCTGGCCGGCGGCGCGGATCTGGGCGGTGACTACGGCGCCCTTTCGCAAGTTACGCCGTTCCTGGGCTTCTTTGTGCCATTGCTGGTCGTGCCCATCTTGGGAGCGCAGAGAGTCCTAGTTTCCATGTACTATGCCTTTCTTACCATGGGCATCGCGATGGTGATCCTCACCGCGCTGATGTATCAGGGATTGGCCATGGGATTAGTTACACGGATTCCCGATTATTTTTCCGCAATCTACGCACCATACGCTGGCGGCATGGGAGACTATCGTCTTTATTTCCAAGCGACCTTGTGGATGGTTCCTGCGGGCGTTTACTTCGCCAGGAAATCACAATTTCCGCTGGCTATGCTCTGCCTCGCGGGACTGATCATGTCGGGTTCCAAGGCGGGGGCCCTGATCGCTTTTGCATTCATCGTCTGGATATTGCTCAGCACCAAGAGCCATCGCATTCTCGGTCTGATATGCGTGGTCTCCGCGGTGGCCGGGGGACTCTACTTTTTGCCGCTCTTTCTTCAGAATGTGCGCGACGCTTTCCTGGTGATGGACTCGAACAATCTTGTGATCCGATACGGACACGCGTTTTCCATGATCCAGGTATTGCTCGAAAAACCCTGGACCATCTTCATTGGGAATGGCGCCGGCACCGCCTTTTACTCCAGCGGCATAGGCCAATGGGTAGTCCGGACGGAGACCGATCATCTGGATGCCATCTTTCATTACGGGATCATCTGGTTCGGCTTCTTCACGTGGCTCTGCTTCTGGACCATTCGCCGTCTACTCCGATCCGTTCAAGACCACCATAAGGCGCACGGTTTGGCCCTTCTCAGCATGTACTTTGCTTCGGGGACAAACCCGCAACTTATCAGCCCTCTCTTCATGCTCTATCTGTCCGCCTGCTTTCTGATGGCGCGGCCGTTGGTAAAGTTTCCGTCCACTGTGCCTGAAATGCGCAGGAGGCTTATCTCCAAGAGTGCGCTTCAACCTGGCGAAGCACTGCATCCTCAGTTGCCTTCGCCGCAGTTGGGCGCGGGGGGATAGACCAATCGTGAAGACCGCTTGTATTTTTGTCACCTGGAATTCGGAACAGTATCTCGCGAATTCCATCGGCCGGCTGCACCGCTTCGCAGGTCCTGAGGACATCATCGTCGTCGATAACGGTTCCTCGGACAACACGGTTGAGACACTGACACAGGATTACCCGGATGTTACCCTCATTCGTCTTCCGGTGAACACCGGCTTTGCCGGGGGCAATAACGTGGGCATGAAGGCGGCTGTCGAGAAAGGCTACGACGCTTTATTTCTGCTCAATATCGATACCATTATCGACGAGGACTTTATTCATCCCTGCCTCAAGGTGCTCAAAGAGCATCCCGACATCGGCGTGGTTGGCCCGGTGGTCCTGGATGCCAGTCGGGATAACGTGATTCAGTGCGAAGGCGGGCGGGTTCACGCCATCCAGGCCAACTTCCCCTATCGCAAGCGCGGCCGGCGCTTCGCGCGGAAGGACGAGATCGTTGACGTCGGCTATGTGCTCGGAGCGGCCATGATGATTCGGCGCGAGGTCATCGAGCGCATCGGCTACCTGGATGAGGACTATTTTCCCGCGTACGTCGAAGAGGCAGACTTCTGCTACAGGGCGCACCTGGCCGGTTTCAGAACAGTCGTTTACCGCGGCTCCGCCATCCGCCACATCGGCGAGCAATCTTCCGGCGGCCATCTAAAAGCCAACAACCGGCTCGCTACCCACCGTTTCTACTTCGCGATCAAGCACTCAGGGCCGGCGGCGTTTCTTGCCGCTGCGATCGCAATCGTGGCGCGCGCTGTCTATTGGAAGTGCCGCAACGCGCTCTGCGGGCATGCGTGACGATTGTGCATCCTCGAGTCAGACCTGACATCACCAACGGCGTAGTCACGGTATCGCGCCATTTTGCGTTGGCTGATGCGTTTTGGCTTGCAAACTCACTCCTGAGCAGTACAATCTGGGCCATTCAGAGTTTCAAAAGAGAGTTTCCTATTGTTAAAATATTTTAAGCTTTCAATTGACGATAACCGGATATTCGGGTTAGATATATTGCGCGCTATCGCGATCCTGTGTGTCGTTCTTGGCCACAGCTTAAGCTTCGTGCCTCCCGGCATCTTCTCAGCAATTGCCGGACATGCTGTGTTTGAAGGAGTGTCTATTTTCTTTGTTCTGAGCGGGTTCCTGATTGGCGGAATCCTAATTAGGACGCTAGAAAAGAATCCGCCTGAACTGAAGGTTCTGCTTCATTTTTGGACAAGAAGATGGTTTAGGACCCTACCGGCGTACTATCTTGTTCTGATCGCGGTCGTGGCTTGCACTGTCTTGTTTGGCAGGTTTATGAGCGTTCCACAATCGTTTACCACCAAGGATCTCAAGTTATTCATTTTTACCCAGAACTGGTCAAGCCCTCATCCTAACTTCTTTCCTGAGGCATGGAGTTTGTCAATTGAAGAATGGTATTATGTTTTGATTCCCTCCGCGCTCTTCCTGTTTGTAAAGGTGCTGCGCATCTCGCCTAAGCAATCCATTGTCTATGTTGCATGCGCGGTCATATTCGCGGTTACATTAGTCAGGTATTTCAGGTTCGCGAGCGGTCAGTACTCAACTTATGATGATTGGGACACGGTGTTTCGGAAGCAGGTTATTACCAGATTAGACAGTTTGATGTTTGGCATGCTGGGAGCCTTTTGTTCTTATTATTATCCCAGGTTATGGCGCTCCCATAAGAAGTCCTTGCTTGCAGTGGGAGTGCTCCTTCTAGTCGTAGCTAGGTACTTTCCGGAAATCGTCCGGGCTGCCAATACTGGATTGTATAACTCCGTATTGTCATTTACCGTGTTGTCGGTAGGCGTATTGTTATGTCTGCCGTTCTTAAGTGATTACACCGAAAAAGGTTCCCTCCTGTATACCCCTATTACGTACATTAGTATGTGTAGTTATTCCATGTACTTGCTCAACTTTACTCCTGTCGCACATTTGGCGATCGGCGTTTTGAAGAGATTCGCTGGGATCAATACGCTTACAGTTCTTTACCCTGGGTATTGGGTAATCGTGATGGGATCATCACTACTGATGTATAAGTACTTCGAAAAGCCAACTACCGAATTGAGAAGTAAGTTCTTCACTAAGACCGCCCCTGTTCAGCCCGTGGTGCAAGCGCATCTCTCCAGGACTGCACGACGAGAGGCGGAAGTGCCGGGACGCCCTCTGCGGGCATGCGTGACGATCTTCGATCCTCGAATGAAACCTGACATTACCTACAGCGTAATCACAGCGTGCTGGAACTCTGCCCGGACGATTGCCCGGTGCGTCGGCTCGGTTCTCGGTCAAACTGTTCAGCCCAGGGAGTATCTCTTTGTCGATGGCGGATCGACCGATAACACACGTGAACTCATTCGACAATCGTTCGCAGATCATTCCGGCCCTCCTGGTGCTTTCGCATGGAAGTTGCTCGAGCAAGGCGACGTGCGCGGCATCAGCGCCGCCTGGAACGTGGCGATAAAGGAATGTACCAGTGACATAGTGTTCATTCTCAATAGCGACGATTGGTACGAGCCCGATTGTGCCGAACGGGTTCTTTGCGCATTGCGCGACAACCCGGATGCCGACGTTGTGCTGGCCAACGCCCGTACATACAGGCGCGGAGAAAGTGTTCCATGCAGTGTCTGGCGCAATCGCCCGGACTGGCTCCTGCCCGTCCTGATGCCTTATGTCCACACCGGCTGTTTTGTCCGTAGAAGCGTGTATGAACGTCTCGGTGGTTTCGATCCCGCTCTCGCCCTGGCCATGGACTACGACTTTCTCTGGCGTTGTCGGGTAAGCGGGATGAAGTTTGTCAGATTACCGGATGTGGTTTCGAACTTCGAGTTGGGCGGAGTGGCGAATAGTCACCGCAAAGAGGCGCGCCTTGAAACCTATAGGATTGCCAGCCGATACTGCCGTGTGCTGCCCGTAGCCGCATTGGCCTGCAGGTATCTTGCCGGCCGGTAGTTCAGGCCTGCGGCGCCGCGCACTGCCACGGGACAGGCGATAGGGCACCATCAAGCGAGGGGTCAATGAATCGCATGAAGATCTTCGATAATACAATCGCGCAAACAAACGTACGGAAGGACTCAAGCGCGTCTGGCGCGCGAGTGATGCAACTGATTTCAGACGCGCGGTCATGGCATTTCTTCAACGGCCAGCCTGGATTCTTTCGTGCCCATGGGATTGATTTGCACGCCGCATCTTCGCCTGGTTCTCTTCAGGACGAGTTCGGCCGGGTCAATAAAGTTCCGGTTTACTCGGTCCCGATCGAGAGAAAACTGTCGCCCCTCAGCGATCTGGTTTCCGTCTGGCGGCTGTACAGGATTTTGCGGCGTGTGCGGCCGGAGATTCTGCACTCCCATTTCAGCAAGCCCGGGATCATCGGGATGGCCGCAGGCGTCCTGGCCCGCACCCCCATCCGGATCTATCACAATCACGGGATGGCGCTCTCGTCCGCCCGGGGTTGGAGGTGGCTGGTTCTCTGGATTGTGGAGAAGCTCTGCTGTCTCCTCGCGCACCGCGTTGTTTATGTAGCGCCATCCGTGCTGGCAGACGCACAGAGGCTGGGCGTGTGCGTTCCAGGAAAGGGCCGTGTCATATTGAGTGCCAACGGTCTCGACGCCACGAACACGTTTTCGCGGCGCCTTCACGGCGCAGAGGATCGAGGCCTATGGAGAAGGTCTTTGCAGATTCCCGATGATGCGTTTGTCGTTGGGTTCGTCGGCAGAATCTTCAAAATCAAAGGCATTGAAGATTTGATCCACGCCTGGCAGCAACTTGCTTATCAGGAGCCGCGCCTTCATCTGCTGCTTGTCGGCGAGTTAGATGCACGTTTGCCGATTTCCAAGTGGGCGATGCGAACCATCTCTTCCGAGTCCAGGATCCATACGGCTGGATTCGTCGAGAATATTGCGTCCGTCTACCCGGCGATGGATGTTCTCGCCCTTCCCTCGTACCACGAGGGCCTTGGCTACAGCTTGCTCGAGGCGGCTGCAATGGAACTGCCGGTCATCGGGACGCGCATTCCAGGGATCGTCGATGCTGTTCTCGACGGTACCAACGGCGTTCTGGTCGAGCCGGGGCAACCGGACCAGTTGGCCGCGGCGATTTTGAAATATATGCGCGATCCCCAGCTGGCGACTGCCCATGGCAAGGCTGGCCGCGCCTTCGTTGTCGAGCGGTTTCAGTGCTCTGTCGTCTGGGAAAGCATTCTGCAAACCTACGATCAGCTCCTGAATAGTCGGCTGCAACGTGGCCGCGCAGGGGAAAGTAGGTCAAATATCGGAAGCGATGCTTACCCCTCCGCCGTAATCGAAGAGCGCGCCAGTAATGCCGGACTAAACAATTGAGTAACCGGGAGTTTCGCAATGGACTACGAACAGATTGTTCAAGAGCTGATTGACGAACACGCGGCCTCTCCGGTCGATATTTTGGGAGCCGGCAACTCCGACGGCGAACGCAGATACCTGCAGATGCTTAGAGGCTCGTATGTAAGAACGGTATCCGATGTCGATAGGCTGTGCTGCCGCCTCAAGACAGGTGGGCGACTCCTGGAGATTGGGTCGTACCTGGGTTGTGTCAGCTTTGCTTTGAAGAAACTCGGGTATTCCGTATCTGCTCTCGACATTCCGGAATTCCATAATTCTCCAAGTTTGAGAGCGGCATATGACAGACACGCTGTGCCGTTCTGCGGCGTCAATCTGAGACATGGACGATTGCCGTACGAATCAGAAGAGTTTGATATGGCTATCATGTGCGAGGTGATAGAACATCTCAACTTCAACCCTCTTCCCACTATCATGGAAATCAATAGAATCTTGAAAGTCGGTGGGTATCTGTTGCTGGGAACTCCAAATCAGTCTCGGCTTGCCAATCGGTTGAAGGCGATGGCTGGAAGATCGTTCCATAACCCAATCGAGGATTTCTTTGCGCAACTTGGGAACAACGGCAACATGATCGTCGGGTTGCATTGGAGGGAGTATACGCTTGACGAGATGGTAGAACTGCTCGAAGAGATGGGATTCAAGGTTACGGAGCGGTACTACTATCAGGATTGGAATCACTCGTCGAGCGCAAACATCTTCCTGCGGCTTGGGCAACGGATAGCTTCCTTGATTCCGTCATTCAGGACCTTCCAGGTGCTGGTTGCGAAAAAGAAATGCGCCTGCGATCGTAAGTTTACATTTACAGAAGCGAATTCCTAGTCTCTGACAACATAAAGTTGCGCCTTTTGTAGCCGAACTTCATGCGCGCTTTGAATGCCGCATGCCGTGGAAGCCTCCTGCAGAAAGCCTCGATGTTCAGTCGCTGTATATCAGGAAACAGGATTGGGAACACTGGGCCCGTGATCAAGCGACTCATCGATATATGCGGGGCCTCTTTCGGTCTGCTCTTCAGCGCGCCATTGCTCTTGATCGTCGCTCTCGCCATTTGGTTCTTCGATGGCCGCCCCATTCTCTTCCGCGGCAAACGCGTGGGCCGGTTTGGCAAGCCCTTCTTCATGGTGAAGTTCCGGTCCATGGCGCCGGGCGCTGAGTTGAATGGCAACGGAGCGATTCAGCGCGAAGATCCCAGAGTAACCAGATTGGGGAGTCTGCTGTGCGCCTCTAAGCTCGATGAGATCCCTCAGTTGCACAACGTGCTCGTGGGCGATATGAGCCTGGTCGGCCCCGGGCCGGAATTGTGGCGTTACGCGGACACTTTTCAGGGCGATAAACGGCGGATTCTGGATATTCGACCCGGACTCACGGATTGGGCGACCCTGGTCAACTTCGATGAATTCCTGTTGTTGTCCGGCGTCGCCAATCCCGATCTGGAGTATGTCCGGAGAATTCGGCCGGTAAAGGTCGCCCTCCAATTGAAGTACATCCGGGAGATGACCCTTCGGACCGACGTCCGTATCATTTTCCACACTGCAATCAAACTGGTAGTCCGCCGTTGAATGCCCGTTGAGCTTCGCGATTTTGAAGATACTCTGAAAGGCTTGCTCATGGAAGCAGTGCAAGATAAGTCTGAATTGCAAAACGTGCCTTTCTGCCTTCCGGAAGTCCCCGAGGAAGCCATTGACGCGGTGGTTGCCGTGCTCCGCTCCGGCTGGATGACTACGGGGCCGCAAGTAGCCGAGCTCGAAACCGCCTTGGGAGCTTATGTCGGGGGAAGACATGTACTCGCGGTAAACTCGTGCACCGCAGGACTACACCTGGCGCTGGCCGGGTTAGGCATCGGTCCCGGCGACGAGGTCATCACCACACCTCTCACATTCTGCGCGACCGTCAACGTCATCCTCCAGGTTGGCGCTGTCCCCATTCTTGCCGATATCGGACCGGATCTGAATATCGACCCGCGCAGCGTTGCCCGTTTGATTACTCCGCGCACGCGCGCCATCATCCCCGTGCACGTCGCCGGGCTCCCCTGCAACATGGACGCCATCTGGGAGTTGGCCCGGACGCACAATCTCAAAGTGATCGAAGACGCGGCCCACGCCGCGGGCGCCTCCTATGGCGGAACCCGCATAGGCGGCGGTCAGAGCGACGCTGTCGCCTTCAGCTTCTATGCCACCAAAAACCTTTCTACAGGAGAAGGCGGCGCGGTCGTTACGCCTTCAGAGGAGTTATACGACCGCATGCGGATTCTCTGCCTTCACGGCATAAGCCGCGATGCCTGGAACCGGTATAGCGAGAAAGGGAACTGGCATTATGACGTCGTCGAGTGCGGCTTCAAGTACAACATGAGCGATATCATGGGCGCTATCGGCATCCACCAGCTTGCCCACCTGGATAGGATGAACGCCCGGCGGGCCGAGATTGCTGCCACCTACAATCGGGCCTTTCGGGAGATGCGCGAAGTTGAGCTGCCGCCGACCGACGCCCGCTGTGCGCATGCATGGCACCTTTACATTCTTCGCTTGAACCTTGATCGCCTGACCATCGACAGGGCCCGGTTTTTCACGGAGATGCGTGAGCGGGGTGTCAATTGCAGCGTTCACTTCATCCCCATCCCTTTGCATCCTTATTACCAAGCTAAGCTGGAGATGCGTGACCCGTGCTCGTTCGCGCTCGCGGAATATCCGCGATTGCTCTCACTGCCTCTGTATTCGAGTATGCAAGACAGTGACGTCTCTCGCGTGATAGACGTTGTCCGCGAGGTCGCTCTTCGGTTTAAGGAGCACACCATGGTGGCGGCCGAGGCCACAGCTTGAGCACTTCTTTGAAAAGACTATTCGACATTCTCATTAGTGCATTCGTCCTCACCGTTCTTTCACCATTGCTGCTTCTTCTGAGCGCGGCCATCATCATCGACTCCGGATTTCCTGTCTTTTTCTCCCAGGATAGGGTGGGGCGTGGATTTCGCAAATTCCGGCTACGGAAGTTCCGGACCATGCGGACAGGCCTCTCTGGTTCTTTGATTACTGTTGCGGGAGATTCTCGCATCACTAGTCTTGGGCGGCTGCTGCGGAACGCCAAGCTCGATGAGGTTCCGCAGTTCTGGAATGTTCTTCGCGGCGAGATGAGTGTGGTCGGACCTCGTCCGGAGGTTCCGGAGTTCGTTGAACTGTACCACGAGCGATACCGGAGGATTCTCGCCGTTCGTCCTGGGATTACGGACCTCGCATCGATCCATTTTCGGAATGAAGAAGCAGTTTTGGCTAAGAGCCGGGATCCTCTGTGCGATTACAGGGAACGCGTTCTCCCGATGAAGCTGGACTTAGCTGACAGATACCTTCAAACACGAAGTATCTGTGGGGATTTTACGATTATCGTGCGGACTGCGATGATCATCGCCCGTGGTTCACGTACGCGAATAAAAAGTGTTGATTCCAGGACAAAGTTCTCTCAATAACCGGGGTGGGACGCTATTTGACGAACAACTGGTTCCGCAGAATATCAGAGCGCCTTTGATTTTGATCGTCCGGCCCTCGAAATCCAATACGAGAGCATGACAAACTGCGCCATGATGATCGAGCAAATGGGCCAGCATCTCTCAAATCTACGCTCAACTCTTTGATTTTGTGTGCTTTAAAAAAGGCCGGCGCATTTGCGCCGGCCGTGTCCGTTAGGAGTGACCGCGATCACATCTAGCAGCGAGCCCCTGATATCTAATCGCCTCAAGTTATCAGAACACTGTTCGTCGTTATCTACTTCACTTTGGTCTGACTCCCAGAAGTGGACCCTGCCCAGTAAGATCTCGCGTACGTTTCCACGGTTGCGATTCCATGTCCAAGAGCTGGAAAGATCATCGAGCAGCGATCTCGATGACACCGCGGCACTCGGAATGGAATGCCGGAGATTGTTCTCTATCTGAGATAGCGGGGAATGAACCATGTACGAAAATCCTTGGCATGTTCTGCATGTTCTTGCGAACCACGAAAAGAGAGTCGCGCAGCATCTATCTGTGCGTTCTTTGGAACACTACCTGCCGCTCTACACAGAGCGGTCAAAATGGACTGACCGGTCCGTCATCCTGGATCGCCCGCTTTTCGCGGGGTATGTGTTTGTCCGTTTCTCGCCTCATGCCAAGCTCTCCGTCGTCTCCACGCCCGGTGTGATTCGCCTCC
>Ga0224555_1001938_pt1 | contig 26110 bp, 8 predicted proteins | sample 714S23034metaG_FD_180687 | JGI IMG/M metagenome (GOLD analysis project Ga0224555, IMG submission 180687) | Peat soil microbial communities from Stordalen Mire, Sweden - 717 S2 30-34 | ecosystem: Environmental > Terrestrial > Soil > Wetlands > Peat | place: Sweden: Norrbotten County, Stordalen...
TTCGCAAAACGCGTCAACTTAATTATTTACCCACAGGTCCCGACCGACCCTAATCAACTGCACGAAATACGGGGTTTCAGGTAAAGTCGCCCGGCGGCGGACTCATCCAAGGCACTTTACCGAAATCGAGACATTACGGGCAGTTCGATTTCAAATGGTAATCACACGTCTGGGGGTACAGTTCATGTGAAGACGATTTGCACGAAAATATGCCGAACTTTCGGGTGCCAGGCAGGACAGTCACCGACGGTTCCCATCGGCTGTTCTAAAAGGCTCCTCAACACCAATGCCTCGATTGCCTCTTTTGAAACACAGTAACTGCTTTAGAAACCGCGCTCTTCGTCCCAAAAAGCTCGCCGACTCATGGGCTATATCTCAATGAAAACAAGAAGGCGAACGGCTCCAAGAAGGCTGTTCCAGAAGCTGTGGGTTGGGGAACGCGGTGGGCGATGAGCGAGTGGGGATGCATTTCTAACTGCAATCGTTCACGCCGCGACCGTTTAGAACTCCGGGGATAATCAACCTCACGCGAGGACCTCACACGGCGCTCGAAGCACGACGCCAACAGGAACGGTTCCAGACTCAGTCATCATCGTCCTTCTTCGCCTTCTTCTGCTTCTCGGTCAACTGCACCGGAACCGGCGCATCGCCCATCGCATCCCGCCACAGAATCACATTCAGCTTCTGCACTGGCGCTCGGTCCGGGTGCGTAAAGTCCATCTTCATCGACTCCCGCGCACCCACCGCACCAGGCGCATTCGCTGTGTAGATCAATCCATTGTCCCGATTTACCGTGTCCGCAACAAACGGCTCCTGATCGCCCGGCCCGGTAAACAGCGACCCGATCAGCGACGCCAGCGCATCGTTATTGTTCATGGGAGGAAGCCCGAGCAGCGTCTCCATGGTGCGAATCACGCTCACCGTCGAATAGAATCGGCTGTCCACAAACGGCCCGCCATCCGCCGCGCGCGGCGAGTACTTGCTGATGACCAGGGCCACGCTGCGATGCGCGTCCACATGGTCCGCGCCGTTCTGCGCATCGTCCTCCAGAATGAAGAACGCTGTGTCGTCCCAGTAGGCCGAGTGCGAGACCGCCTCCACCATCCGCCCGATCGCCAGATCGTTGTCCGCCACCGAAGACTTCGGCGTCGGCCCGCCCGGCCTCGTCCCACCCGTATGATCGTTGCTCAGGCGCATCGTGATGTAGTTCGGCATCGTGTCATGGCCCGCCGCGCGGTCACGAATCCATCCCTGCAGATGATTCAGCATCACATTCGCGCGAATCTGGTCCGGAACGCTTAGGTTAAAGTCCGGAGACTCTGGAGCGAAGTGCCCCACCAACTCCGGCTTGGTCGCAACATTGCTCACCAGCAGCGGAATCGCCCACGGCCACTTGCTTACCCCGCCGCCCCACTCCTCCGGAATAGCCCCTCCCAACTGGATTGCCCCCGGAGTGCAGTTTGGCCCCTCCAGCACCGGACCCTCCTGCGAACTTCCGCTCCTTCTCTCATTGCAGAAGGTCGACGCAATGTACTCTCCAAAGTTGTAATGCGTTTTGCCGTGCGCGTCCGCATTGCCCCACACATATCCGCTGGTCGGCTCGTTCACATCGGGAATCTTCTGCTGGATCGGATAGCCGTTTGCCACCATCCCCTCAAAGTCATACGTCCGCTGACCGTTGCGATACTCCTGCTGCCAGGTCTTCTCCAGGTAGTCCGACGCGATCGCCGCATTCGACCACACATGCCCGTCGCCCGAGACCTCGCCGGAATCGTAGAAATTGTCCAGCACGCCAAACTGCAACGCCAGTTCGTGCTGGTTCGGCGTAACGCTCGCGCCGTACATCGCCAGCTTCGGATCGCCGTTCCCCACCGGCTTTCCGTCATGCGACAGGTCGCCGAGAATCTGATCGTAGGTTCGGTTCTCCTTAATGATGTAGATCACATGCTTGATGCGGTCTCCACCCGCCGCAAACTGTATCTTTTCCGCCGCAGCCTTCATCCGGTTCGACTCCATCACCTCGGTTGTCGACGCCTTCAGATCCACTGCGCTCAGATCGATCGCCGCCAGCGACCCATACAACAGCGTCGCAATATAGCTAAAGTCGCCTCTGCGCCGCGAACTCTCCGTCGCACGCTGGGCAAAGTTGTTCGGCCCAGTCCCGCGTCCCTTGGCCGTCGCCAGATACAGCTTCTCGTGCGCAGCGTCCGATCCGATCAGAGCCATCGACATCGGCATCCACTCCGTCGGAATGAATCCCACCGGCTCCACCATCCCCTGCTTCGCAGCGCCCACCGTCAGTTTGTGAGTGTCGATCACCGCCACCGCATCCGAACCCATATTCGCCACATACAGTCGCCCGCCCGTCCCGCTCAGCGCCAGCGCCACCGGCTCCGCGCCAAAGTAGCTCTGCCCCGGCAATCGTGTATCAAAGTACCCCTTCATCGCAAACTTCGCCACTGCACCCGCGCCCGAAACATCCACCGCCGCCACCGCATCCCGGTTTGCCAGCGCCACATACATCGTCCGCCCATCCGGAGAAATCTCCAGCGCGCAAGGATGCGTCCCCGGCTTCACTGGATCGCTCGGCTTCAGCAGTGCCAGCTTCCGCCCCACCGTCCCCTTCACCAGATCCAGCTCCACCACCTCGCTTGCATTCCACAGCGCGACAAACCCACGCGTGCCGTCCTTCGACACCACAACCGCAATGGGATAAGTGCTCGGCACCGCATCACTCTCCGACAGATCGAAGCGCGTAATCACCTTGCCCGTGGCCGCGTCGATCAGCAACGCATCATCCGACAGATTGTCCGCCACCAGCAGCCGCTCCGTGCCTCGACCGGGAAGCACCGCCATCGCCGCCGGATACGGCACGCCCATCGCGCCATCCACATGGCCAATCAGCTTCGTCTTACGCCCAGCCGCCAACGCTTGCAGCGGAATCACGATCATCCGCTCCGGCGCGATCTTGCCTTCGCTGAAGCTATAAACAGCCACACCGCTCCCTGTAGCGGTCTGCTCAACCGCAGCGCCTGTCCCCTGTCCCCGGTTCCCGGTTGCCTGTCCCCTGTACCCCGTTACCGGTCCGCCCTCCGGATTGGTCAGCGAAGCCATGCTCGCGTACAGATGCCGCCCGTCCGCGCTGAACGCCAGCCCTGAATAGAGCGTCTGCCTGCTTCTGCTCCCTGTGCGATCGTCGGGGAAGTCCACTACCTTTCCCGTCTGCGTGTCCATCACCGCCAGCGACTGCATGTACCCCGACTCAAACGTCCCATATCCCGCGTTCACCGTCACCACATAGCGCCGATCCGGCGACACCGCCATCGACATCGGCAGCGAATTCAGCCGCTGCGGATTTCCCGGTACCGCTCCAAGCTGCTTGCTCGACGGCAGATCGAGCCTTCCGGAAGCATCCTGCACCCTCGTTGTCTGTTGCGCCCGCGCACCCACAACGGCCACGCACAAAGTTACAAACCAAAACGCGAGTTCTCGCACAGGTACGAGTCCGCCTGAATTTCTATCGATTGAACAAGTCATTCCGTCACCTCACCCAGGCCATGGCCATAGGGCGTTAGAAATTGCTCCGTGGAAGCACTGGCCGGCCAACTGCTCGAGGCCACGGATGAATCGCGCCAAAGAGAAGCCCGGACCGAAGGCCGAGCCTCTCGGATGGATCGACTCAGAACATCAAGTGCAGTGACATCTCGATCGTCCTCGCTTGCCCGATCGTGTTGCGGATGGAGCCGAAGGTTGTGGTGCCGTTGGCCGAGATGGGGTAGAGCAGCTTGACGTCCGACTGGTTCGTGGCCTGGCTTGTGACCACCTGACCGTAGCCGACTTTGTACGAAGCCCCCTGCACATCGCCTTGGCCGATCGACGCGCTGTTGTTCGGCATGTCGAAGCTGCTGGAGTTGGTGATGTTGAAGACATCGAAGGTATATCGCGTCGAAATACGTTCCGTAATGCGGGTGATCTTCTGGAAGGATACGTCGGCGTCCTTCTGGAACGACTGCCGGAAGATGTTACGCTGTCCCGGGGTGAAGTCGGTCTCGAAGTAGTCGCACGGTTCGTTCGTGTTGCAGGCCGGAATACCCTTCTGGCCAGGCTGGAGCATATTTACATTAAGTTGAGAGTTGTCGATCAGCGGAAGGTATGGAGCCGCCGTGTTGCCGCTCAGCTGAGTTCCCTGAGCGCCGGTTTTGGCTGAGCTCGGATGCGATCCGTTTTTGATGCCAAGGACGGGGTTGGCCAGCGTCGGATAGTTGCCAAAGTAGATGCTGCCGACCGCGCCGTTGTACTCGTACAAGCTGTACGGTTGACCGCTCTGCAACGTGGTGATGCCGACCATTTGCCAGCCATCGACGAACCTGCCCATCAGGCTGGACTCGCGCGCCATCTTTGGCAACTGCAAGACATAGTTGAAGACCAGGATATGGGTGCGGTCGAAGTCGGCATTGGCCCATGAGTCTCGCAGGTGGTCCGGGTTGTCTCCAGTGAAGAAGAGGCCGATGTCGCTTTGCTCGTCGAGGGCGTGGCTGTAGGTATACGATGCGCCAACTGCGATTCCATGGCTGAGGCGTTTTTCGAGATGCGTCTGCAGCGAGTCGTAGGCGGAGACGCCGGCCGCCGTGAAAAGAGCTGCGTTGGGGCTGTAACCCACAAAGGGCACGCGAAGATCGATGTTGCCGCCGTCGTAGGTGTTATAGGGTTCGGTAGAGATTGGGTTGAAGTAGGTGTGTCCGCCGGAGATGACGGGCGATGCTGAGTTGAGCACCTCGTATCCGTAGCTGCTGGTCTCGCCGTTGATGGGGTTGGTGGGAGTGGCGATGCCGGGCTCGTTGAACGGAACCGGAATGACGCCGTGGCGGCCGCGATTGCCGGTATAGCCGATAGTAGCCGCAATGCTACTGGTGATCTGGAACTGCAGGCCGAGGGAGAAGTCGATGACATAGGGCAGCTTGTTGCCTTGGGCGTAGGCTCCGAAGTTGTATGGCTGGATGCCGCAATCGCCGCCGGCCTCTTCGGCTGCCAGGCCTGCACACCCGGTGCGAATCGCGCTGGCGGTGACGATCTTGGAAGCGAACGACTCAGGGTTGGAAGACGAGACAGGGATCACGGCTGAACCCAGCGGATTCTCCAGCGTGCGGGTTCCCGTGCCGGTGACGTAGTTGGCAAGCGGTGCCGCCTCGGTTACTCCGAAGGGGCCGCCGGTGGAACTGCCGGCCGGCTGCGACAGGTAGCTGAAGAGTTCGCCGCGGTCGTAATAGGTGCCGAATGAGCCGCGGACGACCATCTTTCCGCCCGTCTTCGTTGGCGTGTAGGCGAAGCCGAGGCGAGGCGAGATGCCCCACTGGCGCCCGGTCAGCGTGGAGTTGGTGGCGCCAGGGGTTGGGTCGAACTTGTTGTTGGCAGCGACGATAAAGCCGATACCGTCGATGGCGTACTGGGCGGGGCTAAAGTTGAAGATGTTGCCGTTCTTCTCGGTGAAGCCGCCGTCGTAGTCGTAGCGGATGCCGGCGTTGAGGGTCAGGTTTGAAAGGATTCTCCACTGGTCCTGGAGGTATGCGCCGATCTCGTTGGCGCGGTAGTAACGATTGGCGAAACCGATCAACTCGTTCGATGAACTCACCTGACCTTCCACGAAGTCGACGAAGTTCGTGGTGGAGAGGCTGCCGAGATCGGCTCGGCGATTGCGCACGTTCAATTGGGTGTAGTCGTAGCTGGTACCCGCGGATAGATTGTGCCTGCCTGCCGAGAAGACAACAGTGGTGGAGGGGTTCCAGCGGTTCTGGAAGTAGCCGGCGTCAGCAAATGTGCTGTTCGGTCCAGCCGTAACCGATCCGCCGCCTGAGTAGGAAAACTTGCTCATCGAAATGCCGGGAAGGCTGGTGCCACCTGGGAAACCGATTCCGAAGGTCTGGTCGCCAAGTTGTGCGTCGTATGAGCTGTAGACCTTCTGCCGCGAGAACCCGAAGTTCTGCGTCCAGTTGATTTTGGAGCCAACGGTGAGGGTGTTGACAAGCGATGCCACCTGAGAACCGGAGTCTTCGATTGCAGGGTAGCCGGCCGTGTTGGCATTTGTAAAAGGACTGAGATCGGGGTCGTGCTGATAGTAGTACTTGGCAGAGATGCGGTCGGAGTGAGTGATGTTGTAGTCGAGCGCGAGAGTGGCCTCGTCCGTCTTGAACAGCGAGGGCTGACTGAGAAAGACGTTGCTGGCTGCGTTCGCGTTCTGGCTTGTATTTTGCACCGACGGGATGAGATAACTTCCGTCGTTGAGCTTGGCACTCAGAAGGGCCATGGCGACTGAGTCGAAGGTTCCATTGAACGCGGTTGCCGACCCGCCTACGGCGGTCGAAGTCGCGTTGTAAGCATTCATTGCAGTCTGGATTCCAGCTTGCGACCTATCGTCCGTAAGACCGCCGCCCCCGATAGCATACGGAACGGTCAGAGCCGAATAGCCCTTCAGCGCATCCGCGTCGTGCTCATACTGGTAGCCAGCGAAGAAGAAGAGCTTGTTCTTGACGATTGGCCCGCCGAATGTGCCGCCCAGCATGTCCATATGAAGTTGCGGCACCAGGAAGCTCATGGGCAGATTGTTCAGGTAGAGCACACCTTGCTTATTGAAGTAAGGCGCGGCGTTGGCAAAATTCGTGGCGCGCTCGCCGTAGGCCTGACCGTGGTAAAGATTGCTGCCGGCTGCGGTGTTGACGTCAATCTGGGCGCCGCTGTGGTTTCCCTGCGAGGCATCGTACTCGGAGGTGTTGACGCGAATCTCCTGGATGAACTCAGGCGGCGGAGTCGCAAGGCCATTTCCGTTGGAACCGTATACCGAGGTGTCAGTCTGGGATTGACCGGCTACAGAAGAGCCCTGGCCAATATTGAAGGCGTAGCGCTGCGACTGGTCCTCCGAGGAAGACTTCCCGTTGAAGAGGTTGGTGACATCGACGCCATCGACGTTGAAGCCGTTGCTGGTGTCGCGCTGACCGTTAGCCCAGATCGGTGCGTTGCCCAGGCCGGCGTTGGTACCGATGCCAGCCAGCAGTTCGCCGCTCACCCCCGGCGCTAGCAGGGCAAGATGGGTGAAGCTGCCGGTGGCCAGTGGCGTCTCCTGAATCTGCTCCGAATCGAGAACGTAGCCGTTGGTGGCATCCGTCTCATCCAGCAGCGGCGCCTCATGCACCTCGATGGTTGTTGTGGCAACTCCAACCTTCAGGCTGGCGTTGATGGTTCCGGTGCGGTTCTCCTGCACCGGCACGGCAGGAACGCGTTCGGCATCGAACCCCGATTGCGTAAACAACAGAGTGTAGGTGCCAACGGGAAGGTTCTGGAACTGGTAAACACCGTTGTGCTGCGAGGTTGTCTTAAGCTCGATACCGTTGCTGTCCCCGGTGAGCTGCACCTTGGCCCCGGCCAGAACCGCGCCCGAGCTATCGGTAACGGTTCCAGTCAGGCCGCCAAGAGTCTGTTGCGCCAACGCGAAGGGACTGGATGCAAGCAATAGTAGGGAGAAGAGCAGGCGCAACGCGCCATAACGCAAAATTCTCATGCTGCCTCGCAAGTTATTTGGACGGGAATTCGAGGCGTCCAGCAACAGCCGAGCGCCTCGTTTCCACAGTTCTAGCCCGCAATCTTGAATAGGGGGTGAACCACAGGTGAATAGTCAGCTTCTTGCAAACATGTGTGATCGCCACCATATTTTTTGCAGTATTGACATATAGAGTTTGTAGGCTGGGTCAGAGCTGTTGCAATAGTTGCATGGGGATGGATCAATATGAGTTGAGCGAAGAGTAGCGGGAGCGGATCAAGGATTTTCTCGCTAGGCGGATGGAGAGTGCGGGTCGCAACGAGCAGAAAATCGTGGCTTTGTTAGCAAAGTGCTGTGGCGAGCACTTCTTACACCCCATCGCAAATCGCCTTGCGGGAAAGACTTTCCGTTCCGCACAGTCGGACGAGCTAATGCGCGCCCTCAATGCTCTTCCGTCGAAGTTACTGCTCGCCTTCCGCCTCAGCTTTCATAATCGACGCGGAGACGCTCCGGCTTCGCACCTCTTTCTCGTAAGTGTTGCGGGTCTGTGCGTTGGACCAGGCATGTGGTCCGTTCCCCAACCCACACCTTTTGGAACAGCGTACGCATCATTTTTCGATCATCTCTTTTCAATAGATTACGGAGACCCCACCAGTCGGCTTTTTGGAACAATTTTGAGTGGGTCTGGACCTCGACCCCGGAAATGCGGTGTCAATCGACAAGAACAGCCGATGCGCTCATTCACCCGGTTTTCAGCCGCATCAATTACGGGTTCTGACGGATCAGTACTCTGAAACGATAGGACCCTATCAGGGCTGCCCCGGCAACGACGCACGGGTTTGCGCGAGATTTCCCTCGGGGCAGTTTTGATAGGGCCGTTTGAAGGAAGCCTCTGGCGTGGCGGATGCGGTGGGGCTATCAGCCCGTGGTGCAAGTGGCTGAATTCCAGACGGGCTGACATCGTGGTCTGCGGGAGCGGTGGGGGGGGGAGAGGTGAGAACCGGAGTGATGCTGAATTCTACTGTGCCATTGGGTCGATAGCGGCAGGCGAGCCACTCAAAAAAGCGCAAAACAAGGCTTGCAGCGCGATTTTTCAACTCTCTCGGCGTGCCCGCTCCCAACATCTTCCGCAGCAGCAGGCTGAGGTTAAATGTGCCGACGTGGATCAGCAACCGCTTCAGAATATTCTCTCGTCCGCGCAAGGTGCAGCGTCGCATTCCGCCCGTCTCGTAGCAGTGGGCAAAGCTGCGCGTGCTGGCTGAACGCTGGCGCGTCCACTACAACACCGTCAGGCCACACTCGTCGCTGGGCTACAGACCGCCAGCGCCCGCTGCATGGCCGACCAAAACTTCCCAGTGGCATGGAAAAGCGGAAAGCAAAGAACGCTTCCCCCTTTCCCACGCCCCCGACTACGGCGACGAGTCATATCGCTTACTTGCCGCGCTACACTAATAGCCACTGGCACAAAACATCGGGCAGACCAGCATGAGAGTGTCTGTAGTTGCCGAACTGGTTCAAACTCCCCGGATGTAATTGCTGCCACGTTGGCGCCGCAGACTCTTGGCGACCTTTCTGAAAACTCTAACCGATCGCTCAGGCGCGGGCCTGGCATCGTCGTTTTCCCCGGAGGATTGTGATGTGTCGAAGGTTTTTGCAGCTCAGTGGACCTCAGTCTTCAAGAGGCCGCCAGAGCAAGTTCATGCCACGCGCCCACCAGAGACTCATGCTTGCTCAATGGTTCGCGATCGCCATTCTGCTTCTGTTTTGCTCTCACTGCCTAGCGCAGTACACCACGGGAGTGGTTCAAGGCTCTGTTCTCGACCCGTCGGGAGCGCTGGTTAAGAACGCTTCGGTCGAGCTGAAGAGTCCGGATACAGGGGAGGACCGCACCTTTCCCCGCACACCCAATGGCCTCTATTCATTCACTGCTGTACCTCCAGGCCGATACCGACTTCGCGTCACGGCGACGGGCTTTGCTTCTCCATCCGTCGACATCGCCGTTTCCACCAGCCAAACCACCACACAGAACTTCACGCTGCAGATCGGACAGGCGTCCACCACCATCGACGTCCAGGCGGATGCGGTGCCACTGCTCGATGCCTCCGATCCCTTGCGAGGCGTCACCTACAACGAGACCGAGGCCGGCACTCTTCCCAACCTCAACCGCAATATCAACAGTCTGGTGATTCTTGCAACGGGGGCCACGCCGACCTTCAATCCACGCGGAGGGCAGTTCACCACGATCAATGGCGCGCAGGCTGGCCAGATCAACGCGAATGGCGGACGCTCCAAGTCTACCTCCACTCAGCTCGACTATACGGACGCGAACGACTGGGAGTTCGGCGGCGTCGCGCTCTCAACCGAACCCACGCCCGACATGCTTGGCGAGTTCCAGGTCCTCACCAACAACTGGGCCGCGGAATACGGCGTGAAATCCACCGCCGAAATCGTCATGGTCACCCGAAGCGGAAGCAACTCCCTGCACGGCACCGCATACGACTTTATGCAGAACGCCGCGTTGAACGCGCGGGACTACTTCAACACCACGGGCAGACCCGATCCCCTGGTCCAGAACTACTACGGCTTCACCCTTGGCGGCCCGGTCCTGCGCAACCGCACCTTCTTTTTCGTCGGGTACGAGGGCCGGTCAACCCATGGCGCAGGCACAACCCTGGTGGCGGACCTGCCCACCGCAGCTGCTCTCAGCACGGTTACGTCGCCCACGGTCCAAGGCCTGCTGCAATTACTCCCTCTGCCCACAGTCGCAACCGGCGACCCGCTCATCGGCACGTCCTCCATCGCCGAGCCCAATCCTTCAACCGGGAACCAATACCTGCTGCGCGCCGATCATTCCTTCTCCGCCAGGAACAGCCTGACAGTGCGCTTCTACAGCAACACCGGCACCTACGTCGATCGTGCCTTGGCGAACTCCCTTCCTCAGGACGACGCCAGCTTCAACCCGGTCGGCAGGAATGCCATGATCGCCGACAACTGGACGCCGCGCTCCGACAGCTCAAACGAGCTGCGTCTTGCCTACGGCCGGTCGAGCGCCCTCTTTGAACCACTCACTCAGCCGGCGACGCCACGATTCAACGTCACCGGTCTGGTCGGCTTCGGCACTGTGCCATACTGGCCCCAGGGGCGCGTCTTCAACGTCTATCAATTGAGCGACGCATACAGTTGGGTGCACGGGCGGCACATCGTCAAGGCCGGCTTCGATCTGCGCCATATTGAAGACAACTCGCTCAACTACACGGATGGCATGGGCGCATTCACCTTTACCTCGGTGAACGACTTTCTCTCTGGTACGATCGGCAGCTACACACAGGAGTTCGGCAATACTTATCGCGGGTATCGTGAGAACTATAACGGCGTTTTCGTGCAGGACGATTGGAAGCTGAGGCCCACCCTGACCCTGAATCTTGGCCTGCGTTATGAATTTCAAGGCAGCCAGAGCGATGCCAACCATCAGCAGTCAGTGCTTGACATCGCAGGGACGGGGAACATCGGTCAACTGGGCAGCGGGCCTCTCGGCGTCTTCAACACGCAGAATCCTCTGATCGATGCGCATCCCGGCCTGCTGGCGCCGCGCTTCGGCTTTGCCTGGGCCCCTGAGAACGGAAGACTCGTGGCCCGCGGCGGCTATGGCATCTATTACGATTCGCTGATCTTCAACGGCCTGGAAGCTGGCCGCACCGCGCCGCCCACCGATTACACAGGTACGCTCAGCAGCTTCACCGGAAGCAACACCCTCGCCAATCTCCTGGCCGGCACGGCTACGCTGCAGACGACTTTGGCCGCCCAGGTCGGCAGCTTCAACAATGCCACCAACCTTGGCAGCGTAGTCTCTGAGAACCCCCAGATCCGCAATCCTTACGAACAGCAATACAGCCTCGGCGTTGAGGTTCGTCTCGCGGCGTCGGTCATGGCGGACCTGTCCTATGTCGGGTCGCGCGGGTCGGCCCTCACCACCTATGAGCCCATCAACTCGACGCTGCCGGCGGACCGTCCCGCTCCGGCTGCCAGCGCTGCCGACCAAGCCAATCGGCTCGCACAGTTCCAGGCGTTCTATGCCTCCGAGAATGGGCCCGGCAACCCACGCATCGATCCTCGCTTCAACGACGTCAGCTACATCAGCGACACCGGCAGTTCCACGTACAACTCGCTTCAGGCCTCCGTGTCGAAAAGTCTGACCCATGGGCTGCTTTTGCGCGCCTCCTATACATGGTCGCATTCCATCGACAACAGCTCCGATTACACCCCGGCCCAGGGCGCGCTGGATACCAACTTCGAGCAGGACCAATTCAATCCCGGAGCGGAGCGCGGCAACTCCGACTTCGATGTCCGTCACCGTTTTGTTCTCTCTCACGTCTGGCAGGTCCCCGTCTTCCGCAATCAAAAGGGAATCGAAGGCCACATCCTCGGCGGCTGGACGTTTGCTTCCGTCAACCAGTTTCAGTCCGGCCTACCGTTCACGGTCATCACGGGCTCGGTTGCGGGAATCCCGGACGCCAATATGGACGGCAATACAGTCTCGGGCCTCGATAACTCCCGGCCCAACTGCGCTGTTGGCGGCTCGTTCACCATGGGCAACCCGGCATCGAACACGAAGTACGTCCCCGTCCTGCTCGGCAACAATGGAAACTGCGGCCGGAACACGGCCCGCTTGAACAAATTCGTCAATTTCGATTGGACTTTTTCCAAGAACATCCGCGTCTTCGAGAGAGGATTGCTCAACTCCGGCCCCTGGAACCTTGAATATCGCGCCGACCTGTTCAACGCGTTCAACAACCCGTATCTCTCGGTTTCGGGCACCAACTTCCTGAATCTCTCGAGCCCGGGCTTTGGCCTCTACAACACCGCAGCCGCCAGCCGGCGCATTCAGATGGCCCTCAAACTAAACTGGTAGTCGCGGTTTAAAGGCAGGAACGCTCGGAGGATGAGATGAAGAGTCACACGGAGTATCTGGTCTTTGAGACGAAAAAGCGCAGAGAGATGGTCCATATTACCGACGAAGTGGAGCGGATTGTGGAACGCAGCGGGGTGCGGGACGGCCTGTGCTTCGTATCGCCGATGCACATAACGGCGGCCGTGTATGTGAACGACCTGGAGAGCGGGTTGATCGAGGACATCGGGAAGTGGTTGGAGGAGCTGGCGCCGACGCGACCGGACTACAAGCACCACAGAACCGGCGAGGACAACGGAGATGCGCACCTGAAGTCACTGTTGCTGCATCACGAGACTACCCTGCCGGTGACCGATGGCCGGCTGGACCTGGGAACATGGCAGCGAGTCTTCTATGCCGAGTTCGACGGCCAGCGCCGCAAGCGGGTGATTGTGAAGGTGCTGGGGGTGGAGTAAACAGGAGAACTCGTTTAAGAAATAAGCGACCGCAGCCGTATGGCAGTTGAGCCTATGCATTGGCCTTTTCACGCATTGACATCCCCATCGTCATGATCTTCCTTCAATCATCTCCAGCGGAACGAACAAGACGCTTACCATACTTCCGCAGACCCCGGGCGAATGCATTGGCTTGGCAGTTTGAATCGAAGTTACCGATAATGTGACATTTCGGGCAGTTCGATCACGACTGCCGGGCCTACGTCGGCGCGGGATCGCGCAAATCTTATCCGTTGAGATTGGGCGAGGCAGCGCGCGGCGCGGAGGATTTGGAAGCACAGGGAAGTGAGGGTGCTGGATAGGCCATGTCGAGTGCGTCATGTAGTGAGGAATTATTGAGCTGCTAACACAGGAACGGTCGTGACCACCTGCTCCTCAACCTTGTAACCCGGCGGAGGGGCGAAGAGCGAGGGGTCGGGCTCGCTCTGGCTAAACTCCGTTACCTCAGCGGTGGGCGTGCAATGCGGAGGTCGTCTTGGATGCGAAGCCTGACGATTCCGCTTCAGGACTCTTCGATCTCGCGCCTCTCTCTGTTAGTGCAGCTTCTCGATCTGTTGTTGCACCCGGCTACGAAATTCCAGCGGATGGGCGACTTGGTCGAAGGGCTCGGGAGTCCCGCCCGTTCCGATCACCATAATTGTTCCGTAACCCAGCGTCCTGCCGAGAATCGTCTCGCTCACTTCGATGCTCTCTACTTTGTTGAGCAGCATTTCGATCGTCTTCCGGCTGACCAGGCCCGTCTTGATTACAACCCGTCGGTTCGTTAGCGCCATTTCCGTAGCGTTCCGCCGCACCATACCCATCAGAATCGTCACAACGCCGCAAATGAGTAACACACCGCCCCCGCCTTCCATGATGTGCAAATTGTTGCTCTCAATTCCGGTTTGGCTGGCAGCGTAATAGAGCAGAACCGCTCCGGGCAGACCGAGCAGCAGGCATCCTACGACAATGTGCCCCAGCATCACGATCCAATGGAGCCGTGTCTGATAAATCAGCGTTTCACCGGGAACCAAGTGCGATTCTATGTAGCTCATTTGTTCCTTCCCACAAATCGCTTATCTCGCGAGAACCTCGTGTCTATGGTAGCGCGAGCGCCCGTCACGCCGCATGGCAGATCGAGCTGCGCACGCCGAGGTCTCGTTCCCGAACAACTTATCGCCGACGATCTCCGCCGTCTCGCGACTGAGCGTCTTCGCTCCGCCGGGCAACAGCGCCGCGGCGAATTTTAAGATCGTATTTATCGCGGCAGACCAGGTCGGCGAGGATCGCGTTTCGAGCGAGGCTGTGGGCGGCGGTTTGGGGCACTCGGTCAATCTTGAGCGTCGCGCGAACTGCGTCGCTTAGAGGACGTTGGGCGCGGCGCAAGGGGTGAGTACTGCGGGGCGAAGTCGATGGCGAGTTGGGCGGGGCGGAGGTTCTGGAACCATTCTAAGCAAGCGAGACATCAGCGGTGCGGTCCCGAGGGCCTCTTCTTTGCGGATCGCTTCGGCATCTTCTTGTCGCTCTTTATTTGCACCCGCGAATGCTTTGGCTTAGACGGCACGCGGCCGACAGATTCTCCATCGGAGATCGGCTCCTGAACCATATCCAATCCAAAGAGAGCCGAGAGGTTTTCGCCCTTCCCGAGTACTTTGGTTGCCGCTGGTCGCCTTCCAACTCTCCACCAGCCTGCGCAACATCGCCTACTGCATCGCCGCAGGGACGCTACGCACCCAGCGGCAGGGGGGAAGGGTGCTGATCTCCCACCAGGAGCTACTCCGCCAGGCACGCCTGGACGACAACACGTCTGTGGTTCCTGAGAGGGCAGTAGGGAAGCCTATTGCTGTAGACCGGATAAAGAGGGCCGCTTAAGCTTCCGCTACCCGAGGGTGAGGATCCAATTTCGATTCGTTCGGAGCCGTTAGAACCATGGGGGTGGACTCCGCCACATCCCGGGATTCACGGGTGGGTGCGCTCTTAGCCTTCGCTGCCCGCACGGTAAGAACACCAACAGTAAGAGTGGCTGAACCCCCGATGATCGCAGCGACGATCGTGCTATCCATAGGCCGAAGTCTAAATCCCAGCGCCCAGTAGGGGGCAGGTCGAGAGATGCCCAACTCAATTCTCGGGGAAAAAGTATCCCCAAAGTATCCCTTGAGCCTTCGCGTGCCACCCAAAGGTTTTTATGGAAAGCTCCAAATCGCCAATGTTTAATGGGTGTTTGATGGTGAGAGCGCTGGGACTCGAACCCAGGACCAACGCCTTAAAAGGGCGATGCTCTACCAACTGAGCTACGCTCTCGAACCACACTCCAACGGTAGCATAACGAAAGGCCCGCGAGGGGGCGGGCGGCTTTGCGCAAGCGCAATCGCAGAGGCAATGGATGTGCGCGGTGCGAACGCGCGAACCAGATGGCGAAGCAGGGCCATGCGTGCAGCGGCGAGCGTTCATGGAGGAGCTGCGCATGGCGTTGCGCGCAGGCGCGGGCTGAGGCTTGGTTGCGACGCGAGGCAGATGGGCCTTGAGCAAATCCGAAGGCAACATCCAAAAGCAATATCAACTCAATAAATGCAATTTGCGTGCCGTTGGAGATGGATCCATGGAGAGATGTGGGCCGGACTGCTTGCCGCGGATTGCCTAATTCCAGAAGAAAAACAACTAAGTTTATGAAAAAAAAGACATATGTTATGACACTAAAGTTGCAGAAAGGACTGATTGACTTGGCCTGAAGACGAACGTAGGCTTGCAGAATAGCGTGCAAAAGTGCGCTAAGTGCAATCGATGGAATCGAGTAGGCCAGGCTGGATGGCGTCGGACGCGATCTGGCAGAGGGTTTGTGCCCCGGCCTTTGGGTCATCACAGTACGCGCGGCAGATGGCGATTGGGATGCGCTAGAGGACAAACATACAGACCGATTCAGACAAGATGCCGCCAGCCGGCGGCGATCACGATGCGGCAGGAGGCCTAACCGGAGCGGCAATGGACTCAAGCGGCATAGAAGCCAGGGACGAAGAGACAGTGGCCGGAACGCCGGAGGATGTGGCCGCGCTTTACCTGTGGGCGAACATGCAGGGGGCGAAGTACCGCGACTTCTCGGCCTCGCGGCGGGAGTATCGCGCACAGGTGCGGTACCGTGCCGCGCAGACGCTGCGGGAGCGTGAGCTGCGGGCGCAGGCGGAGGCGGAGGCGGCGGTCGAGGCTGCGCAACGGGCGGAGTTGGCCGCGATGGCTGCGGCCCGATTGCAGGACGAGGACGACAACCGGGCGTTGCGGATTCAGTTGCTGGCAAGCGCGGAGGAGGCCGCGCGAACGGCGTCCGCGGAACGAGAGGAAGCGGCGCGCCGGGCCGAGTCCGCTGCCCATGCTGGAACCGTTGTGATGCGCGAGGAGCGCGAGATTGCCGATGCCCAGGCGTCGGTCAGGCGCCAGACACTGCTTTACGCGCAGTCCGAGGCGTGGCTGCGTCAACTGGCAGGCCCTCAGCCACGCGGTCCGATGGAAGGACCCAATACGGCATGGAGCGCCGGGCCGGCCGCGGAGTTCAACTGCGAGGCCGCGCACGATGCCGAACCGGAGCGCGCGGCGACGGACCGTGGGGCGATGGACCGTAGGGCGATGGATCGCGCGTACGATCTTGTGCTTTCGGAAGACGTGAAGCCATCCGGCATGGAGGTTGAGGGTACGGATGCTGTGTACGCTGATGCTGCGAGAGCCGATGCCGATGCCGGGCAGACGGGACCGGCGTGGCTCTACGGTTCGCCGACCCCGCCGCCGATGCGTCTGTTGCAGGCGAACGCGCAGGTTCCCACGGGGGACGCACCGGCAGGCAAGGTTGAGGCGCCTGGGGGGGAGACGCTACAGGACTCTCGGGAGCGGGTTGCGTCGCGCTGGTTTGCTCTGAAGGGGGTCTTCAAACACACTGGGCCGGAGCTGCCCGCGATGCCCCCGGCGAGGCCGGTCGAGGGACGGATGCCTCTGCTGGCGGTGTTTTCGCTTGCCGGAGGGGTGGGCAAGACCAGCCTTACGGCGACGCTGGGGCGCGCGTTCGCCGCGCAGGGCGAGAAGGTGGTGCTGACCGACACGACCTCGCGCGGACTGCTTCCGTATTACTTTGGGGAGCGTGAGTTACGCGTCGGGGAGGTCCACACCTTCCAGCCGCCGGCGGGGAGTCCCGGCGCGCCGCTGTCGCTGGTGATCTATGACGCCGCTAGCATGAGTGCGGACGAGCGGCAGCAGGAGGTGCTGACCGCTGAGATACTGCGCATTGGCCAAGGCAACCAGCGCCTGGTGCTGGACCTCTCCTCGGGATCGAGCTGGCTGGTGCGGCGCATGGTGGAGCTGCATCCCATGGTGCTTGTGCCGATGACCGGCGACATGAACTCGGTGATCAGCCTGCAAGCGGTGGAGAGTGTCTTCCAGTCCATTGCGGACCGCGACGGCCGGCCCATGCTGCCGTATTACGTGCTGAACCAGTTCGACACATCGCTTCCCCTGCACCTGGATGTACGCGAGGTGCTGCGCCGCAAACTGGGAGAACGCCTGCTGCCCTTTGTGATCCGGCGCTCGCAGGCGGTGAGCGAGGCGCTGGCCGAGGGGATGACGGTGGTGGACTACGCTCCGGACGCTCCGGTCTCGCAGGACTACATGGATGTGGCCACATGGCTGCGCAGTGTCTCGCCGCCGGCGAAGGCGGAGTTTCGCGAGCAGCAATGGAGCCAACGATGACGCGCTCATTTTTGTGGAGAGAGTTCGAGTCGTCCGACAGCATTGCGATGCGGGTCCTCCGGTTCTCGGTGCTGGCGGGCGGGGCGTTCTTTTTCTGCTTTACCGGAGTGCTCTCTCTGGCCTGGCCGCAGCAGCTCATCCTGGCCGGGATGACGATCCTGCTGGCCGTATGGATGGACCGTGGCTCGAGTTCGTATCCGGTGACGCTGACGCTGATGCTGCTCTCCATCTACTCGACGTTTCGCTACGGGTTCTGGCGCGTCTCTACGGTGCTTGCATTCTTCCGCAATCCGGGCACGCACGGGGGCAAGCTGGATGCGTTCTTCGTGGTGCTTCTTCTGCTGGCGGAGTGCTATGCCTTTGTGGTGCTTCTGCTGGGCTATATGCAGATGCTGTGGCCGCTCGGGCGCATGCCGGTTCCTCTGCCGGACGACCTGGATCAATGGCCCGCGGTGGACGTGCTGATCCCGACTCTCAACGAACCGCTCAGCGTGGTGCGATTCACCGCGCTGGCGGCGATGAATATCGACTGGCCGGCCGACAGGCTGAACGTCTACATCCTGGACGACGGCCATCGCGAGCAGTTCCGCGCCTTCGCCGAAGAGGCGGGCATCGGGTACATGACGCGCGACGACAACCTGCACGCCAAGGCGGGCAACATCAACCGTGCGCTAGCGCAGATTGGGTCACCGTTTGTCGCCATCTTCGATTCGGACCACGTGCCGACGCGCAGCTTTCTGCAGATCACCATGGGGTGGTTTCTGCGCGACCGGAAGCTGGGCCTGCTGCAGACGCCGCACCACTTCTACTCGCCCGACCCGTTCGAGCGCAACCTGGGCCAGTTCCGCATTACTCCCAACGAGGGCGATCTGTTTTATGGAGTGGTGCAGGACGGCAACGACTTCTGGAACGCGGCGTTCTTCTGCGGCTCCTGCGCGGTGCTCCGCCGCAGCGCGCTGGACGAGGTGGGCGGCATCGCGGTGGAGACGGTGACCGAGGACGCGCACACATCGCTGCGCATGCAGATGCGCGGATGGAACACGGCCTACATCAACATTCCGCAGGCGGCCGGCCTGGCGACCGAGCGGCTGAGCGCTCATGTGAAGCAGCGCATCCGCTGGGCGCGCGGCATGGTGCAGGTGCTGCGGATCGAGAACCCGCTGTTCGCGCCAGGGCTGAAACCGGCGCAACGGCTCTGCTACTTCAATGCGATGTCGCACTTTCTGTACGCCCTGCCGCGGCTGATCTTCCTGACCGCGCCGCTGATCTATCTGATCTTCGGACGGGTAAACATTCCGGGCTACTGGGTGACGATCGTGGCGTATGCGGCGCCGCACCTGGTGCTGTCGAACCTGACCAACTCGCGCATTCAGGGACGCCACCGGCACTCGTTCTGGAACGATATCTACGAGACGGTGCTGGCGCCCTACATCTTTCTGCCCACGCTGCTAGCGCTCGTCAGCAGCAAGGTGGGCAGTTTCAACGTGACGGCCAAGGGCGGCGTGGTCAACGAGGAGTACTTCGACGCGCGCATCGCGCGGCCGTTTCTGGTGCTGCTTGGGTTCGACCTCTTCGGGCTGTTGTGCGCCATCCCCAGGGCGATCCAGTTTCCCGTTTTCAATGTGCCGTGGCGGCTTCGCTTCCTCAACTGGCCGGCCAGCATCTACGACGGCGGCCATCCGGGAACGATCTTCATGAACGTTGTGTGGCTTCTGTTCAGCGTGGTGTTGCTGGGGGTTGCGACAGCGGTTGCGTGGGAGAGCCGGCAGCGCCGCCAGACGGTGCGCATGGCGAGGGCGGTGCCGTCGGACATCCTGCTGCCAGACGGCTACATGGCCCAGGGCATCACCTGCAATCTGTCCAACGGAGGCGTGCAGGCCAGTATCCACGGACCCATCCATGCCGGGGTGGGCGATCCGGTGCGGTTCGTCTTTCCGCTGCTGGATGGGACGGCGACTCTGCCGGCCACGGTGGTCGCCATCGAGGAAGAGATGCTTCGCGCGAAGTTCGACTCGCTCAACCTGCACGAGACCGAGGCGCTGACCATGATCCTCTACGCGCGGGCGGACACCTGGCTGGGCCCGCGCAAGGCGCGCGAGCGCGACCATCCGATGCGCAGCCTGGGCCACATTCTGAGGTTGTCGCTCTATGGCCTGGCGCAGACGGCCGGCTCCTTGAGGGGCAATTCATGGAGGAGCAAGAAGAGGATCGCAGCGAAGGGGGGGCTGGCAACCAGTGTCGTCCCGATCCTGCTGCTTGCCGTGCTTGCCGGAGCTATGCTGCTCGGCGCGGCGACGGTTCCGAACTTACTCGCTGCCTTTCTGGAGAACTCGCAGTCGTCCGTGATCTGGCAGACGGTGAGTGTGCTGCGCGGCACTCGGTTCGCGTCCTTGCGGATCGGAAGCGGCAGCACCATGGCGGGGAAGATCCCGTCGCTGGCGCGGCAGACGATCGTCCTCTCGGAGTTTCCCGTCCTGATATTGCTTGTAGTGACGATTTTCTGCTTCGCGATGGCGGCGCTGATGTGGGCGATGGTGCGGCGGCGCGCGCGCGCCCGGCTGCAGGGCATCGACTAGAGCCTCTTCTTATCTATCTGGAAAATTTTCCCTCAGGCCTGCTGAAAAGTGGCTGCACTATTCCTCGTGCAACCGCCAGAGGAGGTGCCTGGGCGGGGCGGAAGGGCAAATAGTTGGAATTACGTCCCCAGTTATCCTCAGATGAGTGAGTTTGCAGGGCAAAATCGGGGTACAAGACGGAAGCAAAGACGGTACTCTTCAGGAATAACAGCAGTACCAATCTTGGTTCTTATCGGCCTTGATTCCTGTCGGCGTCGGGCAGCGCACAGACAACGATGATGACATCGCGTGTAATTCGGCTCTGGGCCCCTGCGATTCTACTTGGCGGCATGGCGCTGGCAGCGTCCTCCGGCCAGTTGGAAGCGCTGACCTCCCAGTCGGGTACGCAGTCTTCTCCTCCCGGGGTGCAGGTTACAACGCCGGCAACCAAGGCTTCTCCTTCCACAACACAGGCTTCTCCGCCGGCAACGCCGGCTTCTCCAGCCACAACTCTGCCTGCACTGGCCCCGACACAGGCTTCTGCCGCTGGAGCGCAGACGCCTGCGTCCGTTCTACAGGCCCCTCCCTCGGAGGCGCAGCCCACTGCATCTGCGACGAAGGCTCCTTCGTCCGCGACGCAGGCCCTGCTGGACAAGGCATATGGATTCGAGGCGCGCGGCCGCATGGACCTGGCGGAGCAGACCTGGAAGCAGGTGCTGCAGGCGGACCCGAAGAATCCGGACGCGCTGGGAGGCCTTGCGCGCGCGGCCAAACAGGAGGGCAACACGGCGCTTGCCAACAGCTATCTGGAGCGGCTGAGGGCGGTGCAGCCGAGCGCCCCAACCAATACCGCTGGCTGGGCAGAGATGAGCGCGCAGCAGAAGCAATTGGCGCAACTGGAAGAGGCGGGCAAGCTGGCCGAGTCCGGCAAGTATGGGGCGGCGATGGCGATCTACCACCAGATCTTCGGCGCAACCCCTCCTCCGGGCGACTGGTCGCTGGTGTACTACGAGACGGAGTCGGCGACTGACGAGGGCCGTCCGCATGCCATCGCAGGGCTGCAGTCGCTGGCGGAGAAGTATCCCAACGAGCCGCGCTACCAGATTGCGCTGGGACGGATTCTGACCTACAACCCGAAGACGCGCGAGCAGGGGCGGAAGGTCCTGGAGCGCTATCCCCAGGACCGGCAGGCGGACGAGGCGCTGCGCCAGTCGCTGTTGTGGGATTCGTCGGACCCGGCTTACGCAGGGGAGATTCGCGCGTATCTGGCGAAGCATCCCAACCCGCAGCTCGCCGAGGCGTTGCAGGCGGCGGAGGCGGCGAAGTCGCAGCCGGATGAGAGCGCGGGCGCGGCGCAGCCCACCGTTCGAGCACAGCAAACAGCTCCGGGTGGCTCCAGCGCACAGTCGGCTGCGGAGGTCGAAGCATACAAGGCGCTCAACGCCAAGCACATCGACCAGGCGGAGGCGCTCTTCAAGGCGGTGCTGGACCGGGACCCCGCCAACTCGCGCGCTCTGGCGGGGATGGGTTACATCCGCATGCAGCAGGGGAACTTCCTGGGCGCAATCAGCTTTCTGGAGCAGGCCAGGCAGGGCAACCTGAACGACAAGGGGCTGAACGAGGCGCTGGGCACCGCGCGCTTCTGGTTCCTGATGGGCGAGGGCCAGGCGGCGCTCAACGACAACGACCTGACGATGGCGGAGAAGCAGTACCGGGCCGCGCTGCTGCTGCGCCCCGGCAGCCCGGAGGCGCTCACCGCGCTGGCTGGAACGCTGGATAAGGCGCATCAGCCGGGATCGGCGGCCCCGTTCTACGAGCGCGCGGTGCAGGCGAACTCAGCGTCGGTCGAGGGCTGGCGCGGACTCTTCCTGGCGCAGGTTGCGGCGGGCAACGCGCCGCTTGCTCTGGCCACCGACAAGCGCATCCCGGCGGCGGTGCATGAGCAGTTGGCGCGCGATCCCGCGTACCTGCGCGCACTGGCTGCAAGCTACTCCGCGGTGGGGCGCGATCCCGAAGCGCAGAAGGCGCTGGAAGCCGCTCTGAAACTGCCCTTTCCAGCGGATGCGAAGAAGCTGAAGTCCGACACGCAGATCCAGTTGGCGAACATTTTGCTGGCCTCCAACCACCTGGAGCAGGCTGCCACGCTCTACTCACAGGTACTCGCGCTGGACCATGGGAATACGGCGGCGTGGCAGGGGCTGGTGCGGGTGCAGCACGGGATGGGCCACGATCAGGAGGCGCTGGCGACGGTGGAGGGAATGCCTCCCGCGAGCTATGCGGCGGTGATGCGCGACCCTGGGTTTGAGGCCACCGTGGCTGCCATCTACCAGGCGGAGAAGAAGCTGGATGTGGCCCAGGACCTGCTGGAAAAAGTAATAGCGGAGCAGACCGGCGCGGGACAGAAGCCGCCGGTGGGGATCGAGATGCAGCTTGCGGGCCTGTACATGGAGCGCGCAGAGCCCAGGCTGGCCACGCCGATCTACCAGCAGTTGCTGACCGGCGATCCCACGCGCGTGGATGCGTGGGCCGGACTGATCGGGTCGCTGCATGCGGTGGGCAACGACAAGGAGGCAGCCGCGCAGTCGCAACAGATTCCCGCCGCTGTGCGTGCGCAGTTAGAGAGCAGCGTGAACTACCTGCAGACCATGGGGTCGGTGTACCAGGCGCTCGGGCAATCGCGGCAGGCGCTGGCTCTGCTCAACCGAGTGCAGCAGTACTATGCGGCACAGCACACCGCTCCGCCCGCCGACGTCGACATCCAGAACGCGTGGCTGCTCTATAACAGCCAGGACGAGACGGGCCTGTATCGCCAGTTGATGGCTCTGGGCGGTCGGCCCGACCTGACTGCGGAGCAGAGCCGGACGGTGCAGGCGATCTGGACCAACTGGGCGGTGCGGCGCGCCAACCAGACCGCCGCGGCAGGGAACACGCGTCACGCACTGGCCATTCTGAACGCGGCGGCGCGCGCCTTCCCGGACAATCCGGCGGTGCTCAGGACGCTGGCCAACGGATACGCGCGCGCCGGGCAGCCGGAGCAGGCCGTGCTGATCTACAAGTCGCAGAACCTGGTCTCGGCCAGTGTCGAGGAGTACGAGGCGGCGGTGGGCACCGCGCTGGAGTCGGGCGATAACAAGGTCGCCGACACATGGCTGCACTACGCGCTGGCCGCATACCCCAACGACCCGCGCATCCTGATTCTCGGGGCGCGCTTCGAGCAGGCGCGTGGAGATACGGCGAAGGCCATCGATTACTACCGCGCGTCGCTGAAGGCCATGCCGCCACTGGACCGCGGCGCGGAGCTGGCGGCGGAACTCCGTCTACCCGAGCCCACCGTGGCTTCACGCCTGCCCAGCGCGCAGCAGGCGCAGGACCTCTCCATCCTGCTGGCCCCGGCGAACACAGACAGCCTGCCCGGCGCGCAGACCCAGCCCTATGTGCCCAGCTACGGGTATTTCTATGCGTTGCCGAACGGCCAGGCCCCAGCGGCGCCGAACAGCTTGCCGAATAATGGCCCGTCCGGTGTTGTGCCGCCGTATATGACCAGTCCCACTCCCCTCGCGCAGCCGGCGAAGCCGATGGAGAATGGGCCGCAGTCCCGCCTGGACCAGGGCGCGTACAACCTGCCCAGTCAGGCAGAGGTTGCGTCGAGGGTGCGCGATGCAATCGCCCGCGTGCTGGGCGAGTCCGGGGCCGCAATTGAGATCGCGGCGCAGCCCGCTTCCGCGATCACGCTCCAGCCTGAAACGAAGACCGCGATCCAACCCACTTCGGAGCTTGCGCTCCAGCCTGAAGCACAGACGCGGCAACGGATCGCACTCGCAGGCGCTGCAATGCCCTCCGCCGTCGCGGTGCAGCTTGGCGACAGCACGCCGCATCCGGCGCCCACTCAGGCTGAGGTGACGGACGTTCTTCCCACCGCGCGCTACGTCTCGAATGCACGCGCCGTGCAGACGGTCTCCTCGCATCCCGAGATCGCCGCCGCCGAGGCTGCCGAGATTCGCCGCCATCAGTCCGACCCCGACACGGCCAGGACCGGGCAGAGCAATCCTCCGCCCGAGGACTCCATCGCGGCCACCGAGGAGAACGCGCAGTACACTTCGCCGCAGCTTCTGGCGCAGAACCAGAGCAGCTCGCTGGTGGCCCAGCCGCCGAGGCCGTCAACGGGCCAGCCCCTCTACATTCCCGACACCGGCACTCAGCAGTATCCTCAGCCGCGAACCGCACCCGCACCTGCTGCCCGTTCAACGGGCCCCTCGTCCAACGCACCACGCCGCGCCGTGGTTCGCAGCACGCCTGCGCGCGCTCCGTCCCGTCTCCCGGCCCGCACTTCTACTCCTGCTCCACGCGCCGCGGTTAAGACGCTTCCGTCCGTTCCTGAACCAACCTCACCCGCCGTCAATCCGCCGCCGCCGAGTTCTGCGAGCGCCGGTCAGCCGCTGGGTGGCCAGCCCTACCCGCTGATCGGACCGCCGTATCCGCTGCCCGCTTATGGCGAACTGATGGCGCGCAACGCGCCGCCGTTGGGCGGCTTCGATGAGCAGCAGGCCCCGCTTCCCATGACCCCGCGGCAGGAGGCCGAGAGCGAACTGGAGTCGCTGGAGGGTTCGTACAGCGGCTGGTGGGGCGTCACGCCCATCGGGCGATATCGCAGCGGCACTCCGGGCCTCGACCAACTCACCGATGTTGAAGCAACGGGCGAAGTCTCCACCGTGCTTGGGCAATCGGTGCGGCTCACCGCAGTGGCGCGCCCGGTGTTTCTCAACTCCGGCGTGCTCAACCCGTCCTCTTTTACCGGCAGCAATGTTCCCTACCTCGGCACCATGCCCGCCAACAACGCAAACCCGCCGGCCCAGCAGTTTTCCAGCGGGGTGGGTGGCGAGTTGCAGTTGACCACCAGGAACCTTGGCCTCGCCGCCGGCTATACGCCATCCAACTTCCTCATCCAGAACATTACGGGGCACGTCAGTTGGCGGCTCTTTGGTGGTCACTTCACGCTCTTCGGCGACCGCGACCCGGTGAAGGACACGCAGCTCTCCTACGCCGGGCTGCGCGATCCCGCGACCATTACGCCGCTCTACATCGGCAATGGCTGGGGCGGCGTCGTCTCCAGCACGGGCGGCGCGCGCATCGATCTGGGCAGTGGCGGCTCGGGCTTCTACTTCTCCGCGGACGGCGGCATCCTGCACGGCTACCACGTGCTGAACAACTCCAAGGTCGAGGGCGCGATGGGCGCTTACCTGCGCGTGAAGAACTGGCCCTCTGTGGGCAGCCTCACCGTGGGCGGCGCGCTCTTCGGGATGCACTACCACTACGACGAGGTTGGCCTCTCCTGGGGCCAGGGCGGCTACTTCAGCCCCGGCTCCTACTTCCTTGCCGCCGTGCCGGTCACCTTCAGCGGGGCCTACAAGTCCAACTTCCATTACCTGGTCTCGGGGGCCTTCGGGGTGCAGACCTTCCAGCAGGATTGGGAGTACTACTATCCGCTCGACCCCGCGCTGCAATCCAGTCTGCAGTTCAATCTCGGATGCACCGTGGCACAACTCGCCGCGCACACCTGCGCGGAGTATCCCGTCACGGTCGACACCAAGCTCAACTACGCCATCAACAGCGAGGTCTCCTACCGCTTCGGTGAGCACTGGTACCTGGGCGGCTTCGTCTCCGCCAACAACACGGACAACTACAACGCCGTCTCGGGCGGCTTCTTCTTCCGCTACGCCCTGCGCAAGCAGCACGGGTCGGAGGGCTATCCCACGGGCCTCTTCCCGGTCGATGGCTTCCGCCCGCTGCGGGTCCCATAGGGTGGCTGTAGATGGTCAAGAGGTTGTTCCATTTTCGGAGCGGCTGATGGGCGGCTTGTAGTTGAGGCTACCATGGGGTCTTTCACGGTTGTAATAGTCATTCCATGGACGCAGGTATTGGTCTC